>Ga0070726_10001119_pt1 | contig 28208 bp, 16 predicted proteins | sample tdAd471_FD_67275 | JGI IMG/M metagenome (GOLD analysis project Ga0070726, IMG submission 67275) | Marine sediment microbial communities from the Atlantic coast under amendment with organic carbon and nitrate - tdAd47.1 | ecosystem: Environmental > Aquatic > Marine > Coastal > Sediment | place...
GCAAAGGCGAGGCCTTGTTCCCGCGCCAGGGCGAGAACCTGGGAGTGGATGGGTTGAGCTGGGTCGGCCTGGGCGACGATGACGGATGCAGGATTGCCGGCCGCCACTCCTACGAAGGGAATCGGCTGGTCGGTGAGTAATCGCACAGTCGGCGGGAAATGGGGATCGGACCAGACTAGCTCGGGAGCGCCGGCGACGCCTGCCCCGATGACCTCGCCGTTGCGCGCTTCGAGCGCAGTAGTACCGACTCCGTCGATGGGCCAGTCTCCGGGCGTCCTGGCGAGGTCTGCGAAGACAGCTTCCGGATTCGTCACGTCCCACAGGTCCCCGGCCAATAGATCGCTGACGGTGTTGTATACGTAGGCGACTCCAAATGACGAGCAATCGGCCGCCGGCACGTTGGCAGGAGTAACCGACACGCGAACTTGATTGGACGGCTTGCCCTCAGCGAAGAGGTGCACGGTGAGATCGCCTTCTAGCGCCTCGGGCACGATGAAGCGCACTTCGTCGACGCCGGGGTAGCTTTCGGAGGGACCCGCGGATTCCACCTCAGCCGAAACGGTCGTGCCGGTGGAGTTCGCCAGGTCGACCGAGATCTCTTGAGTGTTGGTGGAGAGCGGAACCCTTTGTGGGTTGCCGGCGAACCGGATTCCTGAAGCAAAGAGCGTGAGTCGAGTGCGCTTATCGCAGCCGGGAATCTCGGGTGTCCGGGTTGGGAAGGGCCCGCGGGCGAAGGTGGCGGAGTTCAGTACGAGTCCTGGACCCGCACCGGAACCGTCAGAGGAGTAGAGCCCGGGGGAGAGCCTTTCGACAAGGATGGCTCCGCGGGCGATTTCCTGGCCGTCCCTAGAAACGACGACGACTGCTACACCCTCGGCGGTCGCTTCCGGCAAGATGAAATTGATCTGCTTGGGCGAGACGTAGGACAGCTCCGCCAGACGGCCGTCTACGGAAACGGAGACGTTCGCGAGGGCGCGCGGTAGGTGCATGTCGCGGCCGACGGCGCCGACCAAAGAGCGAGCGGCGAGGTTCACGCCAAAGGCGGTAGCGGCCGATCCGGGCGCGGCGGTCTCCGCGTAGGCCGCGGAGGACCTCACTGCCAAGCTTTGCGCCCAGGCGGGAGCGGCTCCGCTGATCAACGCGACTATTCCAAATGCGCCCGCGGCGACGACCGCCCGGACTCCCTGCGAGATGCACATCTTTACAGGATCGCTCTCCGAGACCCGTCATCCAACAAATAATTCCCCTTCGGTGAGTCCCGCCAGAGTCGTCGGTTTCGCCGAGGTGGTCGGATTTCCCGATCGGGACATTACTACTAATTGGAACTCTCCACAGGCAAGATGGGGACCCGAGGCGACAGAATTGATCCGTCTTGACCGGCAGCAGCATCAGCCACTACAAGATTCTCGACCAATTGGGCGAGGGCGGCATGGGCGTCGTCTACAAAGCCGAGGATACGAAGCTAGACCGCACTGTCGCCCTCAAGTTCCTAGCCGCCCATCTCCTCAACGACGACGAAGCCAAGCAACGCTTCCTGCGTGAGGCCAAGGCCGCCGCCGCGCTCCATCATCCGAACATTTGCACGGTGTACGAGGTCGATGAGGCCGACGGGAAAACCTTTCTCGCGATGGCGCTGCTCGAAGGCGAGGCGCTGGAAGACCGCATCGACCAGGGCCCCCTTCCGCTCAAGGACGCATTAGAAATTGGCCGCCAAGCCGCTGAAGGTCTCGAAGCCGCGCACGAAAAAGGCATCGTCCACCGTGACATCAAACCGGCCAACATCATGGTCGACGCCAAGCGTCGCGCCACTCTCATGGATTTTGGGCTGGCCCGTCTGACCGAAGCCAGCAAGCTCACCCGCCAAGACCAAACCGTAGGCACCGCCGCCTATATGAGCCCGGAACAGATCCAAGGCCTCGAAGTCGACCAACGTACCGACATTTGGGCGCTGGGATGCGTCCTCTATGAAATGGTCACGGGCGTTCGACCTTTCAAAGGCCAATACGACCAAGCCCTGGCCTACGAGATCGTCCACGAAGAACCCGAACCTCTGACCGCCGTCCGCACCGGCGTCCCCATGGAACTCGAGTTCATCGTCGGAAAATGCCTGGCGAAGGATGCCGAAGCCCGCTACGCCGATGCCGGCGAGATCGCCAAAGACCTCCGCACGCTCGGTGAGAAACTCAAATCGGGGCGCTCCACGGTTCTGAACACGTCGCCCATGACGGTCGTACCCGCAGAGGCGCCGATCGCGGAGCCGCCTCCCGGCGCACCGTCTTCCGCTGCTTCGCCCCGCAGGTGGCAGTTGTTGGCTGCGGTACTTGGCCTCGCTGTCTTGGCGCTCTTGTTCGTCACCTTTCGTTCACCAATTGCCGCGCCCGTCCCTGAGCCGCGAGAGGTCGTCCGTTTCTCGTTTGCGCATGAAGGCGTCGAGATCGCCAGTATCTCGCCAGACGGCCGCCACATCGTCTTCGCAGCGCGCACCGAAGGGGACGCCAAGACTCTCTGGCTGCGATCTCTTGAGAGCGAGACCACCCGAGAACTGCCTGGTACCAGCGGCGTCACTTACGTAGTCGAAGGTTGGTCCCACGACAGCCGCTCCATCGTGTTCGGCACCCAAAGACAACTCAAACGAATAGCCATCGACGGATCGGACCCAGTCGTGCTGGCTGAATTGCCTGACCAGTCGGGATTCACATTCCTCGGGGCGACATACAGCCAGGACGGCGGAAAGATCGTGTTTTCCTCGGGGCTCAAGCTATGGGAGCTTCCGGCGCATGGAGGGACCCCGCAGTTACTGTTCGAGCCGGAGCCCGGAACCTTCTATTGGTCGCCCCGTTTCCTCCCAGTCGGCGGCGGCTCACGATACCTCCTCCACAGCGCTTCCACATCCAACCAACGCCGGCTCGCGGTTTTCGACCTGGACAGCGGGGAGAGCCACGATGTCGGCCCCGGCTCCAACGCCTCCTACGTCCCGAGCGGATTCTTGGTCCATGACCATGGCGTTCAGGGCCAACCAGGCCTGTTCGCGATGCCCTTCTCCGCCGCGGATCTTTCCTCCTCGGGCGACTCGTTCCCGATCGCCGAAGACGGAACCTTTGCTTCTGTATCCCGCAACGGCACGCTCGTTTACCGGGACTACGAGATCCCTGCGGGAGGGGCCCAGATCGTAGTAAGGGATCGAAACGGAAAGCGAATCCGATCCGTAGGCGACCCCATAGCGACCGGTTCCCATCCGGTGGTCTCACCGGACGGTCGGCGTGTCTTAGCCAACGTAGACAGGGGCCTCCGGGTCTATGACTTGGACCGAAACATCGGAGTGCAGATCGCGCCCCACTGGTCGCAAACGAATCCTGCAGTTTGGCTGGCGTCGGGTGACGAAGTCGCGTTTGTCGGCGCGAACGGGCGGCTCCGCAGTCAAGATGCCCACGGAGGGTCTCAACCGACTGAGCGGTCTGACGTCTTGAATACGTTCGCCATTTCGTTCTCGTTGGACGGCCGTTACGCTGTCCATGCCGGTCCAGATCCAGGCGGCGGCGAAGGAGGGATCTGGTATCGGACGTGGCTGCCAGACGGGCGCTTGTCCGAGCCGGTTTCGTGGTTACGCACTCCGGCGGGCGAGAACCAACCCGAAGTCTCCCCAAACGGCCAGTACCTGGCTTATCGTTCGGACGCGAATGGACGTAACGAGATCTACGTGCGCCCCTTTCCTTCAGGCACGGGCAAGTGGATCGTGTCGAATAACGGCGGCCACAGTCCGCGCTGGTCACCCGAGAGTTCGGAGCTCTTCTATCTGGAGGGATCCACCTTGATGGCGGCACCGGTGTCAACTGACGGCGACTTCACTGTTGGGAGTCCGCAGCGTCTCTTCGAGTCCGCTGATCTGGCAGGACGTACGACTCCTGGCAAGTATGACGTCTTCCCGGACGGCCGCAGCTTCATCATGATCCATGAGGAAGACCCGGACGCCCGAGAGAGCGTTCTACGCGTGGTGCAGAACTGGGACGCTCCTTACGTGGCTCGCCAGCCATAGGCTGCGAGCGGGGATTGTCCGCGAAGGCGCCGCCTATCCGTGGTCCAGGGCGAGCGGTCATACCTTGACGCCGTGTTCGCACCTCGCTATCTTGAGGCGCCCCGATTGATCGGGGCGTTCGAAATCAGGAGTACACTATGCAATTCGCTTCCGTCTCAGTTCGCCTATTCACGCTTTGCGTGGTCATTCTGGCGGTCTCGGTCCCGGGGCTGGCGCAGATCGACGTAGAGAACACGGGCGCGAAGGCATTCGGCCCTGTCCAACTCAAGGAAGGCCAAAGGTTTCAGGTCTGCGCGAACGCTCGATTCAACCAATTCGCATCCACCATTACGGCCAGCTTCAGGGCGGTCCGCAACTCGAATATTGAGGTCCGTTCGCGCTCCGTGTCGCTGGCGCCGGGCGAGGGAGCGTGCACGTCCGTAAGTTTTGCCGAGGTCTTTGCAGAGATCGGTGACGAGCCGATTTTTGCGCTACTCACGACGATCGGGGACGGGCCGACGGAACGAGATGCGGTCGCTAGCGCCTGCATCATCAACGCGGTCTTCCTGTGCACTTCAGCAGTCGCTATCGACCCGGGCGAAATTGCACCGGAGTTGACGGAGGTCACGACGTACGGGCCGATCAGCCTGAAGCCCGATACGGAGCTTCTGGTGTGTGCGTCCAACGCGTTTAACGAGACGGCGACGACAACATCTGTGGCCATCTTTCTTGCCGGCGACTCGTCTGAGCCGCTGGCTCGCCGCGGGGGCTCTCTGCAGCCGGGAAGAGGCAGTTGTGTTTCGATACCGTACTCGCGCGTCAGAAATCGGCCCGTGTTTGCGGAAATTCGGGTGTCGACCGTCACAGGTCTGCCCCGCCGGGCGACTCTGGGCGGCGCTGGGATTACGAATGGGATTTTCCAACCGATTCCCGGCCAATTGAGACTGGTTGAGGAAGAGCAGTAGCGGCCGGCCTCATCGACTCGATCCGAGCTAGACGGACAACCTCCAGCGAGGCTGCCGCCGAAGGCGGCGTCGGCTCAACGGCGAAGACGGTTCGCGACCCATCGTCTCATCGGCGCCGGTCGCCGTTCGAACGCCTGTTATACTCGGGCCGGTTTTCCGCCCGGGTTGCTTCAAATATCCCATCGAGGGCGAGAAAGGAGCGTGGCCAAAAGTGAGACCACAGCGAAAGTTGAGATGTTTGGCCGCAGTCGGGCGCATCCTATTCGCCTGCTGCGTGGCGTCGTGCGGCCTCGGGTTGAGCCTGAGTGAGCTGCGAGCACAGCCGTTGATTTTCCATCGCGGGGCCGTCAACGCGGGGAGCTTTATCTCTCCCGGCGCTCCCGGAGGCGCAATTGCGCGTGGTTCGATTTTTACGATCTTTGGCCGCGAGATCGGGCCGGCGACGCCGGTGCAGGTGTCGCAGTTTCCGCTCGGGACGAGCTTTGAAGGCGTCTCAATCGAGATCGTCCAGGGCGGTACGAGCGTCGGCGCAATCCCGATCTTCGTGTTCGCAGGACAGATCAACGCCATCATGCCGTCGGATGCGCCGCTGGGCCGCGTGAGCGTACGCGTGACGTACCAAGGCGTGGAGAGCAACCCGGTCACGGCGACCGTCGCGGACCATAGTCTCGGGATCTTTACCGCGACCGGCGGGGGCATCGGACCTGGGATTGTGCAGAACTTTGTTTCGCAACTGGAGCAGCCGATCAACTCGGCACAGCAGACGGCGAAGTCCGGGCAAGTGGTTACGTTGTGGGCCACGGGGCTCGGTCCAATCAGCGGAGCGGACGGCGCGGCGCCCCCGATCGGCACGTTGCCTTTCGACGTAGAGATCTTTGTGGGCGGCGTGGCGGTCACGAAGATCCTCTACAGCGGGCGGGCTCCGATGATCTCGGGCGTCGACCAGTTGGTTTTCGAGATTCCGGCCGGGACGCCGGAAGGTTGCTTCGTTCCGCTGCGGATCCGGGTGAACCGAGAGTTCGTGAGTAATACGGTGACCATCGCCGTGCGGGAGGACGGTTCGCCGTGCGAGGACGAGTTCAACCCGCTTACGTCGACCCTGCTCGCGGGCGGAGTCACGGGGGTACTGGACCTGTTTCGCGTGGACGTCCAAAACGACGTCGACGTGCTGAGCCCGACGAGTTTGATTGTTGATCGGGCGGGCGCGTACTTCAGAAGAGAGGCGGGCGGGCCGTTCCCGTTCAACCCGGCTCTGGCGATCCCGCCGGCCGGTTCGTGCACCGCCTACGCGGTCCGCGGCGACGTGCTTGCCGGGGCGCAGCCACCATTTGTCCCGCCAGCGGGCCTGGATGCGGGCACGCTGAGTTGGACGGGCCCGGAGGGAGAGCGGACTCTTGAGCGAGGAAGCGGAAACACTCCGGATCGGTACGCGACAGCAACCATTGGGGGGCCTGAAGGCCTTGGGGCGGATGCGGATGAACCGCTGTTCTTGACGCCGGGCGCGTACACGGCAGCGGGCGAAGGCGGTGCTGACGTTGGAGTAATCGCCGCAGAAGCCCAGGTTTCCGGCGGCTTGAGCTGGACGAATCGCAATCAGTTGGACGAGTTGGCTCGCGACCAGCCGCTGCGGTTCGAGTGGACCGGCGGCAGCGAGGAGCGGACGTTTGTTTCTGGGATCAGCGTGGATCGGCCGAACAACGCTTCGGGGGTCTTCCTGTGCGTGGCCCCGGCGGGAACCACGGCCATGGACGTTCCCTCGGATGTGCTGGCGAATTTGCCGACGAGCAGCGCTGTGATCGGCGAGAGTCGAAGCGTACTTCTAGTGGGTTCGGCGCCGAGTTTGGTCACCTTCATGGCACAAGGGCTGGACATGGGCGCGGTTCTGGCCGGATCGATCGAGACAAAGACCGTGAGGTGGAGCAGATGAGCTTGACTTCAGAGCAAGAAAACACGTCGGCCGGACGCCGAATTTCAGCGGCGGTAGTGATCGCGATTCTTTGCACGACAGGCTGGGGATGTCCGGGGTCGACGGGAGACATCCTACAGGACGACCTCGCTGCAATTTTCAACACCATTGCCTACATCTTTATTGGGGGCAGCGATCTTCCTGGCGAATCCGGAACTCGTTGTGACCCCTACGGCCTCAACTGCTTGTCGCTGAACCTGTGGCAGTTGGAACCCTATACCGGCGGCGCGAGTATTCCCCGGCTTTCAGATCCCCTGGCGTGGACCCAGGAGGATCCCCAACAGAATATCGGCGGCGTTCAGGTCATTGCGGTCGGCGAATCGGCTGCGGAGATCCACGACGTGCAGGCGGGAGCCCGACTGGCGACAATCGACCTGACGGGTTTCGCGCGCAAAGTCGCGGTCAGCTACGACGGACAGTTTGCCGTGGTTACCGTGGGCGGCAGGCAGGGAGAGCCGTCGGGTGCGGACATTCTGGATCTAGGTGCGATGCAACAGACAGGCACGACGCCGCTGCCGGCGGACTGCAATGCTCAGGGAGTGGCGTTCGTTCCAGATTCTCACGACTATTTTGTGGGATGTCAGGACTCCGGCTCGCTGCATCGCTTTTCAGCCAACGCAGGCGCGGGAGGTCCCCAGATGGAGGAGATTCCGGATTGCGAGTCGCCGCGCGATTTGGCGTTTACCGCGGACGGGGATCGAGGTCTATTCACTTGCACCGACAGCGTGTGGGTCTATGACGTGGCCGGCCAGGAAGTGATCTGGAAAATACCGGGATTCACGGACCTACGTGGTCTGACCGCACGAACTGACGGAACTCGGGCGTACGTGACCGACCGAGTCCCCGACGGCGGCTTCCGGTTGGTGGTTCTAGACCTGGCAACTTACGACCAGACCAATGAGACGAACTTAGAGGGATTTCCCCAAAGCCTGTTCCTGGGCGCGCGGGACAGCATGGTCTACGCGATGACCGGTTCGGTCCTTCACATCGCCGACGCGGACGGAAATCTGGAGAGTTCCCCTCCGACGCCGCTTTTCGCGCTAAGCGGATTCGCGGTGGATCTGCCGATGCCGTAGTCGGGCTACCTAGAAAACCGGGAGGGAGTCAACGGCCCTCCCGGTTGATTGTCTAAGGCTGGTAGCTCAGGTCTGGACTATGCCTGAGGATGACGCGATCCTCTCCACCGTCGAACATCGACCAGAATGGGTACATGAGTGCGCTGTAGGCCTCCCCACCCATCGCTCCCCAGAGCGTGTCCCGTTTGTCCAGGTCGGACCATTTCTCAAAAGGGTCGACGAACGATGTTTGGCGAGGAGAACCGCCTGAGAAGGTGGAGTACACGTAGCTGGCCTTGACGCCTGCCTGCTTCATCTCAGGAAGAATCTTCTCGGCGTAGTAGGTGTTGATGTCCCGTCTCTTTCCGGCGCCGTTAAGGCGACGGGTGACCGCCATGTAGTTGGACGGCTTGCGATCTTCCGGGATGATACTGAGGCCTGAGTTAAGCCGAGAAATGAGCAGTTCCCGATTCTTAACGGTCGGCGTGATTCGAGCGATCAGCGCTTGGACGCCGGCTTCGCCGAGCGCCTTACTCATAGCTGACGGCTCCTCCAAGTCGGAGAATTTTTGGAACGGGGTTCCGATCCAGAACTCGGATGTATTTCCGGAAACGACCTGCCAGACATTGAACGGCCTTCCCTCACCTTCTTTTGTCGCCGCCAGCATATCTTTTCTGACGGCTACCCAATCCGCGACTCGGTCCGCGTGGACCTGAACGCGAACCACCTGAATGAGGTTGGGTGCGTCTTGCGCTCCCAATTGCCTGGCTCCGCCAAGAACCAGACCGACCATCACGGCCGCTAGGCAAATGCTTCTTCCTACCTGCATTGATTGGTACTCCTATTCGCCAGATACGATCCTGAGCTGGTACTTCCGCGCCGGAGACCTGGCCACGGCAAGGGTAGTACGGCGAATTCGCTATTGCAACGACTAATCCGGCCCCGGCTAGGTCGACGTGTTAGACTTCAGCCGCCTCGATCAATAGTCGGGCGACCTGATCGGCGGTTGCGCTAGGGTTGAGCGGAGGACGATATGTGGAACAGACGAGAATTCCTTCTGGCGGCAGCTACAGGAGCGACAGCTTGCTCCAGTGAACAGGAGTCGGCGCCGACGGCAGCGGCCCTGACGGGGAGAGAGCGGATCGACCGGGTGCTTGCCGGGCAAGACGTGGACCGTCGACCGTTCACGTTCTATTACCACTTTGGACTGGAGCATCTTCCGGGCGAGCATCACGCCAAGGCGACGCTCGATTTCCACAACAAGTTCCAGACGGACCTGGTGAAGGTGATGAGCGATTTCCCGTACCCGAAATCAGACGGGGAATGGTACGAGCTGGAGGTGGAAGAGAATCCGTTTCCAGAAGAGATCCGCGCGCTTGAAATGATTCGCGACGGACTTGCCGGTAACAACCACTTTATTGAGACGATCTTCAATCCTTGGAACCAGGCGGGCAAGATCTCTTCGAAAGAGGAAGTGAATCGGCTGAAGGAAGAGGACCCGCAGAAGCTGCTCGACGCGCTAGAAGTGATTGCGAAGTCGCAAGCGAACCACGCCAAGCTCGCGGTGGAAGCCGGCGCGTCGGGAGTCTTTCTAGCGATCGCCAACGCGCAGGACGGAGTAATGACGGCCGAGGAGTATGAGAAGTTTAGCGAACCGTTCGACAAGATGATTTTGGACGCAGTCTCCGACGCTCCGCTGAACACGATGCACGTGCATGGACCGAAGGCGTACGTGGATCGGTTCCTCTCCGGGTGGTCGGCGAGCGTGGTGCAGTACTCCACGCATGGAACGGGAGTTCCAATTGCGGACGTGCGGAAGAGCTATGACGGCGTGCTGCTGGGCGGCATCGACGAGGGGGCTTTCCGTGGGTTAACGGAGGAAGAAATTGCGAGCCAGTGGCGCGCGGCGGAAGAGGCTGCGGGCAGCAAGTTCATCTTGGGTCCGGGGTGCTCGGTACCGGATGATACGGCTGATGATGAGTTGATGCGGCTGGTGAACGTGCTGGGGGTGGCCGTCTAAGTCGGCACCCGGGCTACTGGATGTAGCCCAAGCTGCGGAGCTTCTCCAATTCTTCGGAACTCATGCCGTCGGTGGAGTCTTTGGACAAGGCGGCGTCGGTGACTTCGCGGCGCCAGTAGCCTAGTTCGGTCTTGAGTTCCTCGACTTTGTCTGGGTGGGCCTCGGCGACTTCCTTTGCGTCCAACGGGTCATTGGCGTGGTCGTAGAGTTCATACTCCGGCCGGCCGTCGTTGGCTTGGACGTTGTGGATGAGCTTCCAACCTTTGAAGACGATTGTATACGACTCGTTGTCGTTGGCTTCCTGGTAGGCTTCGGCCTCGCTGAGGAACTCCTTTTTCCGGGGGCGCTTGTGCTCCTCGGTGACGGCGGGGCGTGTCTCCCAGCCCAGCTCCGACGCGGCGGCGCGCGCTTCTTCGCCGGAAGCGTTCTGATAGGCGGCAATGAGCGGTAGGGTGCCGCGGCCTTGGGCGCCCTCGGGAACCGGGAGGCCGCTCAAGTTGAGCAGGGTCGGCATGAGGTCGATGCTGCGCGTGGTCTCTTCGACTCGTACGCCTTCGGGCAGCGAGCCGGGGCGGTGGAGCATCATCGTCACGTTGGTCACTTCGCCGTAGGCTTGCATGCTGTGTCCCATCCTGCCGTGCTCGTGCAGCTCTTCGCCGTGGTCGGTGACGAAGGCGATGAGGGTGTCTTCGGACAGGCCGAGCGAATCGAGGCGCTCCAGGAGACGCGCGAGTTCGGTGTCCATGCCGAGGATCGAGCCGTCGTACCAGCCCATCTCATAGTCCATCCAGGCTTTGACATCCGTCCCAGTCGCCTCTAGGTCTCCGGCTTGTGGGAGCTCGTTGAATTGTCGTGATTCGCCGATGCTCTTGACGTAGTCCAAAGCCTTCTTGCGTTGCTCCTGGTGTTCCTCTTTGCCCTCGGGGTCCGACCACATGGTGTTGTAAGGAGCACGCGGTTCAAACTTGCTGTGCGGATCATAGAAGTGCATGAACATGAAGGAGGGCGTATCGGCGTGGCGCTCTATCCATTGGGTCGCGTGATCGACAACGGGACGGGCGGACTTGGTCCCCTCGATGTGTAAGGAGTCGGACTCGTGGACTTCCTCGAAGCCTTGGTGAAGACTCGTCGCACGTCCGGTGAACGAGTTGGCGCAAAAACTGGCGGTGGCATAACCGGCTGCGCGGTAGACCTCGGCGAGGGTCTCCGCGGCGGCGGGAAGCATGTCGGGAATGTCGTGGACGCGGTGAGACTGCGGATAGAGCGACGTCATGACGGAAGGCATGGCGACCTTGGTCCAGGTGGCTTGCGAGATGTTGTCGAGAAAGAGGACGCCCTCGGAGGCCATCTTGGCGAGGGTGGGAGTGGTGTCGCGCTCATAGCCGTAGAGGCTGGTGTGATCCTTGCGGAGGGTGTCCATCATGATGAGGAGCACGCGGCGGGGCGGCTCGGGCGAGCCTATGAGCGCGGCGGCCTCCTGCTCCGGTGCGGCGGGGACGGCTCCGTGGACACGAATCGCGGGAGAACCCCAGTAGCCGAGAATGCGTTCGTCGTCGACGTCGAGCGAGAAGCGCAGACGCCTGGCGCCGGACAGGCCGGTCAACTCGATGGACGCGTCTTCCCAGCGATCCTTGGTGGTGATGGTCCGCCGCAGCAAAGGAGACGGTTCGGCGCCGGTGACGTCCTCGACGACGAAGGTGACCGGTGCGTCTTCGACGGTTCCGAGGTGGAGATCGAACCAGGAATCGGCGGGAACATCGACGTCGAGAGTGAAGGATTCGGGCGAGCGTGAGACGAGGGTTTCGCGGTAGACCTCGTCGAGGCCGTGCCATCCGATTCCAGATGGGATGGACGCTAGATGCTCGCGGTGAGAGAGCATGCGGATTGACTCGATCTCAAAGGTCGCACCGGCGCTGTCGGCCGGGCGCAAGAGAATCATCTTGACCTTGGAGTAGGGCTGGTGGAGCGGGCTGCTCAAGGTGACGGACTGGATCTCGTCGCCGCTGAGGCGGGCTTCCATGCGCCATGTGTTATTGCCGACGGTCCTTAGCTTTTCCAACTCCGGTTCGTCGTCATTCACCAGATGCGCCCGAATTTCGGCGCCGTCGGAGACGTTGGCGCTGACCTTCAAGGAATGGAACACGTCGGCAGCATCGGCGGTTTCAGGACGATCGATATAGATGATGGGGAAGTCATTGGTGGCGCGGCCGGTGAGCTTACCGTCGACGACACGGAGGTCGGCGACGCCGGGACCGGCCATCCAACCGAGGGTGGCGTCGTCGCCGGGCTGGGCGAAGTCCCAGAGCGCCTGGGGCTGAGCTTGGTCGGAGTCGTCGAGAGCCCCTTCAACGCCGTCCTGGTCGAAGACATCGACTAGGCGGACCATGGTCACGGTTTCGCCGCCTCCGCAACCGAAGATAAGGAGGGCGGCCGCGAGCGGCAATAGAGACTTCTTCATGTAGCGCCTTGGATGGGGCCGTAGGTGACGGCGAGTCCAGCGCAAGTTTACGCTAAATGGGCCTGGTTTAGCTCAGGCTCGGGAGGCTGGCCGCCGCGATGGCTTGGCCGTGGCGCTTGAACTTTTCATCAGGCGTCGTCATTTCGATTTGGGCGGCAAGCGCCGGGAACTCGTCGGCTAGAACCTGCTTGCCCTTTTCGATGATGATTTCCCCTCCCTCGCCGGAGGTAACTCGGCCGAGGATCAACAGGTGGCGGATTTCATAGAACTCCGCGAACCAGGCGACGGAGTAGCCGAAATAGACGCCGATGGTTTCGAAGATGCGGCGGGCGCGCTCGTCGCCGGCCTTCATGAGTTCCTGTACGGCAAGAAGCCGCTCGGGGAACGGCATGTCTGCCGGATAATCGAGACCTGCGAGCGGCGCCAGGCGGGCGACTGCTTGTTGGGAGAAGCACTGGACGCCACAGCCGAGGTCGCCGGACCACTCGTCGCGGGGGGCCTCGTCGGCATAGTCGACCGGAACAAAGGCGAGCTCGTTGAGCCAACTGGTGATGCGTCCCTCGCCGTCGCAGTAGCCCGCCGCCAGACTGGTCCCCATGGAGATGCCGAGGACTGCGTTGTCCTCCAGGCTCATGGACGCGGCGAGAGCGGTGACTTCGCCGTCGTTGGCGATCTCGAACGGGACGCCGCCCCAGGCTTCGCGGACGCGCCCGAAGATCGGACGAATGCTTTTCTCGAACTCCTCGGCAGATACGCCACGGAACAAGGAAGATACACGGGGTTCGTTGTTGACGTAGACGCCCGCCAGGCTGCCGCCGATAGCGTCAACCTTGGGCAGGTGTTCGGCGGCGCGGCGGAGCGAATCCATGATGCCGTCGAAGTGATACTGGGGATCGTTTTCGAAGTAGGGGCTCCACTCGACCTCTTCCGAGTGGACGACTTTGCCGTCGATGACGGCGGCGCACTTGCGGTCGCTGCCGCCGAGATCGAAGCCGATCCGGTTGCCGTCGAGGTTGCGGCCGAGGGCGGTCGAGGTGGAGAACTCCGCGGGGATCTCGGCGAGCGGGCGGGCTTCCACGTGGAGCCCTTTGTCGAGGAAAACCTTGCGGCCGATGGTCTGATCGTCGAAGGCGCGCGCGCCTTCGGCCGAGAAGATTTCAGCCAGTTCGTGGGCGAGTTCATCCGCTCCGGCGACGAGCAGGCCGGAACCGCCTTTCATCCAAAGTAGGAACTTCACTAGGCGCTCGACGTAGCGGACGTTGAAGGGGCGATTGGCGTCGCTGTCGGGGAGGACACGGGCGGATTGACGGAAGACCGTACCGTCGGGACGGGTGAGGGCGAGGAGGATGTCGCGGCCTCCCTCTTGCTCGACTCGCTCGCGATAGGCCCGATTCCAGAGGACGGCGGGCACAAAGCCGGGGTCCAGGGTCGGCACGTGTTTCGGATTGGTCTTGAAGGCGTTCGACATCTTGAGGGGTAGTAGTTCAGGCGCAGCTAGGCGTCGAGTCCAGTCACAGATCCGTCCGAGCGCAGGAGGGCGAACCGGGCGACGGCTCCCGGGGCGATGCGCCCGAAGCGCTTCTGCTCACCGACCAGTGCAGCCGGGTTTGCGGCGGCGACGCGGGCCAGCGAAGCGGCATCGGCTTCGGGGATCCAACGGAGGTAGTTCTGGGCGGCCTCGAACATGGTGAGGGCCGAGCCGGCGAGCGTGCCGTCCTTGTTGCGGACGGCGCCGTCGCGCAAGGTGACGGTCATGTCAGAGAGCTGATAGTCGCCATCCGGCATGCCCATGGCTGAGGCGCAATCGGTGACGAGTACGAGTCGGTCGACGCCGAGGCAGCGGGCGGCGTGGCGCACCCAGACTTGGTTGACGTGAATTCCGTCGGCGATGAGGCCGCAGCTCAGACCGTCGCTATCGAGAACCGTGCCGACCATGCCGGGGTCGCGGTGATTCCACGGTCCCATGGCGTTGAAGAGGTGGGTGGCTTTGGTCGCGCCCGCATCGACGCACTCGGCGATTCCGGTTGTGCCGGTTCCGTGACCGAGAGAGACGCAGACGCCGGCCTCGGCGAGCGTGGCGACTGCTTGAGGTGCGCCTTCGCGCGACGGCGCCAGGGTGAGAAGACTGATGCGGCCTCGTCCAGCTTCCAGCAAGGCTTGGACGCGTTCGGGCGTCGGGTCGATGAGGCACTCGGGAGGATGGGCCCCGGGGGTGACGAGGAACGGGCCTTCGACGTGCATGCCGAGGGGAATCGCGGCGCTGGGCTGCGGGTTCTCCAGCCGCGAATCGATCCAGTCTGCGACGCCTTTGACTTGCACCAAGAGGTCGTCGAAGGGCGCGGTGATCAGGGTGGGGAGAAAGGCGATGCCGCCGTGGAGAGCAGAGACGCGCGCGACCTCATCGAGGGCCTCGGGCGTTGCCTCCTGAACGCTACATCCGCCGGCACCGTTGACTTGGAGGTCGACCATGCCCGGCAAGAGCGTGCCTTGGACTCGCTCGGCGGCGCCGTCGCGGTTGAGGTGGACGGCTTGGACAAGACCGTCGGCGACCTCGATTTGGGCGTTGGGAGTCAGTCCCTGCTCGAGAACGGCGGCGTCGGGTTGGAGGAAACGGTTGCTCACGGTTAAGTTTTCCAGCTTAGGCGGCGTTCTGGAGGGGCGTCAAACGGAAGGAGAAGCCGGCGTGACGACCACTAGCGTCCAACAGTCACGTTCAGCCGCTGGCGGTCGCTGCTGACCGGGCCGATTGTCAGTTCAATCATCAGGGCGCCGAGAACGTCGATATCCTCCGGGACCAGCACGTTTACCTGTAGGACCCCCGACACCAAACCGGGCGCCGCCCCTGCGTAGAGCACCTCGGCTGCTCGCCCGGCGAGCGTTGCTGAGACCGACTGCGTGACCAAACGCAGCGGTGCGCCGTCGACGACCCTCCCCGTCTCGACCGGGGGATCGAGGTCGCCGCCTCCGGTGCCGAACAGGACCAAGACGGAACCTGGAATCGCGGGATTGTCCGGTCCATTGATCGTTCCGTTTTGATTCAGCGCGGCCGCTTGATCTGGGGCCAATGCGAAGAGCGCCGGGGCCGTCGGGGCCAGGCTCACCGCTTGTGGAGGCCGGTCGATTCCATTCCGCCGTAACCGTGCCGGTGCTCGCCAGCCTGTCTGCTCACCGAATGTGATCGACGCAAATCCTTCGTTCAGTTCAGATGTAGCCGGGAGTACCCCGTTGATTTGCCCTGAAGAGACGTACAACAACGGCACCCGACGACCGCCGATCCAAACCTCTGTGCCGGCCACCTCCCGGGGATAGCGCCCCTCTGAGTCGGGAGTCGTCGCGCCCCCCTCTTCCGGGCCTAGGTCCTCGCCAAACATGGAGAACAATCCGCCCGAAGCAGTCCGCCCTAGGAACGCTGCGCTCACTGCGATCGGCGTTGTCTCCAGCGTTGCCGGGCAGCTTGCTACGTCTCCGATACGCCAGACCTGATCATAGCCCGAGTCGGCGATCAAGAGGTCCCCTTCCTCGGTCCAAGAGAGCCGATGAACGAAGCCTAGGATCGCCTCGTTGACAGGGCCCCCTCTGGCGGCCGTCCCAGCTGCATGAAGCATCTGGGGCACGATCGTGTCGGTGGACCCGTCGGGCAGGATACGCAGCACAGAGCGGGTGGAGCCCGCGGAATAGAAGGAGCCATTGGACCCCGCCGCAAATGCAGTCGTAAAGAGCGAAATCGTTTCAGGTCCCGCCACGGCCGAAAATCCGTCCTCGCCCAGCCGGTACGCAAACGCCGACCGACTGGAAGTGAACACCACTAGCCGATCTTCGGAATCGATCACGAGTCGGTTCAGGAATCCCTCCGGCAACTCGACATCCATGGTCTCGATGACTCCGGCCGTGCTCACTCTGCGGAGTACATTCTCCTGCCGCGAATCGGCATTGCGTTGGATATGGCGAAGGTAGAGTACCCCATTCGAATCCAGCGCCATCAGTAATCCGCCGCCCAGCAGAGCATCAGCCGCCGGACCGCCGTCGCCACAGTTCCGACCGTCAGTCCGCGAGCAATTCTGACCCGTTCCCGCGTAGCGAGTCACGATGCCGTCAGCCGAGACGCGTAGAACCGCGAAATTCGTATTGATGAAGAGGTTCCCGTCGCGGTCTGAAACGATCTCGCTCAAACCCGAAATCGGCGCCTCCGTCGCCAGGGTCCCGTCCACAACTTGACCCTGTCCCCCCGACCCCGCGAAAGCCGAGATCCTGCCGTCACGCACCAGCCGCACCCGCCGCGTATAGGTGTCGGCGATATAGACGCCTCCGTTCGGAGCGCCGGCGACACCAGCGGGGAACAGCGTCGCATCGGCAGACGGCCCGCCGTCTCCCGCTCTCAATGAGTCCAATGCGAGCCCAGCTACGACTTCGCTTTCCGACTCGCCGACCAGTCGCTCGACCTGACGAGCCCGCGAGGTCCACAGTGAACCGTCGGCCAAGGAGGTCACGCTGGTGACCCGAAATCGGAGGTCCGGAGAGGACCATAAGAGCTCCGGCCTCAACTCGGCGTCGGTCCGGAAAACGCTCCCGCGCGTAGTCCAGTAGATGCGCCCCTCGCGATCGACGCTCAGCGGGTCCCCTATCGGGAAAGCGACGAGTGCATCAGGATCGCTCTCGCTGAGCCGCGCGCGCACGATCGAAAACTTGCCGTCGGAAGTCAGCCTACGCAACGGCCCTCCACGGCTCTGGCGGACCAGAACCGAGCCGTCGCTCATCGCCAAGACCTGTTCGGCCCGCCCTAAGACGATCTCGGTCGCCTTCGCCACGTCTTCAAGCTGACTTGTCGCTCCCGGCTCGCCGCCGCCCGCAACCGTCTGGATGACGCCGTCGGGAGAAATACGGCGAATGCGCCCGCCGGTCTGGACAAAGACCCCTCGGTAGGCGAGGTAGATCGAGCCGTCGGGCACGATCGCGAAATCAACGGTGTCGTGGATACCCGCATCCACCGCCGGACCGCCGTCTCCCGAGAAGTCCAGTGCCGCTCCTCCGGCGACGGTATCCACCCATCCACCGAGCGGCAGCCGACGGAGACTTGTCGTACCGGATCCGAACTCAAGCCAATAGAGCGTACCGTCAGGACCAAACTCTAGATCGCGCACGGCGCCGACCGAGGCCGACGGGCCAAGCTCTCCGTCTCCCGCGGTCCGGTCCTCGCCGGTCCCGACGACCGTTTCAATCCGTCCGCCATCGGTGACTCGAAAAATACGGTGACGAGCGACGTCGGCGAAATAGATGAGCCCATCGGGTCCTCGTCGAATGAAGTCGGGCGACCATAGCTCCGCCTCCAGAGCGGGCCCGCCCTCTCCGTACGCCGAGTCGCCGCCCCCGGCCACCGCCTCAAGCACGCAAGCCGCCTGCCCATACGCCGAACCGATTAACACCAGTGGCGAGAGCATCAAACAAGCGGCAAATAGTCCTCGGATCATAACGAACCTCACTCGGTGCGAGCCGCGACGGCGATGAAGCGGCGAGGCAAACAACGGACGGTCAAATTCTCGGGAGCCTCAATTATCCCACCGACCATCCGGCGTCGAAGCCCCGAGGATCGCGATGGCACTGAGCGGACCGCCTTAGCGGTAGAAGGGTTCCCAGGTGAGCCAGCGTGGGCCGTAGTGGGGCTGTTTGCCGTTGAGTTCCAGGGCGCCTAGGTCGGGGGCGTCTCCGGTGAACTCGTCGGTGATGGTGGGCAGGTGCGTGCCGGCGTCGACGGCTTTTGAGCCGGGCTTGAGACTGAAATTGAGATCCATCGCGTGGTAGACGTGATGGCGACGGGAGAGGTCGGGCGGGGCGAGGTCTTCAAAGACGTCGTAGTCGAGCTCGACGCCGTGGCTCTCTTGGCCGGTGGCGGACTGGAACGCGGACAGCGTGGCGAAGTGTTTGCGGTCGGAGTCGGTGGGATCGTATGCGGTCTTGCCGGCGGGGGGAGCGGTCCAGTTGTACTGGTTCTTGACGCTCGGGTTCGGTCGGAAACCATTGTAGTCGCTGCTGAAGGCGTCGGTTCCGTAGCCCCAGGTCATCACGCCGCGTTCGGGATGGTCGCGACTGAGGAAGATGTTGTTGCGGAAGTGGACGTTGGTGTAGGGCCCCCCGGCGGTCTGTTCGCCGATGAAGGTGTTCTGGTAGATCAGTACGCCGGAGGGGACGGCGCTGAACTTGAGAGGATTGCCGCCGAAGGTGTTGTAGCCGATGTTGCGGTAGAAGTAGACCGGGCCGCCGAAGATGGGCTGCGAACTGTAGCCGTTGTGGGCGGTATTGACGCCGCGGTTCTGAAAGACGCGAATGTTGTGCACTCCGCCGTCGGCCTCGATGAAGTCGTCGTTGGAGAGGTGCATGTCGTTGTTGTAAATGTCGATGGAGGAGGCCTGACGATCGAGTTCCTTTTCGGGCGTGCCGTACGTGGTGACGCAGATGGCGTCGTGGAAGTAGGCGATGGCGTTGTGAGCGATGACGTGGCCGGGACCGTAGACTTTGACGGCGAAGAAGCTTTGCACGCGATGGGAGGGGTAGATTCCCGCAGAGCGGCGGCCTTTCTGGTTCCAGCCGATCAAGCGCATGCGGTCTTCGCGGCCGAGGAAGAGATTGTCCGTGATGGTGAAGTCGCTTGAATCGGCGCTTTCATTCCAGACGCCGACGCCGATATCTTCAAAACGCGAGTTGCGTATGGTGAGCGACTTGGCGCCCATGACGCCTTTTTCCCCGGCGAAGAAGGCGATCTCCGTGTTGCGGAAGGTGAGCCCGTCGAAGATGTGGTGTTCGCTGGCCATGACTTCGAAGAGGCGGGAGTTGCCGCCCCCGTCGAAGATCGCTTCGCCGTCTCCGGCCGCCTTGATGGTGATGGGTTTTTCCGCCGTGCCTTTGCGGGAGAGCGACCAGTAGCCGTGGAAGGGCGCGCTGAGCGGATCGACGTAATTGAAGCGCTCGGGGCGGTAGAGCCCGCCGTGGACAAGGATGGTGTCGCCAGGTTGGACCGGGTCCTCGCGAACGGAGGTCCAGTCGCCGCGGCCGGGACCGTAGTAGGCGTGCTTGATGCCGATGAAGTTGGGTTCCTCTTTGTCGCCGATCCAGTCGTCGGGGTAGACGTGCAGGACGCGGCCTCCTTCGTAGGGCTGGGCCTGGGCGCGGGTGGCGACGGTGACGCGCTCGACGGCTGTTCCGTCTGAGTTGCCGTCGACGCCGTCGGGATCCTTCAGCGTGAACTCGCACTCGTAGCTCGTGCCGGGTTGGAGGTTGAGGATGCTGCCCGCGAACATGTCCGGCACGTAGTAGTCGAACTTGTACTGGTAGCGGTAGACGTGTTCGCCGCCCATGCGCAGGAGCGGCAGGGCCTCGCGCCACGCGCTTGCGCCCTGCTTGCGGAAGCGAACCTCGACGGTGGCGTTGCGGTTGGCGTCGCCTTCGATGGGCCACTCGAAGCCGAGGTTCAGGAGGGTTGGGTGCTCGACGTGGAATCTTCCGGGCTTCGTCGAGTCTTGGGCTTGGAGGGCGAGGGCGGCGAAGAGGCCGAGGAGGAGCGTGCGCATCGTCTGAGCATTCTATGCCACTGCGAGGGGCAGGCGCAGCGGACGCCTATCGCGCCCCGCTGGTTCTATCGCATGGCGGCAAGTGCAGCCGCGCGAATTTGCGGATTCGGGGAGCGGGCGGCCTGCTCTAGATGGGGGGCCGCAGCAGCGGGGTCGCCTTGGGCGAGCAGGAGTTGACCGAAGGCCAGGTGGGCCTCAAAGTGTTTCGGGTCGAGGTCTAGGAGTTGCTCCAAGTCCCGGCGGGCGTTGGTTGCATCGGCTTGAGCGAGGCGGGCCAGGGCCAGGGACCAGCGCGCGTCGACGGATTGGGGTTCCAATTCGGCGGCGCGGGAGTAATGAGTGAGGGCGCGCCCGGGGCTGCCTGCCGCCTGGAGAAGATCGGCGAGGAGAGCGTGGGCGGGCGCGAAATCGGGCTGGGCTTCGACTGCCGCCTCAAGCACGGCGCGGGACTCGCGGACGCGGTCGCGCTGGGCGAGCGAGACGGCGTAGTTGTAGCGGGCCTGCACGTTGTGGGAGTCGCGGGCCATGACGCGCTTCCAGTGGAACTCGGCTTGCTCCGTATCGCCGAGAGAGGCTAGAAGGTTGGCGAGATTGTATTCCGCTTCATCGAGGTCGGGTTGGAGGCGGAGGGCTTCGCGGTAGGAGGCCTGTGCCGCGGCGCGGCGGCCGAGTTGAGCCAGCGCCGCTGCTCGCGTGTTGTGGAGGGCGGGCGCTTCCGGGGCGATGCGCAGAGCGGCTTGGGTGACTTCCAGGGCATCGGACGCACGGCCTTGGCGGGCATAGAGCAAGCCGAGTTCGCGCAGGGCGTCGGAGTCGTCGGGCGCAATTGCGGCGGCCTTGCGAAATTCTTGCTCAGCGCGTGCGAAGTCGCCGACCGCGGCGAGGGCTTCGCCTAGGCGGCGTTGGGCGAGCGGAAAACCGGAGCGATGTTCGAGCGCACGTTCAAACCAGGGAACGGCCTCGGCGTGGCGGCCGGCCTTGTGGTGTGCGTCGCCAATCTCGAAGTAGAACTCGGGCTGTTTTGGCTGGTGTTTCTCGACGGCTTGCTGGAGGCGGATGGTCCCGGCTTCGACGTTGGACGATTGCATGACTTGGGCGACGGCGAGGTAGAGTTCATCGTCTGGATCTAGCTGCGCGGGGTCCGGGTAGTGGAGTTCGACTTCGCCTTGGTATCGGACTTGGGCCAGCCGATTGGCTTCCGGCAGCGGCGCGAGCAAGTCGCCGGGCGGAGGGCGGCGCGCGATGCGGTGGTCGGTCATGACGGCGTGGACGACGTCTTGCGTACGGCGCTTGGGCATGTGGCACTCGATGCAATTCGCCTCCGCATTGGCGGGGTGAGGAACGGCGAGGTCGACGTGGCATTCGCGGCAAACGGCGGTGTAGCGCGCGACAGCTTCCGTGCCTCGGAACACTTGGTGCGGGTCGTGGCAGGTGGTGCAGGTCATCGCCCCCTCGCTGCGCTGAAAGCATTCGGACTGGCGGAGACGATAAGCGGCGTGATTGATCTCGAACTTCTCTTTGCGAGGAGAGTCGGCGGCATGGTCGAAAGCGAGGGCGTAGTCGGCCAGCGGCTCGCCGGGATGGTAGGAGAAGAACGGACGGTCGTAACGATGGGTCACGTTGGGGAGAGGGCGACTGGTGGTTTCCAGGTGGCACTGGAAACAGACTTCCAGCTGGCGGTCGGGACTGAGGCGGGCGGGGTTGACGATGGAGGCTTGGATGGCGTCGACGTCGGGCTCGGCTTGCTGGAAGAGTTCGATGTGTCTACGGCCGGGGCCATGGCAGCGCTGGCAGTCGATGCCTTCGGGGATGCGGCCCTGGTAGCGCGGAGTGAGTCCGACGGCATCGGCCCCGGAGGGGAGGTCGGGGTAGCCGTTGTGACAGAACATGCAGTCGTAAGCGATGACCCGCTGAAAGCCGTCGTGGCCGGGGCGGTCGTAGCCGGGACTCATTGCCCACGTGCCGTCGTCCTCCGCGTACCAGCCGAGCGGGGCCTGCAGGAGTCTTGCGTCGGGGGTTTGGTGGAGGAACGTGCGCGCGTGGTTGCCCGATCCCATGATGAAGTCGATCTGCTTTTCTAGGACGTTGATCTCTTGGCCTGCCGCGTCCAGCTGCCAGCGGCTTTGGAAGAGTCGGCCGTCGCGCTTGATGAGCTGGTAGTAGCGATCGGAGTCCTCGTGGTAGAAGGGCTCGTCTTGGGTGGGAGCGTTTCCCGCCGGGCGGTAGAAGGAACGGCCCATGCCGGTCTGTGTGTAGGTCTGCCAAATCTGCTGATGGCATTCTTTGCAGGCGGCGGGCTCGACGTACCCGGCGGATGCCCAGAGTCCCGTGTCCTGCTCCTTTACCGGCGGCTGTGCGCAAGCCGCGATCAGCATTGCGAGCGAGGCGACAACTAGCTTGTTGCGAAACATGGTCGCAATGCGCTGCTCAAACGATCTCTTGGAGAATCCGTCCGTGAACGTCGGTGAGGCTTTGGTCGCGGCCTTGATAGAGGTAGGTGAGGGCTTCGTGGTCGAGGCCGAGCAGGTGGAGGACGGTGGCGTTGAGGTCGTGGACCTCTACTTTGTCGTCGACGGCGTGGACGCCGAACTCGTCGGTGGCGCCGATGGCTTGGCCGCCTTGGACGCCGCCGCCGGCCATCCAGGAGGTGTAGCCGTAGGGGTGGTGATCCCGGCCGTTGGCGCCTTGGGCGAGCGGGGTGCGGCCGAATTCCCCGCCCCAGGTGACGAGCGTTTCGTCGAGCAGGCCGCGGCTCTCTAGGTCGGCGAGCAGACCTGCGATGGGTTTGTCGGTCTTGCCGGCCATCTTGACGTGGGAGCCGGTGAGGTCGTTGTGGGCGTCGTCCCAGTCGTCGCCGACGTTGGTGCCGGAGATAAGTTGGACGAAGCGGACGCCGCGCTCGATGAGGCGGCGGGCCAGCAAGCACTTGCGGCCGAAATCGGCGGTGAGCTCGTCGTCGAGCCCGTAGAGCTTGCGGGTGGCTTCGCTCTCGCCGGAGATGTCGACGGCATCGGGCGCGGAGGCCTGCATGCGAAAGGCGAGTTCATAGGACGCGATGCGGGCTTCCAGGGTAGAGTCTTCGCCACGCGTGGCGAGATGGCGACGATCGAGCTGATCAATGAAGCCGAGGGTTTCCTTCTGGGCGCGCTCGGAGACGCCGGCGGGGTTGCGTAGATGGAGGATCGGGTTCTCGCCGCCGCGGAAGACGGTGCCTTGATAGACGGCGGGCAGGAAACCGCCGCTGTAAGCGGGCGGGCCTGATTTCGTGGAGCCGTCGCTCATGACGACGAAGGCGGGGAGGTTCTGGTTTTCCGTGCCGAGGCCGTAGGTCACCCAGGAGCCGAGGCAGGGGCGTCCGGGAAATTGTGAGCCGGAGTTGGTGAGGTAGATGGCCGGAGCGTGATCGAAGACGTTGGAGTGGCAGGAGCGGATGACGGCGAGTTTGTCGGCGTGTTCTCGGACGTTCTTGTAGAGGTCTGAGATCAAGAGGCCCGACCGGCCGCCGGGGCGGAACTCCCACGGGCTGCCGCGCAGGATGGCCTTGGTGGGGTCGTGGATGAAGCTGGTCTTGATGGTCTTGGCGAGTTCGACGGAGAGCGATTCACCGGAACGTTTTTGGAGTTCGGGCTTGTAGTCGAAGGTGTCGACATGACTCACGCCGCCGTGCATGAAGAGCGAGATGACGGCTTTGGCTTTGGGCGCGTAGTGCGGAGTCTTTGGGGCCAGGGGGCCAGCTTGGCTGTCGGCCTGGACGAGATCGGCGAGGGCGAGGCCGCCGAAGCCGAGGCCGGTGCGGAGTAGGATGTCGCGTCGAGTCATCTTGTGTGGGTCCACGGATGCTAGTCCACGTAGAGGAATTCGTTGGAGTTGAGCAGGCTGCGAGCGAGTTCGCCGAGGGCGGCCTTCTTGGTTCCGCGCAGTTCGAGTTGACGCTTGAGGAAGCTGTCCGCCATCTCGCGTTCAGCGTCGGACGGCGAGCGTGCAAAGGCCATGCGCCAGGCGTCGTCGACGCCGCTGATGCGCTCGGCCAGGCGTTTTGCCTGCTCAGTCATGAAGCGGCTGTTGAGCAGCGTGAGCGACTGCGGAGCGGTGGTGCTCTCATTCCGGCGGGAGCAGGAGACCATGCCGTCGGGGGCGTCAAAGACTTGGAACATCGGCTGTTGGAACGCGCGACGTTGGAGCAGATAGATGCTGCGGCGATCGTGCTGCTTGGGGTCCCAACTGACGACCCAACGGTCATTGGGATTGCCGGTGATGCCGTAGAGTTCTTCCTTGTCGAGAGGGACGACGACGGGTTCGCCGCCCATCTCCAGGTTCAAGCTGCCTGAGGCGTGCAGAACGGCGTCGCGGATTTCACCGGCTTGCAAACGTCGGCGGTTGAAGTGGGAGAGATAGCGGTTCGTCGGGTCAACCTCGCGAGCCTTGGCGGAGGAGACCGAGCTGCGCTGGTAGGCGTCGGACGAAAGTATCAGGCGGTGCATCGCCTTCATCGACCAACCTTCGTCCACGAACTTCACGGCTAGCCAATCGAGCAGCTTGGGGTGAGAGAGGTCGGTGGCGCGGACCCCGAAGTCACTGGGATCCGCAACGATGGGAGCACCGAAGTGGTGCTGCCAGATGCGGTTGACCATGACGCGGGCGGTGAGCGGGTTCTCGGGTGAGGCGATCCACTCGGCGAGGTGCTTGCGGCGGTAGGTTGTCGTGGCGTGCTCGGGCGGATCGGGGATATCTCCGCCGCCGAGAGCGCTGAGATAGCCGGGTCCCACTTCTTCGCCGGGCACGTCCGGGTTGCCGCGAACGGCGACGTAGGTGCGGGGCGCTTCGCGTCCGCCGTCGATGACGCCGGGCACGGTCATGGGCGACTTGTAGTTCTTGAAGAGACCGACGAGGGTGCGTTCGATGGTTTCGACGCGCTCGCGGTCGGCGGGGCTGAGGGCTGCGTAGACTTCGCTGTTGGAGACCTTGGCTTCGTCTTCGTAAAGGGTGACCAACTCTTCCTGGCGCGTGGTGCGCTTGTCGCGCGGTACGTCGAAAGCGACGATGGCCTCTTCGCCGTCGGGCAGCTTGCGGAGGCGCTCGTTGCGGATCTTCTTGGAATAGGGATTAAAGACGGCGCGGAGATGATCGGCAATGCCGCGCAGCTTGAAGTCGCGGGTGTTCCAGGAGAGGGCGTGGAAGCGGGACTGGTTGTATTCGAGAAAGATGTCTTCATTGACGGCGGGCGCGAAGACGGCTTGCATCCGGTAGAAGTCGCGCTGCGGGATAGGATCAAACTTGTGGTCGTGGCAACGGGCGCAACCGACGGAGAGTGCGAGGAAAGCTTTGGAGGTGGTGTCGACGAAATCGGTCAGCTTCTCCACGCGATTGATGTCGTCGACCTTGAAGAGCATGTCGCGGTTGGCGTTGACGCGGTAGTAGGCGGTGCCGCTGCGGGCTTCGGGTTCGTCGGGCCAGATTTCGTCGCCGGCGAGCTGCTCTTTGACGAAGCGGTCATAGGGCTTGTCGTCGTTGAAGGACTGGATGACGTAGTCGCGGAAGCGCCAGGCTTCCAGGATGTAGGGGTCTTGCTCGAAGCCGGAGGTGTCGCCGTAGCGGACGAGGTCGAGCCAGTGGCGTCCCCACTTTTCGCCGTAGCGAGGGGAGGCGAGCATGCGGTCGACGAGACGCCCCCAGGCGTCGGGAGTTGCATCGTTGACGAAGGCCTCGACTTCCTCGGCTGAGGGCGGGAGGCCGTGGAGATCAAACGAGAGGCGACGGATGAGCGTGGCGCGGTCGGCTTGTTCGGCTGGAGTTAGATCGTTCTCGGCGAGCTTGGCTTGGATGAAGGCGTCAATCGGGTGGTCGGCGCCTGAGGGGACGTCAGGCTTGACGGGCTTCTGGAAGGCCCACCAAGTCGGAGCCTCCGCGGCCGCAGATTCTTCCGCCCAGGGCGCTCCCTCGTTGATCCAGGCGGCCACGGCGGCGACTTCTTTATCGCTGAGCTTGCCGGTAGGCGGCATCGCGGGCTCGGCGGTGTGCGAGACGGCTCTATAGACGAGGCTGGAAGCTGAGTCTCCGGGGGCGATGGCAGCGCCGCGCGTGCCGCCCTTCAGCGCTGCATCACGGTCGTCCAGCCGCAAGCCGGACATGGTTGTTTGGGCATTGTGGCACTGCAGGCAGCGCTGCTGGAGGACGGAGAAGCCGTCCGCGGCGGCCAGAGGCGCGGCGACGACGAAAGCGATAACGAGAATCCGCACTGGGGCTGATGTTATCAAGCCCCGCAGCCGGCTGGGCTATCCTCGCGACGCTCATGCGTACGTCACTGCAAATTCTCCTCAGCTTTGCGGGCTGTCAGTGAATACTTTGGCGCCGCCGTGCCAGTCGACTTGTCGGAATCCCGCTCCAGAGACGTGGCTGCGGAGCGGGATGAACGGACGCTTGTGGCCCTGCAAGCACATGCAGACGACCTCGGCTTAGTATGACCAGGCGGGCAGAGTATCGGACGCAGGCGGTTCTTTGTAACTACTGGCGAAGTGCTGTGGCTGTTGGGCCTTGAGCCTGGATGCACGCTCTCTGGGGACGGTGAAGTTCGTAGCGGCGCTCTAGGTGTTTCTTCGATACGCGGCTAGTACGGCGTCCTAGTTCCGCCTACCGCCCCAATGGACCTAGTCTCATTACCTAGCAGGACTGTGTCTTGATGGCGAATCAAAAGAAAGCACCCTCACCACTGTTTCGTTGGTCTGATCTCTTCCGGCTCTTCGGAACCGCTGCCGTGATGTTTACCACGTTGACGGTTGTGTACTTCCCTTGGAGCACCGATGATTGGACAGCCGACCAGGAGGAAATCATCGACTTTGAGGTTGCAGACGAGTATTACGAGGAGGTCTATGCCGGGGAAGAACTCGCACCGGTTGATGACACCGCGGAATCGAACGACCACGACTATGTCCTCAACGGCCAAATCACCGCTGAGAAGATTGGCGTCACTGAGATCGTCGCGCAGTTTATTCAAGACAACCGCCTTGAGACGGCTCGAGCCCTCGAGGTCGGCGCGGGCTCGGGACAACTTCAGGACGTCGTCTCCGACTACACCGGCCTCGACATTGCCGCGTCGGCCCAGCGCTACTTTCACAAACCCTTTGTTCATGGCTCGGCCACGAATCTGCCGTTTGACGATTCTTCGTTCGACGTGTTGTGGAGCGTCTGGACACTCGAACACGTCCCAAATCCGGAGCGCGCTCTCGACGAAATGCGACGGGTTGTGAAAGATGGGGGCTACGTGTTTCTTTGGCCCGCGTGGTTGTGTGGACCGGACCTGGCCGAGGGCTTTCCCGTTCGCCCTTTCAGCGACTTTGATCTCGGCGGAAAGGTTACCAAGGCCGCCCTGGGCGTCCGACAGAGCCCGTTCCTAGTAGCCTGGGGGACGCTCGCGACGCGCGTCGTCCGCAACGCCTACTGGCGGATGTCGTCAGAGCCCACAAGGCTGCGATTCTCAAAACTCAACGCAAACTACGACGAGTACTGGCTACCCGACGCTGACGCCGCCATTTCACTAGACGTTCACGAGACCATGCTTTGGTTTGCTAGTCGGGGCGACGAGTGTCCGAGTTGCTCGCCGGAATTCGGCGAGCAGGTCCAGATGCGCTCAGAGCCGCTGATCATCCGCGTCCAGAAACCCGAACGTCACGAGCGGGCACAGCGGTAAGCACCCGCGTTGCGAAATTATGCGTCGGAGGAGCCGGTCGTATGAAGCCGTCGCTGGTCGACTAACTCCGGCCTGTCTGAGATCGTTGAGCGTAACGCGCTGCTGTGTCTTGGGGCTTGCCACCCAATGGAGGCAAAATCGTGCAGCGTTGATTCCTCGGGCCGGGCGCCTTGGGCTATCCTAGCGACGCTCATGCGTACGTCACTCGTTGCTCTCGTCAGCCTATTTGCTGTCCATGCGTGCTTCGGCACAGCCGTGCCGGTCGACTTGTCGGAATACCGCGCTGGAGACGTGGCTGTGGAGCAGAACGGAGAGACGCTTGTCGTCGACTGGCGAGACGAGGCGGACATCCCTTGGCGGGCGGAGTTCTCGCTTGATCCTGAAAAGCCGTTGATTGCTTCCATCGCGGTCGGCGGGAAGGTCGTGATCGCTTCGGGGCGGCCTTTCTATCAGGCGGAGACGGGGAAGAGGGAGAAGGGTTGGAATGCG
>Ga0070726_10001120_pt1 | contig 28167 bp, 22 predicted proteins | sample tdAd471_FD_67275 | JGI IMG/M metagenome (GOLD analysis project Ga0070726, IMG submission 67275) | Marine sediment microbial communities from the Atlantic coast under amendment with organic carbon and nitrate - tdAd47.1 | ecosystem: Environmental > Aquatic > Marine > Coastal > Sediment | place...
GAAGCCAATGCATATAATGCGCGCTATCTTGATACCAAGCGGGACCGCACCGGGCATAAGCTGTGACAGCACCCGCTATGGCCGATATTGTGCGCGTTGACACACAGGCGCAGAGGCTCAGCCTTTTTGATGGAATGATGTTTCCCTGCGCTATCGGCAGAGGCGGGGCTTGTGCGGCTCAGGACAAGCGCGAAGGCGATGGCTGCACACCATTGGGCTTATGGCCGATACGCGGCGTCTTGCTGCGGCCAGAGCGTGTCACGCTTCCTGCCAGGCCTGCCGTTCCCTGGCGCTGGACACGCTCTTGTGACGGCTGGTCTGATGGCGCGGATGACCCGGCTTATAACCGTCCCGTGCTTTTGCCCCGCGCGCATTCGCACGAAATCTTGCAACGCGAGGACGCGGCCTATGACATCATCATTGTGCTTGGTCATAATGATGCGCCACCTGTACCCGGCATGGGCAGCGCAATTTTCTGGCACATATGGGTGCCAGACGAGAGCGGCGCACCCAGGCCTACGGAGGGCTGTATTGCTATTGCGCGCGAAGACATGGACCAGATTTTGCCGCTATTGAAGCCGGGCATGCATCTGGAAATCGTCTAGGCCGGATCGACATTCAGAAGATGCCGTGACGAAAATGCTGGTTTTCTGTGATCCGGAGCGCAGCGTACTAAAGCTACGTGAGCACCGGAAGCACGGAAAAGTGGCGTTTGCAGACCGGCAGGGCTGAATGTCGATCCGGCCTAGGCGGGGCGTGGGCCGATGCGATATGTTGCGACAAATCGGAACAGAAAAGCTATGCCGCTATTTGTTCGACCACACTCGCGGATGCGGCTTTGAGCAGGCGATTTTCCAGCGTCTGCAGGCGGGTTTTGCTCTCGATTTTCCCACCAAAAAGATCGGTGATGTAAAAGGTATCCACGGCGCCCTCGCCATAGGTTGAAATATGTGCGCTGTGGATTGTCACCTTGGACTGGAAAAGCGCATATGAGAGGTTGAACAGCAGGGCAGGCTTGTCGCGTGCGTGAATTTCTACCACTGTGAAGCGATTGGATGCCTTGTTATCGATGATGATATTGGGCGTAATTTTAAAGGCCTCTGCGCGGGTTCGCGGCAGGGGGCGGGCTTCCAGCTTGGGTTGCAGCTTTTGCTTGTTGGCCAGTGCATCCTCAACCGCTTGCTTGATGCGGGCAAGCTGATTTGCATTGTCGAATGGGCGGCCGACAGGGTCCTGAACCAGAAAATTATCCAGCGCCATACCATCACGCATCGTATGAATACGCGCATCGATAATGCTGCCGCCTGCCAGATATATCGCGCCCGCAGTGCGGTAAAAAAGGCCGGGATGGTCAGCGGCATAAATCGTTACCAGCGTGGCGCCGCGCTCGGGATAGACCTGTGCCGCAATGGACAGAGGGGCTTTTCCCGCCGCCAATATGTGCCGGGCGTTACTCTCCAATATATCTTCCGGTTCAGCGATCCAGTAACTTTCCGGCAGACGTTTGGACAGTTTGGCAAATTGTGCATCGCTAATATCAAGGGTCTCACGCAAGCTGTTCTGCTTGGCTGCAACCTTTTCTTTCCGGCCGTTGCTTTTATGGCCCAGCCGCAGCACTTCTTCTGCTCCGGTATAGAGATCGGACAACAGCTGCCGTTTCCAGCTGTTCCATGTACCCGGTCCGACCGCGCGAATATCCACCACCGTCACCATCAGCAACAGGCGCAGACGCTCGGCGCTTTGCACGACATCGGTGAAATCCATGATTGTCTTGTAATCGGAAAGGTCACGCTTGAAGGCTGTCGCACTCATTAGCAAATGATAGCGGACCAGCCAGGACACCATTTTCGTCTCCGCCGCACTCAGCCCCAGACGCGGACACAGCTTGAGCGCCACCTCTGCACCCAGCACACTATGGTCGCCGCCGCGCCCCTTGGCGATGTCATGCAGCAACACGGCCACATACAGCACCCGGCGCGATACCAGCTTGCCCATTAGTTTGCTGGAAAGCGGGTGGTCATCCACCAGCTCACCCTTTTCTATTTGCGCAAGGAGTCCGATTGCGCGGATCGTATGCTCATCAACGGTATAATGATGATACATGTCGAATTGCATCTGCGCGACAACACGGCCGAAATCAGGAATGAAGCGGCCAAAAACATTGGCTTCATTCATCCAGCGCAACACGGTTTCCGGGTCACGCCTGGAGGTCAGGACCTCCATAAAGAACATATTGGCGCGTTCATTTTTGCGGACGACATTATTGATAAGCACCGCATCACGACGCACCGCAATCATCGCAGTAGGATGAATTTCAAGGCTGTTTTTATCCGCTACCGCAAAGAGTTGCAGCAGGCGAACCGGGTCCTCGCGGAAGAAATTATCATCCGGGATCGAGATACGCCCGCGTTCCAGCACAAAGCCGTCGAGCTTGCGCGGGCGGCGTGTGAAGCTCGGGATGAAACGGCGGCCACGGCTCGCCCATTGCTCATCGAGATGCGCGAGGAATACAGCGGTCAGATCTCCCACCATCTTCGCGGTCAGGAAATAATAATGCATGAAACGCTCGACGCTGGAACGCCCCGCACGTTCACTGAAGTTCATGCGCTGCGCCACTTCCAGCTGCAAATCGAAGGTCAGCCGGTCTTCCTCACGATTGGTGATGCTGTGCAAATGACAGCGTACCGCCCAGAGGAAATTTTCTGCCTTCTGAAATTTTTTCAGCTCTTCGCGAGTGAGCAACTTGCCATCCACAAGGCCAGCAACACTGTCTACACGGTTCACATATTTGCCGATCCAGAACAAAGTATGCAGATCGCGCAGCCCGCCCTTGCCCTCTTTCACATTTGGCTCGACCACATAGCGGCTGTCACCCATGCGTTTGTGGCGCTCGTCCCGCTCTTCCAGCTTTTCGGCAACAAAAGTGCGTGCGCTATCCTTGACCACATCATTATTGAACCGTGTGCGGGCTTCATCATAGACGGTGCGATCCCCCCAGACATAGCGCGCCTCGAGCATTGCAGTGCGCACGGTCAGGTCTTCCTTGCACATGCGCACCATTTCATCGATCGAACGGCTGGAATGGCCGACTTTCAACCCAAGATCCCAGAGCGAATAGAGCATGGATTCAATGACCTGCTCGGTCCAGCCTGTGGGCTTGTACGGCGTTATAAACGCCAGATCGACGTCAGAATGCGGTGCCATCTCGGCACGGCCATAGCCGCCCACCGCCAATAATACGAGCTGCTCGGAGGTGCTGCGATTGCCGGGGTTGTAGAGATGATGGGTGGTTGCATCATATAGCAGACGCAACAGCTGATCCGTCAGAAATGCAAGTGCCTGAACCGTTTCCCGGCCATTGGTAGGGTGTGTGTTCAATCGCCGCCTGGCTTCGGCCCGTCCATCATCCAGAACCTGCGCCAACAGCTCCACGAGATGTTTGCGGAGTTTCCCGGTATCAGAGGTCCCGATTTCTGCGACAAGCGCCGCAATATGGTCGGAAACTGCGCGACGGTTGATGATGGCGCGACGGTTGGGAAGGGTGGAAAATGGATCAGGCATATTATGTATCTAGAGGTCTCCTGCCTCCTCTACCAGAGTCTTAAGCTGATAAATCAACGTAAGGGCTTCGCGGGGGGACAAACTATCCACATCCACATGGGCTATTGCTTCGTGCAACGGGTCTGGTGCATTGTCTTTTTCTGCCGCAGCGGAAACTGCAAAAAGTGGTAAATCATCCAGTCCTGCTGCGATTCCACCTGTTTTCGCTTTGCCTGCTTCGAGCCGCGAGAGCACATCTTTGGCACGCGCTAACACAGCAGGCGGCAAGCCTGCCAACCGTGCCACGGCGATGCCATAGCTGCGGTCTGCCGGGCCATCGGCTACTTCATGCAACAGAACAAGGTCTCCCTTCCACTCCCGGGCACGCACATTATGCAATGAGAGCGAGGGCAGGGTTTCGGCCAACCGGGTCAGCTCATGATAATGGGTGGCGAACAGGCAGCGGCATTGATTGACCTCATGCACGGCCTCAACCACTGCCCAGGCCAGTGCCAGACCATCGTAGGTGGACGTGCCGCGCCCGACTTCATCGAGAATGACGAAACTGCGCTGTGTCGCCTGCGAGAGAATGGCGGCGGTTTCGACCATCTCGACCATGAAGGTAGAGCGCCCGCGCGCCAGATTGTCGGAGGCACCGACACGGCTGAAGAGACGGTCAACAAGGCTCAGCGTGGCTGACTGCGCAGGGACATAGCCCCCAGCCTGCGCCAGCAGCACGATGAGTGCATTTTGCCGCAGGAAGGTGGATTTGCCGCCCATATTGGGGCCGGTGACAAGCCACAGCCTGTCCTGATCCTGAAGCATGCAGTCGTTCGCAACAAAGTGCTGCCCGTCGCGTCGTACTGCATCTTCCACCACCGGATGCCGCCCGCCCGTAATTTCCAGCTTTTGTTCCTCGACAAAATGCGGCCGCGCCCAGCCACCTTCGGCGGCGCGCTCTGCCAGCGCAGCAGCAACATCGAGCCGGGCCAGTGCTTGCGCTGCGTGGGTGATAGCATCCTTGCGGGCAAGAGCCATCTCAATGAGTGCTTCGAGATGCGCCGCTTCGGCCGCCAGTGCATGGGCGCCAGCCTGGCTGACCCGTGTTGCCTGTTCATGCAGGTCAACCGAATTGAACCGCACAACGCCCGCGAGGGTCTGCCGATGGGTGAAGCCGGAGCCTTCCTTCATCAGCACATCGCCATGTTTGCCCGGCACTTCGACATGATAGCCGAGTACGGCATTATGCTTGATCTTGAGCGCGCCAATGCCGGTCTGGTCCCGATATTGCGCCTCCAGCAAGGCAATAGCCCGCCGCCCATCGCTGCTAAGGCGGCGCAGATCATCGAGCGCAGCATCATAGCCTTCCGCGATATAGCCGCCGTTTGAGGCCTCAGTAGGGGGTGTCGGTACCAAGGCCCGCGCAAGCTCATCAACCAGCGCGCCATGCCCATCCAGCGCAGGCAACAGCCGGTCCAGCAATGCAGGGCGCGCTTCTGCTTTGCTCAGCCGTTCGCGCAGCATCCGCGCTTCGTTCAGGCCATCGCGCAATTGCCCAAGGTCACGCGGGCTGCCGCGCCCCATTGCCAGCCGCCCGAGCGCGCGACCAATGTCCGGCAGCGCACGCAGCGCCACACGCAGCGCATTGCGCTGGCCGCTGCCATCATGCAGCCATTGCACCAGATCGAGCCGTGCTTCTACCTCGCTCTGGTCGAGCAAGGGCGCGGCAAGGTCTGCCGCGAGCATGCGTGCGCCTGCGCCCGTTACCGTGCGGTCCACGCTATGGAGCAGGCTCCCGCTGCGCGCACCGTTCATGGTCGCGACAATCTCCAGACTTTCCCGCGTCGCGGCATCTATCGCCATATGGCTGCCCGGCGCGATATGCACAGGCGGCGCGAGATGGGGCAGCGTTCCTTGGCCTGCATGGTCGAGATAGGCAAGTAACCCGCCAATGGCGGACAGCTCCGCCCGCCCGAATGTGCCAAAGCCATCGAGCGTTGCAACACCGAACAGTGCTTTCAGCCGTGCCTCCGCTCTGGTCGAGGAAAACGCGCTCTTCTCAAAATCATGTGCACCCGGCACATCGAGCGCAGAACCTTGCGCCAGCACGATTTCGCTCGCGCCCAGACGTGCCAGCTCGGCATCGAGCGCAGCGGCATCCAGCGTCATCGTCTCGAAGCGCCCTGTAGAAATATCTGCTGCCGCCAGACCTACTTCGCCACCTGCCTCGCCGACGGCGACCAGCATATTGTCGATGCGCGAATCGAGTAGTGTGTCCTCGGTCAGCGTTCCGGGCGTGACATATCGCACGATACCGCGCGCCACGAGCGTCTTGCTGCCACCACGCGCCTTTGCCTCTGCGGGGGTTTCCGTCTGTTCGGCTATCGCAACGCGGTGCCCCGCGCGAATGAGCCGCGCCAGATAAGCCTCGGCGCTATGCACCGGAACGCCACACATCGGGATCGGCTGGCCGTCCTGTTCTCCGCGCGACGTCAGCGCAATATCCAGCGTCGCAGCCGCCGCTTTCGCATCATCGAAAAACAGTTCGAAAAAATCGCCCATCCGGTAGAAGAGCAGGCAATCTTGTGCTTGTGCCTTCAAATCGAAATATTGCACCATCATGGGCGTAAGCGTCGCCTTTTTAGGCGCGGCCTTTTCTTTGGCAGACATTTTTTCTGGTGCGGACTGGCTATTCATTACTGCAGGCGATAGCGCCTGATTGCACTGTGTGAAAGGCCGTCCACAAAAATGAGCCCATAAAACTGCACGGACCTACTTGTGAGAGTTATGCAATTGACGCTAGGGCTGTCTTGCCTGCACGCGCACGAAACAACCGGGGAACAATGATGACAGAAGAAACCGCAGCTGAATTTCTGGAGCGCGAGGCCCTTCTCTTCCATACAACAGGGCGTCCTGGCAAGATCGAGATCATTGCCTCCAAGCCTATGGCTACGCAGCGTGATCTCAGCCTTGCCTATTCCCCCGGTGTGGCAGTGCCGGTCAAAGCCATCGCAGAGGATCCGGCCACGGCCTATGATTATACCGCCAAGGGCAATCTTGTAGCGGTCATTTCCAACGGCACGGCGATCCTCGGGCTGGGCAATCTCGGTGCGTTGGCATCCAAGCCGGTGATGGAAGGCAAGGCCGTGCTCTTCAAGCGCTTTGCCGATGTGGACTCCATCGACATTGAGCTGAACACCGAAGACCCGCAGGCATTCATTGATGCCGTTGCGCTGATGGAACCGAGCTTTGGCGGGGTCAATCTTGAGGATATCAAGGCCCCCGAGTGCTTCATCATCGAGCAGGCGCTCAAGGAAAAGATGAACATTCCTGTCATGCATGATGACCAGCATGGCACCGCGATCATCTGCGCCGCCGGCCTCATCAATGCGCTTCATGTGACCGGGCGTGACATCAAGGATATCAGTATTGTCGTCAATGGCGCGGGCGCAGCGGCCATTGCCTGTACCGAGCTGATCAAGGCCATGGGTGCCGATGCATCGCGCGTGATCATGTGTGACCGTAGCGGCGTCATCTATCAGGGCCGCGAAAAAGGCATGGACCAGTGGAAATCGGCACATGCTGCAAAAACAGACCGCCGTACTTTGGAAGAAGCGCTCAAGGGCGCAGATGTGTTCATCGGCCTGTCGGCTGGCGGTGCGCTGAAAGCCCATATGGTGAAAGACATGGCAAAGCAGCCGATCATCTTTGCCATGGCCAACCCTGACCCGGAAATCACGCCTGACGATGCCAAAGCCGCCCGCCCTGATGCGGTCGTCGCTACTGGTCGGTCCGACTTTCCCAATCAGGTCAATAATGTGCTGGGCTTCCCGTTCATCTTCCGCGGTGCGCTCGATGTACGCGCCACTGCGATCAACGAGCAGATGAAAATCGCTGCCGCCAATGCCATTGCCGAGTTGGCCCGCCAGCAGGTGCCCGAGGAAGTCGCGCTGGCTTATGGCAAGAGCCACAGCTTCGGCACGGACTATATCATCCCTGCGCCTTTTGACCCGCGCCTGATGGAAGTCGTTTCCGCAGCCGTCGCCAAGGCCGCAATGGACAGCGGCGTTGCGCAAAAGCCAATCAAGGACATGGACGCGTATTGCGAGTCCCTGAGGGCCCGCCTCAATCCGACAACCTCCGTGCTCACGCTTGCCTATGAAGGCGCAAAGGCAGAGCCCAAGCGCGTCGTCTTTGCCGAGGGCGAGGAGGAAGTCGTACTGCGTGCGGCCATCCAGTTCCGCGATGGTGGCTATGGCATTCCCGTGCTCGTGGGCCGTCAGGATGTCTATGACCGGTTGCGTGCGCTCGGCGTTTCTGACCCGCACAGCTTCGAGGTGCATAACAGCGTCAACTCGCCATTGGTGCCCAAGATGGTTGATATGCTCTACACCCGTCTTCAGCGTCGCGGCTATCTGCGGCGCGATTGCGAGCGCATGGTCAACCGTGATCGCAATATCTTCGGCTCGCTGTTGCTCAAAATGGGCGAGGCCGATGCGATGATCACCGGCACGACGCGCACCTATAGCCAATCCATGCGCGAAGTACGCCGCGTCATTGACAACCAGCCGGGCCGCACGAATTTCGGCATCCATATTCTTGTCGGCCAGACCCACACCGTATTTATGGCTGATACGACTGTGCATGAACGTCCCAGTTCGGTTGAACTGGCCGATATTGCCGAAGGCACAGCGGCAGTCGCCCGGCGCATGGGGCATGAGCCGCGGGTCGCTTTCCTTTCTTATTCCACCTTCGGCAACCCGTCAGGCAATTGGCTCGAAAACATACGTGACGCGGTGCATATCCTCGACCAGCGCGGTGTGGATTTCGAATATGAAGGCGAAATGGCGCCCGACGTTGCTCTCAATTCGAAGCTGATGAAAAACTATCCGTTCAATCGCCTCTCAGGCCCGGCCAACTGCCTCGTCATGCCCGGCCTGCAATCCGCCAACCTTTCCGCCAAGCTCCTGCGCGAACTGGGTGGTGACAGTGTTATTGGCCCGATGCTCGTCGGCATGGAAAAGCCGGTGCAGGTTGCAACCATGGCGTCCACGGCCAGCGAGCTTGTCACGCTGGCCGTGCTGGCGGCAGGCGGGATTACGGGATAACAGGCGTTAGCGACATTTAAATCCACCGCGCTGGGGGCTGGATATCAACAGTCCTCAGGCCCGCGACGCATATCTGCTGCGGTCATATAAGATTTGAGAATTGCCAGCGTGGCGATCAGTGGGATGACCCATATGACCCTGTCCTGATATCGTTCGTGGGGGCCTGATAAGATTCCACAGACCATTGCATTTATTGTAACGCCACTGGCCGCTATTATGATTGGTGTACGAAGCCTTGGTTGCGTCGCGACTGCCCATAATAGCACAATCAGGCTGAGGAGCGTGATGGGGGCGATGAGCGCAGCGTTGAAAGCGGCGGACATTTCGCCTCTTTCCGTGGCTGAATTGAGGATACGTGTGTACAATGGCTCGGGTATTTTGTGGTGTGATGCCGGCTGCATCTTATATGAGAGGCCATGGAAATCTTCCAGACCGACCTTGGTTAATTGATCGGCGAAATTCCCGAACGCCGTTTGCAATACCCACAGCGGATATTGTTTGGTCACTGCTATCACGAAATCAAATTGTTCTTCCGATATAGCCACTTGCTGCTGAGATGTGGCCGATATGAAAAAGCCTTTCCGGGGATCATGATTCCAGAGGAGTATGTCGCTATTATATGGTTCTTTTTTAAGATTGTTGAAGTTGCTGCATAGTGCAAATCCATTGTCCGGACATGTGGTTTTCAGATAGGCGGCACCTGGCCCGTCGGCGATCACCCGGGCTGAGAGGAATGGCGGACGAATTGCATTTTTTTGTGTTTGCCATTTGAGAGCAGAATTAAAACACGCCTCACTTGCCAAGCCGGTAATGGAGGCAATGACCATTAATATAATGGGCCATATGGCCATTTGCTTGCGCTGTAATATCAGTATGACAGTACAGACAGATGCGATGCTCAGGAGTATCAGGATATTGCTGCTATGTGTCACAGCGGCCAATATCATAATGGCTATCCAGAACAGTCGCCAGCATGTAGTTTCCTGATTCCAGCCCCAAAATAAAGTGACAGCTGCCAGAATCGCGAGGCCTGAATATATGTCAGGCATCAGAAAGCTGACAAAATAGGGTAGTGGTGTGATCAGTGCGATGCCGATCGCAGCCAATATGAACAGAATGAACCGTTTCCTGTCTTTCGCCGGATCAGAAAAATGCCGAGTGATACCGATGATCACCGCACCGGAGAGTAATGCGTTAAAGATGACCGGAATAAAGATCATTCCGGTAAAGGCTGCCGGGTAAAGCAAGGCGCCGAAATAGACCGAGCGGCCAAGAATGATATTCTTATGAAATGTAGATACAGGTTGTGTATGGTCTACGCTTGTATGCTGTATTACATCTGACCACATCGTCTGATATTGTGTTATACTATATACCAACGCATCGAAACTGCGAAAATAATTTGTTGTATCCGCCATAAAAAAGGGCACGCCATTACATAATGCGGGCCAGATCAATGTTATTCCTGTCAGAAATAATAAGCGTTGACTTGTCGTTAATGGAGATATTTTAGCAGACAAGAGAGTGTCTCCAGCATGGATTTACAGCTATTTTTCTCTCCATATTTTAATATGTTTTAACAACAAACCACATAATGATGAATTGCAACCTAACCCGAACTAGATATAAAGCCCAGATTGAAAATTTTACCAATTTACTGTCAAGGTGAAAATTGTCTGATCCCATAGATATTGCCGTCCTGCTTCCCTGTTATAATGAGGCGGAGGCTATTGGGCAGACGATAAGAGATTTCCGCAAGGCCTTGCCGACTGCGACCATCTATGTTTTTGACAATAACAGTTCTGATGACAGCCGGACAATATCGGAGCGTGAGGGCGCGATAGTCCGTAAGGTCGGGCAACAGGGCAAGGGGCATGTCGTGCGCCGCATGTTTGCCGATGTCGATGCCGATATTTATGTCATGGCCGATGGCGATGCGACCTATGAGGCCGCTGCAGCGCCGGAAATGGTCGAGATGATGCTGAAACATAATTTCGACATGATTGTCGGCGCCCGCAAGACAGAGGTAGAAGAGGCCTACCGGCGCGGACACCGGCTGGGTAACATGGCCTTGACGGGTTTGCTGAAAGGCCTGTTTGGCCGCAGCTTCACGGATATATTATCCGGCTACCGGGTTTTTTCGCGGCGCTTCGTCAAAAGCTTTCCTGTGCTTTCTGCAGGCTTCGAGATTGAAACAGAAATCAGCGTACACGCGCTGGAGCTCGCCATGCCAGTGGCCGAAAAGGTGACGGCTTATGCCGCCCGGCCAGAGGGCTCGCAGAGTAAACTTTCTACCTACAGGGATGGCTGGCGTATATTGCGCACGATAGTGAGCCTCTATCGGTTTGAAAGGCCAATCTGGTTCTTCGGTTTTATCGGGGCGCTGCTGGCTGCCGTGGCGCTTGGGTTGGCGGTTCCGCTGGTGATAACATATGGGCAGACAGGTCTTGTTCCTCGCTTTCCGACCGCTATTCTTGCCACCGGCATGATAATCATAGGGGTTTTGAGCTGTATGACCGGTTTGATTCTGGATACAGTGGTGCGCGGACGGCGCGAGGTGAAACGTCTGGCGTATCTCGCACATAGTGCTCCGGCAGATTTACTGGATCCATGATAAACGCCTGTTAAGAGGTGGGTGCTAAGGTCTGTTCAGGTTTTGGTGCCACCAGCCTTTTTCTCCACTTGGTCTTCCGGTGTTTGCCCCGTGTAAGACCGGGCGGAGGAGAGGGCTGGCCCAGAACCTGCGATAGAAGTTGGATATGCCCTCTTGAACCTGTCTCCATTTGGAACGATGTAGGCGCATGGAAACCATAAAAAGGCTGAATGACCATCATGCACGATAGCAATTTCGATCCCATGGCCGCTCTGGTCCCTGTCGTTATCGAACAATCCAACCGCGGCGAGCGCAGCTTCGACATTTATTCGCGGCTTCTGCGGGAACGGATCATCTTTGTGACCGGGCAGGTCGAGGATCATATGGCCTCGGTCATCATTGCCCAGCTCCTGTTCCTCGAGTCGGAAAATCCGAAGAAGGATATTTACATGTATATCAACTCGCCCGGCGGTGTCGTTACGGCGGGCATGGCGATCCATGATACAATGCAATATATCCGCCCGAAGGTCGGTACAGTCTGCATTGGTCAGGCCGCGTCCATGGGCAGTTTCCTGCTGGCTGCGGGCGAACCGGGTATGCGCGTTGCGCTCTCCAATGCGCGAATCATGGTGCATCAGCCTTCTGGCGGTGCGCAGGGCATGGCGTCCGATATTGAGATTCAGGCCAAGGAAATTCTGCGGATTCGTAAGCGCCTCAACAATCTTTATGTGCAATATACCGGACAGAAGCTCGACAAGATCGAAGCCGCGATGGACCGTGATACCTTCCTTGAAGCTGAGGAAGCCAAGGCATTCGGTCTGGTTGATGAGGTGTTTGACAAGCGCCCTGCGACCCCGGATGCGGATGACGCATAAGCGGCTATTAATCAGATGTAATCCATAGGGGACTAATCTACCCCCTTGTGGAACGAGGAAATCGCGGTCTAGGATGGCCGCATTGAAAAGCCCTGCCAATTAGAAGCGACCTGTTGTTGCTGGTGGCCGGGGTAGGAAAGACAGGAATGACGAAACTGACCGGCTCCGATTCGAAAAGCACGCTGTACTGTTCCTTCTGCGGGAAATCGCAGCATGAAGTGCGCAAGCTGATTGCGGGGCCGACCGTTTTCATCTGTGATGAATGCGTCGAGCTTTGTAATGACATTATCCGTGAGGAAACCAAGAGCGGCATTGTTGGCAAGAAAGATGGTGGCGTACCTACGCCGCAGGAAATCTGCGATGTGCTTGATGATTATGTGATCGGTCAGGCGCGTGCCAAGCGTGTCCTCTCGGTTGCTGTGCATAATCATTACAAGCGCCTCAACCATGGCCAGAAGACAGGCGAAGTGGAACTCGCCAAGTCCAATATTCTGCTCGTCGGCCCAACTGGCTGCGGCAAGACATTGCTTGCGCAGACGCTGGCGAAAACCTTCGACGTGCCTTTCACCATGGCGGACGCGACGACGCTGACTGAGGCGGGCTATGTTGGTGAGGATGTCGAGAATATCATCCTCAAGCTGCTTCAGGCGAGCGACTATAATGTCGAGAAAGCCCAGCGCGGTATCGTCTACATCGACGAAATCGACAAGATCAGCCGCAAGGCGGAGAACCCTTCGATCACACGGGACGTGTCGGGTGAGGGCGTGCAGCAGGCATTGCTCAAGCTGATGGAAGGCACCACGGCTTCTGTGCCGCCGCAGGGCGGCCGCAAGCACCCGCAGCAGGAATTCCTGCAGGTTGATACGACCAATATTCTCTTCATCTGTGGCGGTGCATTTGCAGGCCTCGAAAAAATTATCGGTGACCGGCTGGAGTCGAAGTCCATCGGTTTTGGTGCGCATGTTGCGGCCCCGGATGAGCGCCGTACAGGCGAGCTTCTTGCACAAAGTGAGCCGGAAGATTTGCTGAAATTCGGGCTTATCCCTGAATTTGTTGGCCGCTTGCCGGTTATCGCAACGCTGGAAGATCTGGATATTGATGCGTTGGTCAAAATCCTCTCGGAGCCGAAAAACGCGCTGGTGAAGCAATATCGCAAGCTCTTCGAAATGGAAGAGGTAGAGCTGAACTTCACCGACGATGCCCTTGTTGCGATTGCCAAGAAAGCGATTGAACGCAAAACAGGCGCGCGTGGTTTGCGGTCTATCATCGAGGCGATTTTGCTCGATACCATGTTCGACCTGCCATCGATGGAAGGCGTTGCTGAAGTCGTGGTTGACAAGGATGTCGTGGATGGACGCAAGGACCCGGTGCGGGTGTTCACCAAGAAGGACAAAAAAGCCGAAGACGCGGCCTGAGTTCAGCTACGCTCTGCATTGCTGTCATGAAAAGCGCTGCATGATCATGCGGCGCTTTTTTGTGTGGGTGTAAGGGAACGCCGCGCCAGATCCAGAGTGTGATGACCAAAAGTGGAAACCGGTTTTTGTCAACAAATCGCACGAAAACACAGAATCTGGAGCGGGTTTTGACTCACTCAAAAATCATCCCGCTCTGGGCTGACAGGGCAGGACTCTCGGGAGAAGAACGGGCTTTACTGTTGGCCGCTTTGGCCTCAGGCAACGTGTCTGCTGAATTCGGCGGATGAGTCGGAGAGCTTGCGCAACATGCTGCCCACAGTGCTGAACCCTTGCTCAAGATCGTCAATCTCACTGGCAACAACTTCAGTATCGCGGCGAATGGTCGCTACCGTGCCCGACATGGAATCGGCTGCAAGTGCCGTTTCATCGACCGCAGCGGTAATCATCGTAACGGTCTGCGCCTGCTGTTCCATGGCGACACGGATCAGCTCGGCGCTGTCTTCCACATCGCTAACCGTTTCCTGAATGCGTTGGTTTGTATCGACGGACTGACGTGTCGAGTTTTGAATGGCCGCGATTTTTCCAGCAATATCGTCTGTTGCGCGCGCAGTCTGGCTGGCGAGTGACTTCACTTCCTGTGCAACCACAGCAAAACCGCGCCCGGCATCGCCAGCACGCGCCGCTTCGATCGTGGCGTTGAGTGCGAGCAGGTTGGTCTGGCCGGCAATGTCACGGATCAGTCCGAGAATCGATTCAATGGCTTGAGCATGTTCGGAGAGCGTGGCAGACATGGAAACCGCTTCGCCTGCCTGCTCGCTGGCTTTGCCCGCAATATCGGCAGAATTTTCAACCTGTGTGCGGGTTTCTTCGATAGCACGGATGAGGCCGGCGGAAATATGGGCTGCTTCACGCATCGCCAGGGCAGATTGCTCTGCGGCGGCCGCAACCTCAGAAACCTTGTCGAGCATGCCGCGGGTGGCGCCGGCGGCATGTTGTGCCTGATCTCTTAGCCCTTCGCCGAAGCGCGAAGCATCTTCAACTTCCTTGGCAATCTGCTGCTCAAAAAGCTCGCTGTTATGTTTGCGTTCTTCAATCTCGTTTTTGGCATTTTCATCGGCCACGACCGCACACATGACTTCGGCTTCGATCATCGACATGCGCATCAATACCTGCATCATGCGATGCCGGCTTTCATCATCATCGGCAGCACGAGACCAGATGATGTTGGCAATGGCTTCATTGGCCGCACAAACGGACACGAGAACGGTACGGAAAGAAATTTTATGCTTGCGTGCATGATGAATACAGCCAGATACAGAATTGGCCCAATCATCTTCTGCAAAGTCGGTGAATTTGGCTTTGAGATAGCGCGCGATTTCGATTCGCAAGCTGGCAAGTGTCTGTGGGGAAAGCTGTTCGCCCAATCCGCTTTGCGCCACATAAAAATCATAGAAACTGTCTGCCGGCTGTGGATCGCTCCCTAGCAAAGCCCATATTTCCCGTGCAGTTTCCTTGATACTGTCCTGAGGATCGAATTCGCGCAGCCGCTCTCGCACGCCGATACTCATATCTTGTGACAAATTCCCCATCATTATAGCCTGCCCTGCATATTTCTGTCCCACCAATCTTGCAGGAACCATAGGGCAGGATGGTTAATCATTAATTATCTAACGCCAATATCCCCCATAAAAATTCCGCAAATGCACAATTATAGCGGATCATTATTTGCGCACTGATATGCCACGCGCTACAGGGGCGTGTTTGACAATTGATCAGGGGGTTGTGACCATTATGGCTCACACACAAGGCAGGCCACATAACAGGCCGTTATCACCACATCTTTCCATATGGCGCTGGGGTCCGCATATGGCGATTTCCATCCTGCACCGTGTTACGGGCGACGGGCTGGCCATCATAGGGGCGCTCGGTCTTGTGTGGTGGCTGGTGGCGGCGGCCACCGGCCCAGACTATTACGCCTATTTCCTGAGCTGGGCGACGAGTCCGTTCGGTTATTTTGTAATGATTGGCCTGACATGGGCTTTCTTCCAGCACCTCTTCTCTGGCCTTCGTCACTTTGTGATGGATATGGGCGCTGGCTATGAGTTGAATACCAACAAAGTCTGGTCTCTGATTATTCCGCTGTTGGCGATTATTGTAACAGCAGCGATCTGGCTCTTTATTTTCGCGGAGGCGCTCTGATGGGTAACGGAACCTCAATCGGTCGCGTGCGCGGTCTTGGCTCGGCTAAATCTGGTGCGCACCACTGGATCGTTCAGCGTTTCACGGCTGTTGGCAATATGCTGCTCGTCCTGTGGCTCATCTTCGCATTGTTGCAGATGCCCGGCCTTGATTATGAGAGCGTGACGCGCTGGCTGTCGCAACCGCTGGTTGCCGTGCCTATGGCGCTGATGCTGGTCAGCATCTTCTGGCACCTCAAGCTCGGCCTTCAGGTGCTCATCGAAGATTATATCCATGATGATGGTCTCAAATTCTTCGTCATCATGGTGCTCAATTTCTACGCTGTTGGCGGCGCCGCATTTGGGCTGTTCGCTATTGCCAAGATTGCATTTACAGGGGGTGCAGCGGCATGACCGAAGCCTATAAGATTATTGATCATATTTATGATACCGTTGTCGTCGGCGCTGGCGGTTCGGGCCTGCGCGCTACAATGGGCAGTGCGGAAGCCGGGCTGAAAACCGCCTGCATCACCAAGGTATTCCCTACCCGCTCGCACACGGTTGCAGCCCAGGGCGGCATTGCTGCATCACTCCAGAACAACACGCCGGACCATTGGACCTGGCATATGTACGACACCGTGAAGGGATCGGACTGGCTGGGCGATCAGGACGCGATTGAATATATGGTGCGTGAAGCGCCTGCTGCCGTCTATGAGCTGGAGCATGCCGGTGTGCCGTTCAGTCGCAATGAAGATGGCACCATCTATCAGCGCCCGTTTGGCGGCCATATGCAGAATATGGGTGAAGGCCCGCCGGTGCAGCGCACCTGCGCGGCGGCTGACCGTACCGGCCATGCGATGTTGCACGCGCTGTATCAGCAGAGCCTGAAATATGCGGCGGATTTCTACATCGAATATTTCGCTATCGACCTGATCATGGAAAATGGTGCCAATGGCCCCGAGTGCCGTGGCGTTATCGCCATATGCATGGAAGATGGCAGCATTCACCGTTTCCGCAGCCAGTCCGTTGTGCTGGCAACCGGCGGCTATGGCCGTTCCTATTTCTCCGCGACATCCGCGCACACCTGCACGGGTGATGGCGGCGGCATGGTGTTGCGCGCTGGCCTGCCGTTGCAGGACTTGGAGTTCGTGCAGTTCCACCCGACCGGCATTTATGGCGCGGGCGTGCTGATTACCGAGGGCGCACGCGGCGAGGGCGGCTATCTCACCAATTCCGAGGGCGAGCGCTTCATGGAACGCTATGCGCCGTCCGCCAAGGATCTTGCTAGCCGTGACGTTGTGTCGCGCTCGATGGCGATGGAAATCCGCGAAGGGCGCGGCGTTGGCCCGAACAAGGATCATATCTATCTGCACCTTGACCATATCGATCCCAAGGTACTCGCCGAGCGCCTGCCGGGCATTACCGAGAGCGGCAAGATTTTCGCGGGTGTTGACCTGACGCGCCAGCCTTTGCCTGTCTGCCCGACGGTTCATTATAATATGGGCGGCATCCCGTGCAATTATCATGGGCAGGTTGTCACCAAGGTTGGCGATGATCCTGAAGTGGTCGTTCCGGGCCTCTATGCTGTAGGTGAAGCGGCCTGCGTTTCCGTGCATGGCGCGAATCGCCTGGGATCCAACTCGCTGATCGACCTTGTCGTCTTTGGCCGCGCGACCGGCCTGCACCTCAAGGAAACAATCACGCCGGGCGCTGCGCAAAAGCCGCTGCCCAAGGATAGCGCGGACCTCGCTCTGGGCCGGCTCGATCATTATCGCAATGCCAAGGGCAGCGCGCCCACGGCAGAAGTGCGTCTCGACATGCAGAAGACGATGCAGAAGCACGCGGCAGTATTCCGCGACAGTGCGCTCCTCGTTGAAGGCAGCAAGGAGATGCAGCGCGTTTATAAGAGCATGCAGGACATCGGCGTTACCGACCGCAGCCTCATCTGGAATACGGACCTGATCGAGACGCTGGAGCTGGACAATCTCATGGCGCAAGCCGTCTGCACGATGGAAGGCGCCAACGCCCGCCACGAATCACGCGGCGCGCACGCGCATGAGGACTTCCCCAACCGCGACGACGAAAACTGGATGAAGCACACGATCAGCTGGTTTGAAGGCTGGGGCGGCAAGGGCGGTAAGGTCACGCTCGGCGACCGCCCGGTGCACGACTATACGCTCAGCGATGAGGTCGAGTATATCAAGCCGAAAGCGCGGGTTTATTAATTGGACTGCTTTGAGCTTTGGGGTGGAATTTCGGTTTCCTCGACGCCTGAGGAAATTAAAAAGCTTTACCCCGAAGCAAGAGGCCAGAACCCGATCGAACTTTGTTCTCTGGAAATTTGCGGGTGTGAATTTGTTGCCAGCTGGCAACAAACTGAAGATCGAAACCATATCGTACAACTTGATATGGCGAGATCATTACGGCATATGGTATTCAAAGACCTTCAGCAGCAACTCATCGCACTGCTATCTTCAAAATATGGCTGTGGTTCAGCAGCAATAAAATATGACAATGTATATCAAAAGCGTTGGTATCGCCGTTTTATCCGAGTTCAACTAACTTGTGTTGATGACGAGAACCTGCTGACAGCATGCATTGAATACTTCCGGCCCTTATATCTTGATTCCGACAAAATCTGATTTCACTAAAAATCCTCGATATCATCAGGAACATCCTGCCGTTCATGTAGAATGCGTACTATGATTAATTCGGTATCGGTCTGCCGGTAAATGATCCGGTGCGATCCGCTGCGCAGTTTGCGATATTGTGTGGGAAGGCCCATCGCTTGGTTGCCGATGTCAGGAAATTTTCTGGCATGGCGCAGTATCTCTTCAATCTGCCGGGTATAGGCGTCGGCTTGATCGGCACCCCATTGGTTGGCGGTGTAGAGCCAGATTTCAGCCATGTCCCGATTGGCGGCGGGCGTTAAAAATATATTCTTCACGCAGCGCCTTTGTAATTGGCTCGCATGTCCTTGAGGAATTCATCAAAATCAAATAGTTGTGCTGGTCCGCTTTCCTCACCCTCGTGGATCAGTGTGCGCAACCGTTCAATCCGTATGTCGCGCTCTTCCGCGCGGCGCAGGGAGTCACGGATGACCTCGCTGATTGAACTGAACTCGCCGGACGCCACTTTACGCCGGGCATATTCGACAAAGTGATCGCTAAGCGTGACAGAGGTGTTTTTCGTAGCCATAAAGCAGAAGTACCATAAATTGGTACTGTCATCAATATAGAGCTGTGACGTGTAGCTCTTGACCATCGCTTCACCGCAGTGCAGCATGGCGCTTATGACCACTGCACAGGCGGCTGCCAAACCCGAAGCGAGTATCTCGCAAAATCCCGACATTCGCTATCTGGGGCGGCTGCTCGGTGATGTTATCCGCGCGTATGGCGGGAATAAGCTTTATAAGCAGACGGAATATATCCGTTCAGCCTCGGTGGGCCGGGCGCGCGGCATTGAAGGCGCGCATCTTGCGGACACCGGCCTCGATGCGCTCAGCCTGGATGACACGCTGTCGTTTGTGCGTGGTTTCATGCTGTTTTCGATGCTGGCTAATCTGGCGGAAGACCGTCAGGGCATGGGTGTGGATGATGAAGCGACCTTTGCGGCTGCGGTGGTTGAGCTGGAGAAGCATGGCATCGACCATGAAGCTGTCGCGAAAATGCTGGAAGGCGCGCTGATTGCGCCGGTGCTCACCGCACATCCGACGGAGGTTCGTCGCAAGTCGGTGATCGACCATAAGAATCGTGTGGCCGAATTGATGCGCAAGCGCGATGCCGGACGCGCGGAAACGGACGAGGGCGAGTCGATTGACGAAGCGATTACCCGACAGATCGCCCTGCTCTGGCAGACGCGCCCGTTGCGGCGTGAGCGCCTCTATGTGCAGGACGAAATCGCCAATGTCCTGACCTATTTTCGTGACGTGTTCATGCCGGTGCTGCCCGCGCTTTATGCGCGCTGGGAGCGGGTGTTGGGGCATCGCCCACCCAGCTTTCTGCGGGTTGGTAACTGGATAGGCGGGGACCGGGACGGCAATCCCTATGTGCAGGCGGAGCAATTGCGCTCTTTCATGGCGCGAGGCAGCGCTGTTGCGCTCCAATATTATATGGATGGCGTTCATAGCCTCGGCGCGGAGCTTTCCATCTCGACTGAGCTGGCCGATGTGCCTGCCGATGTTCTGGCTTTGGCGGATTCCAGCGGCGATATGGCGCCGACACGGGTGGACGAGCCATATCGCCGGGCGCTTTCAGGCGTCTATGCACGGCTGACGGCGACATATGAAAAGCTGTCGGGTGGGCGCCCTTCGCGCGCATCTGAATTGTCTGGCGAGCCTTATGCACGTCCATCGGAATTGCGCGCCAATCTTGTGACCATTGCGCAAGGGCTGGCGACGGGCGGGGAAGGCGCGCTGGCGACGGGCGGCGCGCTGGGGCGCCTCATCCGGGCGGTCGAGACATTCGGTTTTCACCTCACAACGCTCGATATGCGCCAGAACAGCGCGGTGCATGAGCGCGTTGTCGCCGAGTTGCTGAAAGAGGCCGGGGTCGAAGCGAATTATACTGCGCTGGACGAATATGCGCGCGTGGCATTGTTGCGCAAGGAGCTTTCCACCAATCGTCCGCTGGTGTCGCGCTTCTCGCAGCATAGCGAGGAAACGGCCATCGAGCTGGGGATATTGGAGGCCGCAGCGCAGGCGCATAAGGATTATGGCGCGGCGTCGATCACCCAATATATCATCAGCATGGCGCAAACCGTGTCGGATATGCTGGAGGTTGCTGTCCTGCTCAAGGAAGTCGGCCTGTGGCAGGTGAGTGGTGGGGACGAGCCGCCTTATTGCCCGATCATGCCGGTGCCGTTGTTTGAAACCATTGGCGACCTTGAAGTCGCGCCCGGAGTGATGGCGGCCTATTTCGCGCTGCCGGAAATTGGCGCAATGGTGCGTGCACGCGGGCATCAGGAAGTGATGATCGGCTATAGCGACAGCAACAAGGATGGCGGCTATCTCACCTCGACCTGGGGGCTGTATCAGGCGAGCGAAGCGCTTGCGCCTGTGTTCGCCGAAGCTGGCGTGGATATGCAGCTTTTTCATGGCCGTGGCGGTGCGGTCGGGCGTGGTGGTGGCTCGGCGTTCGCGGCCATTCGCGCACAGCCCTCGGTTTCGGTGCAAGGGCGCATCCGGATTACCGAGCAAGGCGAGGTGATCGCTGCCAAATTTGGCACGCCCGATGTTGCGGCCGTCAATCTCGAAGCCATGACAGCGGCTACTTTGCTGGCGACGCTGGAGCCGCAGGTGCTGAGCGCACAAGACGCGGCGCGCTTTGGAGCGGCGATGGAGCAGCTCTCCAACAGCGCTTTTGCCGCCTATCGAGGGCTGGTCTATGAGACGCCGGGATTCAAGACCTTCTTCCGGCAACTGACACCTATTCAGGAAATAGCGGGCCTCAAAATCGGTTCGCGCCCGGCTAGCCGCAAGAAGAGCGATGCTATCGAGGATTTGCGCGCTATTCCCTGGGTATTCAGCTGGTCTCAGGCACGGGTGATGCTGCCCGGCTGGTATGGCGTTGGTCATGCCTTGAGCGCGTTCAAGGACAAGGCATTGCTGGCTGACATGGCGCAGGTCTGGCCTTTCCTGCAATCCGCACTGGCCAATATGGAAATGGTGCTCGCCAAATCTGACCTTGATATTGCCGAGCGCTATCTGCCGCTGGTGGAAGACCAGAAGTCTGCTGCCGGGATTTTTGCCACTATCCGTGATGGCTGGACGCAGGCACATGATGGCTTGCTGGCCGTTACGGGCCAGTCACGCCTGCTTCAGGCGAACCCCGTGCTCGATAGTTCTATTCGCTTGCGTCTGCCTTATATCGAGCCGCTGAATCTGTTGCAGGTCGAACTGCTCAAGCGCCATCGTGCGGGCGAAGATGACCCGCGCATCAAGGAAGGCATTGAGCTGTCTATCAATGCGATAGCAACGGCCTTGCGCAATAGCGGGTAAACAGCCTGATCAGCCAGTCTGCTCCAGTTCTTCGAGGTTGATGGAAAAAATCACGTTCAATCCGTTTTCATGCCATTCAATGTCGAATATCTGGCCTGCTACTCGCGCCATGCGATGCATTAAGTCATGACCTGAACCGGGTTTTATGCCCTCGACAGATTGTGGGCTTAGCCACTGTTCTTTCCATGTCATGAGGGCTTTGCCATTTTCTGTCGTGGCGTCAATTGCGATTTCGCCGCCTGTAGATGACAAAGCTCCGTATTTGCGGGCATTCGTCACAAGCTCATTAATGATGAGAGCAAGCGTTTGAAGAGAGGCTTTGTCGAGATGGGCTTCTGGTAATGCGTTTAAGGTAACAGTATCCGCAGCATTGCTTTGCAGCAGAGTGCGGCAAGCGTCCTTTATGCTTACAGGCTGGGTCAGCGCTTTTGTGAGCAAATCCTGAGAATGCCCAAAAGCCCGCAGCCGTGTAAGGAATATATCGAGATATTCAGAGATGTTTGTTCTGCCACGCGCGCTGAAAGTCGCGATGGAAGAAATAACTGCCAACAGATTTTTGAGGCGGTGTCGCATTTCAATCGAGATGATTTCTGACTGTTCAGCATGAATCTCGGCGCGGCGGCGGGCTTCGCGCTCTGCCATGATTTCGGCAAAATGCAGGGATATATCGCGCGATGTCACCAATATATACATGAGGCTATCATCACCATTGGCGAAAATGGGAGAGACGGCGACATCCCACCATCTGGGTTCGCCAGACAGAGTAGGGCAATAGCCTGTGAAGCGGCTTTTCATACCCAGCTTTGCATGTTCTATGGAATCGATGAGTTGCGCGCGGCCTGTCTCCGGCCATAGCTCAATCCATTTCTTGCCGGAAACCTGCTCAAATTTCTCAATGTCCATCGCTTTCATGCCATTATTGTTCATGAACGCAACCTGCCCCTGAGGGGTGATAAGTTTGACGCAGTCCTGACTCTGATCGAGCATGGCTGCGAAAAGTGAGTCTGCTGTGCTGGAGATATTTTCAGCCAGTATCAGAGGCATATGCAGGCCCATATCCTTAATGTCAGGAACTATTTCCTTGTGTACACATTTGCATAGATGCGCGTGCGTGTATGCGCACAAGTGTACATATGGAAAAGGGGCTGGAGTATATGGTCAGAGGCGGGCTCAACGGGAGCAATTTGCTGGCGGCGCTGCGGATTGACGATCAGGCAAGGCTTGCAGAGCATATGGATGACGTATCCTATGGCCTTGGCCATGTTTTTTATGAGCCGGGAATGAACGTGAAATATGCGTATTTTCCGCGATATGATGCAGTATCGAGTTTTCATGTCATCATGGCAGACGGGGCTGCTGTCGAAACCGCAATGGTAGGGCGGGAAGGCGCAGTTGGCGGGATTGTGAGCAATGGTCGTCTTCCTGCCTATGCACGGTCTTGCGTCATGCATGGAGGGCAATTTTATCGCATTACGCTCTCTGATCTGGACTATGTTAAGAAGGACAGCGCCCAGATGCGATATTTATTTGCGCGCTATGCGGATTGCCTCGTCGCCCAGATATTCCAGTCTGTCGCTTGTAACGCGAGCCATACTATCGAGCGCAGAGCCGCCAAATGGCTGACAGCCGCTATGGACCGGACCGGAAAAGATGAGGTGTCGATGACACAGGATCAGCTTGGTTCGCTTCTTGGGGTAGGGCGCACTTATGTCAGCCGGATTATCAAACGCATGAAAGATAATGGCACTATCATGACGCGGCGCGGCGGCATCATGATCAAACGGCGCGATCAGCTTGATCATATGAGTTGTGATTGCAATCGGCTGGTTGCGGACCATTTTGCGACTGTTTTGAAAGGCATTTATCCTGACGCTACCGATGGGCATTGATTTCTGCCAGTCACAGAAACCGCAAAAATAGCGTTCCGGCTGGCCTTGCTGTAAAAAGCAAGGCACAAAGGCACTGACGATACATATTCTATAAGAGGGATCGCATGACGGCCGAGGCGGATGGCAATGTCAAAGAACAACGCTTGCAATATTGGATGTTCGGCGGGTTTCTTGCCGGGCTGATATTGGGGCTGATTGCCTATAGTTTTGCCGGTGGTGCGCCGTGGGTGGCGTGGGTTACGAGCAATGTCACTGGCCCTATAGGCCAGATATTCCTGCGCTTGCTCTTCATGCTGGTTATCCCGTTGCTGGTCTCTGCGCTGGTGGTAGGCGTTGCAGAAATGGGCGAGATGCGCGCGCTAAAATCCATCGGCGTGCGCACGCTGGTTTATACCGTCATTGTCTCGTCGATCTCGGTCGCGCTCAGTCTGGCGGTTGTCAATCTGCTTCAACCCGGAGCGGGCGTGGACCCGCAAACGGCGCAATCTCTGCTCGAAACATCGGGCGATGGTGCAAAGGCGATTGTCGATCGGGCAGGTGAAGCCAAGACGGGCGTGGATGCCATCGTCAATATTGTGCCGTCGAACTTCATTCATGCGATGAGCGAGAATGATATATTGGCCGTCATGTTTTTCTCGCTGGTATTTGGCATAGGATTTTTGCTGACAGATCCAGATCGTACCAAGGTGCTGCGGAATGGCATTGAGGGCGTGTTCGAGATTTCGATGAAGCTGATCGGCCTCGTCATTCGCATGGCGCCGCTCGCGATCTTCTGTTTCATGTTCAATCTGGCGGCGCTTTTCGGCTGGGACCTGATTGTCCGCCTGTCGGCGTATGTAGGCGTGGTGTTGCTCGCGCTGGCGCTCCAGATGTTCGGTGTATTCCCGGCGATATTGTCGCTTTTCGGCAGGAAAAACCCGGTCGCTTTCTTCCGCGAAACGCAAGAGGCCAGCGTGATGGCCTTTGCCACCGCCTCTTCCAATGCGACTTTGCCGACCGCGCTGCGCGTGGCCGACCAGCGCCTCAAATTGCCCAAGCCGGTTGCGCGTTTCGTGCTGACTATTGGCGCAACGGCCAATCAGAACGGTACAGCGATGTTCGAGGGCGTGACGGTGATTTTCCTTGCGCAATTTTTCGGTGTCGATCTGACTCTGGGGCAGCAGGTGACGGTGATGCTGATCTGTATATTGGGCGGCATCGGCACGGCGGGCGTGCCGGCCGGCTCCTTGCCTGTCATCGCGCTCATATTAGGGACCATCGGCGTTCCACCTGCGGGCATTGGCCTTGTACTGGGCGTGGATCGCTTGCTGGACATGTGCCGCACCACGCTGAATGTCGTGGGCGATCTGGTGGCCGCGCAGGTCATTAGTGTACATTCTGGCCAGCAGGAAGACGCTGTAACTACGTCTTCTTAGAAGCGGGGGTCTCTCAGGAGGAGGCTTCTTAGCGCGCGCGCAACAATCTATTGAGCGCGCTCCAGTCAGCGCCCTGGCTGGCGCTGGCCATATGGTCTTGCAAGGCACGATAATGGGTGAGGACCTGCCTTCCCATATCTGTAACGCTGGCGCCACCGCCTTTTGAACCGCCTGCGCTGGTTTCGACCAGAGGTGCGGCCCAGCAATGGTTCATTACGTCAACCAGCATCCAACAGCGGCGATAGCTCATGCCAAGCGCCCTTCCGGCGGCCGAGATGGAGCCGGTGCGCGCAATGGCATCGAGCAAGTCGGCTTTGCCCGGGCCCATGGCAATCTTGTCACCGCATAATATTTGTATCTTGAGCTTCAGGGCCGCTGCATTTGTCATGGCGACCTTATATAAAAATTATGCGACTTCGAAAATCGCTTCGACTTCGACAGCGCAATCCATCGGCAGTTCAGCGACGCCCACGGTCGAGCGCGCATGCTTGCCCGCTTCGCCGAATATTTCGACCATCAGGTCCGATGCGCCGTTCATGATCTGCGGGATAGCGGCGTAATCGGGCGTGGTGTTGATGAACCCGCCCAGTCGCACGCAGCGTACGACTTTGTCGAGATCTCCCTCCAGAGCCGTCTTGACCTGAGCGATGACATTCAGCGCACAGATGCGCGCGGCTTCGCGGCCCATATCGTCGGTGACATCCGCTCCAAGCTTGCCCTTATGCTGGTCGGCGAGTTTGCCGTCCGGGCCGAAGCAGACCTGCCCGGCAACAAAGATGAGATTGCCCGAGCGGACATAGGGCACATAATTGGCCGCAGGCGCGGGGGCGGGGGGGAGCGTGATGCCCAGTTCGCTCAACCGCTGCTCAATATTGTCCATACCGGCCCCTCAGTAATTGAATATGCTGTGCTCATTTGAACAAAGTTCGAACCACTCAAACCAGACTCTTGCTTCGAGCGAAACGAATATGGTGCCCCTGGCCGGACTCGAACCAGCACATCCGAAGATACCGCATTTTGAGTGCGGCGCGTCTACCAATTTCACCACAGGGGCATGTCTGCAATATTGCGTAGCTAGGCGCGTTTAGCCGAGGCATAATGACAACGCAACTGGCTATGCGCGGAAAGATGGCATCGCTTCAGCAATCTGTGTGATATAAAACCCCCGGCCGCAAGAGGGAGATACGACCGGGGGGAGGGGGAAGATTTCTTTAGGGTCCCGACCCTAGCTACAGAGGGAGGTTTTAGCAGCGGCGGCCATCGCTCTTGTCGATCGCATGACCGGCAACACCACCAAGGATGGCGCCTAATACGGTGCCGACTGTCTTGTCGCCTCGCTTGGCAACCTGATTGCCCAACAGGCCACCGGCTGCCGCGCCAATGATCGCGCCACCCGTGCCATTGTCCCGGCAGCGATAGCGATCGCCGCGATAAGAGCGGCTGTCTTTATAATAGCGCCCGTCGCGATAATAATCGCGGCTGTAATGCTTGTTGGCCTTGTGATAGCGGGCTTTATTATATCCGCGGTCATAATTGCGATATGTGTCGCCTACGCGATAATGGTCGCGTGCCATGGCGGGGGTGGCCGCAATAGTGCCCAGCGAAATGACGCTCAGGCTGAGCGCCGTTGCCAGCTTTTGGGTCAGTGTCATGCTCATATCGACGCTCCTTGCAATAATCTCGTATCGAAACGGTTGCATCGATGGACGTATCGACTCATCACCTTTCGATGATTCGTTTATAGGTCAGACGTATTGAGCGGAGACTGAATAAGGCTGTTATCTGTTGTTCAGCTTTGGCTGGGAGGAAGACCGGGTGCATAAATCAGGACGTTGGTGGTTTTCCGGCGTATATTTAAAATGGCTGGTGCCGCTGACAATGCTGATTGCGGCATTCGTCGCTCTTGTCATCATATTGTTCCACTCTCCGCCACGCATGAAAGCCGGGCCGTTCCCCATGCGCTATGAGGCTTTGGTGCTTGATGCAGGAAACCCCGGACAGACGGCTGTCGGGAAGCTTCATTTTCTGGGGGCGTGGACAATCCATAGCCCGGTCGAGTCCTTTGGCGGACTGTCAGCGCTCTATGCGGGGGGAACTGAAAATCCGTTGATCGCGCTGAATGATAAAGGCGTCGCATTTCGGCTGCCCAGACCGGGAGTGAGCGGGCAGGCGGAGGCACAGGTTTTGCCCTTGCTTGATGCTGAGAATAATATTGACGATTATTCGCGCGATAGCGAGGCACTGGCGTTCGATGCTAAAAGCGGAAAATCATGGGTGGGGTATGAGATCTCCCATCATATTTGCCGCTATTCTGTGGGTTTTCATACAGCGGAGCAGTGCAGGCAGTGGCCGGAAATGCGCAAATGGCCTGAAGGCTCCAGTCTTGAGTCAATGGCGCGCCTGCCCGACGGACGCTTTGTTGCCATTGCAGAGGGTGCTCCGGCGGCAAGAGAGGGGCGGGCGATGCTTCTGTTCAGTGGGGACCCTTCTGATAAAGCGACACCGCGCCCGCTCACGATGAGTTATGTGCCGCCTACAGGCTATGATCCAACCGATGCATTATGGGTGGGTGATAACGAGCTGCTGGTGCTCAACCGCCGTGTTACGCTTCATGATGGTTTCACTGCGGTCATCGCTCTGGTCAGGCTGGACGAGATGAAGGAAGGCGCCGTGTTGGTGGGGCAAGCGATAGCGCGGCTGGCTCCCCCGCTGCTGGCGGATAATTTCGAAGGGTTGGCGCTGGAAGAGCAAGGCAGGCAGCGGATATTATGGGTCATCTCTGATGACAATTTCATGCTTTTTCAGCGTACATTGCTGTTGAAATTCGCGCTGCCGGAGGCGCTGTGATTCGCGCTTGATTATAGTCAGCATAAGAAAAAAGCGGCCCGCAGGACCGCTTTTTCATTCTGTTGCCCGAAGAATCGAATCAGGCAGCTACAGAAGCCTGCTTTTTTGCAATCTCGCGCTTCAGGCGGCGGGCCTTGAGCGAGAGCTTGTCATCCTTGGTCTTCAGCAGCCAGTTGTCGAGACCGCCATTATGCTCCACCGAACGCAGACCATTGGTCGACACGCGCAGTTTTACGCCTTTTTCAAGCGTTTCGGACAGCAGAGTGACATTCTGCAAATTGGGCAGGAACACCCGCTTCGTCTTGTTGTT
>Ga0070726_10001121_pt1 | contig 28131 bp, 25 predicted proteins | sample tdAd471_FD_67275 | JGI IMG/M metagenome (GOLD analysis project Ga0070726, IMG submission 67275) | Marine sediment microbial communities from the Atlantic coast under amendment with organic carbon and nitrate - tdAd47.1 | ecosystem: Environmental > Aquatic > Marine > Coastal > Sediment | place...
TGCTTGGGCCGGATACCAGAACCAGCTGCTCGGTCGACAAAACACGCATCTCGAGGCCCGTCTGACTGGTCGGGCGGGTCACGATCGCGAAGTCGAGCCGACCATCGATCACCCAATCCGTCAGCGTGCCGCTATAGGCTTCGACGACCCGGACCTCGACATTCGGCATGTCGGTGGTGAATTCGGGGAGGATCTTGGGCAACGCGCCTTTGGTGACGGTCGGGATAAGGCCGATATTGAGGGAGCCGGAGGCACCGTGGGACCAGTCATGCATGTCCTGCTCGGCATTCTCGATTCTCCCGAGAATCCCGAGGCAATGCTCATAGAACCGAGTGCCCTCGGGTGTTGCGCGGACACCACGTGCGTGGCGTTCGAACAGTTTCACGCCCAGGGATTCCTCCAGGGTGCGCAATTGCACACTGAGGCTGGGTTGTGCCGTGTTCAGGCGCTGTGCGGCCCGGTTGATGCTGCCTTCCTCGTAGGCCGCGACGAACGAGCGTATCTGGCGCAAATCCATGTCTGATACCTATACGTAGTCCCTATAGATTATATCTAACCTTATTATTGGAACATAACCCATAATCTTTTTAGGGTTTCTACTGTCGCGTTGACAGACCGGGGCGGCGGCGCTGCCGGTCGCCTTCGTAAAAACAGGTGAGGAAATCCCACATGGCAAAGCCGAAAGTTATTCTCCAGCTTTATCCGATGTTCCCCGCAGACGGCGAAGAGGGCCGCAAGGCCAAGCGTCCCCTGGGAAACGATCGCGAGATATACAACAAGATCCTGCATGAATGGGACGAAGTGGTTGTCGAGGCCGATAAGATGGGCGTGTGGGGGCTCGGGACCATCGAGCATCACCTCCATTCGGAAGGTTATGAGGTCGGGCCCAATCCCGGTGTGCTGAATGCGCGCTGGTCGACGCTGGTCAAGAACGCCAACATTGGCGCTCTGGGCTATGTTGCCGCCACCCAGGATCCGATCCGGGTGGCGGAGGAAACCGCGATCATCGATCACATGTGCGACGGCAGGTTTTTCGTCGGTTTCGCACGCGGCTACCAGGCGCGCTGGACAAATATTCTGGGGCAGTTCTCGGGTGCCGAGGCGACGGTGTCCGACAAGAGCGAGGCCGATCACTACAACCGCAAGGTTTTTGAGGAACGCGTCGAGCAGATCATCGCGTGCTGGACCCAGGAGTCGATCGAGTTCGATGGCGATCACTACAAGGCGCCGTTTCCGAAGGATACGGGCGTGCAGAACTACCCGGCATGGCGGATCACGGCGGAGGCCGGGGCCGACGGTGAGGTCGATGAACAGGGCAACATACAGCGGGTATGCGTCGTGCCGAAGCCGTACCAGCGGCCGCATCCGCCGGTCATGATCGCGGCCTCGAAAAGCCCGGAATCGATCCAGTTCTGTGCGCGTAACCGATTCATCCCGACCTACTTCATGCACACGCTGAGCTTCGTCGAGATGGCCAGCCTGTATGTCGAGGAAGGCCGCAAGCATGGGGTTGATTACGCGCTGGGCCAGAACCAGAACATCGTGCGCTGGCCCCACATCACGAAGTCGCGCGAGGAGTATGTGCAGCGTCTGCTGGATTACGATCTCGACATCTACAAGAACTTCTACGGGCCGTTTTTCCCGCAGTTCCCGCAAAGTGCCAACGAATCCGAGTATCTGGACAGCATGGAGAAATCGGGCATCTTCATCGGCGGCACGGTCGAGGAATCGATCCGTCAGTGGAAGGAGCTCTTCGATCAGGTGCCTTCCGAATACGTCACGCTGATCTGGCACTGGGCCCAGGTCCCGAAGGACGTGATGATGGACGAGCTTCAGTTGTTCATGGAGAAAGTGTTGCCGGAACTCGACGTTCCCGATTTCGAGCCGATCCCGGCCATCGCTGCGGAGTAGCGTCTCTCTTTCTCTGCAGTGACTGAACGAGAAAAACCCCGTCGCCGGGTATCGGTGGCGGGGTTTCGTTATCGGAAATAGATATAAAAGATATCAGTTCCTATTATTGGTCGCTCATGGCGTGAAACGATAGGATCGCGCTTCATTTCTGCGAATGCGAACTCCAATCAACCCGATAGGTAACGTTTCATGGCCAAACCCAAGGTAATTGTTCAGCTCTATCCGATGTTCCCGTCCGATGGCGAGGAAGACCGCAAGGCCAAGCGCCCGCTCGGCAATGACAACGAGATGTATCATCGCATCGTCCACGAATGGACCGACATCGTTAAAGCCGCTGACAAGATGGGTGTGTGGGGGCTCGGGACCATCGAGCATCACTTCCATTCGGAAGGATACGAAGTCGGACCGAACCCGGGCATCCTGAACGCCTATTGGGCGAGCCTGGTTGAGAACGCCCATGTGGGCGCGCTCGGCTATGTCGCAGCGACCCATGATCCGCTGCGCGTCGCCGAAGAGACGGCGATCCTCGATCATCTGACCAAGGGCAAGTACTTCGTCGGTTTCGCACGTGGCTACCAGTCGCGCTGGGCCAACGTTATGGGCCAGTGGTCGGATTCACCGGCGACGGTATCGGACGGCAGCGATGCCGACGAGCGCAACCGGCAGATTTTCGAGGAACGGGTGAACATGGTGATCGAGGCCTGGACCCAGGAATCGGTTCGTGTGAAGGGTGAGTTTTACGAAGCGCCGTATCCGTTCGAGACGGGCGTCGAGGGCTATCCGGCCTACGAAATTGCCCGCGATGCCGGCGCCGAGGGCGAAATCGGCCCGGACGGCAGTGTTCAGCGCGTCTGCGTCGTGCCGAAGCCCTATCAGAAGCCTCACCCGCCGGTGTTTATCGCGGCTTCGAAGAGCCAGGCATCGATCGATTATTGCGCACGTAACGGCTTCATCCCGACCTACTTCATGCCGGACAAGGGCGTGATCGAGATGACGCAGTACTACACGAAGGTCGCGAACGAAGCCGGGTTCAATGTTCAGCTCGGCCAGAACCAGAACCTCGTGCGCTGGCCGCATGTCACCAAGACGTCGGAAGATTTCGACCGCAAGCTGCGTGAGTATGATCTCGACATCTACAAGAACTTCTACGGTCCGTTCTTCCCGCAGTTCCCGCAGGGTGACGACAGCGAGTTGGTGCAGGGCATGAAGGATTCGCAGCTCTTCATCGGCGGCACGGTCGATGAGTGCGTCGCGGGTTGGAAGAAGATCTTCGATCAGGCGCCATGTGAGTACATCACACTGATCTGGCACTGGGCACAGCAGCCCAAGGAGGACATGCTGGAAGAGCTTCAGCTGTTCATGGACGAAATCCTGCCCGAGCTTGAAATCCCCGATTTCGAGCCCGTGACGGCGGCAGCCGAGTAAAGAATTCGCGATATTGCGATTGATTGGGCCGTCCCACATCGGGGCGGCCTTTTCGTATCCGGGCGTTGACCGGTTGCGAATGGCGATGCCAACGTGAGCACCGGTTTTTTGGGGAGAGAACGGGCATGCAGAAAGACGCACTCGGCGTGGCGGTGATTGGGTGCGGGCGCATCGGCTCATTGCGGGCAAACCTGGCATCGACCCATCCCAGTGTCGGATTTCTGGCGCTGTCCGACCGGAACCAGAAACAGGCCGACGTGCTGGCCCAGCGAACCGGCGCGAACCTCGTCACCACCGACAATCTGACGGCCATCACCGACGAAAGGGTCGGGGCGGTATTCATCTCCACCCCTGAGCATGACCACCGCGAGGCTGTCGTGCAGGCGCTGGAGGCCGGCAAGGCCGTCTTCGTCGAGAAGCCTATCGCCCTGACGGTCGAGGATGCGGACGTCATTATCGAAGCGGCCGAGCGCACCGGCTCCGAGTTGCGTATCGGCTATTCGCGCCGCCATGACCGGCGCTGGATGCTGGCGAAGGAGCAGATTCTTCAGGGCCGGGTCGGCGAAGTGCTGGGCATCCAGTCCCGGGTCTACAACACGCGCGCGCAGCTGATGGAAATTCTCAAGCGCGCGCCCGACGCCACGCCGGTGAATGACGTGCTTACCTACTATGTGGATATGTCGTGCTGGTTCCTCGAGGATATCCGGCCCGTCGAAGTGGTCGCGCGCAGCCAGTCCAAGGTTTTCAAGGCAATGGGGCACAAGGCGGCCGACGTCACCTGGGCGATCATTACCTTCGAGAACGGCGCGGTGGTCAATCTCGGCGTCAGCTATGTGCTGCCGGCGACCTATCCGACCGTCGGGCAAAGCTCCCGCTTCGAGATCATCGGCGACGAAGGGGTCATCCTGCTCGACGCCGACAACAAGGACAGCCTGCTGTTCACCGACCGCGGCGCGCCGCACAGCTATGTGCCCGATCACAACATCAACATGATGTTCATGCAGACAACCTCGGCGGCGGATTTCGCGGTGGGGGATTACTGGGGGGCGGTCGCCAGTGAGACCCGATCCTGGCTCGACCATCTGATCACCGGCCGTCCCAGCCCGCACACCACGCCGCGCGAGGCGCGGCGCACCCTGGCCGTGACCCTGGCGATTGAAGAGGCGGCGCGGACCGGCGCATCGGTTGCGCTGCCCGACTGAGTGCGGCCCGGATTATCAATCATCATGGCAGAGCCCGAGCAGTTTGATTTCATCGTTGTCGGCGCGGGAAGCGCCGGCTGCGTTCTGGCCAACCGCCTGAGCGCGGACAGCCGGCATCGTGTCCTGCTGCTGGAGGCGGGCGGTCGCGACAGCAACCCCTGGATCCATGTTCCGCTGGGTTACGGCAAGCATTTCGCCAATCCCAAGGTGAACTGGATGTATGCCAGCGAACCACATCCGGCGTCGGGCAATCGCGCCATCCCCGAGCCCCGGGGAAAGGTGCTGGGCGGTTCGAGCTCGATCAACGGGCTGGTCTATGTGCGTGGTCATCGCGCCGACTATGACGTCTGGCGCCAGATGGGAAACCCCGGCTGGGGGTTCGAGGATGTGCTGCCGTACTTCCGGGCGTCGGAAGACCAGCAGCGTGGCGGCGACGCGTTCCATGGTGTCGGCGGGCCGCTGACCGTTTCCGACCCGACCGACCGGCATGCGCTGTGCGATGCGTTTGTCGCGGCGGCCGGGGAGTGCGGATATCCCGCGAATGAGGACTTCAACGGGGCCGAGCAGGAAGGCTTCGGCTATCTGCAGTTCAATCTGCGGCGCGGCCGCCGCGCCAGCGCCGCGACGGCCTATCTGAAGCCGGCGCGCCGCCGGGGGAACCTGAAAATTGAAACCCAGGCTCATGTCACGCGGGTACTGTTCGATGGCAAGCGGGCGATTGGTATTGCCTATGTTCGCGGCGGCAAGCCATGCGTCGCCCATGCACGCGGCGAGGTGATCCTGTCGGGCGGCGCGATCAATTCTCCGCAATTGCTGCAGCTCTCGGGCGTCGGTGCGCCGGACCTGCTGCGCCGGCATGGCATCGACGTCGTGCATGGTTTGCACGGGGTCGGGGCGAACCTGCAGGATCATTACAACGCGCGGCTCGTATACCGCTGCCGTCAGCCGGTGACACTGAACGATGTGGTGGGGCATCCGGTCCGTGCCGTCGCGGAGGGGTTGCGTTATGCGTTCGCCCGCCGGGGTTTCCTCACCATGGGGGCCTCCTACGCGGCCGGGTTCTTCCGTCAGGACGAAGCATCGGTCACCCCGGATATTCAGGTCGGTCTGGCATTGTTCAGCACGGACCGGGCGGGGACGAAACTGCATCCGTTCTCGGGCTTCTCCCTGATCGTGCGGCTGTTGCGGCCGGAGAGCCGGGGCGACGTCGCGATCGAAAGCGCGGACCCCATGCGGGCACCCGCGATCCGCCCGAACTATCTGGAGGTGCCGCGTGACGCCGAGTTGCTGGTCGGGGGGATGCAGGCCACGCGGAAAATCGCGGCGGCGCCGGCGATGCAGGCCTTTTCGGATGGCGAGTATCTGCCCGGCGCGGACTGTGCGTCGGACGCCGATATGCTGGACTTCGTGCGCGCAAAGGGCGGCACAAGCTATCATCCGGTCGGAACATGCCGGATGGGGCCGGGTACCGATGCCGTGGTGGATGCTCGCTTGCGGGTACACGGGCTGGAGCGCCTTCGCGTTGTCGACGCATCGATCATGCCGCAGATCGTGTCGGGTAATACCAACGCACCCACCATCATGATCGGGGAGAAGGCGGCGGCGATGATTCTGGAGGATTTACGATGAACCGAATCAATGTGGGGGTGATCGGCGCCGGCTGGGTCGGCGGGATTCGGGCCAACGCCTGCGCGGTCCACCCGCTGGTGGACGAACTGCATGTCGCCGAGATCAATCCCGCGCGTGCCGCGGAGATCGCGGCCGAAACCGGGGCCGTGCGGGTCACCGATGATTGGAAGGAACTGGTCGACAGCCCGCGGATCGATGCTGTGATTATTGCGTCGACGCCGGAATCCGAGCGGTTTCCGATCGTGCGCGCGACGCTGGAGGCGGGCAAGCATGTGCTGATCGAAAAGCCCGTGGCGCCGACGCCGGGCGAGGCGGACGAGGCGATTGCCTTGTGCGACGCCGGCAACCTCAAGCTCGCGATCGGCTACACCCGCCGGTTCGATCCGAAATACGCCTACATCAACAAGGCCATCAAGGAAGGCCATATCGGCGAGCCCGTGACCTGCCTGGTCAGCCGGAACATCACACGGGAGATCGGTGCCAAGATCAAAGGCCGCTCCAAGATGTCGCCGGCGGCGATGGGCGGCACCCACTCGATCGATTTCCTGCTCTGGTGCCTGCAGCCGCGCCTGCCGGTGAAGGTGTATTCGCAGCAATCCGGCAAGCTGTTCAGCAAGATCAGCGATACGCCGGATCACCAGTGGATCATGGTGACGATGGACGACGGGACCACGATCACGGCCGGGTCGGGCTGGGTTCTGCCGCTCGGCTATCCACAATATTCCCAGAGCTGGATCGAAATTGTCGGGACCGAAGGTGCGCTCACCGTGGATGATACCCATCGTGAAATCCAGATGAACACGACCGAGCACGGCATCCGCTATCCGCTGTCATCGATGCCGGGAGAGCCGGTCGATCATGTGTTCGCGGGTGCGATGGTCAGCGAGACCAACCATTTCATCGATGCGGTCGCCCTTGACCGGCCGGTTCTGGCAAACGCACGCGAGGCGCGCCTGGTGATGGATGTGACGATGGCGGCCGACCTGTCGGCGGAGACCGGCGAACCGGTCGATCTGACGGTGTGGCGGTAGGCGGCCTGCCGTCACACTGCCGATACTGGAAATCCCTCTTCGTTTGTCTCATATTCCGAGACAAAGGTTTGTCCGACATTCGATAAGTGCCCGCGGCCCGATTATCAGGTCCGGGGAACGGGAACGAAACGATGGCCACGTACAAAAATCAGTCACTTGAGCGCGGGTTTCAGATTCTCGAATATCTGGGTGACAGTACCAAGGGGCGCGCCGTGTCCGACGTGGCGCGGGCGACGGGGCTTCATCGGGCGACCGCACACCGGCTTCTCGAAGTGCTGTGCAGCATGGGCTATGCCTACAAGGGCGAGGATCGCCGCTACTGGATCGGGTACAACTCGCATCTTTTCGGCAACCGTTCGAACATGGTTGCGCGGATCACCCATCATGCCCATCCGTATCTGGTCACGCTGGCTCATGAGGTGGACGAGACCGTTAATCTCGGCTTCCTCGAAGGCATTCAGGTGTTCATTGCCGATCGAGTCTCCACCGACCGGGCGCACCGCTCCGAGGTCCAGGTCGGCACGTATTTCGATGCCCACGCGACCAGTCTCGGCAAGGCGCTGCTGTCGGTCCGGCCGACCAACGAAGTCCGCGCGAGCTACAAAAACACACGGTTGAGCGCGTATACCGGCAAGACGATTACCGATATCGATTCGCTGCTGCGCGACCTCGCGAACATCAAGAAGCGCGGTTACTCGATCAACGACGAGGAAGGCTCACCGGGTATTCGCTCGGTGTCCGCACCGGTGCTCAATCCGCACGGGCGCGCCGCCTGCGCGCTGGCTGTGACGGGGCCGCGCGCGCGGCTCGACGATTCGAAGATCGAGCGGGTAGGCGTGTTGCTGCAAAACGTCGCGCGGGAGATCGTCGCGCAGGTGGCCAAACAGGGCGCCGAGGCCTAGTGCCGCCTATCTCCACGCGGTGATATCGACCGCGATGACCGGCCCGAACGGCCGGTGGCCGGTGAAGTTTATCTCCCCAAATCCGGCATCTGCCAGCGCCGCCCGAAATTCCGTTTCCTCCACGACGCCGCCGAGCGAGCTGGCCATGGCCATAGGGTCTGCCTGGATCTCGGGCGGCAGTGGGCCGTGACGCACGAGGTCGGCAGCCAGCAGCTGGCCGCCGGGGCGGAGTATGCGCGCGATCTCGGCGAAGGCGGCGGCCTTGTCGGTCGCGAGGTTAAGGGCGGCGTTGGCGATCACGATATCGGCGATGGCGTCCGCCAGCGGGAGCTGTTCCATATCGGCGGCAAGGGGCCGGATGTTCGCGCCTTGGAGGTCCGCGACGGTATCGCGCAGGCGAGAGAGCAGCTCGGGCGTGAGGTCCAGCGCGATCACGCTGGCGTCGGCGGGCAAATGTTCGGCCGCGAAGCGCGCGTCGAGCCCGCCGCCGCAACCCAGATCGACCAGGATGTTGTGGTCCCAGTCCGTTATCGCAGCGGCCGGCCAGCCACAGCCGGAAAACACACCGGCGCTGCGGGCCGGCAGGGCGTCATACCAGGCCTCGGGAACACCGGCGGCGCGCGCCTTGGCGCGTGCGTCGGCGTGAAACGAGTCCGCCGCCGCTAGCTGAGCATAGCGACGGCGGATCAAGGCTTTGGCCTGAGCCTCCCATGGGGTCGGTTCAGGCGCGCGTGCCATCATGACACTCCGCGTACCGCGCGGGCTTAGTGCGGCATGTGGTCGGGGTTCCAGAAGTAGCCCGACCGGATCATCTTGGCGATACGGTCGCCATGGGGAATCCAGCAATTCTCGTTGAGCTTGGCCTGCTCTTCGAAGTCACCATCGACGCGATGCGTCTGACAGTCCCATTTGCCGTCACCGAGATATTCGACGGTGGCGTAGGACGGACGGGGATCGCCGTCCCAGCTCATGCCGACCGCCGCGGCGCAGACGAGGGTCTTGTCGCGGACCTGACGGACATAGCCGCCATGGATATGCCCGAAGGACATCACGTCGGCGTCGACGTTGCCGATTTTCTCCCACATCTCGTCATCGGTGAGGCGTGGCGGCAGGGCGTCTTCGTCGCCGATCTCGTCCGGCGTGGCGTGGAACACATGGAAATTATGGCCATGCTCGGGCGTGTAGGTCATCGCGAAGGGCAGCTTGTTGAGCCAGTCGAGCTGCTCCTGGGTCATCCGCTCACGGGTGAGGCGGGCCATGTCGAGCATCCACTCGTGATAGATGTTCTTGGGCGTCTTGGTTTCCCAGAACTTGTCGACCACCCACATATCCAGATTGCCGATCAGGATGTCCACATTCTGGCGGACATTCATGAAGTGATCGACCACTTCGGCCGGTTGCGGGCCGAGCATGATCAGGTCGCCGATCAGGATTTCCTTGTCGGCGTTTTCCTTGTCGACCGCTTCGAGAACGGCTTCCATCTGCGGCACTTGCGCGTGGATGTCCGCATAAAGAACGAATTTCATTGGTGTCTCCTCTTCCCCTGGCCGCACATCATCGTCGGCATTGGCTGGAACCTTAGCACGGCTGGTGCACGCGCGATGATGCGCGGGCCGGCACGTGAATTGTTCCCGTGATTTGTACAATTTTCGAATATCGGTGTCATCCGCACAAAAATTCGAAAATAGGTGATTTCACTCTGCGGTCGCGCCGGTCAGGTAAATCTCGCCGTCGCGTTCCTCGAAGGGCAGGGCCGTCAGGGTTGCGCCCTGGCAGGGCCCGTCGATGCATTCGCCGCTCTCGATCCGGAAGATCGCGCCGTGCATGCCGCAGCGCAGGAAGCCCCCGTCAGGCGTGAAGAACTGGCCCTGAATATGATCGAGCAGCGCGCCGGCATGGGGGCATTTGTTCAGGTAGAGATGCAATGTTCCGTCCTGACGGACGGCGAAGATATTGCGCTGCATGCCGTCGACGCGGCCCACATAGCCGCGCGCCTCCATCTCGCCGATGTCAGCGGCCGCGCAGATATGCTCGTCGGTCATGGCCGTCAGCCGATCGCCCCGGCGTCGCGCAGTTCGGCGATCCGGTCGTCGTCATAGCCCAGCACATCGCGCAGCACCTCGTCGGTGTGCTGGCCGAGCAGGGGCGGGTGGTGGCGGTACTGCACCGGCGTCTCGGACAGGCGCAACGGGCTCGCGATCAGCTTGGCGCCGTCCGGTCCGGCCAGGGGATGGGGAACATTCACGACCATCTCGCGCGCCTTGACGTGCGGGTCTTCGAAGACCTGATCGAGGGTGTTGATCGGTCCGCAGCCGATCTTGTTGGCCTCCAGCTCGGCGAGCCAGTGCGCCGAGGGCTGGGTTTTCATGATCGCCTGGAGATGGGCAACGACTTCGCCGCGGTTTCGCACGCGTGAATCGTTGGTGGCAAACAGCGGCTGATCGGCCAGCTCGGGCTCGCCCAGAATGCCGGCGAAGGTGCGGAACTGATTGTCGTTGCCGACCGCCACCACGATGTGACCGTCCGCGGTCTCGAACACCTGGTAGGGGACGATGTTCGGGTGCGCGTTGCCGAGGCGCTCGGCGTGTCCGGAATGCAGGAAATTCATGCCCTGGTTCACCAGCCAGGCGACCTGCGTATCCAGCATGCCGATGTCGATATACTGTCCCTGGCCGGTCACCGCGGCGTGGCGGAGCGCGCCGTTGACGGCGACGGCGGCGAACATGCCCGACATGATGTCGGCGATCGGGACACCGACCTTCTGGGGCTCGCCGTCGGCCTCGCCCGTGATCGACATAATGCCGCCCATGCCCTGAATCAGGAAATCATAGCCGGGGCGCGCCGCATAGGGGCCGGTCTGGCCGAACCCGGTGATCGAGCAATAGACCAGCTTGGGGTTTGCGTCCTTGAGATCGTCATATCCGAGGCCGTATTTGGCGAGGTTGCCGGTCTTGAAATTCTCGACGATCACGTCGGCTTTCAAAGCCAGCTCGCGCACGAGGGCCTGGCCGGTCTCGCTGGTGAGATCGACTTCGACGGAGCGCTTGTTGCGGTTGGCGCTCATGAAATAGGCGCTCTCGGAAGAATCCTCGCCGTCGGGACCGGCCATGAAGGGCGGCGCGAAACGCCGCGTGTCGTCGCCGGCGCCGGGGCGCTCGATCTTGATCACGTCGGCGCCCAGATCCCCGAGCATCTGCGTGCAATAGGGGCCGGCAAGAACCCGCGTGAGATCGAGGACGGTTACGCCTGACAGGGCACCAACGGTATCGGACATTATTCTCTCCAGAAAAGACGCGATCGCGCGGCGGATCACGATGGGGCTCGGATATGCCTCAATAATGCATTCGACCCATCGGCTCAACGCTGCGCGGTGCGTTCGTCCAGTGAACCCGGGGTCGATGCGAATTGACTTTGATGGCCGCGTCTCACATGTAGTCACCAACCACGGACACGGTTCGGCGAAGCGCCCGCGCAGCCGACGAAAACAGGGGAAAGAACATGTCAGCAGAAGAAGCGCTCGCTGCGGCCCACGCCCAGATCGAGGAAGCCCGAACCCGGATTCAGGTGCTCGACGAAAATTCCAGGGACTTGCTGTTCCTGAAGGCCCGCAACCACAACTGGTGGCAGGATCGTGATGTCACCGACGCACAACTGCAGGAAGCCTTTGAGCTGATGCGTATGGGGCCGACGAGCGCCAACACACAGCCGGTGCGGATTACATTCGTGCGTTCGAAAGAGGCCAAGGAACGGCTCGGACCGGCGGTCAACGAGCGGAACCGGGAAAAGACGATGGAAGCGCCGGTGACGGCGATCATCGCCTATGACAATACATTCTTTAAGGACTTCCCGAAGTTCAATCCGTTCAACGAGGCGATGCCCAAGCGGTTCGAGGGGAACGAAAAGCTCGCGGACGGGTTTGCGCGTACCCAGGCTGTTTTACAGGGCGCATACTTCATCGTCGCGTTGCGCGCGATCGGGCTCGATGCCGGCGCGATGGGTGGTTTTGATGCCGAGGCGGTCGACGCGGAGTTCTTCGAGGGGACCCCGGTGAAATCGATCTTCCTGTGCAACATCGGCTATGGCGATGTCACGGGCATCAAGGGGCCGCGCCTGTATCGCTACGCATTCGACGAGGTCTGCGACATCCTGTAACGTAACGTCAACTCTGCTCGAAACGGCGGCGCCCTGGCGCCGCCGTTTTGCGTTCACCGCGGTAGTTGGGCGGTGATCTTCATGGACGCGTCGTGGAGCGCCGGCAGGAAACGCCCCGTCATATCGTCGAGCCGCGTGCGCGCGGCGTGGGTGCCGACATTCAGGGCTGCGAGGATGCGGCCGTTGCGGTCGAGGATCGGGACGGCGAGGGAGCGGAGGCCGGTCTCAAGCTCCTGATCGACCAGCGCGTAGCCCTTGAGGCGCACTGTGTCGAGGGCTTCGCGCAAATCCGCGCGGTCCGTTTTCGTGCGTTCGGTAAATTGCTGCGGAGTCAGTTCGGCAAGATAGCGGTCGAGATACTCCGGCGACTGGTGGGCCAGCAACACCCGGCCCAGCGATGTCACATAAGCGGGCAGGCGGGTACCGATGCTGAGATTGATCGACATGATTCGCGTCGCCGAGACACGCGCGACGTAGATCACGTCCTGTCCGTCGAGAACGGCTGCGGAACATGATTCCTGTAACTCATGGACGGCCGATTCCATATGCGGTTGTGCGATCTGCCACCATTCGAGTGACGAGAGGTAGGCATAGCCAAGACCAAGCACATGCGGTGTCAGGGAGAATCGGCGGCCATTGGAGCGAACGTGACCGAGTGATTCGAGGGTCAGCAGAAATCGTCGTGCCGTTGCGCGTGTTGTCCCCGTGGCCTCGGCGACTTCACTAATGGTCATGTCCGGCCGCTCGGCTCCGAAGGCCTGTATGACGGCCAGCCCGCGTTGCAGAGACTGTACGAATTCAGAACCTTCGCGTGGCGGCGCCATTGGCGCGTCCTTCTGTAAAAAGTGAAGTTCAATTGGCGAACAATAGTTCGATATATGAACATCGTTGCGCAATGTCCAGCGCGCTCCCGGGACCCTGTGGTTCGCTGACATGGCGGGGTTGCTGCCGCCTCCGGCGATTGCGTTAGTATCAGCGCCTGATCGGCATTCAAAAGATGCATGGCCGGTGCCGCTTTTGCGATGGCGCGGGTTTGCATGCAGGCAGAGGAGCAGACGTCATGAGCCTAGATGGAACGAGTATCGGCTGGATTGGTGCGGGCAAAATGGGGGGACCCATGAGCCGCCGCTTGATCGACGCCGGTGCCACACTCGCTGTTCATGATCCGGTCGCGGCCAATGTGGAAGCGGTCGCTGCAGCTGGTGCGCGCGTGGCCAGTTCCAATCAGGACGCCACCGCGGGTGCCGATATCGTCGTTTCGATGATTCCGAACGACGCCGTGCTCGAAGCCATCACCATCGGAGACGAGGGGATATTCTCCACCCTCGTGCCGGGCACCATCTATGTCGATATGAGCACGGTCTCGCCGGAGATGTCCGCGGAAGTGGCGGCCGCGGCGACGGCGTCTGGTATTCACTATTTGCGCGCAACCGTGTCCGGCAGCACGGTGTTGGCGGAAGCCGGCAAGCTGACGATCATGGTGTCGGGCCCGAAGGCGGCGGCAGACAGGTGCGCGGACTTGTTTGCGGCGATGAGCGCGCACCACTTCTATCTCGGTGCGGATGATCAGGCCCGGTATCTGAAACTGGTGATAAACCTTTTGGTTGGTTCCTCCGCGGCCGTTTTGGCGGAGGCCCTGACGCTCGGACGGAAAGGTGGCCTTGATTGGGATCAGATGATTGACGTCATCGGGGTGAGCGCGGCGGCATCGCCCTATATTCAGTACAATGTCGCACCGCTGAAGGCGCGGGACTTCTCGCCCCTGTTCTCGACCGATCAAATGGTGAAAGATTCAAGGCTGATATGTGATGCCGGGGCCAATGCCGGCGTGCCATTGGCGATTGGTGACGCGATGCTCCAGACATTCCTGGGCACGGCGGAAGCCGGCTACGGTGAGGATAACCTCACCGCAGCCATCAAGCTTCTCGAACAGCGTTCGGGGCTGGACGAATTGTAAGCCGAACCGCCTAGAGCGCTTCGACGCCGGTCTCGCCGGTCCGCACGCGGACGGCGGACTGGAGATCGAGGACGAAGATCTTGCCGTCGCCGATTTTTTCGGTGTTGGCGGCATTGCGGATGGCGTCCACGACCTGGTCGACAACCGCGTCGTCGACCGCGACCTCGATTTTGACCTTCGGGACGAAGTTCACCTGATACTCCGCACCGCGGTAGATCTCGGTCTGCCCCTTTTGGCGGCCATAGCCTTTGACTTCGCTGGCCGTCATGCCCTCGATGCCGACCCCGGCCAATGCCTCGCGCACGTCATCGAGTTTGTGCGGTTTGATGATCGCAACAATGAATTTCATGGTTGATCCTGTGTCGTTGGGGGCGGCACCTGTCGCGGCACCGCCCCAAAGTTACGTCGAGATGATCTGCCCGGCTACATATTGTGGTAGCCGCGCTCACCATGGAGTGCCAGATCGAGACCCTGGACTTCCGTTTCCTCGTCCACCCGGAAGGTCAGGAACATCTTCAACACCATGACGATGACGGCGGTGAGGACACCGGACCAGATCGCGACGATGACGATGCCGAGCGCCTGAACGCCGAGCTGGCTGCCGATGGTCATGCCTTCGGCAAGACCGTTGCCGCCGAGTGCCACCGATACGAAAACCGCCGTGAGCATCGTGCCCAGCATGCCGCCGACACCATGCACGGCGAACACGTCGAGGGAATCGTCGATCTTGAAGCGCTGCTTCACGGCCTGGGTGACCATGTAACAAACGACGCCACCGGCGAGACCGAGGACGAGACCGCCGATCGGACCAACCGACCCGGAGGCCGGGGTGATTGTCGCCAGACCGGCCACCATGCCGGTGACCGCGCCGATGAGGCTTGCCTTGCGATAACGGATCAGCTCCATGACCGACCATGCGATGGCACCGGCGGCGGCCGAAATATGCGTCACCGTCATCGCCATGCCCGCGGCCGCATCCGCGGCGAGTGCCGAGCCGGCATTGAAGCCGAACCAGCCGACCCAGAGCATTGCGGCGCCGATCATGGTCAGGCCGGGGCTGTGCGGTGGTTGCACCTCACCCGGAAAACCGCGACGCGGTCCGAGCATCATCGCCAGGACCAGTGCGGAGACACCGGCGGTCACATGCACCACAACGCCGCCCGCGAAGTCGAGCAATCCCATCTCGGCAAGGAAACCGCCGCCCCAGACCCAGTGCACGACCGGGGCATAGACGATGAGGACCCAGACGAGGGAGAAGGCGATCACGAACGAGAAGTGAATGCGCTCAGGATAAGCGCCGACGATCAGTGCCGGTGTGATGATTGCGAACGTCATCTGGAACATGAAGAACAGGGTTTCGGGGATCGTTCCCGACACGCTGTCGATATCGACGCCGGACAGGAATGACTTGCCGAGCCCGCCCCACCAGGCGTTGCCGTCGCCGAACGCGATCGAATAGCCGACCGCGAACCAGAGGATGGAAACCGTCGCCGCGATGGCGAAACAGTTCATGAGAACCGACAGCACGTTTTGTGATCGCACAAGGCCCGCATAGAAAAGTGCGAGGCCGGGTAGGGTCATAAACAAAACCAGCGCCGTCGAGGTCAGAATCCAAGCCGTATCGGCTCCTTGCATGATTCCGCTCCTTCATATGTTGGTTGTTACGTTTTCTTATTATTTGCGGGACGCCAATCGAAACGGCGCATTGCGGCCACGGGCAAGCCCGCGTCCTCAAAGAGGCGCTGGTTCTTTCGGAATCCCTATTACGGCGTGAGTGCGGTTATGTTTCTTATTTGGCCGCCGATAGGCTTCGCGCAGGATAATATCGGGCTGACAGGCGATCGCAAGGGGCACATGTGAGCAAACGCACCACAACCGAGGCAGACGCACACCGCGCGCGGGAGTTGCTTCACAGCCTGTTTGCGTCGGCCGTTTCGGCAGCGGATCCGATGGCGTGCGTGCCTCCTTCGCTTGCATCCGTCGAAGCAGCCGGGCGTATCGTCGTTGCCGGTGCGGGCAAGGCTTCGGCCGCGATGGCGCGGGCCGTCGAGGGCGAGGCCAAATTACGGGGATGGTTCGATCGCCTCGAAGGCCTCGTGGTGACCCGCTACGGGCATGGCGCGGCGTGTGACCGAATTGAAATCGTCGAGGCGGCGCACCCGGTGCCCGACGTGGCCGGGGCCGACGCCGCTCGGCGAATACAGGCATTGGTCGCGGGGCTCACATCGGATGACTTACTGCTGTGCCTGATATCCGGCGGCGGCTCGGCGCTTCTCACGGCGCCTGCGGATGGGGTCAGCGCGGAAGAGAAGGCCGCCGTGACCCGCGCGTTGCTGCGCAGCGGCGCCCCCATTGGCGAGATGAATTGTGTGCGCAAGCATATCTCGGCGGTCAAAGGAGGGCGTCTGGCCCGCGGCGCGGCGCCGGCGCATGTGCTTTGCCTGATGATTTCCGATGTTCCCGGCAACGATCCCTCGGTCATCGCCTCGGGCCCCACCGTTCCCGATCCCACGACACGCCATGAGGCGCTCGAAATTCTGGCGCGCTACGCGATAGATGCACCGGCTTCGGTTCTCGCGTTGCTGAACAGCGATGCCGGCGAGACACCGAAGCCCGACGATCCGTTGTTTGCGAATGTTGAGAATGTGATTGTCTCACGTCCCTCCGAGATGTTGGCAGCGGCGGAGGGGAGCGCGCGGGACGCAGGCTGCGCTGTCGTCTCGTTGGGTGCCGATCTCGAGGGCGAGGCACGGGAGGTCGGCATGCAGCATGCCGCGCTGGCTGTGCGCCTTCAGAACGAACGTGCGGGAGATCTGCCGCTGGTCATCCTGTCGGGCGGCGAGACGACCGTGACCGTGACGGGCGACGGGCGCGGCGGGCGCAATGCGGAATATGCCCTGGGGCTTGCGCAGGCGCTTGGCGGTGCGGTCGGTGTCCATGCCATCGCCTGCGACACGGACGGCATCGATGGGGTCGAGGACAATGCCGGGGTGCTGGTGACGCCTGACACGCTCGCGCGCGCGAAAGCGGCGGGATTCGACGCGGCACAGTCGTTGGCGCGAAACGATGCCTACAGCCTGTTCGCCGCGATCGACGATCTTGTGGTCACGGGACCGACCTGTACCAATGTGAATGACTTCCGGGCCATCCTGGTCACCTGAATCGAAAAGGCCGGCCCCCAAATCGATGGGGCCCGGCCTTTCGGAACAACATAATCCCGTGGTGCCTATTCGGCGGCTGTCGCGGCTTGTTTGCGCGCCTTGCGTTTGGCCCACCAGGTCTGAATATCCAGCTTGAAATGCATGTAATAGACCTTCGGGAAGATGATCAGGATGTCATAGAGCGCGACCCATCCGCCCTTGAGGGTTACCGGGATGGTGATCCACGGCGCGGCACCGATGATCGCAATATGCTCATCGGTGTTGATCTTGTCGCGGTTTTGCAGCGCGCGATCCACATGATGCGCGAATGACCAGTCGGCGCGATAGATGACTTTGCCGTCGGGATTGATGACATACACGGTGTTGGGCAGAAGGCCCCACTCGTGATGCCATTTGCCCTCGACGTTATCGACGATGATCTTGCGCTCTTCCTTGTAGTCGTCGCGATTGCGCTTTGCGTATTCGATCTTCTCGTCGATTGTCTCTGCCTGCTTGGCTTTCTCGCCCGGATGGGCCTCGCGCACGTAAACGACCAGCCATTCGACGTCGGGATACTTCTCTTTCAGCTTGGCATAAGGCTTCACGTTCTTGACGTACATCGGGCAGGTCAGGCTGCCGGACTCGATCACCAGCCACTTGCCTTTGTAGTCGGACAGCTTGACTTCGTTGCCATCGAGATCGGTCAACGTGTAGTCGAAGTTGACGTCTTCGCCGGCTTTCGGGCCTGGAAAGTAGCCAAGCTCGTAATTGCTCATCTTGAAACGCGGGTAGTTGTACGTTTCGTCGCGTGCGGGTGCGCCCATATCTTCGGTCTCCTTGGGGACTTTACAGAGAAGTCCAAGTCATTGGTTGGCCCAACTATTACAGCATAACGGACAGAATCGGTAGCAACAGAAGCGTGAAAAGGGGTGCGAATATGCCTGGTTTCGCCCGAAAACCGGGGACTATACCACCGTCCAGCCGCCGTCGATGGTCAGGCTGGCACCGGTGATCAGCTCCGACGCCGGTGATGCAAGGAATACCACAGCGCCCGTAACGTCGGAAATCTTGCCGAGGCGTCCCATGAGAATGCGGTCCATCACGAACTGTTTGAACTCGGGATTCTCGAACATCGGCTTGGTCATCGGCGTTTCGATGAAGGTCGGGCCGATGCAATTGCTTCGGATATTTTGCGGTGCGAGCTCGGCCGCAATCGCCTTGCTCAAACCTTCTACGGCATGCTTGGTCGCGCAGTAATTGGTGCGGTTGGGGGAGCCGACATGTCCCATCTGCGAGGACATGTGGATGATCGACCCGCCGCGGCCACCCGCGAGCATGCGCCGCGCGGCGGCCTGGGCCACAAGGAACATCGATTTCACGTTTATCTCGAGCAGAAAATCGAGATGCTCCTCGGTCACATCGACGAATGGTTCGGGGATATTGGCCCCGGCGTTGTTCATCAGGATGTCGATCCGCTCGAGGCTCTCGATTCTCTCGGTCACCTGCGCGGCATTGGTGACGTCGCAGATCACCGTGCGCGCGGTGCCGCCGGCCTCGCTGATGCGTTCCGCGACTTCGTCGAGATCGCTCTGGGTACGGCTGACGAGTACGAGTTCGGCGCCGGCGTCGGCCAGTGCCAGTGCGATGCCACGGCCCAGGCCCCGACCGGCGCCGGTGACCACGGCGACCAGCCCATCGAGCCGCAGTGACGGTGATTTGTTGTCTTCAGCTTCCACGGCGCTCATCTTGTTCTTTCCCTGTCTCGATGTCGTCAAATCCATAGGATTGCGCGCTTGCAATCCGATTTTGGTGCGACCATAACCGAGCCCGATGCCGGACGTAAGGCCGGCGAAAGCATATCAAATACGAGAACAGGAAAAGGCGAGGCACCGACATGGCCAAGAAAGCAACCGCACGCAAACCAGCCGCGAAGAAGAGCCCGGCCCGCAAGGGCAAGAAGCTGCTCACCAAAGCGGACGTGATGCGCAAGTGCAAGCAGCTCAGCAACTGGGGCAAATGGGGCAAGGACGACGAGCTCGGCGTTCTCAACTATATCACCCCGGAAGACATCGCGAATGCGGCCAAACTGGTGCGGAAAGGCAAGGTCTTCCGCCTCGGCCTGAACCTCGACGAGAACGGCCCGCAGAACGGATTGTTCGGCGGCCGCTGGAACCCTATGCATCAGATGCTCGCCACGGGCACGGATGCGGTGCAGGGCATTCAGGAGCCGCTCGCCGGCATGCGTTATGCCGACGATGCCATCAACCTGCCGACCCAGGCGGCGACCCAGTGGGACGCGCTTTCCCATGTCTTCACCGACGACAAGATGTGGAACGGCTATGACGCGACGCTGGTCGACGTGCGTGGCGCCCATAAGAACGGCATCGAGAAATTTGCCGACAAGATGGTCGGGCGCGGCGTGTTGCTCGACGTGGCCCGCTACAAGGGCAAGAAACGCCTCGCGGACGGCTATGAGATCACCATCAAGGATCTCGAGGGCACGGCCAAGAAGCAGGGCGTCGAAGTGCGCCGCGGCGATTTCGTGATCTTCAACACCGGCCAAATGGCCGATTGCCTGGACAAGGGCGACTGGGGCACCTACGGCGGCGGCGACGCACCGGGCCTCGGCTTCGAGACCTGTGACTGGATCCACGAGAAGCAGATCGCGGGCATTTGCTCCGACACCTGGGGCATCGAAGTGCGCCCCAACAAGTCTGTCCCGGGCCTGAACCAGCCCTGGCACTGGGTGACGATCCCGCATATCGGCATCGTCCACGGCGAGATCTGGTATCTGCGCGAGCTGGTCGAGGACTGCGCCGAGGACGGCGTGTATGAGTTCTTCCTCTGCGCCCCGCCGTTGGTGATCACCCGCGGGACCGGTTCGCCGATCAACCCGCAGGCCATCAAGTAAATTTGACGTCAGCCATGCGATTTCGGGGGCCACGTTCCATTGGAGCGTGGCCCCTTTGCTTTGCTATAGTTCCACTATAATAAAATTGCCCGCTTGAGATGGGCGCAACCGAGATTCAAGGGGGAGACCTGAGATGCACCGTTACGACGATCCCGAACACCAGTTCGATATGGACCTCATCATGGAGAAGTCCGAGCGCAACAAGAATTGGGGCAAGTGGGGGCCCGACGACGAATGGGGCACGATCAACTATGTGGGCGACGAGGAGCGCAAGGCCGCGGCCCAGCTGGTCAAGAAGGGCCAGGTGTTCGCACTCGGTCTGAACTTCGACGGCGACGGCCCGCAGAATGGCCTTTTCGGCGGCCGCTGGAACCCGATCCACACCATGCTTGCGACAGGAACGGATGCCGTTCAGGGCAAGCAGACGGTGCCGGGCAAGAAGTATCCCAGCCAGTATGCCGACGATTCCGTGTCGCTGCCGCTGCAATGCGGGACCCAGTGGGATGCGCTGGGCCATGTCTTTAACAGCGACAAGATGTGGAACGGTTACGATGCGACACTGGTCGGCGCCAACGGTGCCGAGAAGAACGCGATTCACAAGATGCGCAACAAGATGGTCGGCCGAGGCATCCTGCTGGATATCGCGCGTTGGGCCGGGGTCGATTCTCTGGACGACGGGACGGCGATCGATGCCGACGATCTCGACGCCTGCGCCAAGGCACAGGGGGTGGAGATCAAACGCGGTGACTTCGTGATCTACCGGACCGGCCATATGGAGCGTTGCCTGGCCGCGGGAGAGTGGGGCGGTTATGCGGGCGGCGATGCGCCGGGCGTGTCCTTCCACACCTGTGACTGGATGCATGATATGGAGATCGCCGCGATCTGCGCCGACACCTGGGGTTGCGAGGTCATCCCGAACGAGACCGATGACGTGTTCCAGCCCTGGCACTGGATCGTGATCCCGCAGATCGGCATCACCATGGGCGAGATTTTCTATCTCAAGGACCTGGCGAACGACTGTGACGCGGACAAGGTGTACGAGTTCATGTTCGTGGCCCCGCCGCTGCCGATCACCCGGGGTGTCGGCTCGCCGATTAATCCGCAGGCCATCAAGTAGCGCCAGCGAATAACTTTCGGATCGGGCGGTGCCGGGGTTGCCGGTGCCGCCCGCTCTGTTTTAAGACACTGCGAAATTTACCCATACGAGGAAGAGTGACATGGCTATCGAGTTCCTGAAAACGGGGATGGACGCCGACGCGACGGACGAAGCCGACACGAAGGTGCGCGCGATCGTCGAGGGAATTCTCGACGACGTGAAGTCCCGCGGTGACGCGGCGCTGCGCGAGTTGTCCGAGAAGTTCGACAAGTGGACGCCCGACAGTTTTCGTTTGTCCGATGCGCAGGTTCAGGAGCTCGTCGATTCTCTGCCCGCGCAGACGGTCGAGGACATCAAGTTTGCCCAGACCCAGGTCCGCAACTTCGCGCAAATCCAGCGCGATTCCATGAAGGACGTCGAGGTCGAGACGCTTCCCGGTGTGACGCTCGGTCACAAGAACATCCCCGTGAACAGCGTTGGCTGTTACGTGCCCGGCGGGCGCTACCCGATGGTCGCGTCGGCGCATATGTCGATCGTGACGGCCAAGGTGGCCGGCGTCCCGCGCGTGATCGCCTGCACGCCGCCGAACGAGGGCGGCCCGCACGCGGCGACCATCGCGGCCATGCATTTCGCCGGTGCCGACGAGATTTATTGCCTCGGCGGTGTGCAGGCCGTGGCGGCCATGGGGATCGGCACCGAGACGATCGCGCCGTGCGACATGCTGGTCGGCCCGGGCAACGCCTATGTGGCCGAGGCCAAGCGCCAGCTCTACGGCAAGGTCGGCATCGACCTTTTCGCGGGACCCACCGAAGTCCTGGTGATCGCCGACGACACGGCCGATGTGGAGATGGTGGTGGTCGATCTGCTGGGGCAGGCCGAACATGGTCCGAACTCGCCGGCGGCGGTGATCACGACCTCGCGGGCATTGGCCGAGGCCATTCCGGCGGAAATCGAGCGTCAGTTGAAGATCTTGCCGACGGCGGATGTCGCATCGGTGGCGTGGCGCGATTATGGCCAGATCATCCTGTGCGGCGACCGCGAGGAAATGCGGGTCGAGGCGGATCGCCTCGCCTATGAGCATGTCGAGATCCTGACGGAAGACCCGCGCTGGTTCCTCGACAACATGACCAATTTCGGCGCCTTGTTCATCGGCCCCGAGACCAATGTGGCCTATGGCGACAAGGTCATCGGCACCAACCACACCCTGCCGACAAAGGGTGCGGCCCGTTACACGGGTGGGCTTTGGGTGGGCAAGTTCATGAAGACCTGCACCTATCAGCAGGTCTCCGAGGAGGCGAGCGCGCTGGTCGGCGACTATTGTTCGCGGCTGTGCGAGGTCGAGCGCTTCTGGGGCCACAAGGAGCAGGCCGATCTGCGCCTGCGCCGCTATGCGGGCCGCAACATCGGCATCGGGGCGACCGACGCCGCGGAATAATTTGGGTGCTATCTCGAAACACTTGAAAAGGGCGGCCTTCGGGCCGCCCTTTCCTTTGACGATCAGATCGATTGCTAGTTGATCGTGTACTTGTGGACCGGCTTGGCGCCGTTCGCGATGGCCAGTTCGATAAGGCGGCGGAACGTGGCTTTCCCGGGAACCCCGGCGGCCTCATATTCCTGTGCCTTCTGATTGACCCAGGGTTCGATGGCTTGCGCCATCTCCCGCCGCACGGCCGGGTCGAGATCGCGCACGGTGACTCCCTGTTTCTTGAGGTTCTCCAGCGCCGTCACATATTTGACCGTGCTTTCGTCCTCAATGGCGGCTTCGTAAACCGGCATTTCTTCCCGAATGATCTTCTTCACACTCGCAGGCAGCTTGGCCCAGCTGTCCTTGTTCACGGCCAGCGGATAGGCCGTGACGGAGCCCCAGCCCATGGTCGTGTAGTATTTGGCCACCTCGCCGAATTTGAACCCGAAATAGGGGGCGGGGAAGATGACGACACCCTCATAGACGCCGGATTGCAGGGCGTTATAGACCTCATTCAGGTTGGTCTGGACCTTCGCCGCACCGGCGAAATCGAGCCATGGCAGATTTGGTCCCGCGGCACCGATCTTGACGCCCTTCAGGTCCGACATTTTTGACCATGCGAAGGTCGTGCCCAGCCCGTAGTCATCGACGGCGCCACCGCCGAGGAATGTCTGGTTGTACTGGTCGAAGTTCTTCGAGAAATAGTCAAACTCTTCATGAATCTGCCGGGTGGTCGGCCCCATGATCTTCGGGTCCCCCGATATGAAGGGGGTGAAGTAGTTGAGGTTATGGACGAAGAGTTTCGTCGGCTCGAAGCACGAACAGATCGATCCGAAATCGACCAGGCCCTTCTGGGTCGATTCCAGCACCTCGAAGAGATTGGCGATGGTGCCGCCATACCCCTCGATAAACCGGACAGTGTGTTCTGTCTCGGCGGCCACGCGTTTGGTGACGTTCGGGACGAAGGTCTTCTGCAGCTGGTTCACCTGTGAAAGCGGTGCTGCCGGATGTCCCGCGGCGATACGCAAGGTGAAGTTATCGGCACCGGCGGGGGCCTGAAGGGCGGCCATGCCGATGGTGACTGTGCCTGCGAGTAGGGCAGTACGGACGGATTGTCGTGATAATTGCATTGGGATTCCCCCTGTTCGTTTCCGTTGTTGAAGCCCGGATGGGTCAAGTACTGGAACGCAAGTGGAACGTGCTCATACGCAATGCCGCCAGTGTGAAGCGGATCGGTCCCGAGGGGAAGGGGGCGGAATCAGGCCGACGTTCATCGGGCATTGCGGCAAAGAAAAAGGGCGACCCGAGGGCCGCCCTTTCCCAAATCGATGAAAATCGATTTTTACTTGATGGTGTACTTGTGAACCGGCTTGGCGCCGTTCGCAATGGACAGTTCCATCAGACGACGGAAGGTGGCCTTGCCCGGAACGCCCTGAGCTTCGTACTCAGCAGCCTTTTCCTGGACCCACGGCTCGATCGCACGGGCCATCTTGCCGCGCTCTTCGTCGCCGAGGTCACGGACCGTGACGCCCTGCTTCTTGAGGTTGACAAGAGCCGAGGAGAACTTGGCAACGCCTTCGTCCTCAACCGCCACGTTGTAGACCTGGGTCTCTTCCATGATGATCTTCTTCACGGAGTCAGGCAGCTTGGCCCACGTGTCGTTGTTGACGGTCACCGGATAGGCGACAACCGAACCCCAACCCATGGTCGTGTAGTACTTGGCGACTTCGCCGAACTTGAAGCCGAAATACGGGGCCGGGAAAATCACGACACCCGAGAACACACCGGACTGCAGTGCGTTGTAGACTTCGTTCAGGTTGGTCTGGACCTTCGCCGCACCGGCGAAGTCGAGCCAGGGAAGGTTCGGGCCGGCGGCACCGATCTTCACGCCCTTGAGCTCTTCCATCTTGGTCCACGGGAACTTCGTACCCAGGCCATAATCGTCGAACGCACCGTTGGCGATGTAGGTCTGGTTATATTTGTCGGTGAAGACATCGTAGAAGTAATCGAACTCCTTGTGGATCTGACGCGTGGTCGGACCCATGATCTTCGGATCACCCGAGATGAACGGGTTGAAGTAGTTCAGATTGTGGACGAACAGTTTGGTCGGCTCGAAGCACGAGCACATGGCGCCGATGTCGACGAGACCCTTCTGAGTGGATTCCAGAACCTCGAAGAGGTTGGCGATGGTGCCGCCGTAACCCTCAATGAACCGAACCTTATGCTCGGTCTCCGCCGCGACACGCTTGGTCACGTTCGGAACGAAGGTCTTCTGAAGCTGGTTGACACTGGCGAGCGGCGCGGCCGGATGGCCCGCTGCGATGCGCAGAGTAAAGCTGTCTGCCACGGCTGATGTCGTGGTCGCGGCTGCCGCGACGGCCATCACACCAGCAGCAGCAACAGTTGCAAGATGCTTGCGTGCTTTCACTGATCGTCTCCCTTTAAACATTGATTTGTTGTGCACAACGTCGGCGAACATCAGCGGTAACAGTTTATGCTGAAATTCACCTAAGTCGGGGCGCAACAAAGCAGGAATCGGTAACAAAAGCTAGCGGTTATCACGGTTTCGTTGCACCGCCGATTGGCACACGCACCGCCCTCCCGGCGGCACTCATGAAGGCGCCGACACGCGATGCGTTTGACGCCACTTCCGACGTTGATGGCCGAATGCGGCGGAAGCATCACGCTTGTTTGATGAATTCGTCCATCTGTGGGGCAAAAAAAAGGCGCACAACCGCATACGGTGAGTTTACATAGGGTTTCAGTCTGGTAACTTCGCGCGGTGCTCGTTTGGGAGGACCTGCGAGTCGGACATAAATACCGCTTGGGTTCACGAGCGGACAGGGAGCCAGTACATGGTCGATAACGTCGTAAACACTGTGACGCGTGTTTGCAGCACAGTTGCAGCATTCTGGGCGATGGCCCTCGCGTTTCTTATCCTGTGGGATATTACGGGCCGCACATTCTTCAATGCGCCGTTTGATGGAACGATCGAGATCGTTGCCAACTCCATGGTCTCGATCCTGTTCCTGCAGCTGCCTTATACGATCTATCGCGGGGCCCATCTGCGTACGACAGTTGTGTATCAGAATCTGAACGAACTCGGTCGACGTCTGATCGACATTTTCGTCGCGCTTCTGGGTATCTGGTTTTTCTGGTCGATCGCGATTGGCGGCTGGGAAGACATGATCATCGGCTGGGAGGTTGATGAGCGCGAGGGTGAGGGCTCAATTCGGGTGCCGATTTATCCGGTGCGCTCGCTGATCATCGTCTTCGCAATCGTTTCGATGCTCGTCTACATGGTTTTGCTCTGGCACTTCGTTTTCGGCACCCAGCCGATCACGGATGAAGAAGAGGGCAAGACCGAGGCCGTTGCGGGCTCGCAAATTTAAGCTTTTAGAACCAACAACCCGTCCGTCCGGTCGCGACCCGACCGACAGATCAAACGGGACAAGGGGGCGTAAAAAATGGATCCGACAACAGCCGTCATATTGATGCTGATCGTACTAATCATCGCCGTGGTGATTGGTATTCATATCGGAATTTCCCTGGGTGTGACCGCGCTGGTTGGCACCTGGCTCATGTTCGGCACATACGAGCTCGCGGCGGGGCAGGTCGGCAGTACATCATTCTTCGCACTGCGAAACTTCGTGTTTGCCGTCATTCCGCTCTTTGTCCTGATGGGCGAATTTGTGAGCCGGTCAGGTTCGGCCGGCGATCTCTATCGGGTGATGAACTTCGGCCTGAAACGAATCCCGGGCCGGCTCGCCGTCGCGACTGTGGCCGGCAACGCGATTTTTGCCGCGGTGACCGGGACCAGCCTCGCTTCCGCGGCGGCGTTCTCGCGTCTGGCCTATCCGGAGATGATCTCCGCCGGCTACAACCGCAAATATGCGCTGGGTTCGGTGGCAGGCAGCGCTTGCCTGGGCATGTTGATCCCGCCAAGCGTGCTGCTGATCATCTGGGGCATTGTGACCGAGATTTCGATCGGCTTCCTGTTCCTCGCCGGAATCTTGCCGGGCATTATCCTCGCGTTGTTCATGGCATTTTATTGTTCGGGTGTTGCTGTGTTCAAACCAGCGACCGCGCCGGCGGTGGATCTCTCCGATGAGAGGCTTACCAGCCAGGAGATGATCAGCGGCGGTGGTGTCATCTTCCTGATCGTTGCCGTGCTCGGCAGCATCTGGGCCGGATTTGCGACACCGTCCGAGGCGGCCGCGCTGGGCGCGCTGTTCGGTCTCGTGCTGGCGCTGATCAAGGGCGTCAAATGGGATGGAATTCGCGAAGCTATTATCGATTCCGGTAAAGTCATTGCGCCGATCCTGTTCCTGCTTCTGACGGCACAGATGTACGCACGACTGCTGACGACCGGCGGTATCGTTAACCTGATCACCGACACGGTTGGCGGTGCGGGCATTGATCCCAACGTCGCGGTCTTGATGATGATCGTGATTTGGCTGGTTCTCGGGACGCTGTTGGACTCCGGATCGATCATTCTGCTGACCGTGCCCATCTTCTGGCCGATCGCGCAGAACTTCGGATACAACGAATATGCGTTTGCGATTATCGGTATCCTGGCGATCGAGGCGGGTCTCCTGACCCCGCCGGTCGGGCTTCTCGTCTACGCGGTCAAGGGTTCGGTCGCCGATAAAACTGTGCAGTTGGGCGAGATTTTTGCAGGCTCAATTCCATACTGGCTCCTGATCCTTCTGGTGATGGCTTTGGTTTGGGTGTTCCCAGAGTTGGCGACAGAGCCGATCAGTTGGAGTACCGACATCATATTCAACCATCAGGTCGGGATCACTTTCAGAGGAAATTAGCCTCACCATCGATGTCGAATAACGGCGGCGTTCCTTTCGGAGCGCCGCCGTTTTCTTTTCTGAGACTGTTTGAGGTTGGGAGCCGTCCCAACAATGCTATCGAAGAGCGCTAGGCCTTGCGCTCGTTCGCGACCCGCTCAATCGCATCGACGATTGCCTGATATCCGGTACAGCGGCAGTAATTTCCCGAGATGAACTCGCGAATATCCTCGCGCGACGGGGTCGGGTTCTTTTGCAGAAGCTCTTCGGCCGTCAGGAGCATGCCCGGTGTGCAGAAGCCGCACTGGACGGCGTTGCGTTCGTGGAAGGCCTGCTGCAGGTCCGCGATCGAGCCATCCTCGGACAATCCTTCGATGGTCTCGACCTCTGCGCCGTCGGCCTGTGCCGCCAGCATCAGGCAGCCGCGCACGATCTGGCCATCGACGCGAATGGTGCATGCGCCACAGACACCATGTTCGCAGCCCACATGGCTGCCCGTGAGTTCGAGTTC
>Ga0070726_10001122_pt1 | contig 28025 bp, 27 predicted proteins | sample tdAd471_FD_67275 | JGI IMG/M metagenome (GOLD analysis project Ga0070726, IMG submission 67275) | Marine sediment microbial communities from the Atlantic coast under amendment with organic carbon and nitrate - tdAd47.1 | ecosystem: Environmental > Aquatic > Marine > Coastal > Sediment | place...
GCAAAATTATTGAGTTTGTGTGGTGCGGAGAGGGGGACTCGAACCCCCAAGGGATTGCTCCCACTAGCACCTCAAGGTACTTGACAAGGTTTCGCGGAGTACCGTGATTGTTCATTTTCAGCGACTTCGCGCTTGCGTTGTTTCGTCGAGAATCCCTGGACGTGACCGACACCGTTGCAAGACCATTAACAGTCGTCGTATGGAAAGGATAGTCAGCGGCACCCGATCAATCGACATAGATAACCGGGATGCGGCGCGCCGAAGCCCGCCTCAGGATTCCCTCGGCATATGCTGCAGTCAATTGAGCACGAACTCCGCAGCGCAACGGCTGTCTAAGCCGTAGGTCGCAGGTTCGAATCCTGCCGCGCCTGCCACTTTTCAGTGACTTAGACCGCTGGCGATGCAGCTAGAGCATCGGCAAATAGGGTCGCGTCGGTCCAAATTGGACGCGGATTGGACGCAGCGGTCAAATCGACAAAGCTTGCGATGGAGGCGAGTATGCTCGTCCCCACCTCCGAGATCGCCGCCATGGTTACTGCCTCTAGGCGAAGATTCGATGGCAGGGCACGCGGCTCCCAGCCGACGGATTATGAATCTGATCCCGTGCCGGAGTCAGAAGGACTGCGATTGAAAACACGACATCTTCGATGACCTTCGTGGAGCCTGACGGCGCTTAGCGGACCGCGAATACTCACAGAACACGGACAGTCGCGGCGCGGGCATCTCCGCGAATCCCATTTGCGGAAGGACTAGGGGAAACCTAGCTGGGACCGAGCGTTTCGCCACGGATGGCCTGCTTTGGGAATTGGCTCTCTCGGCCGGACATCGGCCGCCCACGGGTCGAAGGACACGATCGAGCGAGGAGTTCCTCAACGGAAGGCTTGTCTTGCTAGTTGTCGGCCGCCCGGTCACAGTACGACTTCGGAGGTGGTCGACGATCACCAGAAACGTGCAATGAGGGGCTCCGGTCGCAGCACTTCCTGCCACATCCGAATGGCGATCAGTCGCTCGGCGTCCCCAGAGGCGTCAAGGTAGATCGCCGTCGTAGAGATGTCGGAGTGGCCCATCCATCTCTGGATCAACGTCAGGGGTACGGCCGCTACGACGCCGAGGACTCCGAAGGAGTGGCGCAGGCCCTTCGGCGTCGCCGCGACGCCGCTTAGTTCGGCTGTTCTCATCACTTCGCACACTCGGCGCCAAGCTGTGGTGCGATGCCACGACCACAGCTTGGATGTCAGGCCGTTGCGGGCGTTGCGCAGTTGCAGCCGTGCCAGCGTCTCCAGCAGCCCCGAGGGCACGGGAACAGCCCGGAAGACGCCTCGACGAGATTTCTTGAGCGATTCGAAGACCAATAGGCCCGCTACAGGATCGACCCGCTCCGGGGTGAGGGCAAGAGCTTCCGATACACGGCAGCCGGTGAAGGCCAAAACCTCACAGAGCGCCCGGATCGGCGTATCGGTCGATCGAGCGGCCTTCAGGAAGCGGTTTCGCTCGGGTTCCGTCAGGTATTTGCGCTGGCCGCGCAGGTCGTAGAGTTGTTCCATGCGCTACGCTGCAGCACGCGCGTTGGCTGGTGCAACAGACTGGGGCGCATGGGTTGCAGGGCCCGGCTACGCTGGCTTGTGGCTGTCAAAATTCAGCGAGCGCCGCTCACTCCCGCCTTCGGCCCGCGATCGGTTATGGGCGTACGGTCAGCGCTATCAGGTTGGACTGTACCCTGTCTCGCTGGCTCCAGTACGCCCAGCGACGGTCCGCAGTCACGGCGAACCCGCGTTCCACTCCGAGGGGTTTCTTCTCTAGTTTGCGAACGAGTTCGTCCCGCCCGGACTTGGGCAAGTATCGCCTGATGCGGATAGGCGAGCGAATCTCCCCCCCGCCGTTGGCCGCGTCCATGTAATAGATGGCATCGTCTGCTACGTCCCATTCAGTACCACGAACACGATCCAACACCATTTCTGGCTTGCCTCCCTCGATGGGAGCGCGCCATAGACCCAAAGGGAAGTTCGCCGCCTTCGTGAAGTAGAAGTACTGTCCGAATGGGCCAGGCTTGGCATAATAGCCTCCATCGAATGTGAGCTGCTGAGCTTCGCCCGTTTCGTAATTGAAGAGAACAATCTCGCGCCCGCCATTCTCGTCGTCGTCGCCGTAAATCGTAGTTCCTTCGGTTGACCACGTGGGGTGTCGACCACGAGCGGAGATTTCACGAAACGAGAGCGTGGAGCGATCGTAGATTCGCATTGATGGGCCGCTCGATGGGTGACCTCGGACCAGCAGCGACTCGCTGTCGCTAGACCAGTCCGTCGTACCTGCGTACCTGCCCTCGAAGTTTGTGACTTGCCTGGCGTCTGTGCCGTCGCCCTGGGCGAGCCAGACTTCCTTAGATCCAGAGCCGTTCGCAATGAAGCTGAGCCATCTCCCGTCCGGGGAAATAGACGGCTGGTTCTCATGTCCGACAATTTCCACGACTGGCTCGGGTTGAGCGTCCGGCGACATGAGGTCTAGGCGCCAGATATTGTGGTCCGCGACCTGATGTTCGTAGGCGATGCGAAACTCCCGCGAGTCTCCGCCGGGGCGAAGGACCGGGTGGTAAGCCTTTTCGATTTGGTTCGTGAGCCTCCGCGGGGCGAGATCGATCTCGCCATCTTTCACTTGAAACATCCAAAGTCGCAGCGGGCCACCGAGCCGGGCTGCGACGACTAGCGCTGAGGAGTCAGGGGTCCAGGCGAGTCCACGAATCGTGTCACTCTTGATCGCTAGAGGCCATTCGCTTCCTCTCGATATATCGCGGACGTAGGGAATGCAATAGCCGTCAGCATAGAAGCAACGCGAGAAGGCAAGGTAGGAGCCGTTGGGTGAGACATTCGGATAGTAGTCCCCTTCCGTACCAGGATCTGGGTCGCTCATTCTCGTCACCACCTTCGTTGCGAGGTCGAATCGTTCGATATGAAGGGGGTCGCCAGGATCTGGCTGAGCCGAATAAACGATTCCAGAAGCGTCCGGCGTCCATCCTACGTACTCGCCGGTAAGACGCCCGTGGTCGATCTTGAACAAAACTCGCGACTCACCGCTGACGAGATTCAGAATCGTGATTGCTCGCTCGAGTGGACCAGTCTTCTTGGAGTAGACAATCCAATCGCCCTTCGGTGACCAACGGGGCGCGACAATGGACTCACCCGGAGCGGAAATACGTTGGGGGCGTCCAGCTGGCAGAGCCTTCGTGAAAAGGGCTGTCTCGCCACCCTCAAGGACCCGTATGAAAGCGATCGCTGAGCCGTCAGGCGAGAAACTTGGATAGCGAGCGAAGCTGCCCTCTTGGACAAGCGGACGCTGCTCGGGTATCGATCCCGTCCCGTGTGGCTCCAGATCGGACCGCTGTCGGAGCGTTATACCCCCGACGAGTGCGATCAGTGCAAGGGCGACGATCCACGTCACTCCATGTCGGAGGATTGGCTTTGCCTTCGGCGCGTCAAGGTCGTTGGGATGTCCAGCTTCCTTGGATTGGAGCATCCAGTCGTCGATTTCGTTCGAAAACGCATAGACGCCACCCCCTTTCCTGTGCCGATGTACGGGAAGGCCAAACTCAGATTCCCAGCGCTGAGCTGTCGTCACACCTCGCCGCAAGTAGCCTGCAATCTCCTTCCAGGAGTCCAACCGGCTCGATGACTCGGCGTGGTGATTCATAGACATAGCGAATCGACTGACTGCCCCATTCTTCACGCCCCGGTTGGCTCTCCGCAAGGGCCAAAATCTACCGACGCTGCGAACTGCGAACCCCATTTGACCCCATTGGAGCCCGAAGCGCGTCGCTGAGGGATTTCATGTTGCACGTCGTAGCTGCACGAGTCTAGTCTTCGATTTGATTCGCATGGACAGTTCCAAGGGCTACTAGTCCGAGGCGATCACCAGCGCGTCAGGCTGACACGGTTGAGGGAAACGAATCGATCATGACTTTCGGATCCACCCTGAAATCCAAGATGATCTGCAGCGCTATTCTTCTGGTCGCCTCGTCCCTCGTCGGACTTCGGGCCGCGAGCCCCCAGCAGGGAACTCCTTTCCCGCGACTGCTCGCGATGGTAGAGGCCCACGCTTTTCCAGAGGCAGGTGGAGCTGGTATCACTATGAACGCTCTCAGCATGGTGTTCGCTAGTGGAAGCGTCAGCACTGCAATAAAGCACTCCGTAGATGGGATGGCTAATGTGCAGTACAAACCGACAATTCACTACCCTGCTTCAATCGAGAAGCAGTTCAAGAAATTGAAGAAAAAGGGCAGGCTTGCCCAATCCGTGGGTCCCGTACAGCCACCTACGATCAAGTTCGACGCAGAGGATGCCCCGGTACCCGAGACGACACACCAATTTGCCGATGAAATCCCCGAAGCACTTCTACTAAGTGCCTCAGAGGATCAGGATCACGTCATATATGTGCGCATCTACATCAAGCCATGGGGTGCCCACTGGGACTGGACTGTACGATCGTTCTGGTCAGTGCGGTCTCGCTCGGAATCAGACCCGAGTGCGTGGTCATCCGAGCGCTGGTCGAGCGAAGTGAAGTACAGCGCCCGCGGGACTAATGCTTCACTTTCCCAGGCACTGAGAGCCGACTTGGATCGGCTAGCAGGAGCGATCGATCGATGAGTTTTTCGAGCAACGCCGCCGGCGTAGCGGTTTTAACCTGTTGCTTTATCGCGCTGGGTGGCTGCTGGGGCGAGGGGCACGACTTTAGACAGGCACGGAGCACCGATACAGTCGAGGCGTACCGACAGTTCGTCAGGTTGCATCCTAAGTCGAGCCGACAGGACGCTGTTGCTGCGCATATTTCGATCGTGAAAGCGCGCGCAGCGCGCGATTTGGAGTCTCTCAGAAGCATTGCCAAGGAGAATGCAGATGACGGGTTGAGGACTGCTGCTGACTGTTCGGCAGCTCTCATCGAGGCAAACGCCGCGCCAACCGAGACGTCATATCAGACTTTTCTTTCCCAGTGCGATGGGAGATGTTGTGGTGCCGCAGCCATTCAGGGGATAAGGCACCTTGTGGCCGAACCTAAGCACCTGGTGTCCTTTCGTGACGGCCTGGATGCAGCAAGAGAGGGAGACGCAAGACTCGGACTCGACTCGGCGATCGAACTAACTGACCACAGCCTTACCCAGAGCTATTATTTGGTCTTCGCCGCTCTGATCGTCGGCGAACTAGCAGCATCTGAGAGCGTAGACTTGCAACTGGATTCAGGGGAATGGGTGTCTCCGGACGAGATTCCAGTCTCGCCTCAGCTTGCCAAGATAGCGAGGGTAGCCTCTGTAGATCAGCCTGCTGGTGCGGCTGCCACTCTAGGTGCAGCGCCGGCGAATGATCTGCTGATTGCTCTGGTTCGACTCAGACTGACAGCGTTGCCTCTTTTGCAGAAGAGGCGCATTTTTCATGACATGCGTGCCTTCGCTAGCGCGGTGAACAGTTTTGACTTCAGGCAGGAAGACGCCGCCATAGAATTCGCGAATGAGACCTCCACTGTGACCGCGGATTTTGTCGGAGCGATGACGACCATCCAAGACAACGCCCTAGCTGATGTCAAGACCTTATTTCGGCGCTACAACCAGGAACTGCCGTATGGCCAGCGCTTAGCCGTGCTGCTCACACTGAAAATGCTCGATGCCGATCTGATCGCGCGTGATGAGGAACTCAAAGTGGGAATTGCTGGTGTATGTGGTCCGGAGGCGGAGGAAGAATTGGTTGAGCTGTGCGATGCATATCTACGTTGAGAAGCAGCCGTGGTTGCGGCCTCGATTGCCGCATCAGTCGAGGATTGAGCGGGCATGTGGTTGAAAACCCCCCAAAGAATCCTGTTGCTTGCCACCATTGCAGCTGGTGTGCTGAACGGAGGACCAGTCATCAAGGCAGTTCGCAAGGGCGATCTGAAGACCGTGCAAAGGCTCCTCGATGCCGGTGAGGATCCGAATGAGAAGACGAGCAACAACACAAAAGTTGCTGTAGACAAGGACCGTACGGCTCTGCTCGTGGCGATCTTCGAAAAAAAAGATGAAATCGCCCGACTGTTGATTGACCGGGGAGCGGACGTCAATCTGCGTGAGTGGTCCGGGTTTGGTCCTCTACATGTAGCGGCTGGCACTTGTAATCCCGACCTCGTCAGGCACCTCCTGGATCACGAAGCGTCCGTGGACCTTCGAATGGTCGGCTGGCGTCACACCAAGAGCGAGGCGACGGATATTACGCCGCTCGGTTTTCTGGTCAGGCAATCCTCGTCTGTCGCACGAGTAGTACATACCGAACGATTCCAAAAGAGATTCCAGAAACAGTTATCCAAGGACCCCAAGGCCATGCAGGAGTTTAATGAGGCGGGCGGTCTAGAAGGGTATGTCGAGAAGGTGGCGACATCCATACCAGAACCGTGCAGCTCTGCCGCGGACATCCTGCTTTCTGCTGGCGCTGACATCAACTCGATTGACTTTGCGGGCTGGACTCCTCTCATGCACACTGCCCACAACGGCCACCTTGGGTGGACCCGTTTCCTGCTCTCGAAAGGGGCATATCCGATCGGCAGTGGCTGGATTGGTGAAGAGGCGCGCACGCCGAGTCTTGTGGGATCACCCCAAGACACAGTCGGCTGGTCTCCCTTAATGCTTGCCGCAGCTAGCCCATCCGCCGCTTCCAGGCTATTCAAGGCAGATGGTGAAGAAGCCGAACCTCCGGAGGATGTCGAGATCGTTCAGGCTTTCATGAAAACTGAACCCGCCCAAAAGGGTCAGGCGCTCACGAAAGCAGCGGCGCGAGGAGAGGTTCAAGCAGTCAGGGACTTATTGTCTGACGGTGCTGATCCAAACTGGAGCGACGTTTTCGGCTATACGCCATTGATCGCAGCCTCAGAGGGTGGCCGTCTACAGGTCGTGCAGGAGCTTCTCAAAGCGGGGGCAGATGTTGGCATGCGGCGTCTGCCGTATCGGAGTGCGGAAACCCTACGCGCGCTGGGCAGCAAAGGGGAAGCACCAGCTGGTCCGACAGTCGTGGACCTCGCGGCCCGACGGAAGATCTTTGAACAGCTGAGCGAACGTCAGTCAAGAGTCGAAGCTTTCTCCTCGATATCTGAAATGGTCGCGTTTCAAAACCACTACGTTGTCCGTGAGATCGAAGTAGGAGGTGAACCGCCAGAAGGCGATCGTGAGAAGGTCGCCACGGAGCTTCAGGCCGCAGAGGAAACGCAGTCTCATCAGTGTTTCAGTAGTCATGGAGGATCCGTTTGGATCTTCGGGTGGGGCGATAGAAAATGTATCGTGCCTCTTCCAAAAGATGTCGTCGACAGAGCAGTTCGAGTCGCACTTGGTACGTTTCAATGCGAGGAGAGCGAAGAACCGCAGCCCGGGCAGCCGACCTGCAAGATGGCAAACGGGGAAAGAATATTCGTCGCCACTACCGCGCAGGAGGGAGCCACGGAGTTGAGTATTGCCTTAGAGTACGGGAACGTGTTCTACGGTGATCAGCGGGTCAACCTTTCCAACGCGATACTCAGGCACACAATCGACGCGCTGGAATCAGCAGCACAATAGAAGAGAAGTTAAGGGCAGAAATGTCACTAATCGAGGATGCAAAGGCTGGAAGCGTCGCGGGCGTTGCTCCTGATTGCCCGAGGGGCGAACGTTCAAATCGGAGATGGCTTCCATTGGGCTGCCGCTAAGAACTGACCGGGCACGGCGGCTCTGGATTCTCTCCTTCGAGTGTCTACCGCCGCAACGATCTGGGGCGCATGGGTTGCGGGCCTACTTCCCGATAACGAGTTCGCTACGCCTCGACGAGTGAGCGAGCGTATTCGGGAAGGGTCGTCTGGTCTGTTAATTTCGCGCCACGTAGGAAATTACGGGTCAAGCCAACAGCACCTGACAAATTGTCTAATTGCAGGTTAGTGTTGTCAGCGTTTGCAGTAGAAAAAACTGCGAGACGACAGTCGGCTCGTTCGAGGTTCGCAAAACTCAAGTCGCACTCAGTGAGGTCGGCCTCGTGGAAGTTCGCACGGCTAAACCTCCCATTGGACAAGTTCGCTCGGCAGAGACGTGCATCTGCGAACACGGTACAGGTGCAATCGACATTTCTCAGGTCGGCCTGCTCTAGATCGGCACCAATGAACACAGTATCCGGAATCGCATCGGCACTATCTACGTATGGTGATCTTTGGGCGGGACTTTGACTCAAGGTAGATTCTCGAAGGTCCGCAAATCTTAGGGAAGCCTTGTTGAACTTCGCCCCCACTGCTCGGGCTTTTCTAAGGTTGACCCGGTCAAGGTTGGCACCGTCGAATCTCGTTTCCGTTAGAATTGCCTCGCCGAGGTTCGCCCCGGCGATCTTTGCACCGCGCAGGTCGCAGTACGTTAGATTTACTCCCGACAAATCCCTGTCAGAAAGATCCACGCCTTGGAGATTTGGCCCGATTGGCCAGTTTTGCTGGCGATGTCTGAAAAGCCAACTGTTCCAGTCATCGACGTTGTCGAGCAAGAGTGCAACCGGATCAACACGTTCCACGGTAGCTAGCTTAGCATGAAGTCGATCTTGAATTAATAGACGATAAAGTATATTATCGTCTACTTAATCGCCGAAACAGAAGAGATTGATTCTGTTGTCGGCAGGTGGCTGTACTGCCAGTGGGCTGGTCCAAGCCTTCAGATAGACTGGGCACCGCTACGGACCCCACCTACGGGAGAGGCGAGGAATCACCACTCAGAGGTCGAAGGCGGCGGTGTTGAAAACCGTTTCGGCCATCCACGCAAGTCGAACAATCTAAACGATATCCTCTTGTCAGCCAACGACTTGCACCCGAATTCGATTTCATCTGACTTCCTTCCATTTCACGGGTTTTGACGGGGCTACAGTGACACTGTAGTGACAAAATCGGCCTGCTTACCGAAATTGGGCCCACTGTCACTGGTACTTGTTGTAGGTGTTTGAACAGAAATGGCTTATCGTCTTCTGAGCTACCACTATTACGCGACCAGTCACGACCCCAGTTCGCCGACCGGCTCCGAGTGAGTCTTCAACGGTTGGGGCTCCATCGAACGACGAGCGTGCTCGGGCTGGTGAGCCTCTACCTTGATGAGATGCCGGTGTCGCTCCAGCTTCCTTGTCTGAAAAGGTGCAACGTCCAGACTGGACGATCGTTCGCTGCTGACCCGACGCTGCCAGGAGCGGGCGCGATGCGGCGGTAATAGCCGTGAGCCGCTAGGCTTTCTTCTTAGCCTTGCGCCGCGCGGCCCAGTATTTCTTCATGCGCTCGGAGGCCGCCTTCTTCTCAGCTGGGCTCATCGGCGAACGACGACCGCGCTTCTTGGGCTCCGTCTTGACGACGTTCTTGCTTCCCGGCGGACGCCCTCAGCGTGGGGCTTCCTCGCTGCCGCCTTGAAGTGTCGCTATCGCGCGGTCGAGCCGATCACGTTGTGCGATCAGCAGTTTGAGCGCTTCGCTCGTTCCAGATCCAGACATCGTCAAATGCTAGCATGTCAAGGTACTTGACAAGGTTTCCTGGGGTGCCGTGATTGTCCATTTTCAGCGACTTCGTGCCTTCGTTTCTTCGGCGAGTATCCCTCGGCCCGATCGACACCATTGCAAGACCGTTAACAGTCGTTGGAATAGGAGTCGGCTAAGCGGCGCCGCTCAATCGACCATCGACAGCCGGGATTCGGCGGTATACCGAGGCGAGTCTCAGGAATCCCTAAGCACATGTCGTAGGCAATAGAGCACGAGCTACGCTGCGCAACGGTCTTCTGAGCGTAGATCGCAGGTTCGAATCCTGCCGCGCCTGCCAATACTGCAAGGACTTAGCCCACTGGCGACTCGGCGAACTCATCGGAGTAGTCAGTCTTTTTGGGCCATGGAGTCGCACGTGTGCTTACCACAAACGTGCCACAGACTTGAGGAGACCAACGTGGTCAACGGCGGATTTTCGCGGGTTCGCGAGAGCTATGATTCTGTGGCGGATATCAGCGGCCCGTTGAAGCCACGGCAAGGAGCCAACAACGTCCACGGTGGGCCATGACGGAATGCCGATGTGGGCCAAGGAACTTAGAGAACTGCGTCGTCGGGATCGGGCTGAAGAATCGGCTGGTGAAGCTTCCGTTTGAACGGCACCACGGACCTACATCGAGTCTGCCCAAGGCAGGGAGGACGGCATTCAAGGACCCGGGGTAGCGATGTATCGGCGATTCGTCTAAGCTTCATTCGTCTAAGGTTCAAAGGATAGTAGCGAAGGTGCCGAGATCACGAAATTTGAAAAGGAGCTGGGATGGAACTGTTCAGCGAGGGCCTGCTTGGCTCGCCAAAGGGCGACATCCGGCCTCAGGCGGCGTTGCACGAGTCCCTCATAGAAGCGTTCCATGACCTGCAACGCTGCACGATCACGAGCGTTCCACAGGCTTGATACCACCCATTGTGAACCGCTTTCGGTGGCAAAGAATGCGAGGCCTTGCACGGCCCCCCCGCGTAAGTAGTCGAAAGACGCGTTGGTATCACAGGCGCTGAGCACAACGAGGTAGGGATTCCCCAAAGTTTCGAAGAGTTGCCACGCCTCCAATTCTTGTTGGTCCGCCAGTATGAGCCTTGACCTGTAGGGATTTACAGGGTCAATGACTCCGTGTGTAGCGAAATGCAGGATGTCTGCTGCGGGGATGAGGCTCAGCGTACGGTCGAGGGACGCCTCCGTTTCCAGCAACGGATCAACGCTCAGCGATTTGGCGACCCCTTCTGCCTCCGAGATTGTATTGGGTATGGTTCCACCGGATACGCCAACAACCAAACTGGACGAAAGCGACGGAGATGCGCGAATGTCACGCGCGTGCGCGAGCCGATCAACTTCTGTAATGGGACGTTCCACGCCCAGGAGTTGGCCCTCGGGACTGATCAACGCGCCCAACGGAGCGCCTCCAAGCGGACCGGCACCCAGAAAGATGAGGGGATGGCCGGGCTCGAGCTCGCCAAGAGGCTCGATTAGCTCGTTATATAGCCAGATGGCGTCGGACTGCCAACCCTTTTCCGGCACCGATAGTTTTTCTCGCAGATGCGCCGCACGGCGCATGATATCGGACGACCTAGGCTTCAAGATATTAAGCTTCGCCGGGGCTCCAGGGTCGAATTGCAGAGATAGCGGCTGATCGCCGAAATGAAAAACCACGACGGTGGCTTCAACACCGTCGAACGCCCGCTCTACCTCGGAGCGAGTCGGCGGCGGTTCGATCTGGACGGCCGCTTCGCTCTCGGCCAGTTCCTCAAATCGATCCGCTACGAAGGTCGACTCATCCGGCGGACTCTGTAGCAAGGCGGCGATGCGGTCTCGCCTGAGCTTTGCCAGCTCAGCTCCGGAACGATTCGTCCGCTGAAGTCCAGTAGACAAACGGGAGCGCGCCCGCGCCTCCCAGGCGAGGTTCTCAATTCCCCAGACCGCATCGGGCGCTGAGCCTTTGAGTGCAGCCAGGTGGACAAACATCGACCAAACGCTCGAGCGGCGAAGCGAAAGCCGCACGTCAAAATCGAATCCTCCCGTGTTGGTCACAGTGGGAACCAATTCGTCCATGAGCGTTTGCGCGTCATCGAGCCGCCGTTGCAGGATCGCCAACTTCAACCAGTACGGACGGAGGTCTAGGGAGTGAATGGACCGTGTGCGCGCGAACGTTTGCGTCTCGCTAAGCAAACTCTCTAGAAGCTCGACATCGCCAGCCGCCGCGGCCAATTCGAGATAGTTTTGGGCCTCGAGACGGGAAACGAACATCGCCGCTTCACCGAGCGAGGAAGCCGACGGGGTGGCTGACGGAAACCCGCGGCTCAAGGCTACGGCGAGCCTTGCCGAAAGATCCGGGTAATGCTGCTGCGTGGCGCCCCAATGCTCGGGGCCACACCTGGCGACGGCAACGTCGAACCCAACCGTCAAGAGGGAAGACTCGCCAAAGATCCGACTTCGAAGAGCAGCGAGTTCACCGGAGTCCGGACAGCCTTGCGAATGTTGGAGTTTCTTTCTGACGTTCCGGAGCCGCTCCTGTTCTGCGACTACCCCTCGAAACTGATCAAGTAGGCGCTCCGCTTGCTGGTCGAGGAGATCGTCCTCTGTCCTAAAGCCGTCAGCCAAGGAGTCGCCCAAAGTTGCTTCGAGCTCAGCGAGATATCGCAAAGCGCGGTTGCTCATGTTCAGCCGATCAGCGGCGTCGTCGGGGACTTCGAAGACCGCCAGGAGTCCGATGAGATTGGCGATTCTGGTGGAGAGGTTGCCAGAAGCGCCTTCCGCTAAGGGTGAATCGTCCCCGAACCGCGTCACTGCGGAGGCCAAGAACTCTTGCTGGAGCGAGGCGGCCTTCGCGCTCTGAACGATTGCGGCGTCGATGCGACCGAGCCGGTCGAAAAGATCGGCATGCGTACCGAGGACGGCCGCTGAGGAGGCTGGCAACTTGGCTGTGATGCTGCCCGAGGCAGCTCGGAGAGCCCGCCACGCCGGAAGGTGATCGCCATGGCCAATGGCCACGATTGCTACGGCTCGGGCCGTGGCCAGCAAGCTGACGGCAGATCCCAAGTCCGTTCGCTCCAGCAGCGACGTCGTTGCAGCGTTTAGCGCTGCAACATCGCCGGTAAGAATACCCGAATATCCTTGAGCGAGGTCTCCGATGCGGATGTACCCAACGCTCCTGGCATAGGTTGCAGCAGCCTCGAACGCCGCGGACGAATTTGGTCCTTCGGTCAGGTACGACAAGTAGGCGTCTCGGATGGCGAGTTGAACGAGCCCGGCGATGTGTCCCGTGGCCTCGAATCGATCTCGAGCGTTGAGATAGTAGCGGCGAGCGTATTCGATGTCCTGGCGCGTTGGGGCTGCGGTGACTTCCGGGTAGAGGCCTCTGCCGAGAGCTATCGCCAAGTCATCGACTCCCAGAAGATTGAATCCGAGAGCCTCAGCGCTGCCGTACGGGGTGAGAACGAGGTCGCCTAGCCTAAGCTCGAGTCTGCCGGCCAACCGGGCGCGCCCAGCCGCTGTAGCCGCACTGACTCCTGCCTCAAAGTATTGCTTCGCGCGCACGAAGGAACGCCTAGCGGCAGCCAGTTCGCCCCGTAGTTCCATCCGAAGAAGGCGCGCAGTCTCTTCGTGTTCGAAATCGAGAGCCGAGGCGGACCGGCCGCAAAAGTCGGCGCTCTCCCGGTAGAACGATTCGGCTTGCCGGACTGCGTCGCCTCCGAGTCCACTATTATTTGCCGGGACCTCCGAAGGAAGGGTCGATAGGCAGAACGAAAGTAGAAAACTGAGCGGCGACGCGCCCGAGACTCCAAGTGCGGTTTCGGTAGCGCCGGTCGACGCTCCTATCGGACCGCCAGCTGCGCCGTCAGGTAATGAACCACGCAGTAAGAGCTCGAGGTGGAGGTCGCCGTGGGCTGAGCGGCTGCCGCTGCTCAGGGAAAGACGCTCTTGTTCCAGACGCCGCTCGAAGAGCGTGGCCAGCTCCTGATCCGACGACGCGCCGAGGGTGGATTTCAACTTGGCCACCGAATCGGCGGCTTGCTTGAAGGCGCCGCGGCGGGCAAGCTCGGCGACTTCCATGAAAGCGTTTTCCCTGGCGCTGGGACCGTACTGTCGGTCGCTGTATTCCGGTTCCCACGAATGAAGGAATAGCTCTTGCGGCGTTAATGCGCCGCTGGCGAGGCCTGGGTTGAGGATCGCAACTCCAATCGCGATCACCGCGAGGGTCGTGGGCGCGGCAGGCATCAGCTCAGTCGATGAGATAGATAATTTCACTGTCGGAGCGCCAGAGAGGGTAGAACCGGTCCGATACGTGCGGTTGCGCCCCCTGCGCGTTGGGCGTCAGCCGGTCATGCTCTCGCTCGCCAGCCCGGCCGACGTACAGTCGCCGGGGGAGAGGTGGACTAGACCTGGAGAAAACGGCCATTTCGTTTCGGACCTGGCCCGGACGGAGGCCGCCTAAAGGCTCAACACATGGAGCCGGCGCATCAGCAGGTCGCGCAAGCCTGCCTTCGGCAAGATTAACTTCCCACACCCGTGCCCAGCATTCCGGTCGGTCCACTTGTTCCTCGAGCAAAATGAGAGTCGCCGCCGGCGCGTCCGACCGACCGAGCAGAGTCGAGTTCTCGAACCGAACACCGGATTCCATTGATTCGATCGAGATGCTGGGTGGCGCGCCGTCGCTAATGAGCCAGAGTCCGTCGCGTTTCAAAACGGCGATTCGATCTTTGTCGACGATCGCCGGGCCCCAGCAGCGCCCGCACTGCCACAAGATGCGCTCTTCGCCGCTCAAGAGGTCGAGGGACGCGACAGCCGATCCTTCAACTCGTTCGAAATTGCGGGCGGCCGACAAATTTTCGAATTTCTCAAAGACCGCCGGATCGAATCCCAATTTGGCGTAGATCCAATCGAGCATGCTGGTGATATCACCGAGAGCGACAGGCAGCACGGATAAGCTAGCCAGCAAGACCCACCCGTAGACTGCGGAATTCGATCCTCTCATCAATGTTGCTCCTCTTGCTCGAACTGCAGCGTCAGTTCTTCACACACAGGGAAGGCCCCCCGAGATGCAGCGGCCGTTCGAGCCGTCTCAAGAAGATCACGGACCTCTCCCGAGACGATTCGGTCAGCTTTCGAATAGGGGATCGTGACAAACTGACCGATCCCACCGAGCGCCTGCCAAACTATTAACCCGGAGGGCGGCTGTCCGATCAAGATGCCGCATGTCTGCTCTTTCGTCGACGACTCGATGAGCACAGTCGAGTAGTCATTGGAGTGGACAAGGACAGCATAGATAAGAACAGCCTCGTACGAAAGCAGGAGAAGCGCTAAGGCGACGGCGCGCCAGAGTAGAATTTGCGCTCCCGAGAACGCGCGCCCCTCCTCTCCGACGGCCGTAGCTTGAACTCGGCGAAAAAGAGACACGCTAAATAGGAAGGCTAAGACACTAACCAGAAAGTTACGGCCTTCCACGGAAGGCAGTTCCGCAAGGCAAGGATCGATGGCGCCGACCAAGACACCGTTCTTGCAGTCCGGCAAGAGTAGTAGGCTCCAAAACGATAGCGCCGAAGCCGCGAAGATCAAAGCCGCTGGAGTGACGAGAGAGCAGCCAACTTGGCGGAGCAGCCAGACAGGGCGAGCGCCCTTCCAGATGAGGGACTTGAGTCGAGCCGGTACCAGATAACCCCACGTGGCGGCGGCCAGAATCGCCATCATGACTACCGGCAAAACCAATTGGGCGACCCATCGGAACACGAACGACAGGAGGGCATAGACCTCCATGAGGTAACGCTCGACGCCAAAGGGATGGGTAAAAGGAACTCCCAGGAAGTTGTAATAGGCCCGTAAGGCTACGTAGCCGATAGCCGAAATGGCAACCGCGAGCTTGAGAAGCAGCTCGACGCTGTTCTTGAGAGTCTCCATGGATAGAGGGCTGCTCCGCGATGCGTAGGGACTGAGGGGACTACGGGCGTCCCCCGACTCGGGAGAAGGTGTCGGATCAGACCGCACGCAATCTGCCTAGAAGGCCGTCAAGCGGGCTATTCCCTCCCTCTTCTCAGAGCTGGGGCTGGACGAGAATCCCCGAAACCGTCAGAACACCGTCTTCTTCCATGACGCCGAGCGTATCGATGGCCCTCCCACCCTGATACTTCGTCTGGTACTTGAAGATGATCGAGCCCCAGCTCGATTGCGTATCTGCTAGCGTTCTTGAGACCGTCCGTCCGCTCTTAGCGGTCATATCACGTGCAGCTTTGAGCCACTGTGAACGAGACATCGTCTTTTGAAACTCAGAGTGGAACCGATCGTACATCTCGTCGAAGTCACGCTCCTCATAGAAGTCCCAAATTTCTCCGGCGAATTCTCGAGCCTCCGCTTCGGTCAGTTCCGCTCGCAGCTCGATCATGAGAGGCGAGAACAGCAAGCCACACACCAACACGGTCCTTAAGCTTGTCGTTTTCATCTGGTCCACCGGGAAATAGCTTCTCCCATTGGTATTCGGAGACTGCGACCGGATTTTATCCGAAGGAACCTCGCGGGTCAAGCTGATTTTCTTGCTATCACCCAAAAGAGCTCTCGTATACGTCGCCTTCGACTTCGTCAGGAGAGCGGATGCGGGGCGGGGCCGACAAAGCATATTCCCCAAATCAATTACATACGGGTTCGCCTAACGGCTCCAGTTCTCGCTATCGACCGCATGAACACCAGACCTGCGCTAGCAGCGGGATTCCTGAATAGGTTTGGCGTCACTACTGTCCGGCTAATGGGCCGGCGATTGGGCGCAACTCATAGACGGACAGGGAGTTAAGGTCCACGTCTGGCGTTTTCGATTTGAATTGCCGTTGTCTTCCCGCCAGCGCCGTGCGGGGCCGACAATGGCGCATGAACTCCGGCCGCGCCGTCTTCTCCCAGGTGATGGACCATCTTCCCGCACACGAATTTCATCGCTGTGTCCACCGCTACGGCGGTGAGCGGCGTCATCGCGACTTCTCCTGCATGGATCAGTTTCTGTGCATTGCCTTCGCCCAGTTGACGGGCCGCGAAAGCCTGCGCGACATCGAGGTCTGTCTGCGCTCGCTCGGACCTCGGCTCTACCATCTGGGCTTCCGGGGCCGCATTTCGAAGTCGACGTTGGCCGATGCCAACGAGGCGCACGACTGGCGCATCTGGGCCGATTTGGCGCAAGCGCTCATCGCCGTCGCCCGTCCGCTGTACGCCCGCGAGGCGCTCAACGTCGATCTCGAGGCCACTGTCTACGCCCTCGACTCCAGCACCATCGACCTGTGTCTGTCGCTGTTCCCGTGGGCCCGCTTCCAGCGCACGAAATCCGCGGTCAAGCTGCATACTTTGCTCGACCTGCGCGGCTCCATCCCCACGTTCGTCCGCGTCACCGAGGGCCGCCGTCATGACGTCCGCGTGCTCGACGAGCTCGTGCCGGAAGCCGGCTCGTTCTACGTCATGGACCGCGGCTATCTCGACTTCGCCCGGCTCTACGTCTTCGTCCGCTGCTCGGCTTTCTACGTCGTGCGCTGTAAGAAGAACGTACACCTGGACCGGCGCTACTCGCACCCCGCCGCCATCGCCGACGGCGTGCTCTCGGACCACACGGTGGTACTGCGCACCCGTGACTCGGCGCGGGCTTATCCCGAAGCCCTGCGGCGTGTGCGTTTCCACGACTCGATCACCGACAAGCGACTCGTCCTGTTGACCAACAGCTTCGAGTTGGAGGCGCTGACGATCGCGCGTCTCTACAAGTCTCGTTGACGGGTCGAGCTCTTCTTCAAATGGATCAAGCAACACCTCCGCGTCAAGGCCTTCTACGGCCTCAGCGAGAACGCCGTGAAGACCCAGATCTGGATCGCCATCGCCACCTATCTGTTGGTCGCAATCCTCAAAAAACGGCTCGGTCTCGACGCCAGTCTCTACAAACTCCTACAGGTTCTCAGCATCACCGTCCTCGAGAAAACCCCCGTCCTACAGGCCTTTCAGCGCACCGTCTCCAATGTCGAAACACCCGCCCCTTCTAACCAACTGAACCTGCTGGACTTATAGCCGGACACTAGTGGTTTGGCGTAATCGCCGTTCGCGTCGCCAAGGAGAACCGCCTTCTACTCCCTAGTTCGCAGGTTCGAATCTTGCCGTGCCCACCACTTGTCAATCACTTGGCGCTTTGACAACGGAGCCAGATCATCGGAAGAGTGAGCGTAATTGTTCCGAATCGGACGCAGCAGTCAACACGGGTACGCTTGTCGCACGCTTACCAGCCAACGGAGTATGAGTCTGCTCACGTGCCGGAGTCAAACGGAGTAAGACTGAAAACACGACCTTATCGCTGATCTTCGTGGAGTCTGACGGAGCCTAGCGGAACACGAATACGGACAGAACACGGACAGTTGTGGCGGGGACATTTCCGCGAACCCCATTCGCGGAAGTGCTAGGGAGGTCCAGCTGGGAACGAGCGTTTCGCCACTGATGGCCTGCTTTGCGAGTTGGCTCTCTCGCCCGGAGGTCGGCAAACCTCACGGATAGAAGGGCACGTTCGGTCGAGCGAGGAGTTTCTCAACGGAAGGCTTGCTTTGCTAGTTCTCGACCGACCGGTCAGGCCGTTGCGGGCGTTGCGTAGTTGCTGCCGTGCGAGCGTCTCCAGCAGCCCCGAGGGCACAGGAACGGTCCGGAAGACGCCTCGTCGAAATTTCTTGAGCGATTCGAAGACCAGGAAACCAGCTGCGGGATCGACGCGTTCCGGGGTGAGTGCAAGAGCTTCCGATACACGGCAGCCCGTGAAAGCCAGAACCTCACAGAGTGCCCGGATCGGCGTATCGGTCGATCGAGCGGCCTTCAGGAAGCGGTTTCGCTCAGGCTCGGTCAGGTATATGCGCCGTGCGCGCAGGTCGTAAAGTTGTTCCATGCGCTAGCCTGTAGCACTTCCCCGTCGAGAGCAACACTTTGGGGCGGATGGGTTGCGGGGAACCGGGGCGTGCATTTCCGCCAGCCCTCCCGCCGGGTTGTCGAACGCCGTTCTGCTACCGTATCGTCTGCACCCAGGCGAGAACAATGTCCTACCCGACGGTCAGCACGCACCGGATCTTTGACGCCCGCGCAGACGGTCAGGCCTGGGAAGCCTGCGCGTCCTACCACAGGTCCGACGCGTCGCTTTCCGCCCATGCCGAGCCGTTGGCCGACGTCGGGCTGCGTTTAGGACTGTAGGGTCTAAAGACTCCCAAAGAGAGGTGCTACGGGAATGTCCATGACCGAAGCGGAGTTGGAAGACCATCTGGAAACTGCAGAAGAAGTCGACACGTACGATTACAGGAATCCAGAGAGTGACGATGGCTACTTCTCGGCTGTGCTTAAGAAGGCGGCCGACGGACGACATTTCCGCGTCGTCCTGCAGTCAGGATATGACTCGCGGTGCGCGGTCGCCGGCAACGTCGGCGATTGGCTAGACGACCATGAGGTCGCCAAGTGGAGGAAGTACTAGTCTGCTAGAAACGATGGCCTACAGGAGAAATTTCAAGTTATGCCGCGTAACAAAGAGCTTACGATCGCCACATTTAATCTCTACAACCTGCAAATTCCAGGACGCCCGATGTACAGAGGCCGTACCTACACGCAGGCCGAGTACGACGCGAAGATCGAGTGGACCGCAGCAATGCTTCGGCGCATTGATGCGGACATTATTGGATTTCAAGAGCTGTGGCACCCGGATGCGTTGAAGGATGCGTTCGTGGCGGCGGGACTTGATGGTGAATACGATCTTGCGGCGCGACTCTTCCGCGGAAGTATCGGCAATGCACTTGCTGTGAAGGCTCCGCACCGTCTAGCGGCGAGCGACTGGACCACGGACTTTCCCGACGAACTAGTTCTGAAGAAGCGAAGGGCGTCTGGAGCGGGCAATATCCCAAACTATAAGATGTCGGTAACGATCGACAAGTTCTCGCGGGCCGTACTCACGGCGAAAGTCCGACCCGTGCAAGGCGCCAACCCAGCGCCGGAGATAACGGTCTGTGTCGCGCACCTCAAGTCCAAGTTGCCGATCCAACTCGACGAAGAAGAGTCGGATCAGCCGACAGTGAAGGTCCACGCTGAAGCGCTTGGGTCTGCGCTAGCGACGATACGACGCGTGTCGGAGGCTGCGGCTCTCCGCGTCATGCTTACCAAAGGCATGAAGGGGAACCATCATCCATTCGTCGTGATGGGCGACCTGAACGATACGGAGCACAGCGTCTCCAACACCATCGTCACCGCAGATCCGAGCTATCGGCTGTTTGCAACAAGCCGCGCAGCCTCTCGATCCGACGTGGGGCTGTACGCGTCATCTTCACTCCAGGAGTATCGGAGCCTGCGTGACGTGCAGTACACGCACACCTTCAACGGGCGTCACGAGACTCTGGACCACATTCTTGTGTCCGAGCAGTTCTACGACTACTCGAAGAACCGTCGCTGGAGCTTCAAAGAGATGCGCGTGTACAACGACTTCTTGGAGGACGACGAACGCGCTACTTCTGACCATGCCGTTGTTACCTCATCCTTCGTGTACCATCCGGCCGAGGGCTAGAAAGGATCTATTCTCGGGGGCCGAAGGGCCGAGCAGCCTTTCAGCCGTTGCACATTCGCAGCCATCCAACGGGGATCACTATCTAGGACGGAAGCCCTAGCTTGAGGCTCTCAGGGTAATCCCAGATTTTCTCATCCTCGTGTTTTGAGAACTCTGGAGAGTGCTCTCGGAGCCAGGCTTTCGCAACCTCGTCCTGTAGGGCTGCGGGAGAATGATGTAAGTCAGGCTTGACGCTCCCCTCAACGACTTCACGAAGACACACGAACAGCTCGCAGTAGATCATATCGAGAATTGTGCCGAGGATGCTCTTGTCTCGAAAATTGATCGGTGCACCTCCCTATAGCACGTAGAATGCCCGTCCGTCCTTCTGCGTGAACCGTTTGACGACGTCGCTGACGTCGTCGACTGCACAGTGCTTCGCGAAGTCTTCCAATGCGAATTCGACTGTCTTCGAGCTAGCGCTCGCCAGGATAGCCCCATCGCGAATCTTAGGCATATCGACTAGGCGAATACACGTTTGACCGGTGCATCCGATTACGACTTCTGACTTGGGGAGCAGATCGTGGAGAGGGAGAGGGAAAAACCCTTCAACTTTTGCTCGCATGTCTTTGGCTGGATTTATGTCGTAGATGGAAACTACGCCTTCCCGGCCCTTGAGCGCTATGGCCGTGGACGTCCCAATTTTTCCAAGGCCAACGACGCCACATCGAGCCCCTTGGACGATCGACGCGAACTCCTCGCGCAAGACTCTCTCAACGCTGAAAACAACCGCATCCCCGATGATCGTGTCCTCCACATCCTTTAGTGGGCTTTGCGCCATAGACAGGACTGGGCAGGGGTGAGGTGCATGGCGCTCGTACAGCCAATGTCCGTTGTTGGTGTCTTCAACTATTCCTACGAACTGGCTGAACGCAGCGAGTTCGGCAGTGTGAGCCGCTAGATAGCCTCCGACCTCTTGAACGACGAGCGGCTTTTCCGATTCTTGCAGTGCAGATAGTGTTGTTTCCCGGGCTTTTACGAACGTATCCGCCACGGAGGATGGCAGCACAACATTGAAGCCCTTAGCGCGAAGCGCGTCGAGCGCCGAGTGGTCAGCAGAGTATGGAACGGCAACGATTCCGCTGACCGGATACACGGAGTTCACCGCCTCGACGTACTCTACGGCCGTATGAAGAACGTGTGTGATTAGAACCGACCGCGTCTCACCAGGGTTTGGCTCGGTAGCCAGCAATTGCCGGAGAGCCGGTAGACGCCCACCCGCTGGAGCTTCTTTCGTGATCAAGCCAGCGGCGGTCCTTCCGAGCGATGATAATTGCGAAATATCCACGTACATTCTCCAATCCTTTCGTCTGTGTCTCAGAAAATCTTGGACGCTCTCGATTCTACAGGCTCTGTCGGCCTAAGCAGGATGTCACTTTGCAGATCACTTGTCGTAAGATTTTGCGCGCCAGCTGTCGCAACCGCCCGCCTGGGAAACAGAAAGGCGATCTCCCGCCGGTGACCGTGACGCGCGCCGGGACGGGCCACGAACGCCCCTGATGGATCGTCGGAGGCCCTTGCAGCCGGTTGTGGCCGCTCTTCGCTGCGACAGATAGCCTGTGAAGATCTGCGCCAAATAATTTGCAAAGTCACACACACACGTTTGGCTAGTCCGACCTTGATTCAGTAGCCGGTAAAGTAGGTTATCATCCACTAAATCGTTGAAACAATAGGAATTCGTTCTGTTGTCGCCGGGTGGCTGTGCCGACAGTTGGCTGGTCCAAGTCGTCAGAGAGGCCGAGCGCCGTTACGGACCACCTACCGGAGAGGCGATGAATCACCGCTCAGAGGTCGAAGGCGGCGGTGTTGAAAACCGTTTCGGTCATCCACGTAAGTCGAACAATCTAAACCATATCCTCTTGTCAGTCAACGACTTGCACCGAATTCGATTTCATCTGACTTCCTTCCATTTCACGGGTTTTGACGGGGCTATAGTGACACTGTAGTGACAAAGTCATCTTTTCGGCGACGTTGGAGCCATTGTCACTGGTCCTCGTTGTAGGTGTTTGAAGAAAAATGACTTATCGTCTTCTGCTCCACCACCACTGCGCTTCCCGTTACAATCGCCGTTAGACGACCGAGTCCGGGTGAGTCTTCAACGGCCGGGGCTCGATCGAACGACGGGCATGCCCGGGTGGTGAGCCGCTTCCTTGACGAGATTCCGGTTTCGCTCCAATCTTCGTTATCTGAACGAAGCTGCAATGTTCAAGCTGGACGGATCGGTTCTCGGTCGAGCGAACGCCGTCAGGAGCGAGCGGAGATGCGGTGCCAAGAGCCGCTAGGCTTTCTTCTTGACCTTGCGCCGCGCGGCCCAGTATTTCTTCATACGCTCGGATGCCGCCTTCTTCTCATCGGGGCTCATCGGCGAACGGCGACCGCGCTTCTTGGGCTCTGTCTTTACGACGTTCTTGCTTCCCGGCGGACGTCCTCGCCGCGGGGCCTCCTCGCTGCCGCCTTGAAGTGTCGCTATCGCGCGGTCGAGCCGATTACGTTGGGCGATCAGCAGTTTCAGCGCTTCGCTCGTTCCAGATTCAGACATCGCCGAAGGCTAGCATGTCAGGGCCTCGACACGGTTTCCTCGAGTATCCCTGGCCCCGATAGACACCGTTGCAAGGCTGCTAACAGCCATCACGTCAGAATGCCTCGGCGGTGCCCGCTCGATCAGCCATCGACAGTTCACATACGGTACGCCGAAGCGAGTCTCTAGAATCCCTCAGGAGTATCGTCGACAAATCCGAAACCGCTGCTTTGTCGCCATGCCCGCTGGAATTTTGGGCGAAATCCGGCGCACAAACGATTCCGGACTAATTGACCTGGTTCTGCTCCGCGCAGGCTGACAACGGAGCCTTGTCGTAGTTCTCTCCAGTCGTGGAGAAGCAGAATCTCGTGCTGTGCTTTTCGCCGAAGATATCTTCGTACGCCACCTCGCCACGGACGAAGATCCGATTGGCACCGATCACCACGGCCTGGATTTGCTTCTCTGAACTCACAACCGCATTGGACACCGGGAAGAGAGTCATTGCAACACCTGGGCCCAGTACTGAACGGCTCGTGGGTTCACCCATAATCTCGTCGTCGTACGCAGGTAGCGTAGGACGGGTAAATACTCCGTCCCGGGGGACGAGGTTCAGGGCTGGAGTGGCACCCGAATTCTCGATTCGCACCGCTGCTCGAATAGGTTCGCCCATCTTGAGCGGGCGGACGATCGTGACGGCGACAACAGCTACCCAGGCTCGCTGCTATAGCCGTGAGCTCTGGCGAGATGATTCAATGCTGGCTCGCACTCCGTCGTGCGACGCTTCTATCGTCCGGTTCATTCCATCTCGCGTGATTAACAAGGATACGAGCGACACTAGGGCAGCCGCGATTGCTGCCCATCCTGACCGCCGACCCCATCGAGCGTTGGATATCAGCAGGGCCGTTCGCTTATCCTCTTCGGTCTGGAGCCCCAGCATTTCGGCGAGTACCTGCTCGTGGTTCGGGCCCTGGACATAGTGCCAAACGATTTGCTCCCGCTTCCTGTACTTTCCCCCGTAACGTTCGGTAAAGGCTTTGAAATCTTCCTCGTTCATTGCGTCAAGAGCGATACGTAGATCTTCTACGGTCATTAAGACAATACCTCCGCCTAGATTCTAGACGACCGTGCTCAAGATCATTCCGAAAGACTGTCAGTCCCGTCGTCCATCTCCAGGAGCTGTTGTAGTCCTGTGGGCGGCGGCCTTTGTTGATATCGACTCTCTCCCTAGTCCTTCCGCGCGAGCACTCCCCGGCGCGGAGCCGCTCGAGGCTCAGAGGCGGCCCGTTGAGCGTCTGAGTCGCTAGGAGTTTCTTCACCTCGCGGCGAGCTTCTTGGCCGACCGCCGAACACCCAGGTTAAACTTGTCATGGTTATTTCAGTGGTTGCGGCTGGGCGGCGGTCCACTCAGACGGCGAGGTTACCAATGGCAGTTCATTACAAAGACATTTGCGAACTGGACAGCGGCGCACGATTCCACAATGTGGATCTCCATATTCATTCGTATGGCGGTTCGCACGACGTCAACGACTCGACAATGACGCCTGAGGCTATCGTGGACTCCGCCGTCCGGCAGGGCCTCGCCGTCATCGCTATTACAGATCACAACTCAAGCGCCAACGTTCAACGCGCGACTACCTACGCTGCAGAGAACTACGCGGGATACATCCTGGTCCTAGCAGGAGTGGAAGTGACAACCGCACATGGCCATCTGCTTGTCTATTTTTCGCCGGAGCGGGTCGCCGATCTCAACAAGTACTTATCTCGACTCGACCTCGTCGGCGAGCTGGGGGAAGAGAACACTCGGACCGCGAAGTCGATGGCTGACGCCATTGGCGAAGCCGAGCGTCTGGGCGGCATCTCTATCGCGGCGCACATCGACCGGGGAAGGACCGGGTTCGAGGCCTTCGCTCCCGGATTCCAGAACTGGAAGCGCGACATCATCCAGAGCCCGGGCCTATACGGCTTGGAATGCGACTCCGTGGACGCTCTGACTTGGTATTCGGAAGACGATGAAGCTGGCTCGGCCGGCGCGGAGCGCAGAAAGATCCTAGGGACGCGCCGAGGAGTACCCGGCCTGTTTGCGCGTCACCAACTAGCGCATCTGCAGGGATCGGATGCGCACTCGATGAAGGCTTTCGAGCATCAGGACCCCCAAAAACCATGGACCCGTGTGAAGCTGGCCGAGCTGAGCTTCAATGCCTTTCGCGTAGCGCTCATAGACCCCTCTGCGCGCGTTCGCGCAACCGCGTCGGTCCCTCGAGCGATTCCCCGCATACGTGGAATCGCGCTGACAGGCGGTTTCCTCAACGACGAGCGGATTCAATTCAGTGACAACCTGAATTGCTTCATTGGAGGGCGTGGGACCGGTAAGTCCACCGCTATCCGTGCGCTCGCCTATGCCTTCGGTTTGAACGACGAGTTCGCAGATTATGGCAACTGTCCCAATTCAGTGACCGTCTTCTGCGAGGACGAGAACGGCATCGTTTATCGGTACGTGCGGCCACGCGGAGGAGATATTGACGTAAAGGCCAAGGAAGATAGGTCTATTGTGGACGTTCCGATTGATGCCTTCCGGATCGAGTACTTCGGCCAGGGCGAACTGGCGAAGGTTGCGGAAGATCCGCTAAAGAATCCTGAGGTCTTTCAGAGTTTCCTCGACCGCCATACGAATCTGCGCGATCTCCTCGAATCCGAGGAGAGCATTGCGACCTCGTTGCGAGAGAACGCGTCCCGCCTGCTTCCTCTCGAAAACGCCTTTGCGCAATTGAAAGTCAAGAAGAACTCACTGGAAGAAGTCGAAAAGAAGCTGAGGATCGCAGAGGAAGGAAACCTCCGAGACGTGGTCGCCACGCAGAGCAAGCTCGCCTCGGAGAAGGCTATTCGAGAGTCGATTGCCGCGATTGCGGCCGAGTACGAGAACGGCTACAGCTTCAGCCATTATCAGCGAAGCTTCGACCAGATTCTCGTAACCGCTGGCACCTGTACCGGCGATCCGACCTCGACCGCAGCGTTGGCGGCAATCAAAGAGGTCCTAGAGAAGAACAACGCAATTGTGGCGCAAAGACAGACGGAGCTGAATGAGTCGCTGAAGGAGTGTGCAGGTCAACTCTCGAAACTGATTGCCGAGCTAGAATCTAGCCACGAGCGCCTGAGCGACGAAGTTGCCCGCAAGACTGCAGACCTGAGAGCACGTGGAATTGCAACGGATATCCCTGGATTGGAGCTGCTGCTCCGACAGAAGACGACTCTCGCTCGGGAGATCGCCCAGGTGGAGCAGCGCGCCGACGAACGAAGAGAGACCCAGGAGCAGAGGGTTCAGCTGCGAGCCAAACTTCAAGACGTCCGGGCAGAGATGACGGCGCGCCGGAAGAGTCAACTGAAGGGCATCAATAGCAATTTGGCTGTGACGATCCGAGACTACACGGTTTTTGTGAAGTATGACGACACCGGGATCACGGCGGAATTCGTCGCCTTCATGCAGGATAAGATGCACGGAACATACCTCCAAGAGAATCTGATCGAGACGCTGTGTAGCCGCATCACGCCATCCGAACTCGCGGATCTGATCCTGGAGCGCAATACCGAAGGAATCGCCGCATCTGTGCAGATTACTAGCGACTGGGCAGTTCGGATTGTCGAGAAGCTCTGCTACTGGCCCATCATTTTCGAGTTGCAGGCTCTCGCAAAGCAGCCGAAGCCTGTGGTCTTGGTTCGGACCAAGTCATCACCGCCAACAGAGATTCCCGTTCTCCAGCTTTCGGATGGCCAGCGCCATACGATTCTTCTGACGATCGCCATGCTTGCAGAGTCAAACGTACCGCTGGTGATCGATCAACCCGAAGATGATCTCGATAATGCCTTCATCTTTTCGAGTATTGTGGCCACCCTACGGCAGATCAAGGAGAGACGACAGATCATACTTGTGACCCACAACGCGAACATCGCGGTATTGGGCGACTCTGAGCTGATCCTTCCCATGCATCGTGAAGACGACGTCGGCAAGGCCAAGAACCGAGGCTCCATTGACTCCGACGCTACGAAGGCATCGGTCGTGCGCATCCTAGAAGGGGGGCCTGACGCTTTCCTCCGCAGGAAGGAAATGTATAACCACTGATTGGCCGACGAGACCCCGAGGAATAGCTCGCTGCAAGAAGTTATTCCACATTAGGCGCAAATGCAAACGCGGCAGATCCACTTGTAGGCCCCGTTTAGCCGCTGTAGACAAGAGGCGCAGCCTCTCTCTGACGAACGCCGGGGCATCAGCGATCTTGCGCCCCCTGGAAATGCCGCACGTGGCGCGGTGTCGCGCGCATGTGGCCATGCTACTCCATGAGCGTTGCTCCCCGGGAGTTCGCGTCATGATTCTGATCTTCTTCTCTCTTCTGTTCCTTGCAATCGGAGTCTGGGAACACGGTCGCGGATTGGCGATTGTGCTCTTTCTGATCCTCCTGGGTTTTGGAGTCTGGGACGTGCAGCGGGTGGAGCCGCAGTTCACTCCCTCGCCGGGGCAGGTCTGGGAGTCTATCGTGTCAGCGATCGCCTGATGACGGGTACCGGAGACTTACACATGCTCTTACACACCGGCAATCTCGGCCTCGAATACCCTAATCCGATCAATCGTTTAGGCGAGCCCGGAACAGACTTAAAATCCGCTGGTCGCAAGGCCGCGGGGGTTCAAGTCCCCTCGCCCGCACTAGCCTCAGTAGTTCAGAAAGCGTCTCGCATGCCGATCACCTTGGTTTCTGCCTTGAGCTGGAAGCGCTCGTCTTCCGCTATTGACGACGAACGGGCGCGCGGGCTGGAGGTCTTTGCAGGCCGTGAAGAAGCCCCGGCCCGGACGAACGCCAAGTCCGCGCTTGATCTCAATCGCCCACAGACCGTGGCGCGGAATCTCCAAGCGCAGGTCGATCTTCGCTCAGACGGCCGTCCGGTAGGACATCACCGCTGACCGCTCCGGTGCGAAGACGATCAGATTCTCGATTGCGAACCCTTCCCCGCTAGAGCCGGCACGGGGTGCCTGAGCAGGGTCTCTCGGTCCTCAATATTCAACAATGCATGGACGATGCCGTTGTCCCTGACCTAGACCTTGGGCGATGTCACCACCTGCTTACCGACATTGGTTTGATGGGTTGCAGTCGGCCTAGCAACATCAGATCCACCAGCAGGTCCAAGTAGCAGGCGGTCATTGTCCCATTGACCAGCGGCTCGGAACGAGCGGATTGACCGGGAGCCCGCAGACGGCTCGGAAGCGATCATTGAGAGCGCCGATTGGAAAGATCGTACCAGAGGTCGGTTTGGCGGACAGCCCCCGTAGGCAATACACCCCTGGGAGAAGCACTCGACGGAAATGAGGCTCTCTTGAAGATAGACCTATCGATTCGTTGATGACACGAGGGTTAGGTCGATTTTCATTGTCCTGGTTGGATCGCAGATCCA
>Ga0070726_10001129_pt1 | contig 27932 bp, 21 predicted proteins | sample tdAd471_FD_67275 | JGI IMG/M metagenome (GOLD analysis project Ga0070726, IMG submission 67275) | Marine sediment microbial communities from the Atlantic coast under amendment with organic carbon and nitrate - tdAd47.1 | ecosystem: Environmental > Aquatic > Marine > Coastal > Sediment | place...
GGGGGGGGGGGGGGGGGGGGGGGGGGGTCAGCACCCCGCCAGGAAGGCCTGCACGAACGCGGAGATGTCCCCGTTGTCGAGCACCCCGTCGCCGGTGAAATCGGCCCCGAGATCGGACGCCAGGAACAGCCCGACGAACGCGGCGATGTCGCCGTTGTCGAGCACCCCATCGCCGTTCAGGTCGGTCGGGCATCCGCCGCCGAGGAGGTTCTCCTCGACCCAGAGCACGCCGTCCTCGATGAGCAGCACGGCCGAGCCCTGCGCAAACACGATGAACAGCGTGGTCGTGGGCGCGACGGCGATACCGAGCGCATCCTCGCCCCAGAGCCGCCATTTCAGCAGCCACATCCCGTCGTGGGCCGCGCCCCCGCCGTCGGGGTCGAGCAGGAACTGCACGTGGCTGTGGAACACGGCCTGCGAATCCGACCCGGCAAAGCCGAACAGGAACCCCGGCACCGTGACGTCGGCGGACGGCGTGTCCACCTGATCGAACCCGTCGCGGATACGCAGCGGGAACGGGGCGGGCTCGGAGAACGCCTCGCCGTCCCACTCGAGCAGTGACCCCTCGATATCGAACCCGATGCCCAGGTCCGGCTCGAGCGCCCCGGGCTCGGAGTTCACGCCGGGGTCGTTGGTGAAGTTCGGGAAGCCCTCGCTCCCGAACTCCGCGGACTTGATGGGCGAGGGGTACACGACCTCGCCCTGCGCGGGGTCGAACGCGCCCGCCTCGAGCGCGCCGTTGTTGAGCCGCACGGCGTAGTCCGCGTCGTGCACGGACTGCGCGTGGGCTGTGGCCGGGCCCGCCGCGAGCAGCAGCAGGCCGGTGGTGAATCGAATCGTCATCGCCTTCTCCTTTCGGGAGCGAATCAATCGAGGCCGGCGGTCGCCGCCTCGGGATGGAAACGGTTGGTGCGCGCGTCCTCGAACAGCTCGCCGAACCGCATCGCGCGGGCCGAGCCGTCCAGGAAGGCGTACCCCGCCGACGCGCTGAGCGTGCCGGGGTCGCCCGCGTACGCGTGCAGAAAGACCTCGTCGCCCGCGACCTTCGCCGCGGCCTCCGGGCCGAACGGAGCGCCCAGGTCCCACCCCTCGGCGTGGACGTGGTCGCTCTTGGAAAAGCCCTCGCCCGCCGGGTCCGTCTCGGACAGCGGCGCCATGGGCAGGAAGTGGACCGTCCCGGACGGACGCGGCACGTTCAGCGAACGCTGCCACGGGTAGTCGTACTGCCGGAACCGGACCCCGCGAACGGGGTCCCGCTTGCCCAGCGGCGCGACGGACCGGGTGAGATAGTTGTTCAGCCCGTAGCTCGTGACCCTGGCCGTGTCCGGGTAGTCGGGCGACCCGTTCTGGAGCGCCTCCTCGGTGAAGGCTTCCGGGTTCGAGTCGATCCACGCCTCCAGCTCCTCCAGCGAGGCCCCGCGGTCGTCGCCGCCCTCTTCCGGTGACCACCAGGGGCTCCGGTCGAGGGGGGAGTGCAGCGGGAGCGGACCGCCGGTGTACTCGCGCAGCTGGACCAGCCAGCTCTTGCGGAAGTCACCGGAGGGCCCCCCGTGCGGGAGCGCGGCATCCACGAACCAACCGTCCCAGTCGTCGAGATACTGCTGATGAGCAAGCTCGATCTGACGGAGGTTGCTGAGGTCCACCGCCGCGCGGGCGCTCTGACGAGCCTTCCCGAGCGCCGGGAGCAGGATGCCGATGAGCAGCGCGATGATCGCGATGACCACCAGCAACTCGATGAGCGTGAACGCGCGACCGCGACGCGTGTGCGTGCGTGCCATCGCTGGCCTTTCCGTAGGGGTGTGAGCACGGGCCGGCGTCGGGCCGGCTCCGATCAGGTGTCGGGATGAACAACCTGGCTCACGCCGGGGGGCCGCGGGACCTCGGCTCGGGCGAGCCCATCGCCTCGGGCTCGCGGACACGCTGGACCGGGAGCACGCCCGCCGGGTCGAGCGTCGAGGCGGCGGTCTCCACATCGCCGCCGACGATCGATGCCTGGGCCTGCAGCACGCAGACGACGCAGTCGCTCTGAGCCGGATCGGAGTCCGGGCGTTGGTCCTGCCGCTCGTCCGGATGCCGGTCCTGCTGATGCTCGTGGTCGTGCCCAGCGTGGTCGTGCCACAGATGAGACGACGCCACCACGCCCTGCGAGGCGATGACCGCGAGCACCGCGAGCCAGCGGAGCGGGTTGGAGCGCGAACGACCCATCACACCTGTATAGGTACCACACGGCCTCTTGAGTTCCACCGAAACGGGCACAGACAACAGATTTTCGGGCGTGAGAGCGAGTGAGCCCCGCATCATCTGACTACCGGACGATCCGGTCTGGATGGATCAGGCCGCCCCTGACGGTCACACCCCGATCACGGCCCCTTCGCCCGCCCGTTCCGGTGGCCCCCGACGAGGCTGCTTCTCAGCCTTGTGGGGTCACCGCGGGTCGGCACGCCGCCCCGCCTCACTCAGGGGAACGGCATGCAGCGAGCGAACACGGCGATCCTTCTCAGCACTCTCACCCTCGCCGCGGGCACCGCCTCCGCGGAACCGCCCAGAGAGTGCGGCATCGCACCGGGCGGGTGTGTCCAGGAAACCAGCGACCGGATGCAGACCGCCGCGTTCCTGCTCGGCGAGCAGGACATGACCAGCGAGCACCCCACCTGCACCACCTTCGAGGACACCTTCTTCGAGGGACGCCCCGACCCCATGGCCCTCCGCCCCATGTACGCCGAGGAGCTCCTCGCACGCTTCGACGAGGACGACAACGGCCTGCTGCAAAGCCAGGAACGCACCACCGCCCAGGTCTACATCGTCGCGAGACAGGCCCAGTACGAGGTCACGCTCCGCGAACGCTTCGACTCCGACGAGAACGGCTCGCTCTCCACCGACGAACGGTGCGAGGCCAGGCAGTGGCTCTTCCACGAGCACGTGCAGACCCTCAACGCCCTCGTCGAACGCTTCGACAAGAACGACGACGGCACGCTGGCCGGGCACGAGCTCACGCGGGCACGCGAGATCAGCACCGAGCAGTTCTACATCGCGCACTTCTTCGAGGGCTCGCCGGAGACGCTCGCCTCCTACTTCGGGCCCGAGCTGGCCTTCGAGCACGCCGAGCGGTACGAGTCGCGGGCCGAGCACCTCGAGCAGTGGGCCGAGTCGCAGCAGCAGACGCACCTGAACAGCGTGCTGGCGATGGAGACCTTCACCTCCGGTTCCACCGTCGCCGAGGTCCAGACCGACCAGCCCTGACCCCCCCACACGAGTTCTTTCGTTCTCCGACACGCCCTTCCACGCGCACAACGGCGCACGCCGAGCCGTGCTGCGCCCGCTGATCTCACCCTGTTCACTCCCCCCTGGCGGGCCCGCTCCGAACCCTCCCGGAGCGGGCCCGTGTTTTCTTGAAGCCCGCCCGACCCGAGCCGGTACCATGCACCGATGCCGGACGGACCCGCGGAATCTGAACAGACCCCCTCCGCGCCCACGCCCCCCCCTACTCCCCCTCCGGCCACGCCCACCCCCGACACCCCCCCCAGCGAATCCGGCAAGCCCGACCGCTCGCGCGGACGCATCGCGCCCGGCGGGGCCATGCGCGACCCCAACTGGCCCGCCGTGACCGTCGGCAGCGACCAGGGACGCGCCCAGATCGACCCCCACCTCTACCTGCACCCGCGCACCCTCGCCCGCCTCGGCACCTTCGAGCTCCGCGCGAAGATGATCGTCGAGGGCGTCATGAGCGGGCAGCACCGCTCGCCCTACGCCGGTGTCTCCGTCGAATTCGCCCAGCACCGCCCCTACGCACCCGGCGACGACCTCCGACACCTCGACTGGAAGGTCTACGCACGCACCGACAAGCTCCAGATCAAGCAGTTCCAGCAGGAGACCAACCTCGACCTCGTCGTCCTGTGCGACTCCTCCGGCTCCATGGACTACGGCTCACGCTCCTTCGCCGACGCCTCCGGCAAGGGCGAGACCACCTCCATCCGAGGCAAGTCGAACTGGACCAAGTACGACCACGCCACCGCCCTCTCCGCCGCACTCGCCTACATCACACTCAGCCAGGGCGACCGCTGCGGCATGGTCGTCTTCGCCGACGAGATCCGCTCCATCGTCAACCGCACCTCCGGACGCAACTCCTGGCGGCGCATCGTGGACGTGCTCGCGATGCACCCCGTTGACAACCCCACCTCCATCTCGCGCCTTATCGACCAGACGCTCGGCAAGGTCACCAACCGTTGCCTCTTCGCCCTCGTCACCGACTTCTTCGACGACCTGGAATCCGTGCGATCCTCACTGGCCCGCCTGAAGCACCTCGGGCACGACCTGATCTGCTTCCAGGTGCTCGACGCCGCGGAGGAGACCTTCTCCTTCCAGGACGTCGCCCCCTTCGTCGGGCTGGAGGGCGAGCCCACGCTGCGGGTCGATCCACGCGCGATCCGCCGGGACTACCTCGAGGCCATCAACCGCCACAACAACGAGCTCGAGAAGATGATCCTCTCCTTCGGGTTCGATTACCAGCGCGTCCGCACGCACGACTGGCTCGGGCCCCCGCTCGCCAGCTTCGTCGCCCACCGCAACGCCATCATCAAGAGGTCCAAGTTCGGGTGAGCACGCGAGCCGATCCATCATGAGCTTCCTGCACCCCGCCATCCTGGTCTCCGGACTGCTCGCGATCGCGATCCCGATCCTGATCCACCTGCTGCTGCGCCGGCGACGCCAGCCAGTGCCCTGGGCCGCGATGCGCTTCCTGCTCGAGGCCTACCGCAAGCGCCGGCGCAAGCTCACCCTCGAGCAGATGCTCCTGCTCATCACCCGCTGCCTGATCGTCGCCCTGCTCGGGGCCGCGATCGCGGCGCCCGTGCACGGCGGCGCGGCCTCCGGCACCTCCGGACGCCTCCTCGTCGTCGTCATCGACGACTCGGTCACCTCCGGCACCACGCTCCGGGGCCAGACCGACCTCCAGCGCGCCCGCGACCGCGCCCTGCAACTGCTCGACCAGGCCGACGGCGCACGCGGCGACCGGGTCGCCCTCGTCGCGGCAGCGTCCCCGGCACGCGTCCTCATCGACCCCCCCACCGCCGATCTGGGCGCCGCCCGACGCGCCATCGAGGCCGTCGTCCCCAAGGACTCCGCCCCCGACTGGGACGCCGCCCTCGCCGCCGCCGCGGACATCGCCGCCCGGGACGAAGCCAACTCGCCCACCAGCGTCCTGCTCGCCAGCACCTGGCGGCGCGGCTCGATCGACCCCTCCCAGGACCCCGAAGGGCTGCTCCCCAACACCGTCACCCTCGTCGCCACCCCGCCCGCCGACGAGCCCGCACCCAGCCTCGCCGTGACCTCCTTCCAGCCCGACCGACGCGTCGTGCTCTCCGACCGCGACAGCGTGGGCGGCCTCGGACGCGTGCTTGTCGGGCTGCGCCGCTCGGGGCAGGACCCGCTCCCAGAAGAAACAACCACCGTCCGCGTCATCGAACCGACGTCCGGGCGTCCGCTGGGTTCGCTCTCGGTTCCGTGGGCCCAGGGCGAACGCGAGCGGACGGTCCCGGTCCCGCTGAGCACCAACGCGCTGGACATCCCGTCCGGGCGCGTGCTGCTGCGGGCCTCGACCGACGCGGACGCCCTCCCCGCCGACGACGCACGCTTTACCGCCATCGAGGCCCGCCCCGAGCTGCGCGTCGGCCTGCTCGCGCGTCGGGCCCAGCCCGAGACAGGCGTCACGGGCTTCCGTCCCGCCGACTGGGTCTCGGTGGCGCTGGGCGAGAGCGAGGCGGGCTTTGTGTCACGCCTGATCGACCCCGAATCGGTTACACGCCCGCGACTGGCCGACCTCGACGCGGCGCTGGTGCTCGACCCCGCCGCCCTCACGCCCGCCGGCTGGGACGCGCTCGCCTGGTTCCTCCAGCGCGGCAGCCTCGTGCTGGTCGCCCCCTCCCCCCGCGACGAATCGACCGCCTGGAGCGAGGGCTTCGCCACTCTCGCGCCGTTCTGGACGCTCCCGCAGGAGGTCAGCGTCGCCGAGCCCGGCGTGCCGCTGGAACTCGCCACCGACCGCGACCCGCTGCTCGACGTGCTCGTCGGCGAACTCCCCTTCCTGCTCACCCCAGTGACCGCCACGCGCTGGGTGGCGCCACGCCCGACCAACCCCGGCGAACCGCTCGGACGCACGCTCATCGCGACCCGCTCGGGCGAGCCCTGGCTCGTCGCCCGCACCGTCGAGCGCGGCACCCTGCTCTGGCTCGCCTCCTCGCCCGACCTCGCCTGGACCGACCTGCCCACCCGACCCCTCTTCGTCCCCCTCATGCAGGAACTGCTGCGACAGGGCGTCGCCCCGGACAGCTCGCTGACCGAGCTCGTCGCGGGCGAGCCCTTCCCGGAGGCCGCGGACCGGCTGCGCCACTGGAGCCCGGACACGCAGCCCGAGTCGCTGACGCTGAGCGAGACCAACGACCGCGCCGCCCTGTCACGCGGCGCGTGGCTGACCCTCGACGCGCAGGGTCGCGCCGACGGCGCCGTGATCACCCACCCCGACACCAACGCCAGCGATACCACCCCCACCAGCACCACTCGCCTCAACGAGTGGCTCGCACGCACCGGCGCCACCGTCACGCCGATGGAGGCCGGTGAGGGTGCCAGCGACACCGGGGCCCTCGCCTCGATCTCGCCCCAGCGCTCGCTCGCGTTCATCGTCTTCGCGATCGTGCTGGCGCTCGCGGCCATCGAGACCTGGCTCGCCCGGCGCGTCTCGCACGTGGAGGGCGCCGCGTGAACGCGATCCTCAACACCCTGTTCGGGCTCGAGGGCGTCGGCTTCGGCGACGAGGGCGTCCGCCTGACCGCCCAGCACCCCCTCCCGCAGTGGGCGTGGGCGCTGCTGCTGCTCGGCGCGTGCGTCGCAGGGTACTGGAGCTACCGGCGGATGGACGGCCACCGCCTCACGCGGGCCGCGCTGGCGCTCACCCGAGCCGGCGTGATCGCGATCGTGGTCCTGCTGCTGACCGGCCCGCGCCTCGAGCGCCCGAACACGCGCATCGAGAACGACCGCGTCGTGGTGCTGCTCGACCGTTCCGGCTCGATGAACGTCCGCGACGAGCAGGGACGCACCACGCGCGACCGCACGCTCCGCACCGCCGCCGCGGCGCTGGAGACCTCCCTCGCGGCGGCACGCGAGCCCAAGGACCGCACCTGGATCGCCTTCGACGCCGACGCCTACGAGCTGCCCGGCCCGAACGACCTACCGCCCGCCGAGGGCCGACGCACCTCCATGGACACCGCCCTGCGCGCCGCCCTCGCCGCTGGCGCCGGACGCCCGCTCTCCGCCGTGGTCCTCCTCAGCGACGGACGCTCGCCCGACCCGGTCTCACCCGAGACCATGCAGCGTCTGCTCGAAGACCAGGTGCCCGTCTTCACCGTCGCGCTCGGCTCGACCACCCCGCCCACCGACCTGGCCGTGACGCGCCTCGACGCCCCCACCGTCGCCTTCACGGGCGATCGCGTGCCCGTGCGGGCCACCGTGACCGTCGCTGGCTCCGAGACCGAGGCCGACATCGAACGCACACGCGTGCAGCTCGTGGACGCCGACTCGGGCGAGGTCCTCGCCTCCCAGCCGCTCTCCAACGCCGTGCCCGCCCTGGGCAACGACCCCGAGCACACCGCCCTCGACCTCACCCTCATCGCCGACGCACGCGGCGCCGGCGACCGACGCTGGGCGGTCCGCCTCGCCCCCGCCGGCGAGGACCTCGAGCCCGGCAACGACGAACGAGAGTTCTCCATCGCCCTGACCGACCGCCCCATCCGCGTGATGCAGATCGACGGCTACCCGCGCTGGGAGTTCCGGTACCTCCGGGGCCTGCTGCTGCGCGAGCCCACCATCGAGTCGGTCAGCCTCATGCTCTCCCCGGACCGGCGATTCATGCAGGAGGGCGAGATCGTCCTCTCCGCCCTCCCCACCTCGTCCGAGGAGTGGGCCGATTTCGACGTCGTCATCATCGGCGACGTCCGCCCCGAGCTGTTCGGCTCCGCCGCACTCGACTCGCTGCGCGAGCACGTCGCCGAGCGCGGCGCCGGCCTCATCTGGATGGCCGGGCCCGACGTGCCCGCCGGCTCCTGGGCACGCACGGAATTGGGCGACCTGCTCCCCGTCTCCGCCGCCCGCATCCCCGAGACCGGCCTGCCCGAGTGGGACCGCGAGGTCGTGCTCGCCCGCACCGATCAGGCCGCACGCCGGGGCCTGCTCGCCCTCGACGACGACGGCCTGAGCTGGCCGGACCGCCTGCAGAACCCCGCCACCGGCTGGTCACGCCTCCGATGGGCGCAGCGACTCGACCCGAGCCTCGTCAAGCCGGGTGCCGAGGTCCTCGCCACCGCGATCCCCATCGACCTGGCCACCCTCACCGGCTCCGAGCTGCACGCCTCCGGCACGCCCGCGCTGCTCCTGATGCGCTACGGCGCCGGACGCACGCTCTACTCCGCCACCGAGGAGACCTGGCGCTGGCGCTACGGGCGCGGCGAGGACCTGCAGGAACGATTCTGGCTCCCACTCGTCCGACAGCTCGCCCGGGCACGCGTCGAACGCGTCGGCCAGCCCGCCGTCCTCCGCGCCACCCCCTCCGACGCGACCGTCGGCGCCGCGGTCCGCATCGACCTCGAGCTCATCGACCAGTCCCTGATCGACACCGCCCCGCCCGCGATCGAGCTGGTCGTGGGCCAGCCCGACGCCGACGGCGTGATCTCGCGCACCACCACCCTCACCCTCTCGCCCGAATCGCAGGACCGGCGTCGGTACGGCGCGGTCTGGTCCCCGCCCGAGTCCGGGCCGTGGGCGGTCCGCTCCGCCGGCGCGTTCCTGGTCGGGACCGAGCTGGAGGCCACCGTGCGGGCCCACTGGTCGGGCGACGAGCAGCGCGAGCCCGCGGCCGACCACGACGCCCTCCAACGCCTGGCCGACGAGACCGGCGGGGAACTCCTCAACGCCGCTGAAATCGCGACGCTCGCCCAGCGTTTCCCCAACCGGAGGCTCGTGCTCGACGCCGCCCCGGACCTCGCCACCCTGTGGGACAAGCCCGTCTGGCTCGTCCTGCTGCTGGTGCTGCTCAGCGGGGAATGGATCACCCGGAAGCTGCTCAGGCTCGTGTAACCTCTCTTTACAGCGCAGGATCGTGTAACAAGCCCGAAACGCCACGAACTCACACCCCGAACCAGACGGATCACTCCCCGAACCACCCGTGACCACGCTCTCACCGACCAACCCGCCGCCCGCGTCACCGCCTGAGCTGCCCAACGACAGCCCGGTGCACGCACTGCGCGCCGCACTTCGCAAAGCGTGCGCACAGGCACGCCGGGTGCTGCTGGTGCGGGCCGGGGCGAAGGTGCTCAGCGCGACGGTCTGCACGCTCATCGCGCTCATCCTCATCGACTACCTGCTGCGATTCCCCGCGCCGTTGCGCTGGGTACTGCTCGCGTGCGCCATCGCACTCATCGTGCAACTCGTGCGGCGCTGGTGGGGCATCGCGTGGTCGATCCGCCCGACCCCGACGGACCTGGCCCTGCGCCTGGAACCGCTCGCCGGCGAGGGGTGGACGGGGCGGCTTGCCAGCGGGCTGGAACTCGCCGAGCCCGACCCGCGCGACACCGAGCCGGCGGCCGTCGCGATGCGGGCCGCCGCGGTGCACCGCGCCGTGCGCGGGTTCGACCCACGCCTGACCGCCAGGGCGATCAACCACGCCCCGGCCGTCCGCTGGGGCAGCGCCGCGTGCGCCACCCTCGCGTTCGCGCTGCTGCTGATCGCCTGGAGGCCCGGTCTGGCCGAAACCGGCCTGCGGCGCACGCTGATGCCCTGGACGGACGCCAAGTGGCCTCGTCGCCAGATCGTCGAGCACGTCCCGGGCGCTGAGGTGTTGCCCATCGACCGGGCCGTGCCCCTGCGTGCCCTCGTCACGACCACCAACCGGGCCGAGGGCGAGACCCCCGTCTGGGCCGAGCACCGGCTCGTCGTCAACGGCCAGGCGCAGCCGTGGGAACGCGTCCGGCTCACCCCTCAGAACGCCACGCCCGAGCAATCGCAACGCGGCGAGCTGTACGAACGCCTCGTCGAGCCCGTCCTGCCCGGCGCCGCATCGGACGAGTCCGCGATCGAGGGATCGGTCGTCATGCTCGAGTACCGCCTCGAGACCGAGGACGACTTCGTCCGCCGGCGCGCCGTGCGCCTCGTCTACCCCCCGCGCGTCGTGGACGGCGATCTGACTGTCCAACTCCCGGAGTACGCCTCGACACTGGAAGCCTCGGAACGCTTCCTGAGCGGGCCGGTCGAGCTGGGCGACGGCAACGACGCCCGCAACGCCGTGGGCCCGGTGCTCGCAGGCTCCGCCCTCGAACTGCACCTCAGCTTCAACAAGCCGGTCTCCATCACCGGTGTCCGCGCCCTGCTCGAACGCTTCGACCACGAGAACACCCTCACCATCGAGACCGACGAGGACTCCACCGGCGCCACCATCCGCGGCGTGCTCCACGAGCCCGCGCTGCTCCCTCTTACGCTCACCGACGAGCACGGCATCCGCACACGCGGCGAGCCCGCCTATCGCGTGGACGTCGTCGAGGACCTGCCGCCCAGCATCGCCGTGGTCGTCCCCGAGCGCGACGAGGACGTGCTGCCCACCGCCGTGATCGACCTGCTCGCACGGGGCGAGGACGACCTGGCCCTGCGAGATGTGTCACTCGTCGCCGACATCGTCCGCATCGACGCCTCGGCCGAGACCGAGGCCAGCGATCGGGGACGGGTCCTCGCGTCGGTTGTTGTCGAAGACGCCACCATCGCCGAGGCCGACGCGACGCTCCAGCTCACGCCGCTCGGGCTGGTCCCGGGCGACGAGGTCCGCGTGACCGCGATCGCGTCCGACGCCTACACCGATCCCGAAGGCATCCCGCGCGACGAGGTCCGCTCCCGCGCGCGAACCCTCCGCATCATCAGCGAGACCACGCTGATCAACCAGCTCCGGTCCGAACTCGCGGGCCTGCGCCGCGCCGCGATGAGGCTCGACGAGCAGCAGGCCGCGGTCGAAGCCCGCACGCGCGAGACCGGCGACGAGACGACCGATCCCGGCGAGTCCGCGACCGCCGACGAACTCGCGCAGGAGCAGGACGACATCGCGTCGCGCCTCGCCCAGCAGCGTCAGGCTGCGCAGCGTCTGGCGGAGCGCCTCGACCGCAACGAGCTGGAGGACGACACCCTGCGCGAGCTGCTGGAGCAGGGTGAGGACCTGCTGGAGGACGCGCAGGAGGCCGCCGACGAGGCAGCCGAACGCCTCGCCCGCGACGACCGCGAGGGCGCCGAGGAGCAACAGCGTGAGGTCCGCGACGAGATCGCACGCCTGGTCGCCCTGCTCGACCGGGGCGAGGACTCGTGGCTGGCCCGCCAGGGCCTGCAGCGCCTGCTCGACGAGCAGCGAGACATCCAGGAAGCCACGGCCCAGATGCAGGAGCAGACGCTCGGGCGCGAGACCGAGCAGCTCACCGAGGACGAACGCTCCGAGCTCCAGAAGATCGCCGACCGCCAGCGGGCCGCGGCCCGCCGGGCCGAGGAGGCGATCGACAAGCTCGAGAACGCCGCCGAGCGGATGCAGGAGCGCGACCCCGCCCAGGCCGCGGCGCTGGAAGAGGCCGCCGCGACCGCGCGCCGGGCCCGCCTGCCCGACCGCCTCGACGCGGCCGCGGGCCAGATCGGCGAGAACCAGACCCAGCAGGCCCAGCAGCAGCAGCAGCAGGCCATCGAGGACATGCAGCAGGCCCTCGATCAGCTCGACGAGGGCGATCGCCTGCGCGACGAGGCCCTGCGCCGCGTGCTCGCCAGCCTCGTCGAGACACTCGAGATCCTGGTGGACGACCAGTCCTTCGAGCTGGCCAACCTCGACAACGCCGATGCCGCGGGACGCGACGTCGCGCCGCTCGCCCCGGCGATGCTGAACCTGCAGCAGCGCACGCTCGACGCGACCGCGCAGGCCGCCAGCGCAGGGTCCGACCTCGCGGTCGTGACCGACCGGCTCGACCGGGCCCAGACCGCGCAGGGCAAGGCGATCAACGCGTTGCGGGCCGAGGGAGCACAGGCCGATCGTGTCCGCCCGTTCGAACGGACGGCGCTCGAGCATCTCGAGGCGGCGCTGGAGGAAGCCCAGCAGGCCGAGGAGGACGCCGCCGGGCGGGCCGCCCAGCGCGAGCAGGACGAGCTCCGCCAGGCCTACACCGACTTCGCTGTCCGCCAGCGCGAGCTCATCACCCAGACCGAGCCGCTGATCGAACGCCAGCTCTCACGGCGCGAACGCGCCGAGGCCCGCGCCGTCGCGACCTCGCAGGACGAACTCGCGCTCGGGCTCGTCCAGCTCGAACAGGACCACCCCGCCATCACCGAGTCCCCCGTCTTCCGCCTCGCGCACGAACGCGTCGCCCGCCTCTCCGAACGCGTCGCCCAGAGCCTGCGGGAGGGCACCCCCGGCGCACGCGACACGCTCACCCAGGACTCCATCGCGGTCCTGCTCGAGCAGCTCGCGGCCTCGCTCGAGAACCTCCCGCCACCCGAGGAAGGGTTCGAGCAGGACAGCGCCTCCAATCAGGGCGGCGGAGGGGGCGGCAGCGGCGGCGGAGAGGACCCGCCCGCGATCCCGCCCATCGCCGAGCTCGTCGTCCTCCGCACGCTGCAGGATCAGGCCGCGCGAGCCACCGAACTCGCCGATGCCACCGGCGACCCGGTCGATCTGGACGACGCGGTCTCGATCCAGCGGGCCGTCGCGGAAGAGGCCCAGACGCTCCTCGAATCCCTGCAATCCGACCAGAATCCGTCTCCGGACGGGCTCCCGATCGGTCCGGACACCGAAATCCCGAACAATGAGCCCGATTCGGGCGATAGTACAGGTGGGGAAACCGACGGGAGCGACGCGCCGTGACACGCGCCCGACACATCTCGGCTCTGCTGGCGAGCTCGCTCGGCGCGATCGCTCTGGCTCAGCCAGACCCGCAACCGGCCTCACCACTCCCGTCCCTGGACGAACTGCTCGGCCTGGTCGAGCCCGGCACCCAGCCGCCCGCGGACGCGGCCTCCGACCTCGATCGCGCCCTCTCGGGCGAGCAGGCCGCGCGCGACCCGTTCGAGGCGGCCGTGGACCTCATACAGCGCTCCCACACCCGCCTCGACACCGTCGCGGACGCGGGCGTCGCGACGCAGCGTCTGCAGGCCGACGCGCTGGCCCGCCTCGACCAGGTCATCGAGCAGGCCCGGGCCCGCCAGCAGCAGAGCCAGCAGTCCAGCTCGTCGTCCTCCTCCAGTTCGCAGCAGCAACAGGAGCAGCCCAACCAGCAGCGCCAGGCCCAGTCGCAGCAGCAGCCCGGGCAGAGCGAGAGCAACGCCGAGGCGATGGCCCCGGGCCTGCAGGGCGTCACCAACGGTCCCAACATCGATTCGTCCGGCGCCGCGTGGGGTGCCCTGCCCGATCGGCTCCGCGGCGCACTGCTCCAGGGCGTCTCCGACCAGTACAGCGCCCTCTACGAGCGCCTGACCGAGCGCTACTACCAGCGCCTCGCCGAGGAGGCCGACCAGTGATCCGCCCGACGCACGCCACCATTCTCGCGGCCACCCTCGCGACGGGACTCACCGCCGGCGCGCGCGCGCAGGACGCCACTCCTCGCCCACAGCCCGAGCCGATGGTGGACGAGTTCACCGACGAGCTCGACGGCGCGATCGCCAACGGGCTGGCCTACCTCGCCACCCAGCAGGACGAGGACGGCTCGTTCGACGGCGGGCGGTACGGCAAGAACGTCGCCATCACCGCGCTCGCCTGCCTCGCCTTCATGTCCGACGGGCACATGCCCGGGCGGGGCGAGTACGGCGCGATCATCGACCGCGGCGTGGACTTCGTCGTCGCCAACGCCGCCGAGAACGGACTCATCGCCTCCGACTCGGCCAACGGGCCGATGTACGGGCACGGGTTCGCCACGCTCTTCCTGGGCGAGGTCTACGGCATGACGGGCGGCGCCTCCACCGCCCGCTCGCGCAAGATCCACGAGGCCCTCGTCAAGGCCATCCGCCTCATCGAACGCTCCCAGAACGAGGAGGGCGGCTGGCGCTACAACCCCGTCCCCTACGACGCCGACGTCTCGGTCACCATCTGCCAGGTCATGGCGCTCCGCAGCGCCCGCAACGCCGGCATCGAGGTTTCCGTCGAGACCATCGACAACGCCGTCGAGTACGTCAAGAACTGCCAGAACGCCGACGGCGGGTTCAAGTACCAGCTCGAGGGCGGCATCAGCGCCTGGCCCCGCACCGCCGCGGGCGTCGCCACACTCTTCTACGCAGGCATCTACGACGACCCCTCCATCGATCGCGGGCTGGAGTACCTCAAGCGCGAGGCACTGCCCGGCACCGGTCGGGCCACACCCGCCCACCGCGGCTACGGCAACTACTACGCCGTGCAGGCACACTTCCTCGCCGGCGGAGAGGCCTGGGCCACCTGGTGGCCCGCCATCCGGCGCGAGCTCCTCGACGAACAGAACGACGACGGGAGCTGGGAAGACCGCTCCGTCGGCCCCTCGTACGGCACCGCCATGAGCCTGCTGGTCCTGCAGATCCCCAAGCGATACCTGCCGATCTTCCAGAAGTGAGCCGCGTCCTGATGCCCACCCGCCACACGCAGTGCGTCCTCCTGCTCGCCGCGGGCATCGGTGCGCTGACACCCGGCGCCGCGGCCCAGCCCGACGTCGGCGAGTTCCACGTGCTCTCCACCTCGCTCGAACAGACCACCTCGCGCGCCCGCTCGCTCACGACCAACGGCATCGTGCTGCTCGACGAGCTCGACCTGCCTCGCCTGCGCCCGTGGAGCGAGATCCTCGTCGCCCTGCGCCCCGAGCGCCACGCCTTCAACCCACCGGCGCAGGTCGTGCCCACGCCCGAGCTGGTCGGCTGGGCCGTGCTGTCCGACGGACAGCGACACCGCGTCTGGCCCACCCCGCCCGAGTCGGCCAACCCCGACGTGCTCGACGTCACCCTGCAGGACGGCACGCAGTGGGCCATCCCGCTCGAGCACCTGCGGGCCCTCGTCTTCTTCGACGCACCCGCCAACGCCGGCCCGCAGCTCGACGACACCGTCCGCCTCGCCAACGGCGACGCCATCACCGGGTTCATCGAGACCATCGCCTCCGACGTCGTCGTGGACACCACACGCGTCCCGCTCGACCGCGTCGCCTCCATCTCGCTGGCCAACCCGCCCGAGCCCGCGACCCACACGCTCGTGGACCTGTCAGACGGCACGGTGCTGGGCGTCAGCGAGCTCGCCCCGGGCGAGGGCGGGCGCGTCGCGCTCACCATGGCGCTCACCGGTGCCGAGGGTGAGACCTCGCAGCCCACCATCCACGTCAACCCCGAGGACATCCTCGCGCTGCGACCGGCCAACCCGGACGCCCGCCTGCTCCCGATGGCCTCGCTCCGCCTCCTCGAGGTCACCCCGCTCGCCGGGCGACGCTGGACGCCCGATCCGAGCGTCTCGAACGACCGCGCCCCCGCCGCCCTACGACCCATCTCCTACCCCGGCCCGATGGAAGTGGTCTACGAACTGCCCGACGGCGCCGCCCACTTCCACGCCGTGGCCACGCTCGACCGCGCCCTCTGGGCCGATGTCCGCGTGCACCTGCTGGTCGAAACGCCCGGCGGCGGTCGGACCCCGCTCACCGACATCGCCCTCGATCAGGACCGCCCGCAGGCCACCCTGCGGGCCGCGATCCCGGACGACGGCGTCCGGCTCGTCCTCCGCATCGAGCCCGGCGCACGCGGCCCGATCCAGGACCGCGTCACCCTCACCCACGCCCTGCTCGTCGTCACCAACAACTGAACACCGTCTCGGGTGCCCCGATGATGGCGCAGCCATCATCGGGCGAGCACGCCGGCGCACTCAGGAACAGCATCACGACCTTCGCGGCGCGAAGCTCGTGGCACCCGCTCTCACCGCAGCTTGATCGTCGCCAGCGCCACCACGCACGCCAGGATCGTCACGATCCACAGACGCACCACCACCTGGCTCTCCGTCCACGCCCCGAGGTGCAGGTGGTGGTGGTACGGCGCCACGCGGAAGATCCGGCGCCCCGTCCCCGTCCGCTTGCGCGTCCACTTGAACCACCCGACCTGCATCACCACGCTCCCGATCTCGATCAGGAAGACCGTGCACATCACCAGCACCACGATCTCCTGACGCAGCGCGATCGCCAGGTACCCGATCAGCCCGCCCAGCCCCAGCGACCCCGTGTCCCCCATGAACACCCGCGCCGGCGAGCAGTTCCACCACAGGAACCCCAGGCACGCGCCACCCATCGCACCCGCCAGCACCGCCAGCTCCTGCCCGAATGGAACGTGCGGCACCAGGTACGTCTGCGCCAGCCCCTCGCTCCCCGCCACCAGCGCCAGCATTACCAGACCCAGCGACACGATCCCGCTCGTCCCACCCGCCAGCCCGTCCATGCCGTCGGTGATGTTCACGGCGTTGCTCATCCCCGCGATCATCAGCACGCTCACCACCACGAATGCCGTGGGCCCGAGATACCACAGCCCCTCCACGACGCCCCCGCCGCCGGGCAGGTAGGTCTTCTGCCCGGGCAGGTTCACGACGTGCCTGAGCGACTCGCCCTCGGGCACCACCCCGTGGTCGTACAGGAACCACCCCGCCAGCAGCCCGATGCCGAGCTGGAAGACGAGCTTCTCCCACGCGTGCAGGCCCTGTCGCCCGCCCCCGCGCCGCGAGGCGGTCATCTTCAGGTAGTCATCGAACCCGCCCAGCACCGTCAGCCACAGCAGCACCACCAGACCGAGCTGCACTACAAACCGCTCGATGTCCGCGATCAGCAGCGTGGACAGGAAGATCGACCCGCACAGCAGCACCCCGCCCATGGTCGGCACGTTCGCCTTGCTCGCCGCGTGGCTCTTGAGCGCCTCCGCGTCCGTCTCCCCCGAGTCGCCCATTTTCAGGGCGGTGAGCCTGCGGATGGCCCACGGCCCCAGCCAGACCACCAGCCCGAACGACAGCCCCGCCGCGAACATCACCCGGAACTCCGGCTGATCGAAGACCGCCAGCAGCCGGTCGATCCAATAGCCGTACAGGCGGTCGCGGAGCCAGCTGATCAGGAAATAGAGCATCGGGAGCGGGGTGCCTCGGGATCGAAAGCCGTGGGAAGGCCGTGGAAAGGCGGAAAGGGGACCGCCGATGCTATCGGCACACGCCCCGCAGGGCATCCACCACCCGCTCCAGGCGCATCCCACGCGAGCCCTTCACCAGCACCACGTCCCCGGGCCCGACCAGACCCGCGACCCGCTCCATCACGCCGTCGCCCGAGTCCGCAAGAACCGTCAGCCCCTCGCCGGACTCGCCCGCGCCCGCGAACCGCTCCCCGATCAGCACCCCCGCACCCAGCGTGCCCTCTTCGAGCATGGTGCGCACCAGCCCCGCGATCTCGGCGTGCCCCGCCGCCTCGTGCTCGCCCATCTCCAGCAGATCACCCAACACCGCGACCCGACGCCCCCCGTCCGCTGGCTCGCACCCCGCCAGCACGCTCAGCCCGGCCCGGACCGAGTCCGGGTTGGCGTTATACGCGTCGTTAAGCACGACCGCCGCGCCCCCGGGCAGCTCGACCTCCACGCGTGTGAGGCGCATCGACTCGTTCGCGGCACCCGCGAGCCCCGCGATCGCGGGCCCGAAGTCCACACCGCAGGCCCGCCCGACCGCGAGCGCCATCGCTCCGTTCGAGGCGTTGTGCACGCCCGGCAGCGGGACATGCACGTCCCACGTCCCGTCCGGTGTCACGATCGAGAACGCGGTACCCGCGTCGTCCGAGCCGACCCGCTCGATCCGCACGTCCGCGTCATCCCCAGTTCCGACGCGGACCAGCCGCCCCTCGATCCCGCTCAGCGCCGCCTCCAGCACCCCGACCCCGCTCGGAACGATCCCCGTGCCGCCCTCGCCCATCCCGCGCACGATCGCGCTCTTCTCGCGCGCCACGCCCTCGATCGAACCGAGCTTCTCCAGGTGCGCCCGCCCGATCGACACGATCACCGCGACGTCCGGACGCGCCAGTTCCGCCAGCCAACCGATCTCGCCCGGCGAGCTCGTCCCCATCTCGCAGATCACGTAGTCATCGCCCGGCATCGTGTTCAGCAGCGTCACCGGCAGTCCGAGGTGGTTGTTGTAGCTCTTCTGCGAGCGCGAGCCGCGCAGCCCGCCCCCGCGCAGCACCGCCTCGATCAGGCGGACCGTGGTCGTCTTCCCGTTCGACCCCGTCACGCCGACGACGCGTGTGCCCTCGAACGTCTCCCGGTAGGCCCGTGCGAGCTCGCCCAGCGCCGCCGCCGCGTCTTCGACCGCCAGCACGCCCAGCCCGTCGGGCAGCTCGAATGCGTCCAGCCCCTCCCGCGTCACGATCGCGACCGCCGCACCGCGTTCGGAGGCCTGCGCCAGGAACTTCCGCCCGTCGGCCCGCTCGCCCGGCAGCGCCACGAACACACCGCCCGCTTCGATCTCGCGCGCGTCGATCCGCACACCCCCGGGCTCGATCCCGCGCGAGGGGGCTTGCACCCACTCGCCCCCCGTGTGCGCGCGCAGGGCCTCACTCGTCCAGAATGCTCGCATGCTCACGCCACGCCCTCGGGCTCGGGGCTGGCACCACGCAGGCGGCGCTCGCGCAGGTACGTCCCCGCCACCTCCCGGTCGTCGAAGTGCCGACGCACCAGCCCGCCCATGCCGTCGGTCGAGATCTGCTCGGTCTCGTGCCCCTTGCCGGCGATCACTACCACGTCCCGGTCGCCCGCCCCCAGAATCGCCTCGCGGATCGCGTGCTCACGCTCCACGTGCACTTCGACATCCGCCCGGCGACTGAGCGGGATGCCCTCCAGCACCTGCGCGATGATCGCGTTGGGCGATTCCGTGCGCGGGTTGTCGCTCGTGACCACGACCCGGTCGGCCAGCTCGACCGCCGCCCGCCCCATCCGCGGGCGCTTCGTCTGGTCCCGGTCACCCCCGCACCCGAAGACGACGACCAGCTTCCCCCCCTCGGGCAGCACCGGACGCACCGCACGCAGCGTGCTGGAAAGCGCATCGTCCGTGTGCGCGAAGTCCACAAACACCCGGACCCCGTCTTCTCCGTGCTCCGTCACGCCGCCGGAGGCGTGCACGCGCTCCAGCCTGCCCGCGGGCACGCGGATCTCGCCCAGCGCCTCCCCGAGCGCCCCGGCCCGGTCGCCCGCCTCCCAGCCCAGCTGACCAAGCACGGCGTCGGCCGCCGCGACCGCCTCCAGCACGTTCATCGCGTTGAAGCCCCCGATCAGCCCGACGCGTCCGCGCAGCTCGAACTCCGGCCCGCGGACATGCACGTCCATGCCATCGATGGTCGCACGCTCGACCGAGCCGAGCCACGGCGCACCCTCGTCGCCCAGGCTGCACGCCCGCAGCTCGACGCCTTCCGGCGCCCCGTCCCCCATCCACGCGGCCCGGGCGTCGTCGGCGTTGACCACCGCGACCCCGTCCCCGGGCAGCATCTCGAACAGCCGTCGCTTGGCCCGTGCGTAGGACTCCTCGTCGCCGTGATAGTCGAGGTGGTCGCCCGAGAGGTTCGTGAACACGCCGACGTCAAACCCCAGCCCCCCGGCCCGCCCCTGGTCCAGCGCGTGGCTCGAGACTTCCATGACGCACGCGGCGCACCCGCTCTCGACCATCGTCGCCAGCGTGCGGCTGATCTCGATGGCCCCGGGCGTCGTCAGCACCGCGCGTGCCACCTCGCGTCCGTCGTCGATCTGCACCGTCCCGATCAGCCCGGAACGCACGCCGCAGGCCTGCAGCAGGCCCTGCACGGCATGGGCCACGGTGGTCTTGCCGTTCGTGCCGGTGATGCCCACCAACTCCAGCTCGCGCGATGGCTCGCCATAGAACCGCTCGCCCAGCACGCCCGTTATTCCGGGGACGTCCTCGGTGAACAGCACCACGGCCTTCGCCCGCTCGCCCATGTCGATGTCCTTGTCGTCGGTGAGCACCGCGACCGCCCCGCACTCCACCGCCGGGGGTGCGTGCAGACGCCCGTCCTGGCTGTGCCCACGCCGCGCGATGAACAGGCTCCCCGGCACCGCGGTGCGCGAATCGTCGGTCAGGTCGCACACGCGGATCCGCGCGGCCTTGCCCGCGTCCGGCCCGACCACCTCGATCGGCAGCCCCTCGATGAGTCGCCCAAGCTCCATGTCGCCTCCGTGAGAACCCATCGGCCCGGCTCTGACAGGCCCGTGACATTCTCGCACGCACCCGCCCGCACCGCAAACCCGCGCCGCAAACCATGACGGAAAGGCCCGTACGCAGAGGCGCGGAGAACCGCAGAGGCGCAGAGAGATAATCAATTACTAGCCCCGAGCGCAAGCGAGGGGTCTCTGGTATTTCCTTGCCTCAACCAATCCAAAAGAGCCCGGAGCGTCAGCGACGGGCCGCGCACGAACGGACTCAACTCCGCCTCACCCCCGCCCCTCCCACACGGTCGGGGCTCTTCCTGATCCGAGCCGCGGGCGTCAGCACGCGGCCCCCGCCCAGAGCACCCCTCACCACACCCTACGGCAACACCAACATCGCATCCCCATAACTGAAGAACCGATACCGCTCCCGCACCGCCTCGTCGTAGATCGCCCGCAAGCGCGCTACCGCCTCCTCGCCCTCCCCGAACAGGCTCGCCACCATCACCAGCAGCGTCGATCGGGGCAGGTGGAAGTTCGTCAGCAGCCCGTCCGCCACACGCCACTGGTACCCGGGCGTGATCATCAAGCTCGTCGAGAGCCACCCCTCGCCCTGCCCCTCGCCCGCGAAACTCTCCAGCGTCCGGGCGCTGGTCGATCCGACCGGGATCACCCGTCCCGAGCCCTCGTTCGCCGCCTGCTCCAGCGCCGCCCGACCGCTCGGGGCCAGCGAGCACCACTCGGCGTGCATGTCGTGCCCCTCGACCTCCTCGGCCTCGATCGGCTGGAACGTCCCCGCCCCCACGTGCAGGCTCACCTCGCTCCGCTCCACGCCCTGCCCGGCCAGCCGCTCCAGCAGCCCCGGCGTGAAGTGCAGGCCCGCGGTCGGGGCCGCGACGGAGCCCAGCCCCACCTCGTCCGGGTGCATGCCCTCGGGCTCGTGGGCGTAGGCCGTCTGGTACCACGCCCGGTCCTCGTCGTCGGTGTGCTGGATGCCCTTGTCCTTGCGCGCCCCCCGGATGTACGGCGGCAGGGGTGTCCGCCCGACCCGCTCCAACGCCTCCAGCGTCGAACCCACCTCGCCCGACCAGTCCCGGACCTCGACCATCCACCCGCCGTCGCCCAGGCGTTCGGCCAGCGTCATCTCGATCCGGGTCGGCGTGTCGGACGGATCGAACAGCACGATCGTCCGCCCGGCCCGCGCCCGCTTGGCCTTGATGAGCACCCGCCACTTGCCCCCCCACTTGCCTTCCAACTTGCCATCGGTCTCGGGCGTGCCCTCGAGCGGGCCGAGGTCGTCCATGAAGAGCGCCTCGGTCCCGCCGCCGGTCTCCTTGTTCTCGCCCAGCAGGCGGGCGGGGAGCACGCGTGTGGTGTTGAAGACCAGCCGGTCGCCGCGTGCGAGGAGGTTGGGCAGGTCGCGCACGTATCGGTGCTCGAGTCTGGCCGGATCGGAGCGTGAGCAGACCAGCAGTCGTGCCGCGTCTCGCGGGCGGGCGGGCTTGGTCGCGATCAGCTCGCGCGGGATGTCGAAATCGAGCAACTCGGATCGCATGGGGGCGAGTCTACGCACCACACCGCCGTCGCCCCCACACCACACGCCCGCACAACCCTCCCCCCACCACGTGGGCCCAGGGGTCAGCGGTCCGCGAGGGGGGGGCGGGAACGCGGTTTTTATCGATCCGGGCGGGCGTGGCCCGTCGCTCGCACCTCTTTGGTGTGCACGCGAGTGACACACAACCCGTCTCGACCGGCCTCGCCGACGTTCACGCGGCCAGGCAGCGACTCGTCGAGTCCTGCCAGGGCTCGTCGGTCTGCTCCTCGCACCGCCCGCCCGCCGGCTCGGTGCCCTACGACGCCCACCTCGAGAACACCAACCGGATCCGTCGCTCGCCCGACACCTTCTCGCTCTCTGGCGACCACGCGCCGCGTGCCCGTGCCTCGCGGGCGGCATCGACCCCCACCACCACGAAGGCCGGCTGGGCCAAGCTGGGCGAAGTCCTGAAGCCCGCCTCGTGGCGTCGCCCTCCGGCACCGGCGAAGAGCGCCACGGACTCCCGCCAGGCGGTCGTCCGTCACACCGGAGCGGGGCGCATGATCGACGTCATCGCCTAATCCAACACGTCATCAACCCGCACCAGGTCCGCCCCGGGGTAGTAGCGGGACAGGATGTCGAGATAGTCTTCGCCTTGCTGGGCGAGGGCTGCCGCGGAGTACTGGCAGAGCCCCACCCCGTGCCCGAACCCGCGCCCGCTGATCGTCACCCGGTCTCGCCGGAACGTGAACGTCGCGTCGCCCGAGAGCACACGCCGCGAGAACCCGATCGCGGGCAACCCCTCGACACCCCGGTTGCATGCGACACGCACGTCCTCGGCGCTCATCGACACGACCCGCCCGTCGCGGTCCTCCACCTCGAAGCGTGTGGGACGCCCAACTTCGTTGAACCCGACCGCCTCGATCCGGGTTAGACGCCCCAACTCCGCCGCCTCATGCCCCCGCGATGCGCCCCACGCTCGGAAGCGTGCGCTGAGGCTGCTCACGCGGCGCTCGCGCTCCCAGCGGTCTGTGGGAGAGTCCTCTGAGAAGTACGCGCGCTCCGAGGCCTGCAGGGGCGGGGCAAGATTGAAGGCGTACCCGTCGTCGGTCCGGAAGGTGTCCGAAGCCCCGGCCGCCCGCCCGCCGACGGTGGAGCAGTAGTACGCCCGCAGCACGTCCCCTTCCCAGGCGAGCACTCGGGCGCGGGTGCTCTGGGCCGCCTCGATGGCGACACCCAGCGAGGTCTCCCCGACGTAGGCTTGGCTGACGGTGGTGCGTTCCACGTCCCAGGCGCGCCCACGGGCGCGTGAGAACTGGCGTTCGTGCAGCGCGAAACTCCGGGCCGCGACCGCCTGGGCCTTGAACGCCTCCAGGGGCCACCCGCTGAGCATCTCGCCCGCGAGCACGCCCGGCAGGTACCGCTCCAGCGGCAGCTCCGCGATGACGTCCACCAACGCGTCCTCCCCGATCGCGACCCGCGCCTCCAGCACCCCCACCACGTTGATGCCGCCGAGTTGATACCGCCCGTCCGCGAGCACGACCGGCCCGGGGCTGGTGAACTCGACCCCCTCGCTCCCGGTGAAGCGCAGGCTCGCCTCGCGGGCGCTGAGCTCGACCGGGCTGCGGAGCACCCAGGTCTCGTCCGAGCCCTGCTCGCTCATCTCGATCGTGTCGCCGTCACTGACCAGCGTGATCCCGACCGCGCGGCGCACGACGCGGACCCGGATGTCGATCCCGCCCCGGATGTCCCCGCTCGTGGTGACCGAGCCCTCTCCGGCGGACGTCTGCGGGGCGGGCGCCACCAGCAGCAGCACGACCAGCAACAGGCAGACCGCGGTCAGCGAGGCGAGCACCACCGTGGCGGGCGGCAGGTCACGCACCGCGACCAGCGATCGAGCCCACCCCGACCCGCCTGACGTGCCATCATCCACAATCTCGCTCCGACCACCCTGTCACAGGGCGAACATTCCGGGTACCCTGCCCTCAGGGAGACAGCCTATGAGCCAGACCGATCGCACGCACCCAGCCCGACGGGCGAATCACGGCGCGACCACACCCTTCCGATTCCTGCTGCTCGGGGCGATGGCGTGCCTGCTCGCCGGGGGGTGCTCGTCCCAGATCCGCTTCAACCCGAACGCGTCGCCCGAGACCCCGGCGCTCTCGATCGACACCAGCGACGGGGTGATCGACGTGCGGATGGAGGCCCCCCACCCGGGGTGGACCATCGCTTCGGAGGGGTCGAAACGCTCGGGCGACGGCCCGCGCGTGCTGGTCACCATCACCCGCCCGGATCCGGGGCTGCTGTACCCGCAGGTCATCGCGACCAAGTCGGTCCGGACAAACCAGGCGCCGGTGCCCGGCTCGCGTGTGTGGGTGCGCCTGCTCGACCACGACCAACGCCCCCCGGCCCACCACGTCGCGTACGCCCCGACCGATCTCGTGATCCCAGACGAGCCCAACGAGAACCCCTGAGCCCCCTCCACTTGCCCCCCCACTCCCCCGATCCCCGGACGACGCGATGGACCAGCACGCCCGTGACCTGCTCGCTCTGACGCTCCTGCCCGGGCTGGGCCCGGTCCGGATCGCACGCCTGCTGGAGCACTTCGGGACCGCCCGCGACGTCCTGACCGCCTCGGAACCGGCCCTGTCGCGCGTCTCGGGCGTCGGGCCCAAGACCGCGAAGGGGGTGGTTCGTGCGCGCGCCGGGCTGGAGTCGCTGCTTCAGAACGAACTCGAACGCCTCAAGCGGGCCGGGGCGACGCTGCTGGCACGCGACACGGCCCGATACCCGGGGTTGCTGACAGACCTGCCCGGTGCCCCGCCCCTGCTGTACGCACGCGGGGCGCACGACCCGGACCTGTTCCGCTATCCGGTCGCGATCGTGGGTTCGCGTCGGTGCACGGCGTACGGGATCGAGCAGGCGGAGCACTTCGCCTCCACGCTGGCACGCGCCGGGCTGACGATCGTCTCGGGCGGGGCACGCGGGATCGACACCGCCGCCCATCGCGGGGCGCTGCGGGCCGGGGGGCGAACCATCGCGGTGCTCGGGTGCGGGCTGGGGCACGCGTACCCGCCGGAGAACGAGGAGCTGTTCGAGCGCATGGTTGCGTCGGAAAGCCTGCTGCTGTCTGAGCTGCCGATGGACACGCCGCCGGATCGGAGCAACTTTCCTGCGCGGAACCGGCTGATCTCGGGGCTGTCGCTGGGGGTGATCGTGATCGAGGCCGCGAAGGGGTCGGGGGCGCTGATCACCGCACGACACGCGGCGGAGGACCACGGGCGTGAGGTCATGGGCCTGCCGGGCCGCGTGGACTCGCCGGCCTCGGAAGGGACGCACCGGCTGCTGAAGGCGGGCGGGGCGCACCTGGTGACCGAGCCGGGCGACGTGCTGGGCATCCTGGAAGCCTCGGGCTGGCACGCACACCGGGGAACCCTCGACGCGTTTGCGCCGGAGCCTGTTTCCGACCCAGCGACCGGGGCGTCGCCGGAGCCGATCGCGTTGCAAGAGGGGTCACCGGATCTGGAACTGTTCCGGCTACTTGAGTCGCCTCGGACGCTGGATCAGTTAATCGCGGATTCGAGCCTGGAGCCGCACCTGGTGACCGCCGCGGTGACGCGACTGGAGCTGCAAGGGCGTCTCCGTCGGGATCGCGGCGTGCTGCACCGGGCCTGATTCAGGGCACGAGTCGAGTTTTCCACACCCTGTTTCCGGGGTAAAAACCTCATTTCTGAGGTACCGTGGGGTCTTTGCACTACTTTTAAGAATAGGACCCGAATAAAACGCTGCATTTCTTGATTCTGGTCGGTATACTGGACCGACAGATACGGGTGCCGGGCGGGACACGCTCGGACATCCCCAACAGGGTGTGAGCGATGTATTGAGGCTCACCAGTTCATTTCACGCCGAGCCACGCGAGGATCGCCCCCGCTCGACCCCAGACACGGACGGCACCATGCAGGCGAACCAGACCCCACTTGTGACTCTCGGACCCGGCGGCGACTTCAGCCGCGACTTTGTGGCGGCGCGGGGCGTGCGTCCGTTGCGTCGGCTGTTCTCGCGATCGCGTCACCGGAACGCCACGCCTGAGGCGGCGTCTTGCGAACGCGAGGCCGGCGTGTCCGGTTCGGTGGAGGGGCTGCGTCGTCTGGGGCACCTGACGCTGGCGGCGGAGGCGCTGCTGGGGCAGGTGTCGGACCTTCGGTCGCTGGTCGAATCGCTTCGGGCCCGGCCCACACATCACCACACGCGGAGGCCGTCGGGGTCTCCGTCGCATTCGAGTCTCTTTGCCAGTGTGAATCCCGCAACAGGATGGAGCACCCATGAATCTGACGCCGAAACAACTCCGCATTCTCAAGCTGATCCGCGACTCGCGCGTGCGTCGGGGGTACTCCCCGACGATGCAGGAGCTCGCCGACGAGATCGGCGTGAGCAAGGTCACCGTGTTCGAGCACGTCGAGGCGCTCATCAAGAAGGGCGCGCTGGTGCGCGAGCCCAACAAGGCTCGCTCTTTGTCGATCGCTGAGGGGATCTCGGTCCCGGATGAGGACCGGCCGATGCGTTTCCCGCTGGTGGGCAAGATCGCCGCGGGATACCCGATCGAGAAGGTCGCGGACGCGGACGAGATCGACCTGGCCGAGTTCCTGGGCGGGATCGACGACGAGTCGTCGATGTTTGCGCTGCAGGTCGAGGGCGAGTCGATGATCGACGAGGGCATCCTCGAGGGCGACATCGTGCTGCTGGAGCGGTCGCAGGTCGCCCGCAACGGCGATCGCGTGGTCGCGCTGCTGGAGGACGGCAACACGACCCTGAAGACCTTCTACAAGGAGCCGGACCACATCCGCCTCCAGCCCGCGAACCCCGCGTTCGAGCCGATCCGCGTGAAGTTCTGCCAGATCCAGGGCATCGTGAAGGGTGTCGTCCGCCGGTACTGAGCGGGACTCGCCCCTGATTTGTGCTCCGACCGGCTCCCGACGAGCGGCGTGGAAACCCCACGCCGATGTGCCGGTATCAACCCCCGAGGTCACCCGTGGTGGGGTGTCCTCGGGGGTGTTGCGTTTTGTCAGCACCACGTCACCCGGGTCTCGGGAGCACACGCCATGACCACGACCACCCTCGCACGACTCGCGGCCACCCTCGCGGTGGGCGTTTCCTCCGTTCTTGCGCTCGCCGGACCGGGCGGGACGCTGGTGATCCTGAACAAATCTGAGGCCACGGCCTCGGTGCTGGACCGGGAGACCGGCGACACCATCGCCACGCTGCCCACCGGCGCCGGCCCGCACGAGGCGGCGGTCTCGCCGGACGGGAAGACCGCGGTGATCGCCGACTACGGCGAGCAGACGCCGGGGGCCTCGCTGACCGTCATCGACCTGCCCTCGATGCGGGTGACCCGCACCATCGACCTGGGTGCCCCGGCCCGCCCGCACGGGATCCAGTTCGAGCCGGACGGCGTGCACGTCGCGGTGACCGCGGAGGTGCGGGGGACGCTGCTGCGGGTCAACATCGAGACGGGCGAGACGGTGGCGTCGATCCCGACGGACCAGCAGGCCAGCCACATGGTGGTGCTGTCGCCCGACGGGGCGCGGGCGTATGTCTCCAACATCGCGTCGGGCTCGGTCTCGGTGCTGGACCTGGAGGCGGGGAGGCTGGTGACGATCATCGAGACGGGGGACGGGGCCGAGGGGCTGGACGTCACGCCGAACGGGTCGGAGCTGTGGGTCGGCAACCGGGCCAACGACACGGTGACAGTGATCGATACCGAGACGCTGGAGGTGGTGGAGCAGCTCCGGTGCGGGCGGTTCCCGATCCGGGTGAAGGTGACGCCGGACGGGGGTCGGGTGCTGGTGTCGTGTGCCGCGTCGGGTGAGGTGGCGGTCTTCGACAGCAAGACGCGGAGAGAACTCGCACGCATCCCGATGGTCGAAGAGGACGGCGAGAACGCGGACGAGGGCGGGAACGTCTTCACGCAGGGCCCGGTTCCGATCGGCATCCTGATCCCGGCCGACGGGCGGCACGCCTACATCGCGAACACCAACGCGAACATCGTCACCGTGATCGACCTCGAGACGTACGAGATCGTGTCGCGCCTCACCGCGGGCCAGACACCCGACGGCATGGCCTGGAGCCCGCTTGACCTGCCAAACAACGGCGAGCTCTGACCCCCCCCCCCACCCCCCCCCACCCCCCCCCC
>Ga0070726_10001130_pt1 | contig 27919 bp, 30 predicted proteins | sample tdAd471_FD_67275 | JGI IMG/M metagenome (GOLD analysis project Ga0070726, IMG submission 67275) | Marine sediment microbial communities from the Atlantic coast under amendment with organic carbon and nitrate - tdAd47.1 | ecosystem: Environmental > Aquatic > Marine > Coastal > Sediment | place...
TCGAGTGGGCGAACGCGGGCGCGGTGGCCCGGACCGAGCGCATCACGCTGGAGAAGAAGCCCGGCGACGAGTGGGAGCGGATCGTCGGCTACGCGCTCGGCGACAAGCCGCCGCGGTTGGAGGATCCCGACAACCTGCCTGAACACGCCCTCGCGGCGCTCGGCTACAGCGACGACGAGGTGCCGTTCTGATGCAGGACGCGCCGCACCCATCGGATTCACCCCGTCGCAACGGCACGCTCGCTTCGCACGCATCGGCCTGCGTGGCCGCGGGGCTATGCGCCCTGCCCGCGATCCGCCGCGGCGAGGAGAAGCGCGTCGCCCTGTCCTCGTGGAAGCCGTACCAGACGCGGCTGCCGTCTGGCGACGAGTTGGGTTCGTGGTTCAACCCCGAGTCGTCCCCAACCGCGATGTGCCTCGTGTGCGGGGCGGTCTCGGGCCACCTGGAGATGATCGACTTCGACAACTGGGACGGCGGCGGCGGCGAGGCCTTCGAGGCGTGGCGTGAGGCGGTCGAGGCGGCGTCGCCGGGACTGCTCGAGCGGCTGGTCATAGAGACAACGCCGTCGGGTGGCAGGCACGTCGTCTACCGCTGCGAGACGCCCGTGTCGGGCAACACCAAGCTCGCCCAGCGTCGGATTGATGTCGATAGCGACGAGCCGGTCGTCGTGGGCAGCAAGGAGTACGCGCCGAGGCGCGATGCGTCGGGCGCGTGGGTGGTCACGGTGACCATCATCGAGACGCGGGGCGAGGGCGGTCTGTTCCTGTGCGACCCCTCGCCGGGCTACGAGGTCGTCCTGGGCGACCTGTGCGAGCCGCCGCTGATCACCGCCGACGAACGGGACGTGCTGCTCGGGTGTGCCTCGGCGCTGGACGAAACGCCCCAGCCGGTGATCGGCGGTGGTCTCGCACCCTCCAACTCTTCGGCATTCCCGAATAGTTGCCCCTCCCGTCCCGGCGACGACTTCAACGACCGGGGCGACCCGCGCGAGATCCTGCTCCGGCACGGGTGGGTGATGGTCCGTTCCGGGGAGTTGGGGGGGAACGAGCACTGGCGTCGGCCCGGCAAGTCGGCGGGCACGAGCGCGACGCTGAAGGACCGGGTCTTCTACGTCTTCAGCACCAACGCCGCGCCGTTCGAGGCACACAAGGGCTACTCGCCGTTCGCGGTCTACGCGCTGCTCGAGCACCACGGCGACTTCGCGGCCGCGGCGTCGGCGCTCGCGACGGAGGGCTACGGCTCGCGCGAGCACACGACCGGCGTCGACCTCTCGGCGTTCATGACCGACACGCCGCCAGCGACCGGGCCGCTCGAGCCCTGCCCCGTGCCGGTGGGCGAGCTCGTCGCGGCGTACCCGCAGCTGCGCGAGCCCGTGATCCACGGCCTGCTCCGCGCCGGCGAGACCATGAACGTGATCGCCAGTCCCAAGACCGGCAAGAGCTGGCTCACGCTCGACCTGGCGATCGCTGTTGCCACCGGTCGGCCGTGGCTCGGGCGCTACCAGACCGAGGCCGGGCCGGTCCTGATCATCGACAACGAGCTGCACCGCGAGACCAGCGCCCACCGCCTGCCGAAGGTCGCCCAGGCCCGGGGTGTGGCGATGCGCGAGATCGCCGAGCGGATCTTCGTGGACAACCTGCGCGGGCGGCTCCAGGACATCTTCACGCTCGCGCCGTACTTCGAGGCCCTCGAGCCCGGGCGGTTCAAGGTCATCGTGCTCGACGCCTTCTACCGCTTTATGCCCGCCGGCGGAGACGAGAACGACAACGGCACGATGGCCAACATCTACAACCGCATCGATGCCTTCGCGGACCGCCTCGGCTGCTGTTTCGTGCTCATCCACCACTCGACCAAGGGCAGCCAGAGCGGCAAGAGCGTGACCGATGTCGGGGCCGGGGCGGGCGCACAGTCCCGGGCCACCGACACGCACCTCGTTCTGCGGCCGCACGAGGAAGACGGCGTGGTCGTGCTCGACGCGGCCGTGCGGTCCTGGCCGCCCATCGACCCGACCTGCCTGCGCTGGGACTTCCCGGTGTGGTCGGTCGACGACACGCTCGACCCAGCGTCGCTCAAGAACGAGCGGCCCGGTAAGAAGAAGGACGCCTCGCCCAAGGCGGACAAGCCCGCGGAGCCGTCGTGGGGCGTGGAGCGGTTCGTCGCCCGGTTCATCTCGGCCGAGCCGGTCGGCAAGGCCGAGATCCGCGAGGACGCCAAGGGCGAGCCCGGGCTGTCCTGGCGTCGCGTGGCAGACCTGCTGGACATCGCCGAGGGCGAGGGGCGGATCGAGCGCGTCCGCCTGCCGGGCCGGGGCGGGCGCTGGGGCTACGCACTGCCGGGCGGGGAGGCCTCGTCATGACCCGTAGATCGCCCTTGAACTCGGAGCGCCTCGAACTCGGAGCGCACAGAGTTCACCCCCAAATCTGTGCGCGCTTCAAGTTGAACTCGAAGCGCGCGCACCCCCCCATACCCCCCCGCGGGCGTGCGCTCACGCTTCGCCCGCGGGAACTCGAAGCGCGTGCGCGCTCTAAGTTCGCGCTCCGAGTTCGGGAGGGGCAGGGCCATGACGGGCGGTGTAGGTACTTCCCAGGGGGGGTGGCCAGCCGACGCCCGCGGGAACAGCCGCAATCCCCGACTGAGTTTGTTTCGCCTGTCCGGTCCGCCCCGCAAGCCCTCGCCTGTCCGGCCCCGGGTCTGCCCACGTCCGCCCGTGTCGCGCCCGGCGGCGGACCCCCGATCCAACCCCCGATCCCGCCAACCGGCCCCGCACGGGCGAACGTCGCCCGACGGTCCACCGGCCTGTTCACCCTGATCCCCAACCCCGAAGCACGGAGGCTCCTGCCATGAAGATCGAACTGCGTCCCCTCGCCGACATCACCCCGTACGAGAACAACCCCCGGATCAACGACGGCGCGGTCGATGCTGTTGCCGCGTCGCTGCGCGAGTTCGGGTTCCGCCAGCCGATCGTGGTGGACACCGAGGGCGTCATCGTCTGCGGCCACACCCGCTACAAGGCGGCGCTCAAGCTCGGGCTGGAGAAGGCCCCGGTGCATGTCGCCAAGGACCTGAGCCCGGCGCAGATCAAGGCGTACCGCATCGCCGACAACAAGAGCGGCGAGTTGGCCGAGTGGAACTTCGACCTCTTGCCCATCGAGCTCGGCGAGCTGCAGGCGATGGAGTTCGACCTCGCCGCGCTGGGCTTCGACGAGAAGGAGCTGACCAAGCTGCTCAACGCCGGCGGGAACGCGGGGCTGACCGACCCCGACGAGGTGCCGTCGCCCCCCGATGAGGCGACCACGCGTCCGGGCGACCTGTGGATCCTCGGCAAGCACCGGCTGCTGTGCGGCGATAGCAGCAGCGCCACAGATCTTGACCGCCTGCTCGACGGCGAGGTGATCCACCTGGTCAACACCGACCCGCCGTACAACGTGAAGGTCGAGCCGCGGAGCAACAACGCCATCGCGGCGGGTAACAGCTCGTTCAGCAAGCAGGCCGGGAAGCCGCAGACGCATCACCAAAAGCTCGACCTCGCTCGGCACCCGGAGAAGGCCAAGCCAACCGGCAGCAAGATGCGAGCGAAGGACCGGCCGCTGGCCAACGACTTCGTCACCGACGACGCCTTCGACGCGCTCCTGCTCGCGTGGTTCGGCAACGCGGCGCGGGTGCTCAAGCCGGGCGGGTCGTTCTACATCTGGGGCGGCTACGCGAACCTCGGCAACTACCCGGGGCCGCTTGAGGCGTGCGGGCTGTACTTCAGCCAGGGGATCGTGTGGGACAAGCAGCACCCGGTGCTGACCCGCAAGGACTTCATGGGCGCGTTCGAGATCTGCTTCTACGGCTGGAAGGAGGGCGCGGGTCACAGCTTCTACGGCCCCAACAACGCCACCGACCTCTGGCACGTCAAGAAGGTCAACCCGCAGAGCATGGTTCATCTGACCGAGAAACCCGTCGAGCTCGCGGCCCGCGCGATCCAGTACTCGTCCAAGCCCGGCGAGAACGTGCTCGACCTCTTCGGCGGCTCGGGCTCGACGATGATCGCCTGCGAGCAGCAAGGCCGGCGCGGGTTTCTGATGGAACTCGACCCGCTGTACTGCGATGTAATCGTGCAGCGGTGGGAGGCGTTCACGGGGAAGAAAGCCGAGCGGGTTCCGGCGAACCCTGTGGCCGAAGAGAAAGCCCCGGCGACGGCCGAGGCGTGAGGGAGGGGGACGCGATGCGGTCAGTCGCTCGGGCCCTTCTCTCGGAGGGCGTGGTACTCGGTCATTCCGTCGAGATGGACATCGGTCGTCGCCGGGAAGTTCCGCCGGCGTTCGGTGGTGACGATGCCGCGCTCGAGCAGGAACGCCAGCGCCGTCGCGGCCTGGGTGATCGGGATCTGCGCGGCGGCGGCGAGCGTCTCGACGGTGTCGCCTTCGCCGTGTTCGTCGAAGCGCCAGCAGACGCGCTTGAAGGCCCACATCGTGCATCGGTGCTCGTAGGGCGAGCCGACCCTGGGTATGACGCTGCGCACCAGGCTGCCGTCGGTGTCGACGCGGAACGACTCGGTGCGGTGGGGCCGGGGCTCTTGGTCGGGCCGGTACATTCAGCGGCCCCCCTTCGGCTCGGCGGCGACGAACAGGCCGCGGTCGGTCTTCTTGAAGCGGGCCGCGTCGCCCTTCTTGGAGATCTCTCGGATGATCGCGGCATAGAGCGTGGCGTGCGGCGTCTTGCCGCTGGTGGTCCAGCCCGCCGCGATCGCCCGCTCGGCGATGGCCTTAGCCGCCAGCGGCTCGCCCGCTTCGGCGAGGACCTTCGCGGCGCGGTCGAGCCCGCTCGGCTTGAGATCCGTCGCGGGCTTCTTCGGGCGCGGCTGCTTGGGGGCTTTGCCCTTCGCGTACGCCTCCAGGTTCGCATCGTTGGCGATCTCCTTCGGGCTGGGCACCTCGTGGTCTTGCGGGGCGGTCTTGGCCTGCCGGGCTCGCTTGGTCTTCGCCGCGCCATCAGCCCGGGCGGCGCTCGCGGACATGCGGGGGGTCTTCTTGGCCGGGGCCTTCTTCGCAGCCGTCTTGCTGCTGGCCTTCTTGGTGGTCGTCTTCTTGGTGGTGGTCTTCTTCGTCATGTCGGTACTCCTTCGTGTTCCAAAAACAGCGAAGCCCGCAACGAGCGGGCTTCAGAGGGGTCGGATCTCAATGTCCCGGTTGCAGGCCGGGCATGTGGTTCGTGTTGCCGGGGCTGCTTTGCGGCCCGCCTCGTACGCCCGCTCGAGCGCTTCCTTGATCGACCAGACCGAGAGGTCGTGGAAGTCGAGGCTGTCCATGTTGCGGGCCTCGAGGGTTTCGAGGCCGAGCACCTCGCGGGCAATGCGGTTGATGGCGGTGTCGCGTGCTTTGCTCATGGTCGTCTGCTCCTTCGGGGTGCGGTGCGTTTAGTTGGCGTCGGCGTCGTCCGCCTCGGCCAGGAAGTCCTCGATGCGCTCGCGCTCCATCCCGCTCATGCTCATCACCAGCTCGATCATCCCCTCGCGGATGCGGCCGAGGTCGCCCGGGTAGCCCCAGTGCTTCTCGGCGAGCGCGGCCCGCTTGGCGTGGGCGTCGAGCTCCATCTGCAGGACGTCAATCAGGCGGGCGATGTCGCTGCGGCGCTTTGCGTAGGCCTGGCTGGCGGTTTCGTTCGTGGTCGTCATGGCGTGGTCTCCTTCGGGTGGTCTATGCCGCGGGGATCCGCCCCGCGTGTGACACATGAAGCCATGACATCCGGCCAAAGGGAAGGCGTTTTGGCCTGCATTTGCAGATGTTTTCGAGATTCTGCGGCGATGTGGCGGCAAGGTCCGGGAGGTGCGCGATGACTCCCGAACACGCGCCTAGCGACGCCGGGCCGCAGCGCCTCAACCCGGCCGCGATGTCCCCGGCCGACGCGGCCCGGGTACTCACCCGCGTGGGCGGAAGCCCCGTCACCGAAGACATGCTCCGGCGGGACATCGACGCCGGCGCGCCGACCAACGCGGACGGAAGCATCAACCTCGTGCAGTACGCCGCGTGGCTCGTGCAGCAGATGAGCGCCGGGGGTGGTCGTGGCGAGTGATTCGAACCAGCCTGTCCAGCCGAGGATCGACCCGCGCTCGCTCAAGCCGTCGGAGACGTGCCGGCTGCTGAACTCGACCCCGCTGGGCGAGGTGATCAACGAGCGGCAGCTGCACCGCCACCGCACGCGGGCGGGTTTTCGGATTGGGGACGGCAAGACCGTCGACCTGTTTCGATACACCGCCTGGCTGGTGGCGACGCGGCACGAGCCGAAGCCAGAGCCATCGGAGCATGAACTCTCGGGCTACGACGCGGTGCGCGAGCGGGCCCGCGAGAGGAACAAAGCCCTCTCGCTCTCGGGCCGGAACATCGGCGAGCTTCCGCCGGTCGGCAACCCCGAGCGCAAGCGACGCTGCACCGAGTCGTTCAAAGCCTTCTGCGACACCTACTTTCCCCAGACCTTCCACCTGCCGTGGTCGGACGATCACCTCAAGGTGATCGCCAAACTGGAGACGGCGGTGCTCGAGGGCGGCCTGTTCGCGATGGCCATGCCGCGCGGCAGCGGGAAGACCACGCTCTGCGAGACCGCCTGCCTCTGGGCCATCCTGATCGGGGCCCGGCCGTTCGTGTGTCTGATCGGCTCGGACGAGGAGCACGCGGCCTCGATGCTGGAGAGCATCAAGAGCGAACTGGAGAACAACGACCTGCTGGCCGACGACTTCCCGGAAGCGTGCTACCCGATCCGCAGCCTGGAAGGCATCCACCAGCGGGCTTCGGGCCAGCTCTACAGGGGCGAGCCGACGCACATCGGTTGGACCGCCAAGGAGATCGTGCTGCCGACCATTGAGGGCTCGGCGGCGTCGGGGGCCATCATCGCCGTTGCGGGGATCACCGGACGCATCCGGGGCATGAAACGAAAGCGTCCGGACGGCCAGAGCGTCCGCCCGTCGCTCGTGCTCATCGATGACCCGCAGACCGACGAGTCGGCCCGGAGCCCCAGCCAGTGCGCAGCACGGGAGCGAGTGCTCGCCGGGGCCATCCTCGGCCTCGCCGGGCCGGGGCAGAAGATCGCGGGGCTGATGACGGTGACCGTCGTCCGCCCCGACGACCTGGCCGACCGGCTGCTCGACCGCGACAAGCATCCCCAGTGGCAGGGCGAGCGGACGAAGATGGTCTATGCCTTCCCGGCCGACGAGGCGCTGTGGGCCAGGTACGCCGAGATCCGGGCCGAGGGCTTGCGGGCCGACCGGGGTCTCTCGCAGGCGACGGCGTTCTACAAGCGGAACCGCAGGAAGATGGACGCCGGCGCATCGATCGCCTGGCCGGCGCGGTTCAACCACGACGAGCTCAGCGCCGTCCAGCACGCGATGAACCTCAAGCTCCAGGACGAGGCTGCGTTCTGGGCCGAGTACCAGAACGAGCCGCTGCCCGAAGTCGCGGCCGACGACGACCTGCTCACGCCCGAGCAGATCGCGGCCAAGACCAATGGCATGCCGCGGGGTGTTGTGCCCATCGGCTGCACACGTGCGACCGCGTTCATCGACGTGCAGGGCAAGCTGCTGTTCTGGCTCGTCGCGGGCTGGGAGGACGACTTCACCGGCTACGTGCTCGACTACGGCGCGTGGCCGGACCCAAAGCAGCAGTACTTCTCGCTGCGCGACGCTCGGCGCACGCTGCTGGCCGAGTTCCCAAGGGCGGGCCAGGAGGGCGCGATCTACGCCGGGCTCGAGGCCCTGACCGGCGACCTGCTCGGCAAGGCGTGGCGGCGCGACGACGGGACAGACCTGCGCATCGAGCGCTGCCTGATCGATGCGAACTGGGGGCAGTCGTCGGACGTGGTGTACCAGTTCTGCCGCCAGTCGCCCCACGCCGGGATCGTCATGCCCAGCCACGGTCGGTACGTGGGCGCGAGCAGCATCCCCTTCAGCGACTACAAGCGCAAGCGCGGTGAGCGTGTCGGGCTCAACTGGCGCGTGCCACTGGTGACCGGCAAGCGGGCCGTGCGGCACGTGGTCTACGACACGAACTACTGGAAGAGCTTCACGCACGCGCGGCTCGCGGTCCCGATGGGCGACCCGGGCTGCCTGTCGCTCTTCGGCCGCGAGGCCTCACGGCACCGCCTGCTGGCCGACCACCTGACCAGCGAGTACCGGGTGAAGACCGAGGGCCGCGGCCGGACGGTCGACGAGTGGAAGCTGCGGGTCGCGGGCCTCGACAACCACTGGCTCGACTGCCTGGTCGGCTCGGCGGTCGCGGCGTCCATGCAGGGGTCGGTGCTGTTCGGGACGGATCACAAGCCCGTCAGCAAGCCTCGAATCAAACTCTCAGAGCTCCGCCGCGCATCAGTGTGAATGGGCTTCGAACCGGTCTCACCGGCTGACAGGTGGCTGAGGTGTTCGGAGGAAACGGTTCAGTGGGCAGGGATCCGGGTCATCTCGACCGATGTTGATCGGGAGATGCTCCAGCGGCGTCTCATCGAACACCGCGCGCACGCCCCCAGGTTCGAAAGCCGATCCAGCCACCATCCGTTTCGTATCCAACCAGCCCGGGACGCACTCTGCATTCACGACACCGGACTTGGAAAGCTCACAGACGGTTCCAGGCTTGACGGGGATCCGATAGATGTTGGGATGGCTGAATTCCCAGTACCTGGCAATCCCCTCTCCCCGCAGCGACGGATCGTGAAAGAGCATCGGCGATGATTCGATCAGCCATGGTTCGACGAGGCAGTCGATCCGCTCGGACATCTGCGCACGGTCACGAGCCGGTACCACGATAATCTCGGGCGGCAGCTTGGGATCGTCGTACTGCATTCCGATCGTGAAGCCACCATCTGTCATGGCGACACTCATCAAATCCGTCGCGTTCTCGAAGCGAGGGACATCCGTGAAGTAGATGAAGTGCCTGTCGTCGAGCTCGGCGCTGCCCTGATAGTTCCACTTGCTGGCACGTATGTGCCCGCTCTTCTTGATGAGCGGAAGACACTCGGTAGATGTGTGATGGAACAGCTTGAGCCTGAAGCCGTCATGTTCAATCGCTGCCTCTTGAGGAAGCGCATCCGCATCGGTCACTAGGCACTCGTAGAGGGCACTGCCGTCCGGATACTCAGCCAGCCGGCGATGTCGGGTGTACAGGATGTCCGCCCTGGCGGGTCTATTGAATACGACGTCGAAGTCAACACGGGCCCAATAGAACTGGCCTTCGTCCCCTTGGACGATGGCGATCGGGAGCATCGTTGGCCGCCATGCCTTCTCTCCGATGAACACAAATTGCGGGACCACGTGTCGCCCGAAAGGCAATACGACGTTCTGCACTTTGATCGCCCCGCGCACGGCTCCGCGCTCGACCAGATCGGCTTCGATCTCTGTCCAGTCCACTTCACTGAGATGGATGCTTTCGGCATTCACGAGAGATGGTACCGCTTGCAGCTCGCCGCTCGAATCAGAACGAGACACGATGAGTCGAGCGAATATCATTATTCCACTTTTCGCTGACCCTCGCCTCGTCGGCGAAGTCAGGCCACTGCTTCACCGCATCAATAACCTCGTCCAGGATGGAATCCGCTCGCCCGCGTTTCATTGATGCGGTGTCACCGAAGGCCCGGAAGTCCTCGCGTGTAAACCCGTCGCGTTTGCGGTTCATCGACATCTGGTGAGTGGAAGTCCATGCCCCTGAGGGGTTGTAGCTGTAGGACACGTCAAATGCCGGAGATAGCGACCATTTCCCTTTCTTGTCCATCAGGAACGCGATGTTCTTGACGTGGTCGTCCTGATTACGAGCCACGATGTTGAAGGCCATACGCCTGAACTGCTCCTCGATGTCGTCCATGGACAGCCCAAGCCGCCGAATGACCATGATCGCCTGCTCGTAGGAGTGCGACCCCGCATCGTTGAAGTCGAAGTGCCCGAGCGCCCCGAGCGATTGCATGTGGAGCTTGTCGCCCCCGTTGGTGCGATCAAAGCGTTGGGTCATGAAGTGTCGGCGGCCGTTTTCCTCGAGCAGGCGACAGTCGGCCATGCGGATACCCGCGGCTCGTGCCATGAGCGAGTATGCGTACTCGATCGCGCCGTACCCCTGCGGGTCGGCAAGCTCTTTGTCGCGGTTGTTCGACACCCCATCAAACTTGAGGAGCCAGTACTCAAAACCCGGGGGGGCTGTGATCTGTCCGGAGAGGATCTCGTTGGAGGTTGGGTTCCAGGCGATGAGTGCCTTTGCTCGCGCACCACCCGCGGAAGCGCTGACTTGCAGGATCTGCCGTAGTGCAGCCGCTTCTTGGCCATCTTCCCAGTTCGTGCTGAAGCGCTCCCGATCCGTGAGCACTTGCGATGCCAGCCGCACGAGTGCCGCGACTTCCAAAGGCACGGCTTCATCGGCTTGTGGTCCCTCGGCGGGTTCGAACTCGAGTGCGCCCATGCCCCGTTTGCCGGTATAGCACAGGCGCTCGACTGCATCAATCTCGTATGGCAAACGCCCTTGGGCAGCCAACCAGGCGTCGATGACGGCGTTACCGAACTTGTCGGGAAGCGAGTCTGCGAGCATTCCTGGCAACCTGTGAAACGATCGTTCGGCGAGACCCGGGAACCGGTAGACCTTGGAGGAGAGGGGCATCATTAAGGGCGCAACTTCGATGCCGCTCCGGCGGAACGGTTCGGTGTATTGGAACGAGGCCACGCCACCTGGCCCGTCGACCGTGACCGCACCGATCTGCCGCCCCCACATACGGACTTCGGCGACGGTCATGATTCAGTCCCTTCCTCGTCGCCCCAAGTCCACTCCTCGGATCCCTTCTCGCCATCGGACTCTGCGCGTCCGCTCGCTCTCTTGCGTCGCTTCTCCTTCGATCGCAGCAGTTCGAGCGGACTCGGAGTTGGCGGTGGCAGCAGCTCATCGATGTTGGCGAGCAGGTCGAGCGCGCGGAGTATCCTGATCAGGTTGGTCAGCTGGGTGGATTCTCCTCCCTCCAATCTGACCACCGTGCGTTTGGAGACACCGGCCTCCTTCGCGAGCTGGGCCTGTGTCCAGTCGAGCCGAAGGCGGTGCTGCGCGATCCGTTCGCCGATCGCGGTTAAAGCCGCCGTATCCGTCATGTACTTGGGGGTGTCCATAGGGCGTCCGTAAAGTGCCAATACTGGCAACTATATCGTCAATTCGCCCATAAAGCGACAGAATTGGCACCACAAAGTGGGCCGGGAATCAGCCCTGAGGCCCGAGAACGCGCTTTTCTGACCTCCTGCTGCCGGTCCCGGCACGCTTGGCCTTGCCAACCCGTGCAGTCGGTTCTTGAACGGCATAGGTGACCCGAGAGGCCCCCGCGAGGTGCGGGGGCACGCGAGGTTGCCGTGCCCGATCCCACCCCCAATCTCGAACAGGCGATCGCCGACAACGCCGCCGGGCCTGCCAAGGCCTCGGTGGACGGGCAGTCGGTCGAGCAGCACGCGATCCGCGACCAGATCGAGGCGGACCGCTACCTCGAGTCCAAGCGGGCCACGCGCCGGCGCGGGCTGGGGATCCGGCTGTTCAAGATCGTGGCCGGGGGGGCCGGGGGGGCCGGGGGGGCCGGTGGCACCGGCGGACGGGAGGGCGGATGCTGAAGCGCCTGCTCGCCCCGCTCTCGCGCCGGGCCGACCCGGTCCGGGCCGCCACGGCGATCGTGCCTCAGCGGACACGGATGGTCCGGGCGCGGTTCGACTCGGCACAGACCACCGCCGACAACCGCCGCCACTGGGCCGCGGCCGACGGGCTCTCGCCCAACGCGGCCGTTAGCCCCGAGGTGCGGCGCATCCTGCGCAACCGCGCCCGCTACGAGGTGGCCAACAACTCCTACGCCAAGGGCATCGTCCTCACGCTGGCCAACGACACCATCGGCACCGGGCCTCGGCTGCAGATGCTCACGCCCGACACGTCGGTCAACGCCCGCGTCGAGGAAGCCTTCGAGGCCTGGTCGGCGGCGATCGACCTGCCCGGCAAGCTCCGCAGCATGCGGATGGCCCGGGCCGAGAGCGGCGAGGCGTTCGGCCTTCTGATCTCCAGCCCCGGGCTCGACACACCCGTCAAGCTCGACCTGCGCCTGCTCGAACCTGATCAGGTCTGCACGCCGTGGTTCGGGCGCACGCCCACCGGTCAGGCAGTGACCGATGTCGACGGCATCGTCTTCGACCCCAGCGGGCTGCCGGTGGCGTACCACGTGCTGCGGCACCACCCCGGCGACGGGGCGTGGCACACCGTTCGAGACCACGACACCTACCCCGCGGCGTCCGTGCTGCACTACTTCCGGCCCGACCGGCCGGGCCAGTGGCGCGGCATCCCGGACATCACACCCGCCCTGCCGCTCTTCGCGCAGCTCCGCCGCTACACGCTGGCGGTGATCGCCGCCGCCGAGACGGCCGCGGACTTCGCGGCGGTGCTCTACACCGATGCGCCCGCCAACGGCGAGGCCGACCCGCTCGAACCGATGGACGAGGTCGAGCTCGAGAAGCGGATGGCCACCGTGCTGCCCGGCGGCTGGAAGCTCGGGCAGGTCCACGCCGAGCACCCATCAACGACCTACGGCGAGTTCAAGCGCGAGATCCTCAACGAGATCGCCCGCTGCCTGAACATGCCCTTCAACGTCGCGGCCGGGAACAGCTCCGGCTACAACTACGCCTCGGGCCGCCTGGACCATCAGACCTACTTCAAGAGCATCCGTGTCGAGCAGCACCGCCTCCAGCAGACGGTGCTGGACCGCTTGCTCCGCGCCTGGCTCGATGAGGCCGCGCTGGTCGAGGGGCTGCTGCCCCAGGCGATGCGTGTGCGCGGCGCAGCCACACCGCACGTCTGGTTCTGGGACGGCGTCGAGCATGTCGACCCGGCCAAGGAAGCCAACGCACAGGCAACCCGCCTGGCCAACCACACCACAACGCTCGCGCACGAGTTCGCACGCCAGGGACGCGACTGGGAGGACGAGCTCCGCCAGCGGGCCAAGGAACTGGCCCTCATGCGCGAGCTCGGGCTGCCGGTCACCACCAAGGCCGGCGGCCCAAGCGACACAACGGGCGAGCCTGATCCCGAAGACTCCAATCCCGACACCGACGAGACCGTCACCGACGAAACCACCAAGGAGGCCGCGTAGCGATGTCACACCCCCGCATGATCCAGGCGTCCGCTGCTCCCGCGCAGCCCACTGCCCTTGCCCACTCAAACCCCGGCTCGCACCCCAGGACGCTGGCGCTCACCGCGCAGGCGGAGTTCGAGATCGAGGGCGCTGACACGGTCAGCGGCGACGGCGGCGCTGCCGCTCCTCTGCCGCGGTTCCGGATGATGGCCTACAGCGGCGGGCCGATGCGCGTCGCCGGCTGGCGGCACCCGGTCGTGATCGACCTGGCCGGGCTGGCGATCCCCTCCCCGTCGCGGCCGATCCGGTTCGGGCACGACGCGACGGCGGGCGTCGGGCACACCGACCAGGTGATGGTCGAAGAGGGGCGGCTGGTGGCCACCGGGATGATCTCCCGCGACACGCCCGCGGCCCGCGAGGTCGTGGTCTCAGCGCGCAACGGATTCCCCTGGCAGGCATCGGTGGGCGCGAGCGTCGAGGCGTTCGAGTTCCTCCGCGAGAACCAAACCGCGACCGTCAACGGACGCGAGGTCGCCGGCCCCTTGAACATCGTGCGCAAGTCCACGCTCGGCGAGATCAGCTTCGTCGACCTCGGGGCTGACGGCTCGACCTCGGCGACCATCGCCGCCGGCGCTGCCGCGGGGGACGATGCATCCGATCCCGTCCAGGGCGCGGGCACCCCTGCGCCCGAAGCGAACCAGCCCGCGATCACCGACCCGGTGCAGACCATGCGGCAGCAGATCGCCGCCGAGAGCGAGCGGATCGCCGCCGTGCGACGGCTGTGCGCGGGCCAGCACCCCGAGATCGAGGCCCGCTCGATCCGCGAGGGCTGGGACGCGACCAAGACCGAACTGGAGGTCCTGCGGGCCAGCCGACCCAAGGCCCCTGCCATTCACGCCCCCGCCGCGCCGGCGGTCAACCAGCGGGTTCTCGAAGCCGCGTGCGTGCTCTCGGGCCGGTTGACCACTCCCGAGCGACACTGTGCGGAGCAGGATCTGGAAGCCGCGACGCGGGCTTTCGGGCAGTCGATCGGGCTCCAGGAACTGCTGCTCCACGCCGCTTGGGCCAACGGCTACACCGGCCGGACGTTCCGCGACTGGCACGGCGTGATGGATGCCGCGTTCGGAAGGGGCATCGAAGCGTCCAACAGCACGATCAGCATCGGCGGCATCCTCTCGAACGTCGCCAACAAGTTCCTGCTCGAAGGCTTCTTCAGCGTCGAACGCACCTGGCGGAACATCACCGCGGTGCGCAGCGTGACCGACTTCAAGGCCGTCACCAGCTACCGCCTGACGGGCAACGACCAGTACGAGCGCATCGCGCCCGGAGGCGAGATCAAGCACGGCACGCTGGGCGAGGAGACCTACACCAACCGGGCCGAGACGTATGGCCTCATGCTGTCGATCGATCGCACCGACATCATCAACGACGATCTGGGCGCGATCACCAGCGTGCCCCGCAAGCTCGGCGCGGGCTCGGGCAAGACCATCAACGACATCTTCTGGAAGACCTTCCTGGCGAACTCGGGCTTCTACACGGCGGGCAACAACAACTACCTCGCCGGCGCGGACACCGCCCTGTCAATCGACGGGCTGACCAAGGCCGAGGTCGCCTTCATGGACCAGGTGGACTCCGACGGCAAGCCGCTGGGGGTGATGCCGCAGGTGCTGCTGGTGCCCACAGCGCTGTCGGCGCTGGGCAGCCAGCTCTTCAAGAGCATGGAACTGCGCGACAACACCTCGAGCGCCAAGTACCCGGTGACCAACCCACACCAGGGCAAATTCCGCGTCGAGGTCAGCCGCTACCTGGGCAACGCGGCCTACCCGGGCCAATCGAGCAAAGCCTGGTACATGCTCGCCTCACCGGCGGACCTGCCGGTCATCGAGGTGGCGTTCCTCAACGGACAAGAAGCCCCGACCATCGAGACCGCCGAGCAGAGCTTCAACCGGCTGGGGATCCAGATGCGCGGCTACCACGACTTCGGCGTGGCGCTGCAGGACCCGCGTGGCGGCGTGAAGAGCAAGGGTGAGGCATGACTCAGTTCGGCGGCGGCGGGTTCGACCCTGTCGACCCCGGTGACACAGGCAACGGCAACGGAGGCATAGCGATGGCAACCACATTCGTACAGCAGGGCGCGGCGATCGACTACACGCCGGGGGCCGACACGCCCGCGGGCACGGTCGTCGTGCAGGGCGATTTGGTCGGGGTCACCCGGGTGGATCTCAAGGCGGGCCAGCTCGGTGCGCTCGCGGTCGAGGGGGTCTTCGACTTCCCCAAGGCGACCACCGCGGGCACGGGCTTCACCGCCGGTCAGCTCGCGTACTGGGACAACACTAACGACATGGCGACCAAGACCGCGACGGGCAACAAGCTCATCGGCAAGGTCGTGCGGGCCGCGGCGGACGCCGACGCGACCATTCGTATCCGGCTGTCGCAGTAAGCGAACGTATCGATCGGAGGCTTCACCGTGGCGGACCTGCTCGAACAAGGCGCATCGTTCCTCGATACCCAGCGGCACGCGCACATGACGCGACCGGTGGTGTACCAGCGGGGCGCTGCTCAGGTCGAGCTCAACGCCACCATCGGCCGCACGGAGTTCGAGCAGGCCAACGAAGCCGGGCTCATCCACCGGATCGAGTCGCGTGACTTCCTGGTCCGCACGGCTGATCTGGATCTGGGCGATGGCCCCGCCTTGCCCAAGGCCGGCGACCGCGTCCGCGAAACCGTCGGTTCATCCGTGTTCGTCTACGAGGTCAATGCGCCCGGCGGCCAGCCGCCGTGGCGGTACAGCGACCCGTACCGCAAGGCGCTTCGCATCCACACCAAGCACATCGCCACCGAGGACCTTCCGTGACCAGTGTTCCCACGAACGGACATCCCCCCAGGCCTACGCCCCCACCGAACGGCGGGCACCGGTGGGCCGCGATCGCACTGACCATCGGCATGGCGGCGCTGGCCGTCACGGTCCAGTGGGGTGTGGTGACCACCAAGCTCGACCACGTCGAGCGGCGGCTGGACGAGCTCATCGTTGAGGCTCGGTCGCTGCGGGCCGAGTACCAGGCGATCGAGCGCCGGGTGTCCTACCTCGAAGGCCGCTTCATCGGAGGCGCGAAGGGACCATGAGCACAATCAGCACCCTCGCCGACGCGGTGGCCGAGCACATCAACGCGGGCACCTACGCCCAGCCGGTCTCGGCCGTCCGCACCTACCAGCCCGCGTTCACACTCGAGGAGCTCGGCGAGCTGCGGGTATCAGTCGTGCCAAGGACGACCACCGTCGCGGCCGCGAGCCGCGAGAGCAGCACTTACGAGCATGTGCTCGATGTGGGCGTGCAGAAGAAGCTGCCGGCGGAAGACGATCAGCCCGCGATCGATGAGCTGCTCGAACTCACCGAAGCCATCGGCGACCGCCTGCGGCACACGCGGCTGGCGGGGTTCCCCGAGGCGGCGTGGGCTGGCCTTGCGCACGAGCCGGTCGTCTCCAGCGAGAGCCTCGAGCAGCACCGCGTATTCACCAGTGTTCTGAGCGTCACCTACCGGGTGAGGAGGTAACCGATGGCAATCAAGCTCGGCATGGAAGCCAAGCTGCTCTACCTGGTCGGCGGCCAGGGCGGGGCCGGCTCGTGGACAGCGATGGACAACGTCAGGGACGTGACCCTCAGCCTCGAAGCGGGCGAGGCCGACGTGACCACCCGCGCCAACGCGGGCTGGCGCGCGACGGTCGCCACGCTCAAGGAGGCGAGCGTCGAGTGGGAGATGGTCTGGGATACCGCCGACGCGGGGTTCACCGCCATCAAGAACGCGTTCTTCAACAACGACCTGATCGGGCTGCAGATCCTCGACGAGGCCGACGGCCAGGGGCTGCAGGCGGACTTCTCGATCACGAACTTCAGCCGCAACGAGGCGCTCGAGGAGGCCATCACCGTCTCGGTGACGGCCAAGGTGACCTACTCGGACACGGCCCCGAGCTGGATCGGCGGATAACGGATCGGAGGCATCGATGCGCACGTTCAAGGACAACCAGGGCCGCGAGTGGACCGTCGAGATCACCGTCGCGGCGATCAAACGCGTGCGTGGGCTCGCGGGCGTCGACCTCATGGAGGTGCTCGAAGGGTCAAACGGGCTCATCGAGAAGCTCGTGCGCGATCCCGTCCTCTTGTGCGACGTGATCTACGCCGCGTGCAAGCCACAGGCGGATGAGCGTCAGGTCACTGACGAGACGTTCGGCGCATCGATGGCCGGGGACGCGATCGAGCACGCCACGGCGGCGCTCCTGGAGGAACTGGTGGATTTCTGCCCGAGCTCGAGGGACCGGGCCAACCTCGGGCGGGTGCTCAAGGCCACACGCGAGGTGATGGACAAGGCCCGGGACGTGATGGAACGCCGGATCGACGAGCTGATCGACGGCGGGGCGCTGGAGCGGGCGGTGCTCGAAGCGGTGCCGCCGACGGTCGAGGCGGCGGCTGGCGGCTCGTCTGGCAGTGCGCCGGCGTCCTCGGCATCGATCCAGCCCCCCTGACGCTGCGAGAGCTGGTCGCGATGGCCGAGGCCCGCCAGCGCGACGAGTGGAGCCGGACGAGTTCGGTCATGGCGCTGGTGGCCAACACCCAGCGCAACCCCAAGAAGACCCGCCCGTTCCGGCCCGGCGACTTCGACCCGTTCGCCCGGGCCGCTGACAAGCGAGCCCAAGTCATCCCGGCCCCCGTGTCGGTGCTCAAGGACGTGTTCATCAGGAACCAGAAGCAGCAAGGAGGCACGCGTGAAGATTGATCCCAAGCATCTGGCCTTCGGCTTCGGCGTGGTGATGCTTTCGCTCGGGCTCGGCGCGTGCGCCGGCTTTGACCTGGGCGACGTCGTCAAGGTCAAGACGCCGAGCGGCATCCAGCAGACCCGCGGCCTGCCGCGCACCACCACGCTCAACGAGGCCGAGGCCGAGTACCGGGCCTGGTTCGAGGACACCCAGCGGGTCGGGGCCCAGTGGAAGGCGTCGATCGAACGCGGCGGCGAGATCCGCGGTCTCCTGGGGCAGATCACCCTCTCGGCCCTCGACGACTTCGGCCCCACGCTCGCGGGCGTGCCCATCGCGGGCCCGGCTCTGCCGGCGCTGACTGGTCTGGCGGGACTGTTCATCGGCGCAGGGCGACTCCGCAAGGAGAAGGAGGCGTCGTTCAACAAGGGGCTGAAGGAAGGCCGCGTGGTGCCCAGCGGAGGTACACCCGCGTGATCACCATGCGGATCAAGGACGTGTTCTTCGACCGGCCCGCGGTGAAGCGGTCGGTGGACGCCGCCAAGCGCCGCGTGCTGAGCAAAGGTGGGGCGTTCATCCGCACCGCCGCCCGGACCAGCATCCGCAAGCGCAAGGGCACGGCCCCGCCCGGCAAGCCGCCGCACTCGCACGAGGGCTCGCTGCGGCGGCTGATCCTCTTCGGCTACGACCGCAGGTCCGACAGCGTGGTGGTCGGACCGGTGGGCTTCAAGAAGAGCGTCGCGCCGCGAGCACTCGAGCACGGCGGCGCGACTGTCGTCGTCTCGCGCCGGCGTGGTCGCCTGCAGAGCCGCAAGGTCAAGATCGCAGCCCGTCCCTACATGGCCCCGGCGCTCGAACGCGAGCGCCCGAAGCTGCCGGTGCTGTGGCGCAACAGCGTACGGAGGGGGTCGTAGATGGCCGACACCCGAGGCATCCGGGCTGGGCGGGCGTTCGTCGAACTGGGCGTCAGCGACAAGCTGTCGGCCGGGCTGCGGCGCGCCCAGAAGCGGCTCAAGGCCTTCGGGGACGGGCTCCGCAGCGTCGGCACCAGGCTGACTGCGATCGGGGCCGGCGCGGTCGCCTCGCTGCTGAGCACGGTCAAGGTGTTCACGGCCATGGGCGACACGCTGGACAAGATGAGCAAGCGCACCGGCGTGAGCGTCGAATCGCTCAGCGAGCTCGGCTTCGCGGCCGAGCAGTCAGGCGCGGACCTCGCGACCTTCGAGAAGGGTGTGCGGTCCATGCAGCGGTCGATCAACGACCTCGGACGCGGGCTTTCCACCCAGACGGACGCGTTCGCCACGCTCGGGCTGACGATGGCCGACCTCGATGGGCTCTCGCCCGAGGCGCAGTTCAAGCTCATCGCCGAGCGGCTGAGCCAGATCGAAGACCCAAGCCGACGCGCCGCGATCGCGATGCAGATCTTCGGCCGCGCCGGCTCGCAACTCTTGCCGCTCATGGAGGGCGGGGCCGCGGGTATCGAGGAACTTCAGGAGCAGGCCCGTCGGCTCGGACTGACCGTCTCAACGCAAACCGCCAAGGACGCCGCGGAGCTCAATGACACGCTCAACATCCTCTGGCGGGTCATCAAGCAGGGCGTGTTCGTGATCGGCTCGGCGCTTGCGCCGGTGCTCCAGGACCTGGCCGAGCGCATCACCCGGGTCATCGTCGGCGCATCGGACTGGATCCGCCAGAACCGGGCCGTGGTCGTCTCGGCGCTCAAGGTCGCCGCCGCGGTCGCGCTGGCGGGCGTGGTCCTGATCGGGCTGGGCGTGCTGGTGGCGGGTGTCGCGGCGACCTTCGGCCTGCTGGCGAGCATCATCACCGGCGTCGGCACAGCGCTGGGCATCGTCGGAGCGGCCCTGGGCGCGCTGCTCTCGCCCATCGGGCTGGTGGTGGCGGCGGTCGTCGGGCTCGGCGGCACGCTGCTGGTCACCTCAGGCAAGGGCGGCGAGGCGCTCGCTTGGCTCATGGAGCAGTTCACGCGCTTGCGCGATTGGGTTTCCAAGGTCACCCGCGGCATCTCCGACGCCCTCGCCGCTGGCGACATCGCGCTGGCGGCCGAGATCCTCTGGCTGTCGCTGAAGGTCATCTGGCAGAAGGGCGTGGCGGCGTTGAACTCGGCGTGGCTCGAGGCACGGCGGTTCTTCGTCTCGACCGCCCAGTCGATGTGGTACGGCGCGCTGGCGGCCGCCCAGATCGTGCTGCACGCGCTCGAGGTCGGCTGGATCGAGACGACGGCGTTCCTCTCCAAGACCTGGTCACGCTTCACGGGCGGGTTCCAGAAGGCATGGGAGTCGGCCTCGTCGTTCGTCGCCAAGCGGATGCTGGAGATCCAGGGGCTGTTCGACGATGGACTGGATGTCGAAGCGGCCAAGAAGGCCGTGGACGAGCAGCTCGAGCAGCGGCTTGGCGAGATCGACGACCGCACCCGCGCGGCCCTGGCCGACCGCGAGGCCCGGCGATCATCCGAGCGCGACCGATCCAGCGATCTCAACGACGCCACGCTGTCGGAGATCGGCAAGCAGTACGAGGACGCCCAGAAGGCGCTCGATGCCCAGACCGATGAGCGGGTCACCGATGCGCAGCGCGAGCTGGAAGCCGCCCGCAAGCGGCTCGACGATGCCATCGAAGAGGCCCGCAGGCGTCGCGAAGAAGCCGAGGCCGAACCCGACAGCCGCCCGCGCAACCTGCTGGCCGAGTTCGAGGACCGCCTGCGCGGCATCGGCGACCTCGTGGCCGAGGGCATCTCGGTGCGCGGCACCTTCAACGCCAGCGCCGTGCAGGGGCTGGCCTCCGACGACGCCGTCGCCGAGCGGACGGCCAAGGCCACCGAGCAGACCGCCAAGCACACCCGCCAACTCGCCGACGCCGCCAAGAGTGGCGGCCTGACTTTCGCATGAGCAGGACCTTCGCGTAGGAGCAACACCCCGTGCCGATCACCGTGACGGAGAAGTTCGAGAGCCGCCGGTCCACCAAGGGAGACAACCCTTCGGCGGAGCTCGTCTACACCGTGCGCGGCACCAACGACGACCTCGCGGCCCGGTCCGCCGCCGAGGCCGAGAGCCCGGGTACCTACGACGGCCTGCCCCGGCAGACGGTGTCGGTCGAGCCGGTGGGATTCGAGCTGTGGGAAGCGACGGCCCGGTACGCTCAGGCCCAGGGCGGCGGGTTCCCGCAGACCGGCGAGAGCGTCTTCAGCTTCGACACCGGCGGCGGCACCCAGCACATCACCCAGAGCAAGCAGACGATCTCGAGCCACGCGGCATCGGGGACGACCGCGCCCGACTTCAAGGGCGCGATCGGCGTGACGGGTGACGGCGTCGAGGGCGTCGACATCACTGTGCCGGTGTACCAGTTCAGCGAGACGCACTACCTGCCGGCCAGCCAGGTCACGCAGGCGTACAAGGCCGCGCTGTTCAACCTGACCGGCAAGGTCAACAGCGGCTCATGGAAGGGCTTCAGCGCGGGCGAGGTGCTGTTCCTGGGCGCGTCCGGCTCGCGTCGCGGCACGGGCGTGGACTCCGACTGGGAGATCACCTTCCGCTTTGCGGCGAGTCCCAACGCTTCGGGAATCGCGGTCGGGCCGATCAGCGGGATCAGCAAGAAGGGCTGGGAATACCTGTGGGTCCGCTACGCCGACGCGGAGGACGCGGGCTCGCAGGCGATCGTCAAGCGCCCGGTCGCGGCGTACGTCGAGCGGGTGTACGACCAGGGCAACTTCTCGGCGCTGGGGATCTGAACCATGACCGACGCCTTCCGCAAAGTCCGATCCGGCCAGCCGCTGGTGATCCCCGCGCGGGCGTATAACGCATTCGTCGATGCGGCCGTGGCCGAGCGCCGGCGCGAGCAGACGCGTGGCGGTGGGCCTCTGGCCGACGCCATGCCGCGCGGCCTGGTGCTCGTGCGCAACGACTCCGATCAGACGATCGAGCCGTACCACGTACTCGCGATCTCGGGCGTGCTGGTCGAGCCGGGCGAGAACGACCAGGAGCGGACGTTCCACAGCCGCACCCCGCTGACGGGCGAGATCGAGACCGAGGGCTCAAGCCCGATGGCGTTCGTGCTGGCGACCCAGCCGATCAAGGCGGGCGAACTTGGGCGGTGCGTGCTCACCGGCGTCACGCCCGCGCGGGTGTTCGTCAACAACGAGCTCGACACCACGTGCGATCTCGCGCCCGACGAGACGGTGCTCACCAGCACACCCATGGGCGGCGTCCCGATCCTTTGGAAGGAGGAAGGCGTTGGGGAGAAGTGGGCGGTGATCGAGATGGGCCGGCCTTCGTCGGGCCGCGTCACCGCGATCCTCGGCGCGGCCCAGCCGATCCCCAGCGAGCACAACCGCTGGCGCTACCCGTGGCAGGAGGCCCGCCTCGACGGCGATCCTGGCAGCGAGAGCTACCTCCGCTACGTGGCGGTGCCGGAGGGCCTGTCATCGCAGCTGCCCAGCGGCGGCGAAGACCCCACGCTATTGGCGATCAACCGCTTCGAAGCGCACCACATGAATACGGCCGAACCGGGCTCGGGCTTCGAGGGCCTGCTGGGCCTCGGCCCGGTGTGCGACCTGCCCGGGGTGTTGCCCAAGTGTCCGCCCGCGCGGTCGCTTCGGCCCACGCTCGTACCCATCCCCGAAGGCGTGTGCGTGCAGCTCACCTGCGAGCGCAACAGCAAGGGGCGGCCCGTCTGGGTCTTCGAAGCCATGACGCTGATGGAACTGGCCGACCCCGCCGACGGCGACCGCAAGTTCAACCTGTTCGTGGAGGGCGGGGCATGAGCACCACCACGAATGACCTCGACACCCGCCGCGACCACGAGCGGGCCAAGTACCTGGAACTGGCCGCGCGGCCGGGCTCGGCGTATGGCTCAACCAATCACGGTCGCCACGCGGTCCCGATCGTGCGGGGCTGGAAGCCGCGCCTCGTCGTGGACTTCGGCTGCGGACGCAACGACTTCATCCGACACCTGCGCCGGCTGGGCATCGACGGGCTGGGCGTGGACTTCGCGTTCGACGACGCCGATGTCGTCAAGCCCATGCACGCGACGGGGCTCGTGGAAGGCGTGGCCGACGTGGTCACCTGCTTCGACGCGCTCGAGCATCTGCTGCCCGAGGACGTGAACCCGGTGCTGGCCGAGATGCGCCGCGTCGCCCGGCCGCGGGGGTGGTTCTGCGTCTCGGTGTGCACACGACCCAGCCGCATCACGGCCCTGGGCGAGAACCTGCACCCGACCGTGCGGCCCATCAACTGGTGGCTCGACCGCATCGGGCGCGTGGGTGCGGTAACCGATCGCCGGGCGGCCGGCCGCTACATCATCGGGAGGTTCACCCGCTGATGCGCGAGAACCAGTCGGACATCGCGGCGCTCCAGCACGGGCTCAAGTCACGCCGGCCCGCCCGGGACGGGCTGCGCCTGTATACCGCCGACTTTGACTCGGTCTCGCTCGCGCGGTTCTACCGCGGCCGCTCGGCGTTCCTGATCCTCTCCGGTCCGTCACTCAACCAGGTCGATCTCTCGCTGCTCAATCGGCGGGGCATCGTCACCATGGGCGTGAACAACTCGTGGACGATCCACCGGCCGACGCTATGGACCTGCGTGGACGACCCGGGCCGGTTCATCGACACCGGCTGGAAGGATCCGGGCATCCTCAAAATCGTCCCGACGTGCATGTGGTCCAAGCGGCTGCGCATCCAGACGATTGATCGTCAGGGGGGCGTCACGATGCGCGACAGCGCCTTCAAGGTCCACCAGATGCCGAGCGTGCTGTTCTTCCGCCGGGCCGACCACTTCGACCACGAGCGGTTCCTGACCGGGGACTCGATCCCCTGGGGCAACGACGGCAAGACCGCGGACTCACTCGGGATCGTCGGCAAGCGGAGCGTGATGCTCGTCGCCCTGCGCCTGCTGCACTATCTGGGCTTCGGAACGGTGTACCTGCTCGGCTGCGACTTCAAGATGGCCCCGGACCGGCGCTACGCCTTTGACGAGTATCGCTCCAAGGACGCCATTCGCCACAACAACGTGCTCTACGATTCGCTGGCCCGGCGTTTCGAAGCCCTGCGGCCGCACTTCGACAAGCACAAGTTCCGCGTGGTCAACTGCTCACCGGGCAGCGAGCTGCGGGCGTTCGAGACGATGACCTACGAGGACGCGGTGGCGGCGGCGAGCGCCGAGTGCGCCAAGCGCGTCAGTTCGCAGGGCTGGTACGAGCCGAATCCGTCGACCGAGAAGACGCCCGCAAAGGAGGCCGCCCGATGAGCGACGGCCCGACGCGCTACTACCTCTACATCCCCGTCTGGGCGACAGGTACGCCGCCGCAGGGCGGAGGGTCGAGCCAGTACTCGTCGGGCTCGGGGTCCGCGCCCAGCGAGACGCCCTCGTCGTCGCCGTCGATGCCGTCGAGCGAGCCGTCGAGTTATTCGACCACCGGCGACGTGATCTACACCACCGGGCCCGGTGGCACGCCCACGCTAACGACCTACACGACCGACGCGTTCACCACCGATAGCGGCACCACGCAGTCAGGCAGCGGCACCCCGACCGAGACCGCCTCCAGCCAACCCACCGAGTCGAGCGGAAGCGGATCCGGCGGCTCATCGAGCGGCGGCGCGAGTTCGTCGGCCGGCAGCTCGGGCTTCAGCAGCGGGCAGTCGTCGGGCGGTTCGTCCGGCGGCTCCTCGGGTGGCTCATCCGGCGGCGGCTCCAGCGGGGGCGGATCTTCGGGCGGCGGGGGTTCCTCCGGCGGTGGCGGTTCGTCCGGGGGCGGTGGGTCGTCGGGCGGAGGCGGATCCTCTGGCGGCGGTGGCTCCAGCGGCGGAGGCGGTTCGTCCGGGGGCGGTGGGTCGTCGGGTGGTGGCGGCTCCTCCGGGGGAGGGTCGAGCGGCAACTGCCTCCTCTTCGGCACCCTCGTCCGCCTGGCCGACGGCCGCATGACGCCCATCGAGAACCTGAAGCCCGGTGATTTGGTGGATTCCGTCCGCGTCCCCGGCCTCGAGGTCGATGTGCCGTACCGCGCCCAGTACAACTGGCTGTCCCACCACGGCCTGCACGGTGCCGAACGCACCGAGGCCCGCGTCGCCAGCGTGACCCTGGGCGAGCACCAAGGCTTCGTCGTCATCAACCGCCGCATCAAGGCCACGCCCGAGCACCCGATCCTCATCCGCCGCGGCGACGAGTGGGGCTTCGCATCCGCCGAGTTCGTCCAACCAGGCGACCGCCTGGTCGACGACCAGTTCAATGAGGAACCAGTCGAACGGGTCGATCGGGTGGAAGCCCCAACGCGGACCGTGGCCATCCACATCCCCGGCACCAACACCCTGCTGGCCGAGGGCGTCTGGGTCCACAACGACCTGCCCGCCACCGCCGCCTCCTCCGGATCGGGCAGCGGCATCTCGGCGTCCGCATCCGGCTCCGGATCGGGCTCCAGCAGCGGCTCGGGCTCATCCGGCAAATCGAGCGGCTCCTCTTCTTTCTCCTCCTCGGGCTCCTCCAGCGGCTCGGCCAGCGCCTCCGCCTCCAGCAGCGGCCCGGGCTTCTCGGCGACCGCGAGTAGCCAGAGCGGCGCGCTGACCGAGGCTACAGGGCCGGGGCAGTCGGTGAAGAAGTAGTCTGCTAGGAGCTCGAAGTGATCCACCGCAACCGAAGTGCATTGGTAATCACCGAAACCGAACTGAGGCTCATTGCCGCCGCGGCAATCATGGGGCTCAGCAGGACGCCGAACACCGGATACAAGATACCCGCGGCGATCGGCACGCCCGCGGCGTTGTAGGCGAAGGCGAAGAACAAATTCTGGCGGATGTTCCGCATCGTCGCGCGGCTCAGTTCGCGTGCCCGCACCAGACCGTTGAGATCACCACCGACAAGTGTCATCGAGGCGCTCTCGATCGCCACACCGGCCCCGGTGCCCATAGCGACACCGACATCGGCCTGAGCGAGGGCGGGGGCGTCGTTGACGCCGTCTCCCGCCATTGCGACCTTCTGGCCCTCGCTCTGGAGTTTGCGGATGATCTCGGCCTTCTGGTCCGGCAGCACCTCCGCCTCGACGCGGTCAATGCCGAGTTGGTCGGCGATGGCCTGCGCCGTGGTGCGATTGTCACCGGTGAGCATGACCACCGTCATTCCCTGCCGGTGCAGGGCGTCGATCGCTTGCCTAGTGGACTTCTTGATCGGGTCGGCAACGGCAAGAAGGGCTGCCGGCGTTCCATCGATCGAGGCGAACATCGAGGTCCCGCCCTTGCGCCGCTGCTCATCGGCACGTTCGGCCATGGACTCAACGGCAACGCCCTCATCTCGCATCAGCGCGGGCGAACCGATGGCTACACGCACGCCGTCAACCGTGGCGATGATTCCTTTGCCGGTGATGCTCTCGAAGTCCGCGGCGTCGAAACGCAGCTCGGTCCTGCTTTCCAGGCCGGAGACGATTGCTTCGGCAAGGGGATGCTCACTGCCCCGCTCCGCCGCCGCGAGCAGAGCGAGTACTCGCTGTTCATCCATGCCTTCCGCCACCTCGGCCACCACGAGTTCTGGCCTGCCTTCGGTGAGGGTTCCGGTCTTGTCGACGACGATGGTGGTGATCTTCTCGAAGGTCTCGAGCGCCGCGGCGTTCTTGATCAGCACGCCCTGCTTGGCCCCTTGACCGGCCGCAACCATGATCGACATAGGTGTGGCCAGCCCGAGGGCGCACGGGCAGGCGATGATGAGCACGGATACCGCCGCGACCAAGGCGTAGCTGAAGGCCGGCGACGGTCCGACCAGCATCCACGTGCCGAAGGCGATGATGGCGATGACAACGACGATCGGCACGAACCAGGCCGCGACCGCGTCCGCGAGCCGCTGGATAGGCGCTCGGGATCTTTGGGCCTCGGCGACCATCTGGACGATCTGGGCGAGGGTCGTATCCGACCCGGTCCGGCTGACCCGCATGACGAACGAGCCCGCCTTGTTCACCGTCCCACCGGTGACTCTGTCGCCGCTCGTCTTCTCCACCGGCACTGGCTCACCGGTCAGCATCGACTCATCGATGGTACTTCGCCCCTCGAGGACCTCTCCGTCGATAGGGACCTTGTCACCCGGTCGGACCCTGACACGATCGCCTGGGTGTAGTTCCTCGACCGCGACATCCTGCTCGCTTCCATCGTCGGAAATTCGACGGGCGATCGGGGGCGCGAGTTCAAGAAGTTCTCGGATCGCGCCGCCGGTCCGTCTTCGGGCGCGGAGTTCCATGACCTGCCCAAGCAGCACCAGCGTGACGATCACCGCGGCTGCCTCGTAGTAGACCCCGACCCGCCCCGACTCGTCCCGCAGGGAATCCGGGAAGAGCTGCGGGGCGATCGTGGCCACCACGCTGTAGACGTATGCCAGAGAGACGCCGATCGATATCAGCGTCCACATGTTGGGCTGCAATGCGCGGACGGATCGAACGCCCCGGACGAAGAACGGCCAGGCGCACCAGAGCACCACGGGGGTTGCGAGGACCAGCTCACCCCACTGGCTCACTGCTGGATCAATCCACTTGAGGAACGGGTGTCCGAAGAGCATGTTGCCCATCACATACACCAGCAGCGGCGCGGTGAAGGCGGTGGCGACCCAGAAGCGACGGGTCATGTCCCGCAGCTCGGTGTCGTCATGTGCCGCGGTCGGGTCGAGTGGCTCAAGTGCCATTCCGCACTTCGGGCAGTCACCTGGTCCGATCTGGCGAACCTCGGGGTGCATGGGGCAGGTGTAGATGGCATCTTTCGGACCCTCGTGCCGTGGCGATGCGTGGTCCGAGTGCGTGTGTGAGCAACAGGAGTGCGACGCTGCTGGTTGTGGCATACCCGGATCGCCGCTTGGCACAAATCGCTCGGGATCGGCCCTGAATTTGTCGGCGCAGTGCGTACTGCAGAAAAGATACTCGGTACTGTCATGCTCGATGGTCGCCGCGGCGTTCTCGCGGGTGACGGTCATGCCACATACTGGGTCGCGTGCCATGGATCCTCCTATCGGGCGTTCTTGTAGAGCAGATCGATCAGCTCATCGCTGGCCGCATTAAGAGCCTTCTCGCCCTTCCCCGCGGCCTCCGTTATGCAGTGCTTCAGATGGTGGCGCAGCAC
>Ga0070726_10001133_pt1 | contig 27906 bp, 20 predicted proteins | sample tdAd471_FD_67275 | JGI IMG/M metagenome (GOLD analysis project Ga0070726, IMG submission 67275) | Marine sediment microbial communities from the Atlantic coast under amendment with organic carbon and nitrate - tdAd47.1 | ecosystem: Environmental > Aquatic > Marine > Coastal > Sediment | place...
GGGGGCGCCGAGGCACCGAAGGTGATCGTCGTGATGCCGGCGCGCCAGGCGGCTGCGACGCTGAACGCGACCGTCTCCGAGATCCCGCTCGACCAGGTCGCCGAGATCATCCTCGTCGACGACTCCTCGACGGACGACACCGTCGAGCTCGCTCGGCAACTGCCGATCGACGTCATCTGGCACCCCCACCAGGTCGGCTACGGCGGCAACCAGAAGACGTGTTACAGGCGGGCTCTCGAACTCGGTGCTGACTACGTTGTGATGATCCATCCCGATTATCAGTACGACAGCCGGATGATCGACGTCGCCGTGAAGACGATGCAACTGGGTATTCTGGACTTCGTGATGGGGTGCCGGATTCGCACCCGTAAAGAGACGCTCGAAGGTGGGATGCCGGTTTACAAGTACGTCGCTAACCGCTGTCTGACGACGTTCGAGAACATCGCGCTCGGCCAGAATCTCGGCGACTTTCACAGCGGCTTTCGCGCGTATCGACGGGAAGTGCTCGAAACGATTCCGTTCATGAACAACTCGGACGATTTCGTCTTTGACAGTCAGTTTCTCGCGCAGGCCGTCCACTTTGGCTTCCGGATCGGCGACATCCCGGTCCCGGTGCGCTACTTCGACGAAGCGTCGAGCATTAACTTCCGCCGCAGCACAACGTATGGCCTGGCAACTCTGGGAGTCATGGCGACGTACTGGCTGAACCGGCTGGGCATCAAACGGTCGAAGCTCTTTGAGGCTCGAAAGGCCGACTGAACAGTCGCCAGCGGTTCTCAACCACGGATGACAGGAATCGCGGGAACCCCTCAATGAGTGACCAACCCAAGTGAGCGATCAACCCACAAATGTCCGCCCGCTCGCGCTGCCGCTGCTCGTGACGGCCTGCCTGCTTGTTCTCGGCGTCGTCTTTCTGGCGACCGTGAGAGACACCGTTTCGCGGTCAGCCTCTGATGCGACGCAAGCCGAATCGAAAGTTGCACCGGACATCCCGCCAGGATCGGAGCCGCGTCTTGCTCCGCTGACGGTTGTTTCGGAACAGATCGGTGCCAGCGTGCTTGGTCGACCGCTCGATCGCATCGTTCTCGGCGACGGTCCGATGAACGTGCTGTTTCTGGCGTCGATCCACGGCAACGAGGCAGCGGGGACGCCGCTGTTACATCGGCTGGTCTGGCGGTTGAAGGCAGCTCCGGAGGTTCTCGATGGCCGGCGGGTTGTCGTGCTGCCGGTGGTCAATCCGGACGGAGTCGCCGCGAATCGGCGGTTCAATGAGCGGGGCATTGATCTCAACAGGAACTTCCCGGCGGAGAACCGGCAGAACACGAAACGCTTCGGGCTCGAAGCCCTGTCCGAACCGGAAGCGGTCGCGGTGTTCCGGACGATTGACGAGTTCCCTCCGTCGCACATCGTGACGCTGCACGAGCCGCTGAACTGCGTCGACTTCGACGGCCCCGCCGAACTGCTGGCCGAGGCGATGGGCGAAGTCTGTCCGCTGCCGGTAAAGAAGCTCGGCAGCCGACCGGGCTCGCTCGGTTCGTTTGCGGGCGTGACACTGGGCATTCCGACGGTCACGTTCGAGTTGCCGCGAAATGCGCGAGACCTCAACGACGACCAGCTCTGGGCTCTGTACGGCAACGCGCTGCTGACCGCGGCTGTCTGGTTGTCGCCAGTGTCAGCTGAGCCGCTCAGGAGTCCGTCGGAATGAACTCTCTGATCTCCAGTCGCGGACGCTGCAGATTGCCACGAAAAAGCACGAGAAGACACGAAAAGTGATTTCTGCTCTGGTGCGTTTTCGTGCTTCTTTGTGGCGAGTCGTCTTCTGGCGGATCGCTCAATGACGCCGGTGGGTTGTCGATTCGGGACAATGTTTCGAGGACGTTCTCAGTCCTCGCCCAGAAGCTCGGTCAGTTTCCGAACAGCGCGCATCCAGAGCATCTGTGTGGCGGGGCGTGAGCGGTTCATGTGCTCGGCGACTTCGTCGAACGGCAGACGCTGCAGGCTGCGGAGGATGATCACCTGCTGGTAGTCCTCGGGAAGCTGCTCCAGAGCGTTGGCGACTTCGATCTCCTGTTCGCGCTGCGACACGATGGCGCTGGGTGAGTCGCCCTGGTCGACGAGTATCGGGCCGGGGCGGAAGAGGCTCGATTCGCCGCCTCCGCCGATCGCGACTTCCAGAGCGGCTCGCCGTTTGGCGGCTCCAAAGCGGCGGACGAAGTCAGTGGCGTTGTTTTTCAGGATGCGTTTCAGGAACGCCAGCCATTCGCCTTCGGTGTTGCCCGTGAAGGTCGGGAAGGCTTCGTACGCTTCCATCAGTGTCTGCTGGATCAGGTCGGACGAGTCGACCTTCGGCATCAACCAGCTGTTGACGTGCGACTTCGCGAGAAAACCGACGTACGCGCGGCAGCGCTGAAAGAGCGCTTCGCGAGCTGACGCGTCTCCGGACCGTGCCCGTTCGAGAAGCTGATCGACTTGAGAAGTGTTTCCGCTGTCCACAGTCGGTCTCGCTGGTCGAGGTCGCGTGTTCGAATTCCGACCAGCGTACGGTCCCGCGGGCGGTTCGCCTATCGAGAATTTCTGCTACCCACGAAGCGATTCAGGGATTCGCGCCACGCAGGCACTCGGGCTGAGGTGGAAACCACAGAGGCACAGAGGGCCTGGAGCGACGCAGCCGCAACCGAAGATCAAATGAACGAAGGCAGGAACATGGAGTGGCAGGAATATGATGACTCTGTCCATATTCCTGCCTCGCATTCTCCTGCCTTCGAAATGCACGCTCGACGCGAGCAAATTGAATGTTTGCCGTACAGAGGAAATAGCTGGCTGACCAGTTCTGTGCTCTGTGTGCCTCCGTGGTGGAAACGTCTCGCTGGACGGGTTGGCCGGTGGGAACCGGCCCTACGGAATTGAGCCTCGCCTTCGCCCGCAATGTTTGCGCAGTTTGCCGAATCGCTGTGACCGGCAAGATTCGCTCAACCGGTCGTCCTGCCCTGACCGATAAGGATGACGTGCTGAGGTGCCCTGCGCGCTGTGGAGTGTGCACACCTTGGTGACGTGGAAATCTGAGAAACGGTGTTTGCCGGCTTATGAATTCGTCCACAAGGACGGTTGGCCGGCAGGATTCCAGGTGAGGCTCTCATGGGACGTCTGGTCAAATCTCCGGCGAATCAGGCTCGGGCGGAGCGGCGACAATTCGACGAAGAGCAGTTTCTGCGTGACGCGGGAGCGCTGGCCTCGCGACTGCAGAGCGAGCTGCAGCAGGGATCGACGGGCAGCGGAGCCGAGTCGCCACCACAACGGGCGTCGGTCTCGTCCGATCTGGCGGCCACATTAAACGATGTCGCGGCACGGGACCTGACCGAGCCGAGTCGGCAGGCCGGGCCGACTGATGAGGACCTTGGAATTACGACCGAGACGATCGGCGAAGATGAGCCCCGGCTGCGAGTCTTCGCTCCAAAAGAACAAACGGACGCGGACATTCCTGACGCGGACGGTGATTCCGCTGAGGCAGTTGCGAAGTCGACGCTTGAGGCAGAGTTGCCCCGGTCTGAAGTGCGCGCGATCCGGGATCAAATCGAGCGGGAGCGTGAGGAGATCGAACGGGCGAAGCGGGATCTGGCGGATGAGCAGCAACGCTGGGCCGAGCGGCACGCGCAGCAGACCCGGCAGGTCGAACAGCAGCTTGAGCAGATCGAGAACTGGAAGCTGCAGCTCGCCGATCGTGAGCAGGCAATGGTTGCTTCGGAACGCGATCAGACGGCGCGGCTGGAAGCAGACTTTCAGAATCGGCGGGCGAGTGAACAGTCAGAAACGCAGCAGCTGCTCGATCAGTGTTCGATCGAGCGAGCTGAGCTGGCTCGCGAAATCGAGCGGTTGCAGCAGGAGGCGGATCGGCGTTCGCGCGAGCACGCTCGCATTGAAACCGAACTGCGTGCTCAACTGGAAAACGCCGACGACGAACGGACTGCCCGGCGGCTGCAGGTGATCGAAGAGTGCGACCGGCGCATGGCGGAGCTGACCGAGGAGAAACAGTCGCTCGCCGAGCTGCGTCGTCGGACCGAGGACGAGGTTGCTGCTGGCAAGGCGGGGCTCCGGCAGGAGCAGCGGGACTGGGAACGCAAGCTCGCTGATCATCGGCAGGAGCTGCGTGATCAGACGCAGACTCACGAACGTCGGCTGGCACAGGAACGTGCGGAGTTCCAGTCGTTTGTTGCGGAAGAAACAGCGGCGATCAATGCCGATCGTCGTGACCTGCAGGCGGCTCAACAGGAACACGAAGCGCTGGTGACCTCCGAGCGGCGGCAGCTGGACGAGGAACGGGCCGCGCTGCGGGAGTCGGTCGAGCGGCTGCAGTCGGTGCTGGCTCAGCGCCGGCAGGAACACGAACAGCAGCTGCAGATTGAACGCGAGCAGCTCGAAGAAGAATTCGACCGGGCTCGCGCGGACCTGCGGCAGGAACTCGCAGAGATTCGCCGTGAGGAGCTGCGACTGCTGGCGGATGAACGGTCCGAGGCGGAGTCGCTCATCGAAGCCGCTCGCGAACAGATCGAGCAGGAACGGTCGGTCTGGCATGACGAACGCGGGGAAGAAGCTGCCGTGCTCAAACAGGCACTCCAGCAGCTCGATGAGGATCGTCAGACGCTGGAGACCGAAGTCGCTGAGCTGGAAGCGCATCGCGAGAGCGTTGAAGCGGCACTCGCCGAGCAGCGCGAGAATGTTGAGCAGGAGATCGTGTCCAGAAAAGAGGAACACGAACGCGCTGTTGCCCGTTCGGAACGCGAGTTTGCGGATCGGCAGCAGATTCTCGAACAGCGAATTGCTCAGCAGGAAATCGAACTGCAGGCGCGGCGGGAGCGTCTGGAACATGAGATTCGGTCGATGCACGAGCTGCATGAGCGTCGGCTGGCCGAGGATCGTCGCGAGTTCGAGGAGCAGTGCGAGCGTCGCCGGGAAGACCTGGCGGTCGAGCTGGATGAGTATCGGGCGCTGCGGGACGAGCTGGATAACGAGCGTCGCGACTTTGAGCGGGAAGTATCCCGGGTGCGTTCGCAGCTTGATCATGAACGCTCGGTGGTCCGAAACGGGCTCGACCAGATGGAGTCGCAGTTGCAGATGCTGGCGACGAGTCTCGGCGGCGGATTGATCACTCGCGCCTCGGAAGAGACTCCGGTCATTGAACACGGCGTGACGACGCAGCTTTCAAAACGGTCAGCTCCGCCAGAGCCGTCGGGCGATGTCGAGTTTCTCGATCATCTGCAGCAGCCCTCAGCCGCTCACGCTTCCGTGCCGCCGAAGCGAGTCGCGGTCGAACCAGTCGTGCACGAGACGGTTGAGATCGACGGTTTGGACTTCGAGACGGATGCGGAGACGGCGACAGAAGAACTGTCCCACGAAAGCGAGCTGTCCGCGACGGAGTGGCTCGAAATGACGGGGCCGCAGTCGGCATCGTCGTCGTCGGCATCGTCGGCATCGTCGCTGGCGGCGGAGGAGGAAGCGAGCAGCGGAGACGCGTCAGATGCCGCGACCGATTTGCCTGGGCTGGCAATCGACGAAGTGAAGTCTCTGCTGGCAGAAGACACGACTGTCGCGGCGGACGAGGTCTCTGAAACTGAGGTCTCTGAAACTGAGGTCTCTGAAACTGAGGCGGTCGAAACTGAGGCGGTCGAAACTGAGGCGGTCGAAACTGAGGCGGTCGAAACTGAGGCGGTCGCGCCGGGACAGGCGGTCGACGTCGAACAGGCCGAGGAATTCTGCGAACGGTCGGACCAGTCGATGCCGGTCAGCGGTGAGCAGACGAGTGCGGTTGAGGACAGCGAGTTTGCCGAGGGTGATGATGTCAAGGGAGATGACGTCGGGGGTGATGACACTGTCGCCTCAGAGGCGGAAGAAGTGGTTGAGTCGGTCGTGGAAACCGAAGCCGAAACTTCTGATCAAACGAGCGGCGTTGCTTTGCGGGTTGATGGTGCGGAGCAGAGTCCGCGGCGACAGCTGCTGGACCGCTACCGGTCTCAGCTGGGCGACCTGCAGGCTCAGCTGGCCGAACTGTCAGCACTGCGGGGGCAGGAAGTCGGCGAGGAAGCAGCCGACCAGAACGCGGACGATTGACTGAGCACTGGATTTAACGGGGCACGGGATTGGGGTTTTCGTTTCGCTGGATTCGCAGGAATTCAGCCTCGCCAGTCACAGCAAGACAGCATTGAACGGGACGGGTCGAATCATGGGTTGGCGTCGAACTCTGTCGATTTACTGCCTGACGCTCGCGGCGTTTGTCGCGACGATCGCTCCGCTGACTGTATCTGCAGACGAGGCGGACTCGCCTGCTGGAACTGCCGCGCCGAGCGTCGATGGCACACCGGTTTCGTCGGGCCGGTCTGCCTGGCTGTCGAAGTGGGTGCTGTGGCCGTTGGGCGTGGCCGAGTTCTGGCTGGTCGGTTCGCTGTCGACCTGGGGCATCATGCTGTGGGTTGCTCCGCTGAAGATTCGGAGGATCAGTGACCGTTTGAGTGCGATTCGCGTTGGCGACTGGCAGCTCAACGATGGCACTCAGGTCACGCTCGCCCACCTGCTTCTGATCAGAGCCTTCGTCCCGAATGACCGTGTTGTTGACGCCTGGATTCGAGCGCAGCAGACGACTGTGGCGGACTGGCATGCGATCGACTTTGACGCTGTTGATGGGGTCGAGATTGAGGTCCGGGGGGACCGGTTTGCGATCGAGAATGCCGCCGCCTTTCGGAAGCATGTTTCCGGCAATCAGGCGTGCCTGGCTCTGTATGGTGAAAGTCGCCGTTGGGATGCGCGCGTGCTGAACGGGCTGCTGCGGCTCGCGAGCCATCCCGACGATGGTGCCCGACTGCTTCCTCATCCGGTGCTGCCGGTCGTTCTGGATCGGAAATGTCTGGAGCGGATGACGCGTCGAGAAGCTGGTGAAGGTCACGCAGCGCAAGTCGAGACTGGCGGCTCGAATCTGGCCCGGCTGCTGCATTCGGAGCTGCTGCGGGTCGATGGTTTGAAGGCTGACGTGACGACGGAATGGCTCGACATTCTGCTGGAGAAGCATCGCGTGCTGGTCGTCGTGGAAGACTGGCATCGAACTCCCGTGCAGACGCGGAATCTGGTCACGCAGGCGTATCAATCGGGCGAGGTCGCCTGGCTGGCGATCGTGTCCGCCGGTGCGACGATGCCACATTTGTCGGGGATGATACAGCTGGGAGCACCGTCGGAGACTGTGGTTGGAGCAGCGGCAGCACAGTCAGTGACAGCACCGTCGGCGGCTGATCTCTCGCCAGCGACGATGGCGGCTGAAGCGGATTCGGCAGACAGCGCGACCGCTCCGGAGTTGAAGATCCACACGGGGCCGGAGCACGATCCGGAAATCGAGACAAACGCGGACACCGTCGCCGGGGCGGCAGCGGAAGCTGCTTTGGTGGGCGACGAAGAGGCTGAGGCTGAGGCTCAGGGCGAACCGGCGGGCCATGATGTTGAGGATGTTGAGCACGACACGGACGCTGTTCGGGAGGGAGCAGCGTCCGTCGTCGTTCTGAAGTCGGACGAAGTTGAAGTGCGTGGCGAAGTTTCGCTCGCGGACGACTCGCCCGTGCTGGTTCGATTTCCGTCGCAGCACATGGACGCTGACTCAGAAGCCGTCGTCGCAACTGACTCGCCAGGTGACGACGCGGAAGAGGCCGTCGCAGAATCAGAATCGGAAACCGCGACCGTCACACAGCCGCCTGCGGGCGAGATGCTCGAGCGTCTCGGTCACGCGGCCTGCTCGGTCATTCCAACCCTCGGTCAGGCGCTCGATTCCAGCAACGCGTCGTTGCGGGAGCAGGCGGTCGACCAGCTCTCTGAGATCATCCTGTCCGCGCTGCCGGAACTCGAAACAGCACTGTCGGACGGCGATGCCAGCATTCGACGCAACGCGGCTCACACACTGGGACGGATCGAGCGGCTGATGTCCGCGGCTGTCGAGCATGCGATCAACGATCCCGATGCGGCGGTTCGTCGCGAAGCGGTTGCGGCCATCCCGGCTCACGAAGACCGGACGCTTGAACCGCTGATTGCGGCACTGGATGACTCGCACGCCGAGACGCAGCAGCACGCTGCTCGAGCGCTGGGAGCGATGGGGTCGCTGGCTGCTCCAGCCGTGCCCGAGTTGATCGATCTGCTGGGCCACGAGAATCCAACGTGCCGGTCAGAAGCGGCACTGGCTCTGGGCCGGATCGGTTCGGCGGCGATTGCGGCCTGTCCGACGTTGACGCGCACGCTGCTCGAAGACTGTCGCTCGGTGCGGTCGACCGCCGCTCAGGCTCTGTGTCGGATCGGGCACGTCGACGATGAGATACTGGCGGCTCTGTGCGAAGCGGTCGAGGACAGCGATCCCGGCGTGCGTCGACACTCGGTCGTCGCGCTTGGGCAGTTGGGACTGGGCCATGCTGCAGCGCTCGATGCCATTCGCGGTGCATTGTCGGACGGAACGCCTGCGATCCGTGTTGCGGCATGTGCGGCGTTGTGCGAACTGGGGCCGGCAGCCCGGGAAGCGATCGACGATGTTGGAAAACTGCTGACTGACGAATCGGTCGACGTTCGCCGCGCCGTTGTTTCGTCAGTCTCGCAGATCGATCTCGCGTCCGTTCCGCTGTTGCGTCAAGCTCTGGACGATGAGGATGCCGAGGTGCGGCGGCTGGCGGCGGCGGCGCTCAGCGGGATCGGCCTCGCAGTGATGCCGCGTCTGCTGGAACGCGAAGATGCGGATGAGATTCTGGCCGGCCTCAAGAGTGATGGCTCGGCGTCAACGCGGTACGAGGAGCGGTCAGCGTGACGGTCTGGCGAGTTGAACTCGATCTCTTCCGAGGGCCACTTGATCTGCTGCTGTATCTTGTCCGCCGCGACGAACTCGATATCCGCGAGCTGGCGATCGCGCGAATCACTCGGCAGTTCGAGCAGTATCTGGCGGTGTTGCAGTTTCTGGATCTGGAACTCGTGGGCGAGTTTCTGGTGATGGCGAGCACGCTGGCGGAGATCAAGAGCCGCCTCGTTCTGCCGTCGCCGGAAGAGGAAGCCGACAACGAGATCGAGGTTGAGGATGATGATCCGCGCAGCGACCTGATCCGGCAGTTGCTTGAGTATCGACGCTACAAGGACGCGGCGTCGGCGCTCGAAGAGCACGCGGCCGAGTGGCAGGAACGGTATCCGCGTTTGACCAGCGAGCGACCGAAAGTCGGCAACCAGCCGCAGGATGACCTGATCAAGGAAGTCGAACTGTGGGACCTCGTCAGTGCACTGGCGAGGGTGCTCGAGAAGAAGGTCATCGACGAGAAGGCTCGCATCCGCGACGACGACACGCCGATTTCCGTCTGGGTCGAGCGAGTTGGCTCGACGGTTCGCGAGCAGGAGCGCGTCGCGTTTTCGTCACTGTTCAATGACGCGAACGAACGCAGCAAGATCATCGGGATCTTCCTGGCGATTCTGGAGCTGCTGCGGCATCACCACTTCCGGGCGGACCAGGCTGAGGATTTCGGTGAGATCTGGATCATGCCGCCGCTGGAAGGCGAGGCCGTCGAGGGGGAAGCTGCAGTCGAGGTTGGTGAAGTCGCTGCAGAGGACCGGGAACCCGCTGGAGAGCAGGTCGAGGCTGCTGCAGAGTCTGAGCCGGTCTCTGACGCCGAAGAGCAGACGGCAGCCGAGAATCAGACGGAAGCTGGCGAGCAGACGTTGCCTGAAGGTCCCGATGGCGAGCCTGGGATCCGACCCGCGGACTGAGCAGCTGGTGACGTCCGGTTGGTGCTCCGACGGGCGGTCGCTCTGGCTGGCGACATGACCGTCTTCCCAGCCGTTGCATCCTGACTAATCGTTATTGCCTGGCAATTCGTGGCTGTCTTTTACAAACTCCGAGGAGCGTCGCCTGAGGCTGCAGAGCCTGAGAGCAGGCTGACGCCGCATCGTCAGTGAGCCGGGGGCGGGATCTGACAGGGAATGCCGATTGTCGCTGGCAATCGGCGAATGGAGTGACAGTTCGATGCCGCGCTTCAACGAGTGGAGTTCCGGAGTCCGACCTCGCCCGAAAATCAGAGCGAAAGCAGTTCGGCTGGCCGCAATGGGCCTTGCGGTGTGTGTCGTGTCGTTGTCGGCGTTTGCGGCGTTCCCGCCTGGCGAGGGGCCGGATCGCGACCGGGATCGCGAGGGACTTTCGCAGAGCGAACGCCGGCCGGGTAATGGATCGAAGCCGGGCAGTGGATCGAAGCCGGGCAGTGGATCGAAGCCGTTGAAGAGTCCGATTCTGCGCGGGCTGCGGCAGTCGATCGGCGATCTCGACGCCTTTGAGGAAAGTGGGACAGCTGGCACGCTGACGAGGCAGCTCGAACAGGCGGATTCTCTGCTGACGTCGGTGCGCGAACAGAACCGTCGCGCGTTGCGATCGATGAATCGTCAACAGCGCGTGGGTCGGGCCCGGCAGTCTCCGAACCTGTTGCTGATCACGATTGACCGGCTGGGCTGGCGCGAACTCGGCTGCTACGGTCAGGAGCAGATTCAGACGCCGCGGATCGACGCTCTGGCAGAACAGGGACTGCGACTGAGGCGTTTTTACTCGGGAAGTGCCGATGCGACGGCGGCGCGCTGGACGCTGGTCAATGGTCTCAATACGGGGCACGGTCCGACCGCTCGCGACGACCGGTTCCGCATTCATGGTGCTGATCAGACGATGGCCGAGTGGCTCTGGGACGCCGGCTATGTCACGAGCTTTTTCGGGCTGTGGCCGAACGGTGACCTGCCGACGCAGCATGGGTTTGAGGACTGGTCCGGATTTCTGAACGCTGCCGAGGTTGCGGGCGGTTATCCCGAATCGATTCGAATCGACGGGGCCGAGATTGGCATTCTGGCCAATCAGAATGATGCCCGACAGATCTCGATCAATCGGCTGCTCACCAGCGAGCTGCATTCGTGGTTCAACGATGTCCGCTCACAGCGTCGACAGTTTTTCGTGCACATCGCGTTGCCGGTTGTCGCCGACCGGGATGACAGTGCGGCGGAGTCGGTCGCGCAGGCGCATCGTGAGGCCGTTGAGAATGTCGATCGGCTCGTCGGGCAGTTGCTCGACGTGCTGGATTCTGCCGGGTTGAAGGATCGGACGTGCGTTGTGCTGACGGCCGAGAGTGGACCGGACCCGCGCCGCGGAGACCTCGTGAAGAGCCTCGATCTGACGGGCGAACTGGCTCACGCGGAACATGGACTCGCCGAAGGGAATCTGCGTGTGCCGTTGATTGTTCGCTGGCCGCGATATGTTGCGCCGGGAGCTGTCAGCGATTATCCGGCGACTGTCTGCGACCTCCTGCCGACGCTGTGCGACCTGTCGCTGGCCTCCAAACGGCCTGATCGAACTGACGGTGTGTCATTGCTGCCGTTGCTGGTCGGTCGGGATCAGCCCGAGCATCCCTTGCTTTACTGGGAAACGACCAGCGAGACGAAAGGGCAGATTGCTCAGACGGGGGCCTGGAAGTGTGTCCGTCTGCCGGGCAGCCGCGAGATTTCTCTGTACAACCTGGAAGACGATCCGGCGGAAGCGGTCAATGTCGCGGAGCGTCATCCGGAAGTTCTGCAGAAACTGACGCGCTGAGGCGCCGCCGTCGCATCGGCTGTTGCGGTTAAGAGCGGCTGCAATGGTTGAGAGCGGCTGCAGGGGTCGGGGGCGCGTACGCGGATTGTGACGCTCAAGGCGGGGACGGGATCGCGGGGATCGCCGGGTTATTCGTCCTGTCCGGGCACAATCAGATCGTGTCGATTCTGCATCGCACGACGTGTGTGTCGCCGCGTGGAGGAAAGTGGCAGAATCGTTGCAGCGCGTGACGATGGGAGTTCGGCGAGCCGACTTGCGCGACGGCTTTCCTCCTGGATGGTTGCCTGAACCGACGCGTGCATCTCCGAATCTCCAGCGTCTCCTGAATACGATCGAACGGAAAGGCCACTCCGATGGCAAACCTCACTGCTCTCCTCGTTGGATTTGCGATTGCATCCGGTTCGCCGGTTGACGCACAGATTCAGACGGCGGACGCCCGTCCTGTCGACTTCGACGCCGTCGTACTGCAGATGAGCCACTCGTGTGCGGCACCAGTCGCCTGCGCTCCGACGAACGACTGTTGTCCGCCAGCATGCGACACCTGCAATCCCTGCTCGACCTGTGATTCATGCTGTGTTGATGGGGCCTGTTGCGGTTCTTACTGCTGCGGAAACTGGTGTGGAAGCTGCTGGGGCTGCCCGCGGCACTGCTGGAGTAAGGAGATCGAATGGACGACCAGCGACTTGTATCCGCACTTCGCGTACTACCCCGAAAAGCACGGCTACTACTCGTTCCGTCCGTACAACTGGATGCACTTTGAGCAGGCGAAGGCGGCATATCCGGGAGTTGACCAGAAGGCTCCGTTCTCGAACACATTCATCACGCAGGTGCAGAACGAGTTCATCAAGACAAACGGCCCCGGCCCGCTGGCACTCGGTTCGGATCAGGCCCGGGATCAGAGGATGCATCTGCCGAACGTCGAAGACATCCTGAACAGCGGAAAGTAAACGAAGTAACGCGATCTGCAGGCGGTCCGGACAAATCGTTCGGGCCGCCTTTTCTTTTGCGCGGTGACAACTGCGGAGCGGTGTTAGTGTGCCGGTTCCGAGCTTCGGCTGACTGCTGGCCGAGCGATCTCTGTCGTCCTCAGCTTTGCCCCGCCGCATGTCACTCCAGAACGATTCGACAGGAACGTCACAGATCCGCGAGTGGCTTGTTGCGGCCGTCGTGATGGCGGTCGTGACCGCGTGCCTGTTCCTGAAGCTGACGCAGCATCCGAGCGACGTGCTTGTCGGAGTTCACTCGTCAGGACAGAACGATCTGACGAGCCACTTTCTGCGCGGTCGCGACACGCCGCCGGTGTTGCGAGACCGTTTCGGCGAGTGGTCGAACTGGGATCCGTATCTGGCCCTTGGAATGCCGGTGCATGGCAATCCCCAGGCCGCGCTGCTGTATCCGCCAAACTGGATCGCCTTCGCGTTCGGTGCGGAACGCACACTCAGCTGGCTGATGGTCGCTCATTTGTGGTTCGGTGGCTTCGGCTGCTGGCTACTGGCGCGACACCTTGGACTCAGCCGGTCGTCAGCATTTGTGGGTGGCGTGTCCGCAGCTGGCGCGCCCTATCTGGTCGCTCATCTGGGCGAGGGCCATGTTGCTCAGCTTTTCACCGTTGCCTGGGTGCCGTGGATCCTGCTCGGTTTTGAACGCTTTCTCGATTCAACAGGCCGGCACTGGCGGATGATTCCCGCATGTGTTGCTTTGAGCTTTCTGACCGGCCATGTGCAGGAGCTGTATTACCTGATGCTGCTGCTCAGTGGCTGCGTTGTTGTGGTTGCCTGGCGGGAACGCCGAGCGGGCAACGCGACGGTCGCGAAGTCACTGCTGCTGCACTGGATTCTGGCGGGTGGATTTTCGATCGCACTGGCCTGTGGCGATCTGGTTCCGGTCTGGCTGAACAGTCGGCAGGCCGTCCGCAGTGATCGTCTGCCGTTGAGCGTCGCGGGAGACGGCCTGACACTCGCGCACTTGAAGCAGTTGCTCAATCCCTTCGCGCTGAGTCTGCCGGAAGAGACGGCGTCAAAGCATGGTTTCTACTGGACGAAGCTGTTTCACTTCGGGATTGGACCGTTGTTGCTGGCGGCTCTGGCGATCGTTGCTCAATGGAAGCGTCCGCAGACGCGGCGGCTGTTCTGGATGCTGGCCGTCGCGATCATCTTTGCGTTCGGAACAGCGACTCCCTTCTTCGCGATCTGTTACCGAGTGGTCCCGGTTCTGGGGTCATTCCGAGTGCCGACGCGGATTCTGTTTCTGTGTTCGTTCTTCGTGGCAGTCCTTGCGGCGATCGGTGCCGAACTGCTCTGCGGTCGTCGTTCCGGAACGGCTGACGAAGTCGCGAATCCTGAAGCCGAAGCCGGTCGCGAAGTGATGTCGGGTTCGCGTGGCAGGCTCCTGCTGGGAACGGTCGCTGGAGTGCTCATCGCGGGCGGAATCGGATACGAACTCTGGCGGCATGCGGATCGGGTGCTGGCGACGGCGGATCCCGCGTTGCTGCGGCGAGACTCAGCGGTCACTCAATTTCTTCGAGATGTCGGTGCGACGGGCCATGCCGGAACCAGTCGAGTTCTGGCGTCGCAGGAACTGTACTCGGACATCGAGTCGTTTCGTGATGGCGTGCCGCGCGTTCGGGGGTACGAACCCGTGCCTCAAATTCGATTGGCCTGGGCGATCGACGCTCTGTCAAACCTGCCAGACGGCCAGCTCGACTTCGCCGGGTTCCGGGAACTCGATCTCGCGACGTTGAACCAGCCCGTCGCTGACCTGCTGGGGACGCGCTTTGTGGTGACTGGAAGCGGGCAGACGGAACTTGAAGGTTGGCAGCGCGTAGCGTCAGGGCAGATTCCGCAGCCAGTGCAGATTCGAGGCGAGCAGTCAGACGAGCAGCTGGCGTTTCAGATCTTCGAGAACGTCGACGTGCTGCCGCGAGCGTTTGTCGTTGGGGACGTTGCCGAATGCGCCGACCTCGAAACGCAGGAACGCATTGAGCAGTTGGAGATGCTCAATCCGCGCGAAGCCGTGCAGTTGGAACGTGACGTCCTGCCCGACGAGCCGCGATCTGACTTCAAGGCAGCGCAGATCGATGACTACAAAGCTGACCGGGTGACGGTTTCCGTCGAACTCGACGCGCCGGGTTACCTCGTTCTGGCCGACCTGTTTCATCCCGGCTGGCGGGCGACGGTTGATGGCGAGCTGACAGAGATTCTCCCGGCGGATCTTGCTCTGCGAGCCGTGCCGCTGGACGCTGGCTCGCACGTGGTCGAGTTCGAGTACGAGTGCCCTGGCCAGACGACCGGGCTTATGGTGACGCTCGCGGCACTGGTCGCTCTGCTGGTTTCAGCAGCTTTCGCGCGACGCGGTCAGGCGACGGCTCGAACCGTTGCCTCTGTCGACTGACGCGTCGACAGACACGTTGGAGGCAGCAGACTTCAGGTAACGTTCGACTTCTGCTTCAGGAAGCCGCGTTGCGGTCGTTTCTTAACGCGGACCGAAGCTTTCAATTAGGCTGCTCGCCGCGTGAACTGACTCTTCTGCGAGGGAAACTGCCGTGACCATGCTGCGAGTTTCTGGACTGCCCGGTGCCGGCTTGCGAGTTGCGTGTTTTGTCTGCGGAATGGCGTCTGGCCTGGGAAGTGTCGCTGCCGACGAGTCGGCGAGCCTTGGTGATTCGCTGCTGAATCTGACACCAGAATCACGATCGCGGATGGACGCTGCGACAGAGCGGGGTCTGCTCGAGCTGGCTCCAGTCAACCTGCCGGTCGATCCGCCGGGCGACTGCAATCATTTCGGGTGGCCGATTGCGACGCAGACGGGCGATACGATTGTCGTCATGCACCGCCGGATTCCCGGCCATCGCGCCAGCGGTTCCGGCGGGCCGCACGAGAAGATGTCGTACGGCATCGTGCTCTGCAGTGATGACGGCGGGCAGACGTGGTCAAAGCCGTACGACCTGCGGGACTGCATGGCGCCGGAAGATCGCCATCGAGGCGGCATCGTCCCGCTGTCTCACCGGATGAAGTTCGACAAGGGCAACCTTTCGCCGATGGGCTACAAGGTGCATCTGCACTCGATCGGCACGACGCGCGACGGAGCCGTCATCGCGATCAACAATCATGGCGTGTTCCGTTCGGACGATCGGGGCCGCACCTGGAAACATTTCTCGAAGGCACTGCGCGACGACACGTTTCCGCATCAGATCATCAATCTCGGCCCGAGGATTCTCGATCATCCCGAGCATGGCCTGCTGGCGTTCGGCAACTGGTTCGGCGAGGTCGACAGTTATCACAAGTTGAGCAACCGCCTGGTCGCAATCCGCTCGCACGATGGCGGAGCCACCTGGCAGGTCGAGGATCACCCGGCCGGTTTTCCTCAGTACGAACCCGCGGTGCTGCTGCACGACGATCGGTTTCTGTTCGTCACGCGTGACCAGACGAAAGTGGACGCCCACCGCCAGATGATCTGGTCGCCCGGCAGCCCCCCTCAGATCATCAAGACCAATCTGCAGAACCCGCGACTGGTCGACACCGTCGACTTCAGTTTCAACCCGGTCACAGAACGGTTCGAGATCATTCGCAGCGAGCGTCACCGGATGCAGCTCTGGCTGTGGAGCATGGACCCGGAGGACTGGGATACCGGCCAGTGGCGCCGCGAGTGTCAGCTGCTTGATCGAGACGGTTCGTTCTACAAAGACGCTGACGGCTTCCATCCGGCAGGAGCCGTTGTTGACTCGGCACGAGGCGTCCAGCACATCTTCTTTTACAGCGGCCACCCCAACGGCCCGGCTGGCGTCTTTCGGCTGACGCGAACGCTGAGAACGAAGATTCTCAAAGCCAGCCTGAGCCCGGAGGAAACGAAGTAGTGACTCGTGTGCTTGTCGAGTGGGGCTCTAAGCTATCGCCTCTGAACGTGATTTCGGCATGGACTTCATTCTGACGTGGAATCTATTCCGGCGTGGACCCCAACGGGGTCAGAGAACATAGCCCGGGGTCAGCGGCGCAGCCGCGCCACCCCGGGTGAAAGAACCGTGATGACTCGAACCCTGAAAGGGTTCCACCACCGACCGACCAGTGTGTGCAACCCTTTCAGGGTTGGGTTTGTTTTGATTTCTGGTTCCTGGGGTGCGCCTCGCAAGCTCGGCGACCCCAGGCTTTGTTCTGAAACCGCGTTGCGGTTTTCTCGCGAACAGTTGCTCAAAAAGGACCTCACCCGTGCCCGAACGACACCGCCTTGTCTCCGTTGACGAAGTTGCTCCAGGAACCGGGAAGGAGTGCGTAGCGGCAGGCCGGATCATTGCGTTGTTCAACGTCGACGGCGAGTTTCACGCGATCGACGGCATTTGCGCCCACGCCGGCGGCCCGGTCGGCAACGGAGCGTTAGCAGGCAACATCGTCACCTGCCCCTGGCACGGCTGGCAGTACAACGTCGAGTCCGGCCAGCACTGCCTCACCCCCACCATCTGCCAGCAGTCGTTCCCGGTCACGGTCGAGGATGGAGAAGTCTTCGTGGAGATGTGAAGGCGAGGCGACAAATGGTGACGATCATCGCGACAGTTCGAAGTTCCGGTGTTTTTTCAGAGTTGATTGCATTCGTTCTGTCGTTCGTCGTGCTCCTTCCGCTGCTGGTAATGGTGGGCTTCTTTCTGGTCGGGTACGTCGCTAAAGGAAAGACGCGTTTGCGTCGACTCTTGCGGTCGTGTGCGTCACTGGCACTCGTTCTGTTTCTTGCGGGTTCGCTGCTGTCTGCCGTGCTCGTTTCTCGCAAGCCACCCTCTTCTTATGGAATGCGTCTCGCTGCCGGTGAAATTCGCCATTTGGAGAGAGCGGTCGTCGATTTCAAAATGCGCTTCGGAATCAATCCGCCGAGCCTGATTTATCTGTGCGAGCATTCCGAAGCCTGGGGAGCAGAACCGTACTCTCGGCGGTTCATCAAACGGCTCTGGCCGCAGTTCAATTTCGCTCTTGAACGCGATCTGAATCGTGACGGCGACACCAGTGACCGCATTGCGCTCGACGGTGCGGAGTGCCTGGTCTTTTTTCTGGGGGGCGTTGTTGATCCAGACAGCGGTCAGCCACGCGGGTTTTCGAAGAATCCCGCGAACCCGTTCATGATTGACAATGGCTCAAGGGACGGGCCGTTCTTTGAGTTTGAGGGATTTCGGATCGACCAATTGTTCGCTGGACGCTTCATCGACACAGACGGTGATGAGTTCCCGGAGTATGCCGATCCGTTTCACGGTGGAAAGACGCCAGTCGGTGCTGACCTCGTTCCTTATATCTACCTTTCGAGCTACGACGGCGTCGGATACTCCGATGCCGACGTGGCTGCGGTGGCTCACCTTTCCGCCAGCCCGCTGAAGAGCTGGTATCTGAAAGGGGCAGATGCTCCTTTCAAGCCTGACACTTACCAGATCATCTCTGCTGGCGCCGATGGCCTGTTTGGTGACGGCGGACTGATCGGGTTCCGTGAGCCAGCGTGGTATGAAGTGAAGCCGGATTACGGACCAGGATTCGACAACATCGCGAACTTCCACTCAGGTCCGCTGGGGCGGTAGCGCGAGTCTCGACCTTCGGCAGCTTGTACGAGTTCTCGGACGGGTGGCACGCCCTGAGGCACGAAGTCTGTAGGGCCGGTTCCTACCGACCGCTTGTCGATGGATGGCCGGTGGGAACCGGCCCTACTCAAACGCTTGAGTAACCGGCTGCTCATTACCAGCCGAAGAAGATGGTCTGGGAGAGCAGCATTCCTCCGGCGGCGGCGAGGCCGACTCGGATGTTGTCGTCGATGCGGCTGCGGACGGATTCGGCGACGGCGGCGATGAACGTCGCCAGCAGGCCGGCGGCGAAGGCCGGGGCGAAGAACACGGCCGGGTTCGATTCCGCCCAGTAGACGGTCGCGGACCACGGCGCCGCAAAGACCAGGAAACACAGGAATCCGGCCCAGCTCTTGTCGCGGTTCCAGGGCAGGGCAGGGCCTTTGAGCAGCAGGCCGCCCAGTGTCGCGAAACCGTCGCCGAACGAGATGATCGCCAGTGTTGCGAGACCGAGTTCGGCTTTGGCGGGGACGAACATCAGCATCAGGAAGACGGGGACGGTGTAGCCGAGGATGCAGGCCGGATTGCTGGTCTCGCCGCGGCGTGCGATGCGGCGGTACTTAACGGCGGTCGCAATGCCGATCCCGGCGATGACGGCTCCCAGCCACGCCCGGCAGTCCCACGACAGTGGATCGCGGTGATACTTGAACCAGAGAAAGACCGGTAGCAGGCCGGGGAGAATGTGCGTCAGCCGGCGGCGCCATTCGGCGGTTGTCAGGCGACCGATGTTTGAGGGACGCGGCTTCGTCACCGCTCCGCCAGTTGGCCGGCTGGTGTCGACCGGCAGGGCCGTCGAGGCAAACGTGGCGGTTGCGGCGGATGGGGAACCAGCGAGTGGCTGCTGTCGTGCCCGAAATTGATCAGACATGGCTCTCTCCCTGCAGGAGGACCGTCCGCTGGATTCTCCTCACCGGTCAGGACGATTGGAAAGTTGTCAGTTCGTGTGCCGGCTTGGGACTGAGGATGAGACGAAGGCGGCGGGGATGACGATTGGTCTGTGAGTGGCATCGCCGGGGAGCGATCGGGTCTCGCACAACTCCCGACCACCGGTGTCCCGGCAGCAGCCAGACCTGGGCAGAGTCGCCCGACAAAAGCCATCCCGTTGCTTATCGGCCAGCAAACTGCCCGGAATCAGCAAAATTGACACGTTGACGCGTGACGCTAAAGTCGCGCCGCCTCCGTTCCGGCGAAATCGTTTCTACGGTCTGGTCTGGAGCCTCATCGACCGGGGTTTCCCCTGGGGCCTGACCATCATCAACGCAACTCACGTCCTGCAGGGCTGTTTCGACAATCTGCGGACCTGCCAATTCGAGCCTCCTATGTCTGACTCTGCCCCGGATTTTTATCTCGGGACGTCGATCGACGGCGTGCACATCAACGCCGAACAGCTCAATGTGAGGTCACGTGACCTCAACGAGTTAATCGGTTCGGTGACCTTCACCGAATCCCTGTTCCATGTTCTGCAGGGGCGATTGCCGGACGAGCTGGAGCGGAAGCTGCTCGATCTGGTTCTGGTTTCGTTTCACGCCGGGTTCGGGCTGTTGCCGCCGACGACGCTGGTGCCGCGGCTGGTTGCCGGGACGGGAGTCGGGACGGCTCAGGCCATGGCCGCCGGGTTTCTGGCCAGCGGGCCGTACCATGTCGGGGCGGCGGAACTGGCGATGAAGATGTACGCCGAGATTGCCGACGAATTCTTCGCGTCCCGTGATGCCGGGGCTGCGGCGACGGCGGGAGAACTCGAGCAGTTCGCGTACGAAGCTGCGAAGGAGCGGCTGGCGCGTGGCGAGACGCTCGGCGGGTTCGGCCATCCGCTGCTCAGAAAGGACCCGCGTCCGATCCACACGCGGCGAGTGATCGCCGAACTTGGAGCGAACGGGCCCTACTTCGACGTGTACGATGGCGTCGCCCGGCTGTTGCAGGAGGCCAAGGGGATTCCGCCAAATGTCGACGGTATCACCGGCGCGATCATGCTGCATCTGGGGTTTCAGCCGCAGCACGGCACCGGGTTGTTCCTGCTGGCGAGGTCGGCGGCGATGCTCGCTCACATTATCGAAGAGCAGACCGACATGCCGTATCAGACGATGAAGCGGTTTATGTTTCTGCCGGTCGCGCTGCCGAAGCTGTTCAACGCCGACTTCAAGAAGATCAACAAGCGGTTCAACGGGTTGCGCGACTCGAAGGTGTTCAACCTGCTGAGGAACGCGCTGCCGAGTTCCGCGCGAAAGGCGCGCAGCGAGGCTGCGGAGAAGGAGCAGGTTGATCAGGCGGCGGTGAACGAGTTCCGTTTGGCCCGCGATGCTCAACCGGTTCAGCCGCCGGTGAAGTCAGCGGTGGCCGGCAACCAGTTCGTCGATCAGACGGTGGCTGATGCGACAGGGGATGCAGGAGCGGACGAAGCGGCGCACTTTCTCGCGGAATCGTCGTCGCCGGAGCTGCTCGCCGGGGCGGCCTTCTTCCTCTCCGGATGCCTGCAGCAGTCTCGAAGTGGCGAGCAGAATGAGAAGCTGGAATCGCTGGTCAGTTCGGCGCTGAATCTCATCGAAGAAGCCAGTTCGGCGGTTGAACCATCTGACGAGTAGGCCTGGTGCGTTACGCTTTGCCGTCCGCGCCCTACAATGCGGGACGGACCAGAATTGTTTAACGCCCAGGCGCCGGCGACCACCGACGTCGACTTTGTCTGGTGGCCGGCGCCTGCGGCTGGGCGTTAAACGGGATTCAAGTCGTTCAACGGCTGCTCGCTGCCACCACATCCAACCGGCAAGGATCGCACCATGCCCGGCGACTATATCGTTCGATACGGCTCGACCCGCAACGTGGCCGAGTTCAGTTTCAAAGGCCCGCAGGATCTCAAACGCGACGATGCAGTCGTGATCCGCAGCAATCGCGGTACTGAGTGGGGCGAGGTGCTCTGTCCGGCAAGTGACCGAACGCGCGAGTACATGGGCACGCAGGAGCAGGTCGGACGGATCATCAAGCTGGCCGACGACGAAGCCTGGTCGCAGCTCGACGATGTTCGAATTCGCGAACGCGATGTGTTTGAACGCGGCAAAGAGGTCATTCGCGAGCACAAGCTGGCGATGACACTGGTCGATGTTGAATGCGTCTTTGGTGGCGAGCGGATCATCTTTTACTACCTGGCCGAGCAGCGGGTCGACTTCCGGGAACTGGTCAAGGATCTGGCCAGGCGGCTGCAGACGCGGATCGAAATGCGGCAGATTGGCGTCCGGGACGAGGCGAAGCTGCTGGCCGATTTCGGCGACTGTGGCAAGCCGGTCTGCTGCGGGACGCACCTGCGTGAGATGCCGCCGGTGTCAATGAAAATGGCCAAAATGCAGAAGGCGACGCTCGACCCGAACAAGATCAGCGGTCGCTGCGGACGTCTGAAGTGCTGTCTGCGTTACGAATTCGACACGTACGAAGAGTATCGCCGGGAGCTGCCGAAGGCCGGCGCGATCGTGTTGACGAAGCAGGGCCAGGGAAAGGTCATCGGCCAGGAAATTCTTGCCCAGAAGGTGCTCGTTGTCTTCGAAGGCGGTCGGAGAATGCTCGTCGATAAGGGCGACATCGTGACTGTGGTGAGTCGGAAAGGCGGCGGCTCGAAGGAAGACGGTCGCGAGAAGCAGAAGACCAATCCGGACCAGTCTGCGGACGCGGCGGGCGACAAGGGGCGGCGGCGCCGCGGAGACCGGCCACGCAAGCGGTCCGGTGACCGATCGGATGCCGGTTCGGCTCCGACAAGTGATTCTGCGAATGATTCTGACTCTGCGACTGAGGCGGCACCTGCTCCGGCGAGCCAGCCGCAGTCGGTTGAGAAATCGCCTGCGCCCGAGCAGCCTCAGCGTGCTGCAGGTCCGCAACGCGCGGAGCAACCAGAAGCTGCCGCCGCAGAAGAAGTGTTCGGTGACGGCTTGTCTGAACCGGAAAGCCCGCCGGCCTCCGGTGAGTCTTCCCGGGGCTGATTCCCCACCATCCGCCGTCGCGAGAGCGGAACTTATCCTGTCGCTCCTGGAGTTGCTCCATCGTGCCGCTGATTCCGCTCGACCTTCTGCAGGCTGGCGAACATGCCCGCATCGTCGATCTCGACGGTGAGGAAACGCTGATCACGCGGTTGCACGAAATGGGCCTGCGCGACGGCGTCGAACTGACGATGGTTCAATCGGGCGAGCCCTGTATCATCGCGATCGGAAACCACCGACTCAGTCTCCGCGGCGGCGACACCACGGTGATCATGGTCGAGACGCTGTAGGCCGATGTCAGAGGATCCGCTTGCGGCTGTAGTGGACGAGGTCACGAGTCCGTTGCAGGGAGATGCCAGTTCGGGACTCGTGGCCTCGTCCACGACCCGGAATTCAGGTTTGAGAAAACGCTTCCGGGTAGTCCGTCATGCCAGCAACCGCTGCTCACACTGCTGAGACCCGGCCTCTGCCGTTGCGGCGGCGGGCTGATCTGACGTGCCGCGAGCAGCAGTTTGGAGGGACGACGTTCTGGCACGTCAAGGATCCGATCGCGTTGCGTTACTTCCAGCTCAAGCCGGAAGAGTACGCCGTGCTGCAGATGCTCGACGGCACCGTTTCGCTGCGAGACATCCGGCGGCGGTTCGAGCAGCAGTTTGCTCCGCAGCGGATCGCTCCGATGCAGCTGCAGTCGTTTCTCGGGATGCTGCACAGCTCGGGGCTGATCGTGTCCGAGACGCCGGGGCAGGCCGAGCATCTGCTGGAACGATCGCAGCAGCAGACCTGGCGGAAGGTGCTGTCGGCTGTGTCGAGCGTTCTCGCGATCCGGCTGCCGGGGTTCGATCCGCATCGCTTTCTGAACTGGCTGACGCCGCAGCTGCGGTTCGTGTTTTCGCCGGTCTGCGTGACGCTGTGTTTCGCGCTGATGATTGGGGCGTTGTTGCTGGCCGGACTGCAGAGTGACGCTCTGGCGGCGCGGCTGCCACGTTTTCACGAACTGTTTTCGGCAGGCAATCTGTTCTGGCTGGCGGTGACGCTCGGCGCGACCAAGGTGCTGCACGAACTCGGACACGCGGTCGCCTGCCGGCACTTCGGCGCGGACTGTCACGAGATGGGGCTGATGCTGCTGGTGTTTACGCCGTGCCTGTACTGCAACGTGTCGGATGCCTGGATGCTGCCGAAGCGCTGGCAGCGGATCGCGATCAGTGCGGCGGGCGTTTATGTCGAGCTGGTGCTGGCGTCGGTCTGTCTGTTTCTGTGGTGGTTCTCGGTGCCGGGGCCGTTCAACGCGGCGTGTCTGAACGTCGTCCTGGTCTGTTCGGTTTCGACGGTTCTGTTCAACGGCAACCCGTTGCTGCGGTACGACGGCTACTACATTCTGTCAGACCTGGTCGAGATTCCGAATCTGCGACAGCAGGCCGGCGCACTGATCCGCAACGCGATGTCGCAATGGTTCCTCGGGACCGAGATTGGTAATCAGCGATTGCTGCCCGAGCGACGCCGCGGGTTTCTGATCGGCTGGTCGATGGCGGCTCTGGCTTATCGAGTGGTTGTTGTGTGGAGCATTCTCTGGTTTGTCCACGCGGTGCTGAAGCCGTACGGTCTGCAGTCGCTGGCGGCGGCGGTCGGCGTTATCACGGTCGCCGGGATGATTCTCGGCCCGCTGGTGCAGCTTGTCATACTGCTGAGAAACCCGTTCTGGAGTCGCACGGTGAACTGGCCGCAGTTTCGTATTCGCAGCGCGATCGCACTCGTCATGATCGCCGGCCTGGTCATTCTGCCGCTGCCGTGTTCGGTAACCGCTCCGGCGATCATTCAGGCGGAGGGAGCCCGCAGTGTTTATGTCACCGTGCCGGGCCGACTGATTGATGCCGCAGAAACCGGTTCGCAGATTGAAGCCGACGCTGTCGTTGGACGGCTTGAGAACCTTGAGATCGAGCGCAGCATCACGTTGCTGAACGGCGATGTCGCGCGGCTCGAACGGCAGCTCGAAACACTCGAACGTCGCCGTGTCCGCGATCCGGAAGCGGTCGAAGCGCTGATTCCCACGACTCAGCAGCAGCTCGCGGACAAACGCGAAGAGCTTCGTCAGCGGCAGCGCGATCTGGATCGGCTCACGCTGCGCAGCCCGGTCGCCGGGCGAGTTCTGCCGCCGTCAGACCGCCGCGATTCGGCAGAGCAATCCGTCGGGCAGAGTGAGACTGACCGGATACTGCCTCAGTGGTCGGGAACGCCGCTGGATGTTGAGAACCGAGGAGCGACGCTCGATGTCGGCACCGAGTTTTGTCTCGTCTCGTCGAGTGGCCGGTTCGAAGCTGTGGCGGCGGTCTCGGAGTCCGACGTTGAACTTGTCGCGACCGGGCAGCGAGTCGAGCTGCTCGTCGACCATCTGGCCGATCGCTGGCTGACGGGCACGGTCGCGGAGATCGCCGAAGTTGATCTGACGAATGCTCCGCGCGAACTGACCGAGCACGAGGACTTTCCGACGCGACTCGACGGCGATGGCAGCGTGCGTCCGGCAGCGACGGCTTACCAGGCGAGGATTCGGCTCGACGCGGCAGACTCACTGCCGCTGACGCTGCGTGCCCCGGCGCGAGTTCGTGTTGAAGTCGCCGACCGCTCAATCGCCCAGCGAACGCTGCGCTTCGTTCGTCAGACGTTTCGGTTTCGGTAAGTGCGTTCTGTCTGGCTGGAGCCGGATTTGCGGTGATCGCTCGGCGAATGCCGCATAACGCCCGGACGGACGCTCAGCAAACTCAAGGTTCACAACGCGTCCAGAAACTCTTCAACAGTCAGCCCTGCACCCTTGATTTGTGCGAGGAGGAGCCCCTTCTTGACATCATGGCCACTATGGATCGGCAACGAGACAAGGTGCAGAACTCCCTCCTTTTTCAGGATCGCGTGACTGCCGTTGTTTCGGACTTCTTGAAACCCGAGCTTCTCGAATGCCTTCTTCGCTTTCTTTCCGCTGACGGACGGAAGGCTAGACATCTACAAGAAACCACCGTTCTTTCGATTTATCGCTGCGACAGACTTCGACGTCGCTCCACGGGATCGCCTCTCCGAGTTGCTCATAAGCCAGTACGGTTTCACGAAAAGCGTCAGCGAGATTGGCCACGGCTTCGTTTTCGGTTTCTCCTTGGCTTGCTACGCCAGGAAGCCGCAGCGAGTAAGCCGAGAAACCGCCTTCTTCTTCAGGGCAGATAACTGCCCGACACTCAAACATCCTATCGCCGAATGTGCGCCACTCCTTGACGATGACCGTCGTTGAATTCGCACCGCGACGATTATCGATTTCTTCAATCGTTGGTGGAGTCATGGCTTGGATCATTGTCTTGTTCCGGTATTTGAACTTCTGTAACGCGAATCCGGTGCATGCCCAAGGGGACGTTTTCGTCGCCCCAAAGAAGCTCTAGAGCAAAGATGCCTGGTTCTGGCACCGGTAGACGCGGCAAAGGAACGACGAGTTCAATGGTCTTCAGTGGATCATCGCTCTTGACGACGAGAGTGGCCTCAATGAGTGCCCTGTCATCTTGAAGCGACACGTAACGAAGTGAAAACTGCTGCTCTCCTCGAACTTCCGTGAGGCTGATGTATGCGTAGGGCGAACCAGCATCGAAGCCCCCTTGCATCATGGGCGCTGGCGGCTGTCCCTCGCGTTCCATGTGCGCCTTGACCACATCATTCGGAATGTACGCGAGGGTCTGAAATACGCCGGCGATAATCTTCTTCCCGCTGGCGTTGTCGGTGTAAACCCGATCCGCAATCAGAAGGGACTGAAGAATCGGTTTCGCGTATCTTGTTCCCTCGATCGTCATTCTGACGTCCGATGCTATACATAATAGTAGGCCACGATTTGACTTACGGCAATATGATGCTGTGGGGCGAGATGGCTTTGAAAAATCGTCCGCAATCGGCGACCTAGCTTACGCAGTCCACTGTACATCTTCAATCAATTCCGCTGATACATCACGGGGGCTGTTGCTGAACTCTGCGAGTGATCTGTCGCCCCCAGGCACCCATCGCACTTGTTCAGCCGTCGCCGTTGCCTCGGCCCGGAATCGCGCGGCCATGCGGGTCGTGTTCCGGATGCTCAAGTTCGTCGGCGAGTTCTGAGAGCAGACGCTCGTCAAGGAAGTGCTCGACGCGGTGCGCGGTCTCGTCGAGATGGTCGTCCGGCAGTGTGAAGTGCCGGGCCATGTAGGACTCCCAGAGTCGGTGGGAACGGACGAGCTGTTGCGCTGCCGAGCGACCGGAGTCCGTCAGAGCCGGATGGCCTGCGGCGATCGTCACCAGGCCCTGGCGTTTGAGGTTCCAGACGGCGAGGCGGCGAATCAGGGGCTCGAACCGCGCGGGCCAGCCAGCCGGGATGACCTGCGGAACGCGGGCCGTTTCGGATTCCTGCTGCCGGTACAGGCCGCCGAGCAGGTCCTCGCAGGCCATCCGGAGGCCGAAGCTCACTCGCCGCACGGTGGCCGACAGGATGCCCTTCTGCGGGCTGAGCAGCACGGCGATCAACAGCAGAACGCCGCCGGCCACGGCGGCCATTCCAGCGGTCGATGAATCGTCAACGGAATCGAACCCGAGCGGTCGGAAAATCACAGCCGGTGCCGCGAGCGCCAGCAGGTGGCCGCCCAGTGCCGACGCCGCCGCAACGCCGATCGCGACGGTGAGCAGAGAACTCAGCCGCGACGTCAGCAGCGAGGCGGTGACCGCCGGGACGATCAGCATCGTCAGGACCAGAATGCTGCCGACGGACTCGAACGCCGCGACGAGCGACACCGACGTCGCGGCCATCAGCACGTAATGCACCAGCACCGGGCGATAGCCAAGGTTCTGCGCCAGAGCGGGATCAAACGTCGTCACTCGCAGCTCTTTGAAACAGACGCCGACGAGCAGCAGGTTGATCGCCGCGACGCTCAGGTTGACGACCAGCGCCTGCGGGATCGACGTTGTGCCGACCGTCTCGAAGACCACGGTTTCGATCGCTCCGAACAGAACGCAGTCGGCATCGAGATGCACGTTGTCGGCAAACAGCCGCACCATCAGCAGGCCAGCGGCGAACAGCGACGTGTAGACAACGCCCAGCGAGGCTGCGGCTTCAACTCGACCCAGTCGCTGGACGGCGTCGGTCAAAAACGCGGTGAGCACGCCAACGACTGCCGCCCCGGACAGGATGACCAGATGGCCGATGGGGCCGGAAGTTCCGCTCGCCCCCGCCCACCAGTGGGCGATCAGAAACGCCGAAACGATCCCCGGCAGTGCCGTGTGGCTCATCGCGTCGCCGAGCATGCTCTGACGGCGGAGCATCAGAAACACCCCCGGAATCGCGCACGACACGGCAGCGGCCATCGCCGTCAGCACGATCCAGGTGTCAAGACTGGTCCAGGTCATGGGAATCTCGACCGGTTTCGTTGGGAGTTTCGAGTCGGAGAAATCGGGTGGCCGGGGCTGGACTGAGCCTGCGAAGGAAGCCCCGGAATCTTAGTCATTAGCGACGCAAACCGGAGCTTCGCTCGTGCCTCGCTCCAGCCCCGGCCACCGCGTCGCGTCAGAAGGAGGCAGCGAGATTGGCAGAATAATGAAGGGCAGAATGATAAGTCGCAGAATAATGACTGCCTGGAATGATTCTGCCCTCCATCATTCTGCCAATTCGACCGCTGCTGGCGCGAGTTTCGCTGACTCGGTCTTCAATCAGCTTGCACGGCTTGTCGGGTGCCACTGGCTCTGCCAGTGCGTCCCCCGCCGGGCTCACTGAAGAG
>Ga0070726_10001134_pt1 | contig 27881 bp, 23 predicted proteins | sample tdAd471_FD_67275 | JGI IMG/M metagenome (GOLD analysis project Ga0070726, IMG submission 67275) | Marine sediment microbial communities from the Atlantic coast under amendment with organic carbon and nitrate - tdAd47.1 | ecosystem: Environmental > Aquatic > Marine > Coastal > Sediment | place...
CTCAACAGGGCCGTTGAAAAAGGCGTCGAGCCGCCGTCGCAGTTGGCCGTCGGGACGATGCTGGAGGTGCCCGCGCTGCTGTTTCAGCTGCCGGCGCTGCTCTCGCGCGTGGATTTCATTTCCGTCGGGTCGAACGACCTGCAGCAGTTTCTGTTCGCCAGCGACCGGGGCAACCCGAAACTGGACGGCAGATACGATCCGCTCGCCCCAGGCATGCTTCTGATGTTGAAGACCGTCGTCGATGCCTGTGTCGCCGCCGACGTGCCGATCTCGATTTGCGGCGAAATGGCGGGGTCGCCGCTGGAGGCGCTGGCCCTGATCGGTCTCGGTTTCAGGCGGCTGTCAATGAATGCAAGTTCCGTGGGGCCCGTCCGCGCAATGGTTCGTAGTGTTCAGTGCGAAAAACTGACCGATTTCATCGACAGCGTAATGAATAGCCATCACCATTCTTTGCGCAGTTACTTGGCCTCCTACGCCAAGGACCATAAGATTCAAATTTAATGTTAACATTTAGCGCGTTGCTTTTAATAAACTCTTTGTGTTAGTGGTTGACCGTGTGAACGGTCAACAGCGGTTTAAGTTTGTACTGACGACATCTTGATAATCACCGACGACGACTTGGTTATCCTTTGCGATAAGCAAGGATCGATCCAAAGACGGCCGTTCGTCGGTCCGACGATTGGATAGGACGATGGCTAGAGGCGGCGCGGCGAAAGAAGCTGCGAACGATACTGGTAGAACGGAACTGAAGACGGTCGTGGATAATCGCACCGTCGGGGAGATCCTGTCCGAGGCGCGCATCGCCCGCGGCATGGACTATGCCGGCGTCGCCGAACAACTCCGGATCAGGCGCACCTATATCGAAGCGATTGAAGAGGGTCGTCTGGGCGATTTGCCGGGATCGACCTACGCGATCGGCTTCGTTCGCACCTATGCGGAACTGATGGGCCTGGACGTTCCCAAGATCGTCTCGAAATTCAAACAGGAAGCTGCCGATTTCGAAGACCGGACCCAGCTGGTCTTCCCGGAACCAATGCCCGGAAGCCGCGGTCCGACCGCATCGGTCATCGTGATCGCGATCCTGATGCTGGCCGGCGCCTATGGCGGCTGGCTCTATGTCTCCAACAAGGACCGTGACACGATAGAATTAGTGCCGCCCCTGCCGGAAGCGCTGACCAAGCTGCTGTCGCAGGCGACAGACGGCCAAGCGCCTGCGGAAGCCGTTCCCGCGCCGGCCGCCGAGCAACCCGCGCCGCTCGCAGCCCCCGTTGCCGAAAGCGCGCCGTCCGGCGCCGCCACCGAACCGGCGGTCCAGCCGACGATCGTGAACGAAACGATCGCCTCCGCCGCGACAGCGCCGGAAGCCACATCCGAAACCGTTCAGGAAGCCGGGTCCCAGGCCGCTGCCTCGGTTGAAGCCAACGCAACCGAAACAGTGGAAGCCGCCGCGACCGCCGCGGAAGAAGCCGCCACGGTTATCGCGGAAGAAGCCGCGGTGGAGGCCGCCGCCGGTGTTTCGGCCGAAACCCAGGAAACCGCCGCGGAACAGGTCGAATCCGCGACCGCCGCCGCAAACGAGACGGCCGTGCCCGCCCCGACTGCCCCCGCATTGGCCGTGCCCGCACCGGCCGCGCCGGCCGCAAGCGAAGAACCGGCCCCCGCCGTTTCGGAACCTGCGGCGCAAGCGGGTGTTCAGGAGGCCGAAACCGCGCTGCCGCAGGTCAGCGGCACGCAGCCCGCCGCCTTCGGGACGGAAGCGGGAGCGTCGCGGATCGTCATCCGGGCGACCTCGCCGTCATGGGTGGAAATCACCGCCGCCGACGGCACGGTCCTGTTGAACCGCCTGCTGCGCACCGGCGATACGTTCCGCGTGCCGGACCAACCCGGCATCAAGCTCGTCACCGGCAGCGCCGGCGGGCTGGAATTCACCGTCGACGGCAAGCTCGCCCCGCGGATTGGCGAGGTGGGCGACGTGCGCCGCGATGTTCTTCTGGAGCCCGACGCGCTTCTGAAGGCGCAATAGCACGGCGGATCGTCACGGCCCTTGATCTTTCGAGGGCTTGCACGCATTTTCCCCACCGTCCGGTCCGGCCGGCCGACAGTCGCCTGTGCAGGGTTTTTCCCGCGCCGGCAGGTCATCGGCGGCGGGACATCCGGGCCAGAGCATCACCGAACAGGTCAGCGCTATGAGTGTGCGTCCCTATCGCGACATCTATCGCCGCAAATCCCGTCAGATCATGGTCGGGTCCGTGCCTGTTGGCGGCGACGCGCCGATCACCGTGCAGACCATGACCAACACGCTCACCGCGGATGTCGATGCGACGGTCGCGCAGGTTCGCCGATGCGAGGAGGCGGGCGTCGACATCATCAGGATTTCCTGTCCCGACGAAGCCTCGACCGAAGGCCTTGCCAAGATCATCCCGCAAGTCACGGTGCCGGTCGTCGCGGATATCCATTTCCACTACAAACGCGCGATCGAGGCCGCCAAGGCCGGCGCCGCCTGCCTGCGGATCAATCCCGGCAATATCGGCAGCGCCGAGCGCGTGCGCGAAGTCGTCAAGGCGGCGAAGGATCACGGCTGCAGCATGCGGATCGGCGTCAATGCCGGCTCGCTGGAGCGCCACCTGCTGGAGAAATACGGCGAGCCCGTGCCGGAAGCGATGGTGGAAAGCGCGCTGGAGCATGCCAAGATTCTCGAAGACAACGATTTCTTCGATTTCAAGATCAGCGTGAAGGCCTCCGACGTCTTCCTGGCCGCCGCCGCCTATCAAGGCCTGGCGGAGGCCTGCGATTACCCGCTGCATCTCGGCGTCACGGAAGCGGGCGGCCTTCGGACCGGGACGATCAAGAGTTCCATCGGGATCGGCTCCCTGCTCTGGGCCGGTATCGGCGATACGATCCGGGTTTCGCTTTCCGCCGATCCGGTCGAGGAAGTGAAGGTTGGCTTCGATATCCTGAAGTCGCTGGGCCTGCGCTACCGCGGCGTCAACGTGATTTCCTGCCCGTCCTGCGCCCGCCAGCAATTCGATGTGATCGAAACCGTGCGGGTGCTGGAAGAACGGCTCACCCATATCACCACGCCGATGACGGTTTCCGTGATCGGCTGCGTCGTCAACGGCCCGGGCGAGGCGCGTGAAACCGATATTGGCTTCACCGGCGGCGGCAAGGGTACGCATCAGGTCTATATCGCCGGGCAACCGGCCCACCGCCTGAAGGACCAGGACATCGTCGACCATCTGGTCGGGCTGGTCGAGGCCAAGGCGGCGGAAATCGAGAAAGAGCGGCAGGAAGCGGCCGCGGCGGAATAGTCGAAACCGAGTTGGAGTACTGGAATGGCGGCGTTACAGCCTGTCCGCGGCACGCATGACCTCTTGCCCGAAGACCACCGGCGTCACCGCCATGTCATCGACCGCGCGGCCGCGGTGTCGGCCCTGTATGGCTACGAATTCATGTCGACGCCGATTTTCGAATTCACCCAGGTGTTCAAGCGCACCCTGGGCGATACGTCGGATGTCGTCACGAAGGAGATGTATACCTTCACCGACAAGGGCGGGGACGAGGTTACCCTTCGGCCGGAAAACACCGCCGGCGTCTGCCGGGCCTATATGTCAAACGGCCTCGCCCAGCATGCCCCGGTCCGGTATTTCTATGGCGGCCCGATGTTCCGCTACGAGCGGCCGCAGAAGGGCCGGCTGCGCCAGTTCCACCAGATCGGGATAGAGCTGATCGGTGCGCCGCAGCCGCTTGCCGATATCGAGGTCATCGCCTGCGGCGCGGCCATTCTGGACAGTCTGGGTATTCTGGAGCGGACCGAGCTTGAGCTGAACACGCTGGGCGACACGGATAGCCGGACGGCGTATCGGCAAGCCCTGGTCGACTATTTCAGCGGTCACAAGGACGCGCTGTCCGCCGACTCGCTTGACCGGCTGGACCGTAACCCGTTGCGTATTCTGGATTCGAAGGATGAAGGCGACCGGAAGCTGATCGCCGATGCGCCGGTCTTCTCCGATTATCTGAACCAGGAAAGCCAGGATTTCTTCGCGACGGTCCGTCAGGGCCTCGACGATATCGGCATCCGCTATCGCCTCAACCCGCGCCTTGTCCGCGGCTTGGACTATTACTGCCATACGGCCTTCGAGTTCACGACGACGGAACTGGGTTCCCAAAGCGCGGTGATGGCCGGGGGGCGGTATGACGGCCTGATCGAAATGATGGGCGGCCCGTCGACGCCGGGCGTGGGCTGGGCCGCGGGCATCGAGCGCCTGTCGATGCTGGCCAGCGAACCCGCGCAGCCGACACGGCCCGTCGCCCTGGTCCCGATGGGCGAAGCGGCCGAGCGGCAGGCCCTGAAGCTGGCCGAAACGCTGCGCGGCGCCGGCATCCAGGTCGATATGGCGTTCGGCGGTAATATGAAGCGCCGCATGAAGCGGGCCGACAAGGTGAACGCCACCGCGGCGGTGATCCTGGGCGATGACGAATTGCAGCGCGGCGTGGTGCAGATCAAGGATCTCGCCACCGGCGAACAGGTCGAAGCCCCGATGGACGGTCTCGCGGCGCGGCTTGCGTCGCCGATGTGACCGGGCGGATACTGCCCGCATGACGGAGGCAGCAGGATTCCGGGAAAACCCACGCTACGCGGTTGTCGGCGCAAGCCATCACACCGCGGATGCGGCGTTCCGGGACCGTTTGTTCGTCGATGACGAAGCACGCGCCGGATTGCTGGCGAAACTCCGCGACAGCGGTGTCGGCCAGGCGGTGGTCCTGTCTACCTGCGATCGCGTCGAATTTCACGTCGCCCTGCCTGATCCCGAAAAGGGCGTGCGGGCGATAGAGGATGTGGTGGCCGACCGCACGGGCCGCCGCCATGCGATGGTCGAGGAGCAGGTTTTCCGCCGCTACGACCAGGATGCGGTCCGGCATATCTTCCGCGTCGCCTGCGCGCTTGAAAGCCAGGTGGTCGGCGAAAGCCAGGTCCTGGGGCAGGTGAAGCACGCTTTCGCCCAGTCGCGCGACGCTGCGATGATCGGTCCCGACCTGGACACGCTCTATCAGGCGACCTTTTCGCTCGCCAAGCAGGTGCGCACGGAAACCAGGATCGGCGAAGGGGCGGTTACCGTCGCTTCCGCCGCGGCGCAGATCACGCGCGACCTGCATGGCGATCCGGCGAAGATCCGTCTTCTGGTGATCGGGCTGGGCGATACGGGGGCCCTGCTGCTGGAACAGTTTCGCCTGGCCGGCGTGCAGGACTGCGTCCTGACCGGGCCGTCGCGGCGCACCGAACGGGCCGCCGCGCGGGCGCAATGCCATTTTTCCCCCTTCGAGGCGCTGCCCGGCGCCTTGGCCGAGGCCGATGCGGTCATCACCGCCTCGGGCACGGGCCGGTTCCTGGTCGACCGCGCCTTGGCTGTCGGCGCCTTGCGACAGCGGCGCGGGATGCCGATCATCCTGTTCGATTGCGGCAGCCCGGAAGACGTCGATCCGGCGGTGGATGATCTGGACGGCGCCTTCCGCTATACCCTGGCGGATCTTGAGCGGATGGCGCGCGAAGGGAAGTTCGGCCGGCACGAACAGGCCCAGGAAGCGGCGAGAATGGTTGACGAAAGGGTGCTTAGCTTCCAGAAATCGCTTGCGGCGCAGGAAGGGATTCCGGGCCTCGTCGCCCTCCGGCAGCATTTCGAGGACGTTCGCCGCCACGTGGTCGAACAGCATGCCCATGCGGATGCGGAGGAAGCCACGCGGCTCTTGATCAACCATCTTCTGCATTCACCCAGCAAGGTGCTTCGGGAAGTGGCGGCACAGGGCGGCGTGGCGGATTTGCGGGATACGATAACGGTCAACCGCGTCGTTGCGCGCCTGTTCGATCTTCGGTTGGAGGATCCCGCCGGCGCGCAAACGGAGAATGAACAATCAGGCGATGGCCGGAAAGACAGTGGGTCTGACGAATGAGTTGGCGTGATAGATTGGAACGGGTGACGGCCCGGGCGCAGGAACTGTCCGACCGGATGGCGGCGGGGAAACTTGACGCCCAGCAATTCACCGCCCTTTCCAAGGAATATGCGGATATTTCCCCAATTGTTGAAAAGATAGCGGAGTTTCGCGCGGCGGAACAGGAACGCGCCGATCTTGAAGACCTGCTCGCGGACAAGTCGAACGATGCCGAAATGCGGGAAATGGCGCGCGAGGAAATCGGCGCGCTGAAAGAGCGTCTGCCGGAGATCGAGCACGAGCTGCAACTGATGCTGCTGCCGCGGGACGAGGCGGATTCGCGCAACGTGATCGTTGAAATCCGCGCCGGCACCGGTGGTGACGAAGCAGCGCTTTTCGCCGGGGACCTGTTTCGGATGTACCAGAAATACGCCGCCCTGCAGGGCTGGAGGATGGAAGTGATCGACGCCAGCGAGAATGATATCGGCGGCTTCGCCCAGATCGTCGCCTCGATCAGCGGCGGCGATGTTTATGCGCGCATGAAATACGAATCGGGCGTTCATCGGGTTCAGCGTGTCCCGGTGACGGAAAGCGGCGGCCGCATCCATACCTCGGCGGCGACGGTCGCGGTCCTGCCCGAGGCGGAGGAGGTCGATATCAGCATCGACGAGAAGGACCTTCGCGTTGATACCTACCGGTCGCAGGGCGCCGGCGGGCAGCACGTCAACACGACCGACAGTGCCGTGCGCATCACCCATATGCCGTCCGGGATCGTGGTTCAGTGCCAGGACGAGAAGTCCCAGCACAAGAACCGCGCGAAGGCGATGAAGGTCCTGATGGCGCGGCTTTACGAGCACGAGCGGGAACGCCAGGAATCGGAACGCGCGGCCGACCGCAAAGGCCAGGTCGGCTCCGGCGACCGGTCCGAGCGGATCCGGACCTACAATTTCCCGCAGGGGCGGGTCACCGATCACCGGATCAACCTGACGCTCTACAAGCTGGACAGGGTCCTGGAAGGGGAGGCGCTGGACGAAATCCTGGATGCGCTGATCCTCGAAGAACAATCGGCCCGGTTGGCCACCTTGTCGGAAGACGCGGCCTGACCGGCCGCGCGAGCGCATGTCGGAAGAAAAGACGGTCGCGGATTTCCTGAACGACGCAGCACGGGTGTTGAGAGAGGCCGGCAACACGGATCCGCGCCGGGAGGCGCGCCTGCTCCTCGCCCATACGGAAAAGGTGACGGTCGAGTCCTTGATCGCCTATCCGGAACGGGTGCTGTCGGATGTCGATCGGGCCATGTCGGCGGTCGAACGGCGCGCGATGGGCGAGCCGGTGTCGCGAATCATCGGCCGGCGCGCCTTCTGGAAGGACGAATTCCTCATCGGTCCGGAAACATTGGATCCCCGTCCCGATACCGAAACGGTCATCGAGGAAGTTTTGGACCTGCTGCCGGACCCGGCGCAGGTGCGGCGCATCCTGGACCTCGGCGTCGGCAGCGGCTGTCTGCTGCTCTCCTTGCTGCGGGAATACCCGTCGGCAATGGGGCTGGGCGTCGATATCAGCCAAGGCGCGGCCGCGGCGACGCTGGAGAATGCCCGGGAGCTCGGCATGCGGGACCGGGTGGAAACGATCGTCGGCAGTTGGTTCGACGGCGTGTCCGGGCGGTTCGACCTGATCGTTTCGAACCCCCCTTACATCCCGAGCGGGGATATCGCCGCGCTGGAGCGGGAGGTTCGCGACCATGATCCGCGCCGAGCCCTGGATGGCGGCGACGACGGCCTGGGTTGTTACCGGGCCATCGTGCCGGCGGCCAAGCGCCACCTGGAACCGGGCGGCGTGCTGGCCTTCGAAGTGGGGGAAGGCCAGGCGGCGGCGGTTTCGTCCTTCTGCATGAAGGAGGGATTTTCGCATATCCATGTACGCCGCGACCTCGCCGGGATAGAGCGATGTGTTTCGGCGCGGTGGCCCGGTTCGCCCGAAGTGTAAAAAGTACTTGGAAATACTGGATTCGGCGGCTAGGTTGAGGGTGTTCCGGACATTGAGTAGAGCATCGATTGCAGTGGCCTGCAGCCGTTGATGGTGTGCTCCCGATGTTTACCGGGCTTCCGTCATTAGGACGAAGGAAAAGATCGGCCCTGTTTTCCGATAGGGTGCGGGTCGGTTGTTCCGATGGAAAGCAGGCGCGGGAGAATATCCCGTGGCCCAAGGGGACTGCCCACGTGGCGTAAGTCACGGTGCGCATGGTGCATCACTATCTTGCGAAGAAGAGCATGAGACCAAACAATCAGTCGCAGGGCCAAAAGCGTGGCCGCAATCGCAACAATAACAGCAATCGGCGCGGTGGCGGCGGTGGTGGACACCGGCAGACATTCGATTCGAATGGGCCCAGCGTCCGGATCCGCGGCACGGCTTCGCAGATTCACGAGAAATATCTGACCATGGCGCGTGACGCGACCTCGTCGGGCGACAGGGTTCTGGCGGAAAGCTATTTTCAGCACGCCGAACATTACTTCCGAATCCTGAACCAGGATGCGGAAGCCCGTCAGGCCCGGATGGCGAAGATGCAGGCCGAAGCCGAGGCGGATGAAGACGAGAACGAAACGGAATCGGCGGTCCAAGTCACCGTGACCGGCGGGGCGAGCAACGAAAATGACGAGGATGACGATTCCTCGAGCGATGCCGACAGCCGTGGAAATCAGGCGGTTCAGGACCTGCAGTCCGCCGACGACGATGACGACGACGACGAAAAGGAAGAGCAGCCGGTGAAACGGGCGCCGCAGCGCCGTCGTCGCACGACGCGCGCGAAAGTGCCGAACTCCCCCGCCGAATTGGCGGCCGCCGCGGAAAGCGCCGCCGACTGACCGGTTCGGGCCCGTTTCAACACGGGCAGCGGAAACGAATAGGGAAGGGGGAAGCCGAAAGACTTCCCCCTTTTTCTTTTTTCAGTGAGCGGAAATTGGGGGGCGGGCCGTTCGGTAACAGCGGTCCCCGTTGGCTCAGCCGGGTTCGGAGACCGTGTCGCCGACCGTGATCGTGCCGCCGCTTTTCACTTTTGCGTAGACGCCGCAATTCGTGTGGCCGAACCCTTTGCGCAGCATGAGCGGAATGTTCAGGTCGCGCTGGCCGGTGGAGGGGTCGACATTCGTCGCCGCGCAGCGGCCGATCGGGTCCACGACCTGCAGGACCACGCCGCCGCCGATCGTAATCTCCTTGCCGATCCAACTCGCCTCCTGCCAAGCGGCCAGACCGTCCAGATACAGATTGCCGCGGAACCGAATGGGGTCGACCGGCTGGCGCACGACGCGCTCGATATCGGTGACGGTGGCGAGATTGATGATCGAAATCAGGTTGCTGGGGACGTCCGAAAAGCTTCTTCCTTCGGGTGCCTCGACGATGACGGGCTTGCCGCGCGGACCGTCCGGCATGAAGGCGGCCAGGAAGGTTTGCAGCACGGTTCGGCCGGTCTGGTCGGTCAATACGCCGCGGCTGACCGGCTTTCCCTTCCGCGTGATCGTCAGGTCCGCCGTTTCCCCGTCGAACTCGATGCCGAGCTGCGCCAGCTTTTCATCGCGCGCGAGCATCAGGAATTCGGTCTTCTGGGCCCATTCCGGCTGTGCCTTGTCGACGCGGCTGGATGCATGGGCCAGGGCGAAGCGACGGTCAAACGGAATGACCGCCCCCGGCGCTACCGTGACGGAGGAAGGATGGTCGGCCGCCAAGCCCTTGACCGGATAGCGGCAAATATCGGCAATAGTGATTGTCATGGCGGCACAGTATACGCAGCGCCCCAATTCGAAAAGGCTGCGATTGCCGGTTTTCCGGGGCCTTGTTTAAAGGCTAAGCTAGCGCAAACAACAGATGCATGGCGGGGGTATTGATGTCGGCGCGCGAGTTGTCCGCGGATCAGGTTAGCATTCCGAAATTCAGCCCGAATGGAGAGCCGACGGGGACGCTTTTCGAATTGTCCAGCCATAGCCGCGCCCGCGAAGCGCTGGAAACCGGGCTGAGCATGAATGCGCCCGGCTTCAACATCTTCGTCGTCGGCGAAGACCGCAGCGGCAGGATGACCCAGACCCTGGCGTTTCTGAAGGATTTCCTGAAGGACAAGCCGGTTCCCGACGATTGGGTCTATTTGAACAACTTTCGGCGCAGTCACCGCCCCAAGCCGGTCCGGCTGCCGCCGGGTATCGGACGCGCCTTCCGCGACGCCATGGCCCGGATGATTCCCAACCTGCGTGATGCGCTCGCCCAGGCCTTCGGCGGGGAGGAATTCAATACCGCCATGGAGCGGGCGGGAAAGGAAGTCCACGACAAGATCGAGGAAGAGGTGGACGCCCTGCGCAAGGACGCGCGGGAACATGGGCTGACGATCCTGCAAACCCCCAACGGGTTGATGGTCGCGGCGCTGGACGAGGAAGAAAACCCGATCGGGATCGACAAACTGCCGGAGGACCGCCGGGCGATCGTGCAGGAGGAGGCCCAGAGAATAGGCTCCACATTGGGGGAGATCCTCCGCCGCGCGGCCGTGATGCAGGGCGAGTTGGCGGAAAACATCCACCAGCTGCGCCGGCAGGCCGCCGACCACGCGGTCGGCGCGATGCTGGAGCCGCTGCACGAGGAATTCGGCAAATATCGCGGATTGAACCGCTGGCTGATCTCGCTGCGGGAGGACATGCTCGACAATTTGATCCTGTTCGCGCCGCCACAGCCGATCATGCCGGGACTGCCGATGGAGCCGCGCGAACCGCCGGAGCGTCGCTATATGGTGAACCTGCTGGTCGATCACGGCGACGAGACGGAGTGTCTGCCGGTCCTGGAGGCCAATCCCTTTTACGAGAATTTGTTCGGCCGGATCGAATACCGCTCGTCCGGCGGTTATCTGGACACCGATTTCACGCTGATCCGCGCGGGGGCGCTGCACAGGGCGAATGGCAGCATCCTGGTTCTCCGGTCCGAGGCGATCGGCGTCCACCCGATGAGTTGGTCCTTCCTGAAAGGGGCGCTGCGCGACCGCGAGATCAGGATCGAGGAGCAGCACCGCCAGGGCGGCATACAGATCACCGGGTCCCCGAACCCCAAGCCCATCCCGCTGGACATCAAAGTGGTGATCGTGGGGCCGCCGCGCTGGTACTACGCCTTCTTCTCCATAGATCCCGAATTCCGGACCCACTTCAAGGTCAAGGCCGATATCGATCCGGATATGGACGCCACGACGGAGAACCTGTCGGCCTTGGCGTCCGTCATCCGCGAAACCGCGGCGCGCGTCGGGGCGACGTCGATAAACGACGACGCCGTGCAAAGGCTGTTGGGGCAATGTTCCAGATGGGCCGGCGACCGCAACAAGATAACCGCCCAGGCGGAAGTGGTGGAGGATGTGCTGTCCGAGGCCGCGCATATCGCCGCCGCCGCGGGCGGCGTCATTACATCCGATGTGGTGAAGGACGCGGTGGCGCGCCGGCGCCGGCGGAACGCACGGATAGAGGACCGGCTGCAGGAGCTCGTCCACCGCAAGACGATCATGATCGACACCGACGGCGCGGTCGTCGGTCAGGTGAACGGGCTGACGGTCAGCGATGTCGGCGACCATACCTTCGGCAGCGCGTCGCGCATCACCGCCCGCGCCAGCATCGGGCGGCGCGGCGTCATCAATATCGAGCGCGACGTGGAAATGTCCGGGCCGATCCAGCAGAAGGGCGCGATGGTCCTGCATGGATATCTGACCGGCGTCTTCGCGCGGACGACGCCGGTCTCCTTCAACTGTTCCATTACCTTCGAACAGAATTACGGCGGCGTGGAAGGCGACAGCGCCTCCCTCGCGGAGTTGATCGCCATCATCTCCGACCTCTCGAACCTGCCCGTGCGCCAGGACCTGGCCATCACCGGTTCGGTCAATCAGCGCGGCATGGCGCAGGCGATCGGCGGCGCGCATCACAAGATCGAAGGCTTCTACCGGACCTGCAAGGACAATGGCCTGACCAACCGGCAAGGCGTCGTCATTCCCCGGGCGAACGAACGGAACCTCGTGCTGCGTTCGGAAGTCGCGGAAGCCGTCGCGGACGGGTCCTTTCATGTCTATAGCGTCGATACGATCGAGGACGCGCTTGAGATGTTCCTGGACAAGCCCGTCGGCGAACGGGACGACAAGGGGCGCTATCCCGACGACAGCATTTATGGGCGGGTTCAGGCGACGCTTGCGGAATTCGACCGAATTCTGGCACAGCGTCGGGTCGGCGGACTCGATGCCGCGGACTGATTTCCTCTTGCCGGAGTGCCGATGTGACTGAGACGCCAGCCTTCTACGATTCCGAGTTCGATGAGCATATGGCCGTCGCCGCGGCGACCCGCGACGCGGTGCGCGCCGAGTTCGCCGCCCTGCTCAAGCTCAGCATCGGCGTGATCGAGGGCGGCGGAAAAATACTTCTTTTCGGGAATGGCGGCAGCGCAGGTGATGCCCAACACATCGCGACGGAACTGACCGTGCGTTATGTGAAGGACAGGGCGCCGATCGCGGCTATTGCCCTGACGACCGACACATCGGCCCTGACGGCGATCGGCAATGACATGGGGTTCGACGCCTTGTTCTCCCGTCAGATTGCCGCTCTGGGGCGGCCCGGCGACCTCGCCATCGGCATTTCCACGTCGGGCCGCAGTCCGAACGTCATTTCGGGGTTGAAGACGGCAAAAGAAATGGGACTGCATGCGGCGGGTCTGTCCGGGCGCGACGGCGGGGCCATGGTCGGTCTGGCCGATCCGCTCCTGATCGTGCCGTCGCAAACCACGGCGCGGATCCAGGAAATGCACATCACCTTGGGTCAGATGCTGTGCGGCGGATTGGAGAAGGAACTCGGCCTGGTCTGAGTTGCGGCGCCGAAAAGACAGTCGACCGAACAAGCAAGAAAATAGTCAGAGAGGTTGGTTCAAGGCCATGACGGATATCTACGAGGTTTACGCCATCCAGTACGGCTCGCTCGGCAAGCGGATGGAGTCGGAAATGATGGAAGGCGGCGACCCCCATGAAGGGCCGCTGTCGATCAGCTATTACGTCTGGCTATGCGTCGGCAAGGACCGGACCTTCATGGTGGATATCGGCATCAGCCCGCCGGTCGGGGAACGGCGCCAGCGCACGATCCTGCGCACGCCGATGGAAGGGCTGGAGTTGATGGGTGTCGCGCCGGCGTCGATCCGGGACATCATCATTACCCATATGCACTACGATCATGTCGGCAATTTCGACGGCTTCCCGAACGCCAAGTTCCACCTTCAGGATTCGGAAATGGCCTATACGACCGGCCGGCACATGCTGGACGAGCGCAAGCGCCACTTCTTCGAGCCGGACGAAGTCTGCGCCATGGTCCGCAACATCTACGGCGACCGCGTGGTCTTTCACGACGGGGATGAGGAACTCGCCCCCGGCATCAGCGTCCACCATCTGGGCGGGCACACCGCCGGGCTGCAATGCGTGCGGGTCAATACGCGGCGCGGCTGGGTCGTGCTCGCTTCCGATGCGGCGCATCTATACGCGCATTTGGAACGCCGGATGGTGTTCCCGAACTATTTCGATTCGAAGGCGGTGCTGGCGGGCTACGATCGGGTCGCGGAACTGGCGGACAGCTGGGATCACATCATTCCGGGCCACGATCCGAAAGTGATGCAGCGCTATCCCGCGAAATCATCGGATTTGGAAGGGATCGTCGTCCGGCTCGACTGACCCCTTCCAACGCGTCCCGGTCAGCTCTTGGGCTTGTCGACCACGGCCGTGTGGTCGACGTCGGGCCCGACCTTCTCCATGGCATCCGCCCAATAGGCGAGGCAGGCTTCCGCGAAGGGAACCGCTTGGCCGGTGGCCTTTCCGACGGCGACCGCCGTCGCGATATCCTTGGTCATAAGGCCGAGAGAGAAGCCGGAAGCATATGTCTGCGGAATGACATGCTGTTTCAGCTTCTTCTCGGTCGTGTTGTTGCGGCCGGTGGAGACGTTGAGGATGTCGGCCATGTGGTTCGGATCAAGGCCGAAGGCCTCGCCCATGCGCAAGGCCTCGATCGCGGCGACCACCCCGGCGGCTGAAACGTAGTTGTTCAGCGCCTTCATGGCGTGTCCGCAGCCGAGCGCGCCGGTCCGGAACAATTGACCGCCCATCGTCGACAGCAGTTCTTCGCATTCATCGATGACCGCAGCGTCGCCGCCGATCATGATAGACAAGGTGGCGTTTTCGGCACCCTTCACACCGCCGGAGACAGGCGCATCGATGAATTTCAGGCCGCGGGCCTCCATTTCCTTGCCCAGGTCCCGCGTGCCGTTCGGGTCGGACGAACTCATGTCGATGAAGATCGTTCCCGGGCGCGCCGCGTCGGCAAGGCCGCCATCGATCAGCAAGGTCCGCACGGCCTTGCCGTCGGGCACCATGGTGATGACCACATCGCACTCCCGCGCCAGCGATACCGCGTCCGGCGATGCGGTCGCGCCGGTGGCGGCGGCGACGTCCCGCTTCGTGCCCTCGTTCATGTCGAAGACGGAAAGCCGATATCCGGCCCGCGCCATGTTGGCGGCCATCGGCGCGCCCATCTTGCCCAGGCCGATCAGGCCGACATGCTGTTTCGCCATGATCAGACGCCCATCTCGTCAAAGACTTCCTGCGCGATCTTGAAGGCTTCCAACGCTGCGGGGACGCCGCAATAGGTGCCGATCTGAAGGAAAATTTCCCGCATTTCGTCCTTGGTCACGCCATTGTTTACAGCGCCGCGGCAATGAACCTTGAATTCGTTCGGGCGGTTCAAGGCGCTCAGCATGGAAAGGTTGATGATGCTGCGGGTCTTGCGGTCCAGACCCGGCCGGTTCCAGCAGTCGTTCCAGCAATAGGTCGTGACATATTCCTGGAAAGCCATGGTGAAGTCGGTCGCCTTGCTCAGCGAATTGTCCACATAGGCGTCGCCCAGAACGGCTTTGCGCGTGGCGAGCCCCTTGTCGAATTTTTCCTGATCCATCGTATTCCTCCAAAGCAGGGTGATTGTGTTTTGATTGAGAGATCGGTTGGGCGGGTCCGTGCGCTCAGCGTTCGGACAGACCCTCTTCCTGGATTTTCCGCAGCAGGAAATCCCTGAACACGGTGATTCGCTGGGAGTGGCGCAGTTCCTCCGGATAGACGAAATAGGTCTTCGTCTGCGGGCCGTCCAGGTCGGGTAGGACGCGTTCCAGATTCGGCGCCGTCCGGGCCATGTATTCGGGGATCGACGCGATGCCGAGGCCCGTCCGCACGGCCCTGAAAATGCCGTAGGAGTTGTTGATCCGCAGAATCGGCCGCCGCGGGTGCTGCGGATTGGCGCCCAGCGATAACAGCCAGTTCATGCTCGCAACCGGCAGGGGCGTGTCGTCGCCGAAGACGATAAGGTCATGCCCGTCCAGATCTTCCGGCGTTTGGGGGCGTCCGCGCCGGTCCAGGTAGTCCCTGGTGGCCCAGACAGTGGATTTCACATTCATCAGGGGCCGTTGAATCAGGTCGGGCTGGCGCGGTTCCTTCATGCGGATGGCGACATCGGCTTTCCGCATGCCGAGGTCCACCTCCTCATCCGTCAGGAACAGGGTGATGTCCACATCCGGATAGTGTTCGATGAATTCCTTCATATGCATGGTCAGCCAGGTCGATCCGAATCCGATCGTGGTCGTGACCTTCAGAGGACCGGTCGGCCGGTCCTGGCTTTCCGCCAATTGCGCCTGGGCCATGGACAGCTTGTGAAATACGTCCTTCACCGTCTGATACAGCAGTTCGCCCTGTTCGGTCAGAATCAGTCCCCGCGCATGACGGTGGAACAAAGGCGCTTTCACGCTTTCCTCCAAGGCGCTGATCTGGCGGCTCACCGCCGATTGGGACAGATTCAACGTGTCCCCGGCATGCGTGAAGCTGCCGGCTTCCGCCACGGCGTGAAACACACGAAGCTTGTCCCAGTCCATCGGCATGATGTCCGCTCCGGCTTGGATGTTGGCGTTTGAATTGTGTCCCCCAGCGGATGCTCCACAGGGAGCGGCCGACCTGGCGCGTCAACTTTAGGGGCTTGATTGCCGAACCGCCAGCGCAAGTTCCGGACACGGTCTAGTGAAACAGCCGCTTCACCGCCGCGGCGACCCGGATCGTCTCCTCCAGGGGGGCGGGCTGGAAGGCGATATCAACCGAATCGTCGAAGAGTCGCGCCGCTCCCCTTTCGACCAAGTCCTTGCTCAGACGGTCGAATTTTTCGGCGGCCCGCGCGGCGCCCTGCGCCGGTTGCAGGGGGATGATGAAAACCGGTTTACCGCTGCTCGCCGCTTCCGAAACCATGTTGACCGAATCGCCGGTGACCAACACGGCATCCGCATAGGCCAGGAAGCCGAAATAGGGATTGTCCCCGGTTCCGTCCCAGAAATAGACATTCGGTCCGTTCAATGCCGCTCTCAGGACGGCTTCGTTCTCCGCCCCCGTCCGGCGCGAAGCGGTGACGACCAATCCTGCGCCGAGGCGGTCGGCCAGGGCCTTGATGTCAGCCGCCATGCGCTCCGCGATGGCATGGGTCAATGTGAAGGCCTTGCTGCTGCCGCCGATCAGGACGGCGATCAACGGCCGGGCCAGATGGTCGAACCGGCCGGCGAACTGCGCCTTCGCCTGCTCAAGCTTGGTTCGGGAAACGCGGTGTATCGCCCCGGTCGTGACGATGACGTTGGGTCCGCTCAATCTGTCGTGCCCGGGCACGGCGATCAGGTCGAATCGGCCGAGCGCCATGTGCGGATGCTGGATATGAACGGCTTTCGTCCGGCCGCCGCTTGCCCGTTTGACGGCGAGCGCGGGGCCGATGGCCTTTCGCCCGCATGAAATCACCAAGTCGGGCCATGGCGGCGTCAGCGCGGCGCTCTCCCCCTCTTTCAGGCCGAACAGGCCCGGCGGCCAGAGGGCGGGCGGCAGGCTGCGCCAAGGCTGCCGAAGGACGATCACCTTGTGTTCGAAGGGAAACCCGACCGCTTCCGCCAGTCCGATCGCTTGATTGATGGTTCCGGCCCTGTCGTCGGTGATCACCCAGCAAGTCTTCTGCCCGGGTTTCGATCCTGCGCCGGGTCGTGTCTCTGCCGATGATGTGGTGTTCGCGGGCATGCGGCGCTTTCGGTCCGGGCTGGAAAAACGGGTTTCAGTGCCAGACGGTCTAGCAAATACCGCCCGGCCGCGCCATTCCGAACGGTCCGGGCAGAGGACCTTGCCGGCGGCCGCGGCGAGGATTTGTCCGAGCCATTGATGATAATAATCTTGCGCAAATGCCCCATTCTGTAATACGACCTTGCCAGCCAAAGAGGGGCGGTTGCCGCTTGCAGACCGGTGGCGGCCGGCCCATTTAAAGGCCCGAGCCTATGTTGTTGTACCGCCAAGGGGACCCTTCGTGCGCCGCGAAAAACTGGACCAAATCGACCGCCGAATTCTGGATGACCTGCAGTCGGACGGGCGCATGACGAATGTGGAACTGGCCAGCCGGGCCGGGATTTCAGCCCCGCCCTGCCTGCGCCGCGTTCGTGCGCTTGAGGAATCCGGTTACATCCGGGGATATCACGCCGATATCGACCCTTCGATGATGGGGTTCGGCGTGACCGTCTTCGCTTTCGTCGGTTTGACCAGTCAGGCTGAAACCGATCTGGTGAAATTCGAAGCATGCGTGGCGAAATGGCCGCTCGTCCGTGAATGTTTCATGCTTCAGGGGGAAACCGATTTCCTGCTGAAGGTCGTTGCCGAGGATCTCGCCAGCTACAACAAGTTCCTCACCAACGAATTGACCGCGGCGCCGAACGTGTCCCATGTCCGCTCCGCGATCACGATCCGCCATTCCAAACAGGCCTTCGGCGTCCCGATCGATACCGGCCCCGACGCGTAACCGTCGCTCTGCGGGCCGCCTGTGCCGGCCCCGGTGCGCGATGCCTAGTCCCCGATAACCTTGTGATGACCGGTGCTCCGGCCGATTTCGTCGGCGACCTCGTCATGCCCGTTGCGGTTGGATCGGACAACGAGCCACATGAGGCCCACATTCAAGACCAGAACGCCGATCCCGCCGAAAATGAAGGCGATCCAGCCGTGGACGGAAAAGTCGACCCCGGTTGCGCCGTTCATCCAGGTCACCAGCCCGTTCAAGAAATCCAGAGACATGATAGTTTTCCTGTCAAAAACGAAAGAGGCGCTTACGGGAAGCGCCTCTCTACCCCAGACGCCGGGAAATCCGGCCGGAAATCGTAATTACTTGAACTCGACACTGACGATTTCATAGTCTTTGGTGCCGCCCGGCGAATGAACTTCGATCACGTCGTTGACGGTCTTGCCGATCAACGCGCGCGCCATGGGCGAGGTGACCGCCAGTTTTCCGGATGCGATGTCGGATTCGGACTCGCCTACGATCTGATAGCGCCTCTCCTCGTCCGTCTCGCAATCCGCGACGACGACGGTGGCGCCGAACATGATCTGGTCGCCCGAAAGCTTCGACGGATCGATGATTTCAGCCCGACTGGTCTTGTCTTCCAGCTCGGCGATGCGGCCTTCCACGAAGCTCTGGCGCTCGCGCGCGGCGTGATATTCGGCGTTTTCCGACAGATCGCCGTGTTCGCGCGCTTCGGCGATCGCCTGAATGATGGCGGGACGCTCGGTCCCTTTCAACATCTTCAATTCTGCCTGCAGGGCTTCGTAGCCTGCCAAAGTCATAGGTACTTTTTCCATGGTCCCACCTATAGCGGTGTGCGGGTCTTCTTGCCCAATCGCCCGCACGCCCCTCCATAAAAAAGACAGAGCCGGTCAAGCCGGCCCGGAAGAATCTTCCAAAATGTCAGGAAGCATCTTTAAAATATGACTGAAGCGACGCAACTTCAAGCCCGCCCTTGGCGACCGCCTTCATGGCGAAAGCGGCGGCACGGATGCCGGCGACGGTCGTGTAGTACGGAACAGACCGCGTCAATGCCGCGCGGCGCAGCGAGAACGAGTCCTCGATCGCCTTTTTCCCGGCCGTCGTGTTGAGGACAAGCTTCACCTCGCCATCGATAATCGCGTCGACGATGTGCGGTTGTCCTTCCAGAACCTTGTTGATCTCCTCGACCGCCAAGCCCTGCTCGCGCAGATAGCGCGCGGTTCCCCGCGTGGCAACGAGGGAGAAGCCCAAATCCAGCAGCGCTTTGGCCGGCTCAAGCATCGCTTCTTTGTCGGAGTCCTTGACCGAGATGAAGATTTTCCCTTCCGTCGGAAGGTCGGCGCCGCAGCCGAACTGCGCCTTTGCGAAGGCGCGGTGGAAGTCGGAGTCGAGGCCCATGACTTCGCCCGTGGACTTCATTTCCGGACCCAGCATGACGTCGACGCCTGGGAACCGGCTGAACGGGAAGACGGCTTCCTTGACGGCGACATGGTCGAAAACCGGGCGCGACCCGAGATTGAACGCGGCCAATTTTTCCCCGGCCATGACGCGGGCGGCGATCTTGGCGATCGGAACGCCCGTGGCCTTGGCGACGAAAGGCACGGTCCGGCTGGCGCGCGGGTTCACTTCAAGAATGAAGACCTCGCCGCCCTGGACCGCGTATTGCACGTTCATCAGGCCGACGACATTCAGGGCGCGCGCCAATTCGCGGGTCTGGCGTTCCATTTCGGCGACGATCTCGGGCTTCAGGGAATAGGGCGGCAGCGAGCATGCGCTGTCCCCGGAATGGATGCCCGCTTCCTCGATATGTTCCATTACGCCGGCGACATAGACGTCTTCGCCGTCGCAAAGCGCGTCGATATCGACTTCGATGGCGTCCCGCAGATAGAAGTCGACCAGGACCGGGTTCTTGCCCGAAACGTTGACGGCGGTGTTGATGTAACGCCGCAGGTCCTGCTCGTCATGGACGATTTCCATGGCCCGCCCGCCGAGGACGTAGGACGGGCGCAGCACGACCGGATAGCCGATCTCCGCGGCGATGGCGACGGCTTGCTCTTCCGACTTGGCCGTTCCGTTCGGCGGCTGCTTGAGCTGGATCTTCTTCAGCAGCGCCTGGAACCGTTCGCGGTCTTCGGCCAGATCGATGGCGTCCGGCGAGGTGCCGAGGATCGGGATATTGGCCTTTTCCAGCGCCGCGGCGAGTTTCAGGGGGGTCTGCCCGCCGAACTGGACGATGACGCCGACGACCGATCCCTTCGCCGCCTCGGCATGGACGATTTCGACGACGTCCTCGCCGGTCAACGGCTCGAAATACAGCCGGTCGGAAGTGTCATAATCGGTCGAGACGGTTTCCGGGTTGCAGTTGACCATGATGGTCTCGAAACCGGCGGCCGACAGCGCATAGGCGGCGTGGACACAACAATAGTCGAACTCGATCCCCTGGCCGATGCGGTTCGGGCCGCCGCCCAGGATCAGGATCTTCTTCTGGTCCGTCGGCTCGACCTCCGTCTCGGCAGGCTCGAATCCATCGCCCTCATAACAGGAATAGAGATACGGGGTGGGCGAGGGGAACTCGCCGGCGCAGGTGTCGATCCGCTTGAAGACCGGCCGCACATCAAGGGCGCGGCGCGTGGCCGCGACCTCCTCTTCGGTCTTGTCGACGAGTTCCGAGAGCCGTGCATCGGAGAAGCCCATCTTCTTCAACTGCAGGAAACCGAGCGTCGTCGTCGGCAGACCGTCCTTGCGGACGCCCGCTTCCGCATCGACGATTTCCTTGATCCGGTCGATGAACCAGGGATCGATCTTGCAGGCGTCGTGAATGTCGGCCGGCGAAACCCCGTGACGAAGGGCCTGCGCGACGACCAGCAGACGGTCCGGCGTCGGCTTGGAAAGCGCATAGCGAATCGAATCGGGGTCTTCCGCGTTCTCGATCTTCACTTCGTTCAGGCCGGTCAGGCCCGTTTCCATGGACCGCAGGGCTTTCTGAAGGCTTTCGTTGAAGGTCCGGCCGATCGACATGGCCTCTCCGACGGACTTCATCGACGTGCTCAGCAGCGCTTCGGCGCCCGGGAATTTCTCAAAGGTGAACCGCGGCATCTTGGTGACGACATAGTCGATCGTCGGCTCGAAGCTCGCCGGGGTGATCTTGGTGATGTCGTTGTCCAGCTCGTCCAGCCGGTAACCCACGGCCAGTTTCGCGGCGACCTTGGCGATCGGGAAGCCGGTCGCTTTCGACGCCAGGGCGGAGGACCGGGAAACGCGCGGGTTCATCTCGATCACGACCAGCCGGCCGGTTTCCGGATTCACCGCGAACTGAACGTTCGATCCGCCGGTATCGACGCCGATTTCGCGCAGGCAGGCGATCGATGCGTTCCGCATGATCTGGTATTCCTTGTCGGTCAGCGTCAGCGCCGGCGCGACGGTGATCGAATCCCCGGTATGAATGCCCATCGGGTCGATGTTTTCGATCGAGCAGATGATGATGCAGTTATCCGCGTTGTCGCGAACCACCTCCATCTCGAACTCCTTCCAGCCGAGGACCGATTCCTCGACCAGGACCGAACCGACCGGCGAGGCCCGCAGGCCCGTATGGATCAGGTTCGTGAACTCTTCCCGGTTATAGGCGATGCCGCCGCCGGTGCCGCCAAGCGTGAAGGACGGCCGGATGATCGCCGGCAGGCCGACCATGTCCAAGGCCTTCAGCGCCTCGTCCAAGGATGCGACCATCTGGGAGCGGGGGCTTTCCAGGCCGATCTTGTCCATGGCTTCGCGGAACCGCTGCCGGTCTTCGGCCTTGTCGATGACATCGGCCTTCGCGCCGATCATTTCGACGCCCAGGCGCTCCAGCGCGCCGGATTTGTCCAGTGCCAGCGCCGTGTTCAATGCGGTTTGTCCGCCCATGGTCGGCAGAACCACCAGCTTCTCGTCGGGATGGGCGGCGCGTTCCTTTTCCAGGATGCGTTCGACGGTGGCGGGCGTGATCGGCTCCACATAGGTGGCATCGGCCGTTTCGGGGTCGGTCATGATCGTTGCCGGGTTCGAATTGACCAGCACCACCCGGTAGCCGCATTCGCGCAAGGCCTTGCAGGCCTGGGTTCCGGAATAGTCGAACTCGCATGCCTGGCCGATTACGATAGGCCCTGCTCCGATGATCAAGACAGCGTCAATGTCTTCCCGCTTAGGCATGATGAAATCCTGAGAACTGTGAGAATTTTGCGAACCGAATGGGGTAATCCCGCGTTTGGCGCTTCATTTATCGTATGGGCCCCGATATGACCAGTCGGCATTGCAATTCATTGCGCCGCCGAGTACGGACCTTTCGAGCCGGAATTCGCCGGACTTGATGCTTTCGCCGCGCCGGCCTCGCCGGCCGGTGGATGCGCGCTCTACCAATCACCCTCCTATCGAGGCCGGTGTGACCGAAAAGTCTAGAATCTATGGCAATGTGTTCACCGTACTGGTGTTCGCTGGCAGTTTCGCGGCCTCTGTTCTGTCGCCGCAGGCCATGGCGCCGCTGGTCATGCTCTACGCCGTCGGGATCGCCGCGCTGAATTGGCGCAACTTCCACCACTGGCGAGGGGCCGCCCTCCCGGCCGGATTGTCCTTGGCTTTGCTGGCCTGGGCCTTGGCGACCGCGCTTTGGTCTCTGGATCCGAGCCTCAGTCTGGAGCGGACGCTGCGTCTTTTTCTGATGATCGCCATGGCCGCGGTGGTGGGCATCGTTCTCCCGAATGTCAGGGTCGGCAAGCGCGGCGCAATGATCATCGCCGCTGCGATTTTCTGCGCTTCCGGATTGATCGTGTTGGACGCCGCGCTCGGATTTTCGATCGGCCCGCATCTGAAAAAGGGCGGGGATCCCTATGACCGGACCGGCCCGCTGTTCGTGCTGTTGCTTCTGCCGACGATCACGATCATCGACGGGCGTTTCGGGCGAAAGGTGTCATTGGCCCTGGTCGCCCTTTCTGTGGCGGCCGTCCTGCTTCTGTCGAACAAGGCGTCGGTCCTGGCGCTGGTCCTGGGGCTTGGCGCATGGGTGTTCTATATGGGCGCGCGCCGGTTCGGGCCGGCGCTTGCGGTTGCGGTGGTCCTGCTGTTCACCACCGTCCAGCCCCTTGTACTGGCCGCTTTTCATGCGGACCTCAGGGAATGGGCCCTTACGACGGATGCGGAATCGGGTATCCGCCATCGCGCCTATATCTGGGCCTTCAGCGCGGAAAAAGCGGTGGAACATCCGCTTCTCGGCTGGGGCATCGGAACGAGCCGGTCGATCCCGGGCGGCGACGCGCGCGCCGTTTTCCTGAGGCCGGACGGTACGGTCGACGGACAGGGCGAGGCGCTTCCGCTGCATCCGCATAATGCATTCGTGCAGGTTTTTCTGGAGATGGGGTTGGTCGGCATGGCGCTGGTCGCGGCGACCTTGTCCGTCATCGGCTACCGTTTCGCGCGGCTGCTGCAGCAGGCAGGCCTGTTGGGGCCCGGCATGGCCTTCATCGTCTCCGCCCTTACCATCTCGTCGATAAGTTTCGGGGCGTGGCAGGGATGGTGGGTGTCCGCGCAATTGCTCGTCGCGGCCCTGCTGACGGGATTGGCCAGGGCGCGCACCGCGCCGGCGGCCAAGGACGAACGGCCCGGTTAGGCGGGCACCTTGCGTTCTTCAAGCATGTCCACGAACCGCTGGAACAGGTAGTGCGAGTCCTGCGGCCCCGGGGAGGCTTCGGGGTGGTACTGCACCGAAAAGACCGGGCGGCCTTTCAGGCGGATCCCCTCGAGCGTGCCGTCGAACAGCGACACATGGGTTTTCTCCAGCGTCTCCGGAAGATTGTCGTCCCGCACCATGAAGCCGTGGTTCTGGCTTGTGATCTCGACCTTGCCGGTCTGCAGATCCTTGACGGGATGGTTCCCGCCGCGATGGCCCAGATGCATCTTCTTGGTTTCGGCGCCAAGCGCGAGCGCAAGGATCTGATGGCCCAGGCAGATGCCGAAGATCGGAATGTCCTTGGCCAGCACCTGCTTGATCGCGGGGACCGCGTATTTTCCGGTTTCGGCGGGATCGCCGGGGCCGTTCGACAGGAAGACGCCGTCGGGCTTGTGCCGCAGGATATCCTCGGCGGTCGCGGTCGCGGGAACCACCGTGACCCGGCAGCCCAGGCTGGCCAGGCAGCGCAGGATATTCCGCTTCGCGCCGTAATCGACGGCGACGACATGATGTTTCGGGTCCGTCAGCTGCCCGTATCCCGCGCCGAGGGTCCAGGCCGTCTCCGACCACTCATAGGTCTGCAGGCAGGTCACCTCTTTGGCGAGGTCCATGCCTTCCAGGCCCGGCCATTCCTGGGCCTGCTTGAGCAGCGCCGGAATGTCGAAGGCGCCGTCGGGGGCGTGGACGATCACGCCGTTCGGCGCGCCGCCGTCCCTGATCCGCCGCGTCAGCTTACGGGTGTCGATCCCGGCGATGCCGGGCAGGTCGTGCGCTTTCAGCCAGCCGTCAAGATGGCTGACCGCCCGGAAGTTCGACGGTTCCGTGATATCGGCGCGCAGGATGCAGCCGCGCGCAGCCGGTGTCGTCGTTTCGATATCTTCCAGATTGGCGCCGACATTGCCGATATGGGGGAAGGTGAAGGTGATGATCTGCCCCGCATAGGACGGATCGGTCATGATTTCCTGGTACCCCGTGAGCGAGGTGTTGAAGCAGACCTCGCCAACCTTGGCGGTCGCCGCACCGACGCCGCGGCCCCAGAAGACACTGCCGTCTGCAAGCACAAGAACAGCTGTGGCGCCCGGAGGAGGCGTCAGGCCGGAAGCGGTGTCTGTCATCGAAATCAGTCCTTTAGCGCGTCGCGGGAGACACATATGTCAGCGCAGCCTAAAAATCAAGCCGGCACGCAATAAAATTATCATTCTATTTCAGTTGCTTACAGGAATGGCAATGGTTGCTAGGCAAGGCGCTTTCGATTAGGGTCTCTCGCTTGCCGGGCAAGGCTATGCTGGCCCGCGTATGGGAATAGTGTGGAGGGGACATGTCGTCATTGCGCGATTCCATAAACCAGGCGCTGAAAGACTCACTTCGATCGAAAGACTCCGTCGGCACCAGAACGCTGCGTCTGATCATCGCGGCGATCAAGGACCGTGATATCGCGGCGCGCGGCAAAGGCGCGACCGAAGGGATCAGCGACGACGAGCTTCTGCTGATGCTGCAGACGATGATCAAGCAGCGTCGGGAAAGCATCACCATGTACGAGCAGGGCGGACGCCTGGAGCTCGCCGAAGGTGAACGCGGCGAAATCGGCGTTATCGAGCGTTTCCTGCCGAAACAGATGGATGAGGCGGAAATGAAGGCCGCGATCGATGGCCTGATCGGCGAGCTGGGCGCGTCCGGCTTGAAGGAAATGGGCAACGTGATGGCCGAGTTGCGGACCCGATTCGCCGGCCAAATGGATTTCGGCAAGGCCGCCGGCATCGTGAAGGCGAGCCTTTCCTGATCCTAGGGCGGACCACGGGCGGCGCTCCGCCGCCGTTCGGCCCGCCCCTTGGGCTTCCCGGGGATTTGGCGGTACTTTTTCTCCGCCCCCTGTGGTCTACTTTCATGCTCGATCGTCTTTAAGGCATGATCGGCGGCGATTTTTGAACGGCTTTGAATTGCGGTATGGGCGGTACGGCCGTTTGGCGGCCGAAGAACCGCGAAGGCATGAGTTATGGCGTTTCCCCCGGGTTTCCTGGATGAAGTGAGGGCGCGGGTCTCCTTGAGCGGCCTTGTCGGCCGGCGAGTCCAGTTGAAGCAAAAAGGCCGGGACGACTGGTGGGGCCTGTCGCCTTTCGTGAGCGAAAAGACCCCGTCCTTCCATGTCCGCGAGGACAAGGGCTTCTTCCATTGCTTTTCCAGCGGCGAGCACGGCGATCATTTCACCTGGCTGATGAAGGTGGAAGGGCTGACTTTCCCGGAAGCGGTGGAACGGCTTGCGCAGGATGCCGGCCTGGATATGCCGGAGCGGACGCCGGAGCAGAAAGCGGCCGACGAGCGCCGCGGCGGTCTGACGGAGGCGACGGAAGCCGCCTGCGGCTATTTCCAGCGCGCGCTGCGGTCCGAGGCGGGCCGGGACGCCCTTCGGTACCTTAAGGACCGGGGCTTGAAGGATGAGACGATCGCCGCCTTCCGTCTGGGCTACGCGCCTGGTGACGGCGGCGGCTTCAAGGATGCGATGGCCAAGGCGGGGATCAGCGATCAAGCCCTGTTCGAAACGGGATTGATGCGCCGGTCCGACAACGCCCGCAGTCCCTATCCGTTTTTCCGCGACCGAATCCAATTCCCGATCCTGGACGCCCGCGGGCGCGTCATCGCCTTCGGCGGGCGGTTCATGGGCGATTCGAAAGCGGCGGGGGTCGGCAAATACGTCAATTCCCCGGATACGCCGCTCTTCGACAAGGGCCGGACCCTCTATAACCTCCAGAACGCCCGGCACGCGGCGCATGACGGGCAGACCGTGCTGGTGGTCGAAGGCTATATGGATGTCATCGCCCTGGCCGAGTTCGGGCTGGAGGCGGCGGTCGCCCCGCTGGGCACCGCGATCACGGAGCACCAGTTGCAGATGCTCTGGCGCTTTTCGGACGAGCCGGTGCTGTGCCTGGACGGCGACGACGCCGGTCTGCGGGCGGCGCTGCGCGCTGCGGAACGCGCCCTGCCGCTTCTCAAACCCGGGAAAAGCTTGCGGTTCGCCTTCCTGCCGTCGGGGGAAGATCCCGATACGCTGGTGCGCGGGCAGGGGGCGAAGGCGATCACGACCCTGGTCGACACGGCCGAGCCGCTGGACCTTGTTCTTTGGCGGTCCGAAGCCGGCAACCAACCGGTCGACACGCCGGAGCGCCGCGCCGCGCTGGACGACCGTTTGAAGAAACTTGCCGGGCAAATCGAGGACGAGACGGTCCGCCGCGAGTATTTCCGGACCTTCAACGACCGGGCCTGGTCGGCCTTCCGTCAGAACCGGGGCGGTTCGGGCGGGCAAGGCGGGGGCGGCCGGGGCGGCGGTTTCCGCGGCGGCCGGGGCATCGGCAGAACGGCGAACGGAAGGCCGGTCCAACCGCCCATGTCCAAGCGGATCATGCGGTTGCGGCCCGGCATGTCGCGCCGGCGGCAGCAGGTCCTGCTCGCGGCGCTGTCGAATCACCCCGCATTGCTGCCGGATTTCGACGAAGACCTGCGTTTGGTCGAGTTCGATGCCGATCTTGACAAGCTATTGCAGGCGCTTCAGAACATGGCGACCATCGGGGTAGATCTTGACGTCGAGGCCATTAACCACCACTTCGCTGAGAACGGGGGCGAGCAGCTCTTGCGGTTGGTCCGCAATCGTGAGGTTCTGGATCTCGCCCGGCAGGCACGGGCCGACGCGCCCGACGCGGAAGCCAGAGCGCTGATCGAACATATCTTGCGCTTACGCTCCCAGGAAACTCTTCAGAGTGAGTTGGAAACGGCGGCTCGCGGAGCGAGTGATGAAGTGGCCGAAGCTCGGGTGGTCGCCTTTCACGATACGTTTTCGGACGGTGAAAGGGATTTGTGCGACGGGGATGACGACATTCGCTAGAGTGTCGTCGCGTTAGTGTATTGTGTGCCGCTTTCCTGGCGGATGGGCGGGCAGGAGGCGATACGGTCGACGGTTCGGCGACAGGCCGGATAGCGACCGCTCTAGATAGTGATACGTCAAAATCGCGTGGCGGTTAGGCGATAGGGAAATAGCCAATGGCAACAAAAGCAGAAGCGACTGATCGTTCCGAATCCGGTGATGAGCAGACAGACGGTCCCCTGTTGGACGTGATTGAACAGGCTGTCAAAAAGCTTGTCGCGAAGGCGAAGGAGCGGGGATTCATCTCGATCGACGAGTTGAATGAGGCGCTTCCGCAGGAACAGGTGTCCTCCGAACAAATCGAAGACACGATGACGATGCTGTCCGAAATGGGCATCAACGTCGTCGACACCGAAGACTCCGACAACGACGCCGAACCCGCCGAAGAAGGCGAAGCCGAGACCCCCCAGGCCGTGGCCGGGAATATCGCCGATGACGATGTCGGCCGTACCGA
>Ga0070726_10001139_pt1 | contig 27792 bp, 22 predicted proteins | sample tdAd471_FD_67275 | JGI IMG/M metagenome (GOLD analysis project Ga0070726, IMG submission 67275) | Marine sediment microbial communities from the Atlantic coast under amendment with organic carbon and nitrate - tdAd47.1 | ecosystem: Environmental > Aquatic > Marine > Coastal > Sediment | place...
TGAGCAGGCCGCCAGGGGCAGGATTCGCGCCGCGGTGCGGGCCAGCAGCCCGAGCTGGTCGGCGGTGTCGCCGCGCAGCTCCCTCAGCGCGCCGGCCACGTATTCACGGACCACGCGCTTGCGCCACGAGAGGTGGTAGTCGGTGTTGTCCAGCGGGCGCGCCGGCTTGACCGCCGCGTCGGCGAAGGTCGCGATCGCCTCGTCGGTGAGCGCGGCGCCCACCAGCGACGCCGCGTCGAGCACGATCGGGGCGCTGGTCACCGCGCCCACGACGACCCGCGCGTCCTGGACCACCCCGCCGGCGTCGAGGGACACCGCCGCGCCGACGGAGACCACGGGGAAGTCGAAGGAGCCGCGGCGGCGCAGCTTCCAGTAGGTGCTGCGCCAGCTGGCGTCGACGGCGGGCAGGTGGACCTGGGTCAGGATCTCGTCCGGACGCTTGCTGAGGAACGCCATGCCGTCGTCGAGGTAGAGGCTATGCAGCGGGATCCGCCGCTCGCCGTCGGCGGAGACGAGGCTGATCTCGGCGCCGAGGGCGATCAGCGCAGGGGCGCTGTCGCTGGAGTTCACGGCCCAGCAGCGCGGGCTGCTCGGCGCGACCCAGCAGGTGCCGTGGGTGACCTCGGTGATCGCCTCGCCGTCTGGCGCCTTCTTGCAGAAGCCGATCGCCTCGCGCCAGTCGTGGTTCTGGTTGTAGTAGTTGCAGCGGGTGTCGAGGCAGAGGTTGCCGCCGAGGGTCCCCATGTTGCGGATATGCGGGGTCGCGACCTTGCCCGCGGCCATGACCAACGCGCGCTGAGCGAGCGGGATCTGGTGCTCACCCGCCACCGCGCTCAGGCTCAGCCCGGCGCCGAGGCTCAGCCCGCCGTCGGCGTGGACCTCACGCAGCTCGTGCAGCCCGCGCAGCCCGATCAGGGTCTTGGGGGTCTGCTGCCGGCGCTTCATGTTGGGGATCAGGTCGGTGCCCCCGGCGAAGAGCTGGGCGCCCGGGCCCTCTCCGCGCAGGATCGTGGCGGCCTCGGCCACGGTCTTCGGTGCGAGGTAGCGGAACTGGGGAACGCGCATCATGAGCGCACCTCCGTCGGTTGCGAGCGCTTGGCCTTGGGGTCGTCGTCGGCGCGGCCGTCGCCGCCCTCCCAGGGCGGCGCCACGCGGAACGGCTCGGGCCAGGAGATCGTGGGGAAGCTCTTGGGCCCGGTGCGAGCCGGCTTGCCCTTGGCCTTGGCGTCCAACGCCGCGAGGATCTTCTCCGGCGAGATCGGGGTCTCGTCGACCCGCACGCCGACGGCGTCGTAGACCGCGTTGGCCAGCGCCGGCATGATCGGCAGCAGGGGGCCCTGACCGACCTCTTTGGCGCCGAAGGGCCCGCGGGGGTCGGGCTCCTCGATCAGGTAGGTCACGACCTCGGGCATGTCGAGGGCGGTGGGGCTCTTGTATTCCAGGAGCGACGGGATCTTGTGCACCAGGGCGTGGGAGCGCTTGGGCGGCAGGCGGCGGAAGGTCTGCTCTTCCATCAGCGCCTCACCGAGCCCCATGTAGACCCCGCCCTCGACCTGACCGATCGCCAGGGTCGGGTTCAGCGCCCGCCCAATGTCGTGAGCGATCCAGATCTTGGGCACGTGCAGCCAACCGGTGAGCGGGTCGACCTCGACCTCGACCACCGCCGCCGAGTAGCTGTAGGTCGGCGAAGGACCGACGCCGCCCCCCTTGAAGCGCGCTGGCGAGCGCGGCGGGCTGTAGCTGCCCACGCTGCCCAGGGTGCCGAACTTCGCCTCGCCGAGGACCACCGCCTCGCGGAAGCTCATGCCCTGCTCGGGGTCGGCGCTGTCGAACACCCGGCGATCCGCGAACACCAGCCGGCCCTTGGGCACGCCCAGCTTGTCGGCGACCGCCGAGGCGATCGCCGTGCGCGCGCGGTTGGCGGCCTCGATCGCCGCGTTGCCCATCATCAGCGTCACGCGACTGGAGTAGCTGCCGAGGTCGATCGGGGTAATGTCCGTCGCCCCGGTGCGCACGTGAATGTCGTGGGAGTCGAGCCCCAACACCTCCGCCACGCACGCGGCGAGCACGTCGTCCGAGCCCTGGCCGATCTCGGTCGCGCCGCAGAACGCGGTCACCGCGCCCATGCGATCGATCCGCAGCTGGACCCCGGAGTGGGGCATCTTGTTCCAGTAGATCGGCAACCCCGCGCCGCAGAGGTAGCTCGAGCAGGCGAGCCCGATCCCGCGGCCCTCGGGGAGCTTGCCCCAGCGGTTGGCCCAGTCGGAGCCCTCGACGACCTTCTCGATGCACTCGCGGAGCCCGATCTTGCTGATCGTGAGGTAGTTCGCGGTCAGCGAGTCGTCCTTGACCAGTTGCTGCAGGCGCAGCTCGGCCGGGTCCTTGCCCAGCGCGACCGCGATCTTGTCGAGCTGGATCTCCTGGCCGAAGCGCGGCTGCACCGTGCCGTGCCCGCGCTTGGGGCCGCAGGGCGGCTTGTTGGTGAACGTCCGCGCGGCGCGGAAACGGTAGCGCGGGATCTCGTAGGTCACCGTCTGCAAGGCGCCGGTGTAGAAGGTCGAGGCCACGCCGTAGCTGCCGTAGGCCCCGCCGTCGAGCACGGTCTGCAGGTCCATGCCCACGATCGAGCCGTCGGCGTCGACGCCGGTGCGGAACTTCATCAGCACCGGGTGCCGCCCGCGGTGGCAGTAGAAGACCTCCTGCCGGTTGAGCGAGACCTTCACCGGGCGCCCGAGCACGAGCGCCGCCTTGCAGGCCACGACCTCGTGGTTGAAGGGGTCGCTCTTGCCGCCGAAGCCGCCGCCGTTGGGGCAGGCGATCACGCGGATCAGGTGCGGGGGATACTCCAGCGCCTTGGCCAGCGCCTTGTGCAGGTAGTGCGGGGTCTGGGTCGACGACCAGATCACGAGCTTGCCGTCGGGGTCGACGGTCGCCAGCGAGGCGTGCTCCTCCATGGGGAGGTGCGTGTTGCCCTGGTAGAAGAACGTGTCCTCGAACACGTGCGCGGCGCCCGCGAGCGCCTCGTCCACGTCGCCGAACTCGAGGTGCACGCGCTTGTGCACGTTGCCGTCCTGGGCGTAGCGGTGGATCTGGGGCTCGGGGGTCTCGAGGGCCTGCTCCGGGGAGCCGATCGTCGTCAGGATCTCCCACTCGACCTCGATCAGCGGGAGCGCCGCCTCGGCCTCCTCCTCGCTCGTCGCGACCACCGCGGCCACCGGGTCGCCCACGAAGCGCGCGACGTCCGGGCAGAGGGGGTGCTCGTCCTGGCTGACGGGCAGGATCCCGTAAGGAATCGGCGTGTCCGCTCCGGTGAGCACGAGCTTGACCCCCGCGGCGGCCTGGGCCTTGGAGGTGTCGATCCCCTTGATCCGCGCGTGGGGGTAGGGCGAGCGCAGCAGCTTCATGTAGAGCTGGCGCGGGAGGTTCATGTCGTCGGCGAAGAGGGTCTGCCCCGTCGCCTTGCTCCGTCCGTCGACCCGCCGCCGGGGGCGACCGATCTGCTCGAAGGCAGGCTTGTTGAGGTCGGCCGGGGTGTTGACCGGCGTCTCGGGGCCGGTGTTCAGCTCGGGCTCGTGCTCGCTCATTGGGCCAGCTCCTCGGCCGCGCGCTCGACGGCGCTGAGGATCTGCATGTAGCCGGTGCAGCGGCAGAGGTTCCCGGCGAGGGCCTCCTTGATCTCGTCGCGGGTGGGCTTGGGGTTCGCGTCGAGGAAGGCCTTGGCGGTGACCAGGACCCCGGGCGAGCAGTAGCCGCACTGGGAGCCGCCGAGGTCGGCGAAGGCGGCCTGCACCGGGTGCAGGCGCCCGTCGTCGGCCAGGCCCTCGACGGTGGTCAGCTCGCGCTCGGTGGCCTCGAGCCCCAGGGTCAGGCAGCTGAGGGTCGGCACCCCGTCGATCAGCACCGCGCAGGCGCCGCACTCACCCAGCTCGCAGCCGTGCTTGGTCCCGGTCAGCCCCAGGTCTTCGCGCAGGACCTCGAGCAGCGTCTTGTGCGGCGCGTAGGCCACGGTCTGCTCCTCGCCGTTCACGTGGAACCGGCCCATGACCTTCTGGTCGCCGGCGATTTCGTCGATCACGTTTTCCTCTTTGAGCGATTGGCACGTTGAGGGGAGTGCACGAGCCCTCGCACGAGGTACTCGGCATATTCGTCGGCGACTCGGGTTGGCGAGGTGCGCCCCCCGGGTCGATACCACTGCACGGTCCAGTTCAGCGCACCCAGCAGCGCGCGGACGACCAGCACGGGATCGCAGGCGCGGAACTCGCCCGCCTCGACGCCGCTGGCGACCAGCTTGCGCACCGCGCGCTCGTAGCGGTCGCGCTTCTTGGCGATCTTGCGCCGCAGCTCCGGGGTCAACGCGTCCACGGCCACGTGGGCCGAGGCTCCGTCGACCTCGTCCAGCACGCAGCGCACGTGGGCCCGGATCAGCCCGACCAGGCGGTCTTCAGCCGTCTCCGCGTCTTGCGCGGAGGCCGCGGTCAGCAGCCGGTCGAGGGCCTGGTCCTGGCAGAAGAACAGCAGATCGTGCTTGCTCTGGAAGTAGTAGTAGAGGTTGGCCGGCGAGAGGCCCGCCTTCTCGGCGATCTCGCGCATGCCCGTGGCTGCGAAGCCGTGCTCGCGGAACGCCTCCGCGGCCGCGCGCAGGATCTCGCGCCGCTTGGCCATGCCCTTGGCGCCGCGTCCGGCGCGCTTGGATTTCGAACGACCGTTAGAAATTTGAACCACGGTTCGAAAAGATACGGGCGGAGGGGGTCGGGGGCAAGCAGGAATCTGCCGGGCGTGCCCTCGCCCCCTGTGACGCGGTTAGCCTGCGGGTATCCAAGGTCAGGGAGAAACCCTATGAGCGAGCACACCGAGCAAGAACGCCGGATCCGGGAGCTGGTGGAGTTCCTCTGCGCGCCGGAGTGCGCGGGGCGTGCCCCGGGGACCCCCGGCGGGCGCCGCGCACGGGACCGGATCCAAGACGAGTTCGCGGCGCTGGGGCTGGCCCCGGCTGCGGGCGACGGGACGTTCCTCCAGCCGGTGCCCGCCTGCCGCGGGCACAACGTGGTCGGGCGCCACGGCCCGGGCGGGCGGCGCGCCGTGCTGATCGCCGCGCACTACGACCACCTGGGCCACGCCCACGGCGACGAGGCCTACTGGGGGGCCGACGACAACGCCGCCGCGGTCGCGATCCTGCTCGAGGTGGCGCGCGCGCTGCAGGGGGAGGCCCTCGCGCGCGACGTGTGGTTCGTGAGCTTCGACGGGGAGGAGCCGCCCTACTTCCTGGGGGTCGGCATGGGCTCGATCCACTTCGTGAAGCACCCGCCCTTCGACCTCGGGCTGCTCGACATGATGGTCTGCATGGACCTCATGGGGCATGCCCTGGGGCCCGAGGGGTTGCCCCGCGCCCTGCGCGACTCGTTCTTCGTGCTCGGCGCCGGGCGCAGCGAGGGCACCCCCGCGCTGCTCGACGGGCTCGAGGCCAGCGTCGCGGGCTGCCACCCCCGGCGCCTGAGCTGCGAGGTCGTCCCCGCGCTGAGCGACTACTACGCCTTCGACCAGGCCGGGATCCCGCACCTGTTCCTCACCTGCGGGCGCTGGGAGCACTACCACCAGGTCACCGACACCCCCGAGAAGCTCGACTACCCCAAGATCGCCGCCAGCGCGCGCTGGCTGACCGGGCTGACCCGGGCGCTGTGCGCGCGCTCGGAGCCGAGTCGCTACGTGCCCCAGGGCACCGACGACGCGGGCACGGTGCGCAGCCTGACCGAGGTCGCCGGGATCCTCGCCCCCGTCGACCCGCGGGCGGGGTTCCTCACCCAGGCGTTGGCGGCGTTCCAAGGGCGCGCCGCGTTCGACGCGGCGGCCAAGCAGCAGCTGGCGGGCCTGGTGGCCATGGTCGAGGACGCGCTGGGCTAGCAGCCCGACCCCTTCCGTCGAGGGAGCGGCGGCGTAGACTGCGGTCATGAGCCGCTGGGACAAGTTCCACAACGCGCGATCGATCACCACCGCCGAGCTCTTGCGGCAGGCGGTGGTCGACGAGCTGTGGGAGGACCTCAGCGGGTGGCCGCTGGAGGTGGGGACTTGGCACGACGAGGCGCTGCGCGCGCGCTACGCCGACGTGCTCGCCCCGGACTGCCCCCGCCCCGCGCTCCCGGTGCTGCAGGCGGGCCTGCAGCTCGTGCGCTGGGAGCTCGAGCGCGACTACGAGGCGATCGACGACTGGGTGCGCAACGAGCGCGGGGTCAAGCTCACGGGCGGCGGGCGCGAGGCCCTCTCGCTGGAGTTCCTCCACCGCTGGCTGACCGACGTGCTGTTGGAGGTGCTGGAGGCCACCGAGCTGCGGCGGCCGCACCTGCAGGACGTGCTGACCCAGCTCGAAGCCCGGCTCTTGCTCCGTCCTTGATTCAGGGGGCTGGGGGGTGAGGGACCGAGTAGGGTCTTGACCTCCCGACAGACTTCGTCGAGGGTAGGTGGAGCCACCGGGGAAAGGACTAGCCAATGTTGAGACGTCTTTTCGTGTGCGGCCTGCTCGCCAGCTCCGTCTTCGCGCCCTGCTGGGCGGACGAGGACGAGGACCACGAGCGCAAGGAGTTCCGTGAGGCCGAGGGCGAGGGCAAGCAGGCCCCCCAGGCCGAGCAAGAAGAGGACCCCCGCGAGCAGCTGAAGAAGATCCTCGAGCTGATGGAGAAGGCCGAAGACAAGCTCTTCGAGGCCGACCCCAGCGAGGAGACCCAGGCGGTGCAGAAGGAGATCGTCGAGGCCATGCGCTTCGAGGACAAGACGCACCAGGCCCTGGAGAAGCTGATCCACCAGATCGAAAACCAGCCTCCCTGAAGCAGCGGCAGCTGCGGTGGGCAGGATGCCGACCAACAAAACAAGAGCGACAGCGAGTGCAAGAGCTGCCAGGCCGACAAGTGGAAGCCCAACAACAAGCGCTCCCAGGCCCAGCAAGAGCGTGAGAAGCGCGAGGAGGCCCAGCGCCAGGCGCAGCAGCAGGCCGACCCGCAGCAGCAGGAGCGCGAACAGCAGGCGCAGCGGGAGCGCGAGCAGCAGCAGCGTCAGCAGCAGCAGCCCGAGAAAGCTCAGCAGACGCGCAACGACCAGGAGCTCGAGGCCAAGCCTCCCGAGGACCAGCACGGTCCCACCGACGAGCACGACCACGCGGGCGGCCGCTGGGGCAAGCTCCCGGCCAAGCTGCACCAGGACGCGGGCAAGGCGGCCGACGCCCCGACCCCCGAGCGCTGGCGCAAGCTGATCGAGCGCTACCGCACCAAGCTCGCCGAGGAGCCGAAGAAGAACCGGTAGGTTCTGCGGACTTCAGCTCGAGCTTTCATGGGGGGCCTCTCCGAGGCCCCCTCGCCCTCGCAGCAAAGCTGCTCGGGCTCACCCCCAACGGGCTGACTTTCATGGGGCGTGGACTGGTTACCGCCCGAGCTCGTGCTCCAGGTCCGCGCGGGTCAGGCCGGTGGCCTCGAGCACCGCGTCCAGGGGCTCGGGGTCGGCCAGCAGGCGAGGCAGATCGAACACGTTGACCGTTCCCCTGCGGAAGCCGCACACCAGTTGGTCCTGGGCGTTCCAGTCGCTGGCCACGATCCGATCGTCGGCGGGCAGCGCGCAGAGCAGGGTCAAGCTGCGCGCGTCGGCGTCGTAGCTCCAGACCTGGAGCGCGTCGCTGGTGCCGACCGCGAGGAAGCGACCGCTCTGGCTCCAGTCGAGGCAGGTCACGCCCTCGAGGTCGAGGCGGGCGAAGGGCGGGTCGGCCTCGCGGGCGAGGTCGAAGAGGACGAGCTTGGTTGGGGTGGCCGCCGCGAGCACGTCGCCCTGCGGCTGGGCGGCGAGGTTCATGATCGAGACCCTCCCGCCGGGGACCGAGTGCCGCGCGCGGACCTCCCCGCTCTGGCCGTCGAGCACGGTCAGCAGCGACCCCCAGGCAACCACCAGGCGCCCGTCCGGCGTCCACTCCGCCGCCGAGCCAGGGGCCTTCAGCTCCTCGACCGCCCAGGTCTCGTCGAGCTTCCCGCTGCCGAGGTCCCAGAGGCGGACCTGGCCGCGGTTCGTCTTGCGGCTGATCCCGCCTACGGTGGCGTAGCGCTGGCCGTCGTGGCTGACCGCTCCCGCCTGCACGCCTTCGGGGACGAAGCAGTCGGGGTGGGCCCGCGTTTGGTTGGCGGCCCACTCGATCACCCGGCTGACCTTGTAGTCACGCACGGGCTGGCTGGGGTCTGGCTGCAGCGCCGACATGCTCGCGGTGAGGACCACCCTGCTTCCGCGCGACGCCCACTGCACGCGCTCACCGCGCACGTTCCCCACCAGCGCCAGCAGCTGCGGGGTGCCGTCGGGCTTCCACTCGCCGACGAGGGCGGCCTTGCCCGGGAGTCCGCTCTGGTTCTCTGCGACGACGAAGGTCTCCCCGCTCTCGTGCCAGGCGACGCCGGCGAGGAGCCCGTCGCTGACCCGGAAGCCGTGAGCGGCGGGGGAGAAGCCGAAGTCCCACACCTGCACCGCGTCTCCGCAGGCTACGGCGAGCTCCTGCTTGGTGTTCCAGGCGATCCCCTGGGCGCTGCCCACCCGCAGCGCCAGCGCGCGCTCGAGCTCGAGGTCCCACACCTGGATCCATTCGCCGCAGCACGCCGCGAGAAGCCTCCCGCGAGGGCCCCAAGCCATGGCCTCCGCCGAGTCGGGGGTGCGAAACACTTGCCCGCCGCTGGCCTGGGCCCGAGCGTCGGAGACCTCCCAGATCCGCAGCGTCGCGTCGCGCGAGCTCGAGGCCAGGCGGCCGTCCGGGCTGCCCCAGGGGCGCCGCCGCCCGAACGTCGGCGCGTAGCCGACCGCGGTCACGTGGCCGTGGTGACCCTTGAGCACGGCGGCGGGCTGCTGGGTCTGGGCGAGTGACCAGATCGCCACGCTGTTGTCCAACCCACCGCTGGCGATCCGCTTGGCGTCGGGGGACCAGGCGGGGGAGCGCGCCCAGAGCAGGTTCGTGCCTTCGAGGGCGACGACCTTCCCTGTGAGCAGCCACACGAGCGGGTAGTTGGTGTGGCCGCCGATCGCGAGGGCTTCGCCGGCGGGGCTCCAGCGCAGGTCGAGCACCCCCCGCAAGGGCAGCTCGACCTCGGCGACGCGCTCGCCGTCGGGGATCGACCACACCCGCACGGGGGGGGCCCGCCGGCTCTCGTCGTAGCCGTGCCCGGTGGCCAACCAAGGGCGCGTCGGCGAGAAGGCGAGGGTGCCCAGCCCCTTCCCAGGGTGGGCGTCGAAGGCGAGCACCTCCTCGCCGCGCTCGGCGTCGAACACGGTCACCCGGCCGCCGTCACGCTTGGCGCCCACGGCGAGCCAGCGGCCGTCGGCGCTCCAGCTCACCTGGTCTGCCCTGCCCTCGCTCGGCCGGAGGAGTCGCGGCTTGCGCCATGGGCCGCGGCGGGAGCGTCCGTGGAGCACGCGCAGCTCGGGGCGGTCCTCCAGCTCGAGGGCGGCGGCGCTCAGCGCGGTGGCCAAGCGCAGTCGACCCTGGGCAAGTCGCGCTTCGGCTAGCGCGCGGTAGGCCCGCGCGCGCTCGCGCTGGGTCCGCGCCTGCTCGGCTTCGACCCGGGCGGCTTGCTCGGCGGCCAGCTGCGCCTGGGCTTCGGCCTCGACCCGCTGGGCCTTGGCCTCCGCGCGCTCGGCCTCGATCTCCGCCTGGGCGCTCGCGCCCCGAGCCTGGAGCACGATCGCCAGCGCGCCTCCGGCCACCGCGACCAGGGCCGCGAGCAGGGCGGCCGCGACCAGCAGGGTCGGGTGGGCGCGCGCCCAACGCCGGGCGCGGTCGAGGGCGCCGTAGCGGTAGGCCGAGACGGGTCGCCCGGCGAGGTAGGCCTTGAGGTCGGCGACGAAGGCCGCCGCGGTCTGGGTGCGCCGGCGCGCGTCGGGGTGCAGGGCGGCCGCCGCGATCGCGTTCAGCTCGGCGGGGACGTCGGGGCGCAGGTCGCGGGGGTGCTCGATCTCCCCCTTGAGCGTCGCGGTCACGGTGTTGAGCGCCGTGGTCTTCCTCACCGGCGGGCGCCCGGTGAGCACCGTGCACAACAGCGCACCGAGGGCGAACACGTCGGCGCGCGCGTCGACCGCGGGGCCGTCGCACTGCTCGGGGGACATGTAGCCCGGCGTCCCGAGCACGGCGCCGGCCTGGGTCAGCTCGGCGCCGGCGGGGGCGTCCTGGATCAGGCTCTGCATGGGCACGTCGTCGTCGTCGCTGCGGTCGAGGCGCTTGGCCAGCCCCCAGTCCATCAGCTGGACCTCGCCGAAGCGACCCACGATCACGTTGGCGGGCTTGAGGTCGCGGTGGATCACCTGTTGGCTGTGGGCGTAGGCGAGCGCCTCGCCCAGCTTGACCACGGCCTCCACCAGCTCGCGCTCGGCTTGCGGGTCGGGGGGCGAGCTCGCGTGCAGCGCCTCGATCCGCTCGGAGAGGGTCTGTCCCTCGACCAGGCGCATGACCATGAACGCCTGGCCCAGGCTGTTGGTTCCCGCGTCGTAGACGGGGGGGATCGAGGGGTGGTCAAGCTGGGCCGTGACCTCCACCTCCCGGCGGAAGCGCGCGAGCACCGTCGGGCTGGGGGTCCCGCGGATCAGCTTCAGCGCGGCCTCGCGACCGAGGCGCGTGTCCTGCACGCGATAGACCACGCCCATGCCCCCCGCCCCCAGCTCGCCCACCGCGTGCAGGCTGAGCTCCGCCGAGGGGTTGAAGGTCGGGTTCGCCTGCAACAGCTGACGCAGGGCGTTCAAGAGTTGGACCTCGTTCACCACGAGGGGAGTCTGGCCGGCCGCGGGAGGGCACGCCAGCCGGTCGCCGGCGGCTGAGGCGCAGGCACCAGGGCGCTCCAAGCCGGACCGGGATTTGGAACCAGATCCCGCCGCGACCCCCTTTCTAGCGGGTAGGCTGACGAACCCCAGAGGAGGTAGCCCATGACCCACCGCGTAACCTTGATCCCGGGCGACGGGATCGGCCCCGAGATCACCGACGCCGCGCTGGAGGTCCTCGCCGCAACGGGGGTGGACTTCGACTGGCGCCGCGTCGACGTGGGCGAGGTCAGCCTGGCCAAGGGCGGCGAGGTCTTGCCGGACGAGGTCTACGAGGCGATCCGCGAGACCAAGGTCGCGCTCAAGGGCCCCGTCGGGACCCCCGTCGGCAAGGGCCACCGCTCCGTCAACGTCACGATCCGCAAGACCCTCGACCTCTACGCGTGCCTGCGTCCGGTGAGGAACCTGCCCGGGGTCAAGACGCGCTACGAGGACGTGAACCTCGTGATCGTGCGCGAGAACACCGAGGGGCTCTACTCGGGGATCGAGCACATGGTCACCGACGGCGTGGCCGAGAGCCTGAAGATCATTACCGAGAAGGGCTCGACACGGATCGCGCGCTTCGCCTTCGAATACGCCAAGGCCAACGGGATCAAGAAGGTCACCGCGGTCCACAAGGCGAACATCATGAAGGTCTCCGACGGGCTGTTCCTCCGCTGCGCGCAGGCCGTGCGCGCCGACTACCCGGAGATCGAGTACCAGGAAATGATCGTCGACAACTGCGCCATGCAGCTCGTGCGCTGGCCCGAGCAGTTCGGCGTGCTGGTCATGAACAACCTCTACGGCGATATCCTCTCGGACCTCGGCGCCGGCCTCGTGGGCGGGCTGGGGGTCAGCCCCGGCGCGAACCTCAACGCCGAGCTGGCGGTGTTCGAGCCGATCCACGGCACCGCCCCCGACATTGCCGGCAAGGGCTGGGCCAACCCCACCGCGTTGCTGTTGAGCGCGGCGCTGATGCTCGACCACCTCGGCGAGCGCGTGGCCGCGACCAAGCTGCGCAGCGGGCTGGAGACGGTGCTCGCCAAGGGCGAGACCGTGACCCGCGACCTGGGCGGCACCGCGAGCACCATGGAGTTCGCCCAGGCCGTGATCGCGGCCATGTAGACGCGGAGCGCGAGCGCGTCAGTCGGCCGAGCGAATCAGGGGGCGCTGGCCACCTTGAAGGCGTCGATCACGGCCCGGCGGCCCGACGACTCGCGGTTGCGTTGGCGGGTGACGGTGACGGTGATCGTGTGCTCGCCCGGGGCGAGGGCCACGGGGAGGGCGACCTCGACCTTGGCGCGGCGGGTGGGGCTGTAGAGGTCGAGCAGCCCCAGGCGCTGGCCGTCGACGCTGATCGCGACCACGCCGCGGTCCGGGCCTGGGGAGACCACGAGCGCGAGGCTCGTGCCGCTGAGGGTCGCCGAGAGGCGAGATCCGCTGCGGCGCGCGACCAGCGCGGCCCCGCCGGAGAAGTCGCTGCTGCGCGCGACGGCCCAGCGGCCGCTGCGGTCGGTGAGGGTCGACTCCGCCTCGACGAGGTCGGGGCTCGGCGTGGGCGTGGGCGGCGTGGGCGTGGGCGTGGGCGTGGGCGTGGGCGTGGGCGTGGGCGTGGGCGTGGGCGTGGGCGTGGGCGCCGCTCCGATCGCGCGGGCCAGGTTCAGCTTGCCTCCCGTGGCGACCCGCCCCCGCAGGGACGCGAGCGGCTCCGTGCTGCTGAGGAGCCGCTCGCGCACCTGGGAATACGACAGGTTGGGGTTCTGCGACCACACCAGCGCGGCCGCGCCGGCGGTGATCGGGGAGGCGAAGGAGGTCCCGCTGATCCGGCGCGCGCGGCGGTCGGGGAAGATCCCGAGCACGTCCTGGCCCGGGGCGGCGAGGTCCACGGTCTGGTCGCCGAAGTTCGAGAACGAGGCCAGCTGCCCTTGCTCGGTGAGGGCCGCGACCGAGACGACGTTGTCGAGGTCGAAGGAGGCCGGGAACGAGCCGCGGCGGTCGGTGTCTCGCCCGTCGTTGCCGGCGGCGGCGACCACGAGCACGCCGGCGCGGCGCGCCTCGAGGATCGCCTCGAACAACAGCTGGCTGGCGCCGTCGCCGCCGAGGCTCATGTTGATCACCCGCGCGCCGTTCTGCACGGCGAACAGGATCCCGCGCATGACCGTGGCGTCGGAGCCCGAGCCGTCGTCGCCGAGGACCTTGACCGGGAGGATCTCCGCGGTCCAGGCGACCCCGGCCACCCCGTTGGCGTTGTTGCCCGCGGCGCCAATGAACCCTGCCACCGCGGTCCCGTGGCCGTTGCCGTCGGTCTGGCCGGCGCGGTTGCGCACGGCGTCGAAGCCCTGGACCGTGTTGCCGGCCAGCTCGTTCAACGTGCGGTCGACGCCGGTGTCGAGCACGGCGACGCGCACCCGGGAGCCGTCGGTGCTCGTGTCCCAGGCTTGGGGCGCCTGGATCGCGCCGGGGCCGCTGGCCTGCAGCGCCCACTGCAGCGGGTAGAGCGGGTCGTTGGGGGTCGTGTCGCTGGCGCGGATCGCGCCGTTGAGCGCGATCACGGCGCTCTGGGCCATCAGCGGCTCGACGAGCTCGTCGGGGGCGTGGCGAGCGAAGCTCAGCTCGTAGACCCGCGAGCCATAGCCGATCGGCTCGACCTCGACGCCCGGCAGCGCGCGCAGCTCGTCTTCGCTGCGGTCCTCGGCCAGGCGGACCAGGATCGTGGTGCCCTCGGCCTGGGCGCGCTCCATGAGCGCGACGACGGCGTCCTTGGACCAGCCGCGGCGGCGGTCGACGGAGTTGGAATACGCCGCGGGCTCGAAGGCGGCCTCCTCGGCGGTGGGGCCGCGGCGGTCGAGCTGGGCGAGCACGCCGCTGGCGACGAGCGCGGGCTGGGCGGTGGTCAGCGCGGCGACGTCGGCGCCGAAGGCGGGGGCCGGGGCTTCCGGGGGCGGCGCGGCGGGTCCGCAGCCCAGCACGGCGAGCAGCGACGCTACCCCCAACCAACGCGCGATCCGGACGTCCGTCACGATCGCCTCCTTCCGAGCTACCGCAGGGCCTCTATCCCTTAGTGCCGGGGAGTCCACCGGAGCTAACGGGAAAAATGCCGGGAGGCAGGGAATACACGGGGGAAAGGAGTTACGGAGCCCGAGATCCCCGTCTCCTCCCAGGCGAGCCTTGGACGGGCCCGACCTCGCCGCTGCTTGATCCTGAGGACTCGCCCGCCTATAGAGGGGCAGCGTCGGCGCCCACCGACGAGCGGAGGTGGTCATGCGCACGTCGCTCCTCGGTCTGTTGCTCGCGTTCGTATCCGGCGCGTGGGCGCAGGAGGCGGCGCCCCCGGCCGAGGTCACGGTCGGGATCTACGTCAGCGACGTCATGCGGGTCGACCTCAAGTCACACTCCTACGAGGTCAACTTCTACGTGTGGTTCCGCTGGCGGGACCCCGAGCTGCGCCCCCACGAGAGCCTGGAGTTCGTCAACACCACCGACCTCTGGGGGCTGACCGTGGTCCCCGACAGCGAAGAGCCGATCGAGCTGCCGTCGGGCGAGCTCTATCAGGTGCTACGGGTGCAGGGGCTGTTCAGTCGAAAGCTCCCGCTCTACAGCTACCCCTTCGATCGCCAGGAGTTGATCGTCGACTTCGAAGACACGGTCCACGAGGTCGGCGCGCTGCTGCACGTGCCCGACGAGGTCCCGGTGGAGCTCGACCCCGACTTGACCCTTCCCGGCTACGTGATCGGCGCGGCGAAGCTGGAGTGCACGGCTCACCGCTACCCGACCCGCTTCGGCGACACGCGCTACACGACGCCCGCCGCCTTCTCCCGGGTGCGGCTCGCGATCCCGATCTCCCGCCCCGTCGGCGCCTACGTGCTCAAGCTGCTCTTGCCCGTGCTGTGCGTGGTGTTGACCGCGGCGCTGATGTTCCTGCTCCCGCCGGGCCGGGTCGACGCGCTGGTAGGGATCGGCGTCACCGCGTTGCTGACGGTGGTCGCGCTGCAGATCACGACCAACGAAGAGCTGCCGGACGTGGCGTATCTGATCTTCATGGACAAGATCTATGTCGGCGCCTACGTCTACATCATCGCCGGACTGGGGCAGGTCGTGCGCGCCACCGCCTTGCTCGAACGCGAAGACGAGGCCGCCGCCAAGCGCGCCCAGCGGCGGGGGCTGATTGGGCTCACCGGGCTCTACCTGGTGGCGGTCCTGGGGCTCACCTTGCAGGCCGTGTTCACGGGCTAGCGCCCGTCGATCACGATCACCTCGACCGGCTCGAGGCGGGAGACCGTGGACTCGAGGCCGCCGAGCTCGTAGGGCACGAACACACGCCCCTGGTAGATCAGCCACAGCGCGCCGTGGGCCACGATCAGGCTCAGGCAGCCGAACAGGCAGCAGCCGCGCCGGCGGCGCTTGCGGGGGGCTCTGCGCTGGGCCGTGGTCTTGCCCGTCCCCGAATCGGTCGCCCCCGAGCCCGAGTCGACGGCGCCCTGGTCCGAGGGGCGGCGCTTACGCTTGCGGGGCTTGCGCTTGGGCGGTCGCCCGAGGATCCAGCCGATCGCGTAGAGCGCCGAGGCCATGAGGAACAGCCCGAGCCCCAGCAGGGTGGCGCGGTTGCCCTCCCTGCGGGCGACCTCTACCTCCTCGCGCACGAGGGGCAGGAGCTCGTCCGCGGTCTCGCGGAACACGGACGCGCGGGCGAGGGGAGGGCCGTTGGGGAAGCGCCGCTTGCGGAACTCGGCCAGCCAGCCGGGGCGCTCGCCCTCGTCGAACAGGGACTGCACCCGCTTGGCCTCGAGCCCCCACAGCCCGCCGGCGCGGGTCAGGATCCAGCCCGGGCCCATGTCGTCGCGCACGGGGTCGGCCCCGGCGGCTTCGCTCAGCACGCGCAGGGGGAGCTCGCCGCGATCGCAGTCCAGGGCGGCGGCGACGACCAGCGGCAGGCGGCCGCTGTCGCGGGCGCTCTCGGGAGGGATCACGCCGTGGTTGCCGACGGTGTCGGCGACCTCCAGCGCCTGGTGGATCCGCAGCCAGCGGTACTCCTCGTCGGCGTGGTGGGCGTGGAGCGCCGCCGCGCCCAGCCAGAATTCACCCCAGGGCGAGTCGACGGTCACCAGGCCCACGCCCTTGTTGCGGTAGTAGTCGCGGTGCCAGGGCTTGTGCGGCTTGCCCGCCCACTCGAAGGCCGTGTAGCCCCCGTCTTGCAGCGGATAGCGCGAGGCGATCAGGAGCCCCGAGCCCCCGCCCCAGCCGCCGGTCCAGCTCTGGGTGTGGACCAGCTCGGCGTTCTCGAACAGCTCGTTGAGGGCGCGCAGGTCGCCGCCGTCGAAGGCGCCCTGGACCACGACCACGTCGGCCCGCTTGGAGAGCGCCTCGGCGAAGGCGCGCAGCGCGTCGATCCCGCTGCGCCCTTCGAGGTGCGCGCTGGCGATGGTCAGCGTGTCCTTGGCGGAGACCGCCGAACACACCAGGAGCAACGTCAGCAGCCAGCGCAGACCCACCCCGAACCCTCCGCCCGAGCATAGCGGAGGGCCCGCGGGGGCGCCTACCCGGGTCGCAGGGTCGCGGGGCGCGTGGCTCCGGGCTCGGCGTGGAACCACCCCAGCCAACCGCCGAGCACGCCGTCGAGGCGCTCGCGCTCGAGGTGGTAGATCCGTTCGCGGCCGCGGCGCTCGACGCGCACCAGCCCCGCGCGCTCGAGCACGCGCAGGTGGCGGCTGGTGGTCGGCCAGCTGCACGAGAAGCGCTCGGCGAGCTTGCCCGCGGGCATGCTCCCCCCGCGGAAGTGGAGCACCAGCAGCACGTGGCGGCGGGCGTGGTGGGCCAGCGCCGAGAACACGGCCTCGACGGCCTCGAGGTCGCGGGTCGGGTCGGGCGGAGGAGCGGCGGCTCGCTTCGCGCCAGCCTTGCGGGGTGAGCGTCGCGGGCTCAGAGGTCCTCGACGCGCGCCACGTGGGGGAACTCCATCTTCGGCCGCCCGCCGCGCTCCTCGACGAGCTCGCCCATGGGCTCCCAGATCGCCATCACCCCGGGGGTCTCGTGGGCGACCCGGGCGCTGTCGGCGGTCTCCCAGTCGAAGACCTCGACGTAGACCGGGCCGCCGTCCTGCTCGTAGCGGAAGATCTGGACCGGGGTCTCGGCGGCGAGGCCGAGCTCGCGGAGGGTCGGGACGTGGCGCTGGAGGAGGGCGCGGAAGGCGTCCTCCTGGGCCGGGATCACGCGGTAGGTGGCCATGACGGTCTGGGGCATGGGTGCTCCTCGGGGGTGCTGCTCTCGCGGGCAGAAAGTTAGCGAAACTGCTAAGTATTGTCCAGGGATACTTAGCGATATGGCTAAGCCGTCGTAGGCGAGAGCTGTCGCCGCTTGAGAGAATCCGGCCGCTGCCCCGTTCCTGCCCTCCAGGAGGTCCCGTGATCGAGCGAATTCAGGGTGGACTCATGGGGTTGGCGTGCGGCGACGCGGTGGGGGCGCCCCTGGAGGCGCTGACCCCCGAGTCGATCGCCGCGCGCTATGCGAGCCCCGAGGAGCTGGTCAGCGACCCCCCGGGGGAGGTGCTGCGCTACACCGACGACACCGAAATGGCCCTCGGCGTGGGCGAGGCCCTGCGGACGCGGGGCCGCGAGGCGACGGTCGCCGACTACGCGCGGCGCTACGTGGCGAACCTGAACGTCGGGCGGGGCTACGGCCGGGGCGCGCTGCTGGCGCTGGCAGCGATCGACGACGGCATGGACCCCGAGCAGGCGGCCGTGAGCTACTTCCCCGACGGTTCGTTCGGCAACGGCGCCGCGATGCGGGTCGCGCCGGTGGGGCTGGCGTTCGCGCGCGACCCCGAGGCGCTGGAGGAGCATGTGGCGCGCTCGGCGGCGCCGACCCACGCGCACCCGCACGCGGTCGAGGGCGCGCGGTTGATCGCCCAGGCCGTGGGCTACGCCGCGCGCGCCGAGCGCTTCGAGGGCGACGCCTTCCGCGCGTTCGTCCTCGAGCAGGTGCGCGACCCAGCCTACGCGGCCCGGCTCGCCGAGGTCTTCGCCGGACGGGGTCTGGCCACCGGGGTCGCGGCGCTGGAGTCGGTGCCGACCGCGCTGGCCCACGCGGCGGACCACGCCGCGAGCTACGTCGACGGCGTGGGTCGGGCCGTGCTCGGCGGCGGCGACTGCGACACGATCGCGGCCATGACCGGGGCGATCCTCGGCGCGGCCCACGGGCTCGACGCGATCCCGGCGGTGTGGCGCGAGCGCCTCGAGCGCGGCCCGCGGGGGCACGGCTACCTGCTGCAGGTCGCCGAGCAGCTGGCGGCGGTGGCCCGCGGATAGCTGCCCGGCTCGGGGGAGCGGGGGGACAGCCCAGGGGCGGCTCCCTCGGGAGTAAGCCATGAGTCTCCCAAAGCGCCGGGGTATACTCCCGGCGACATGGACGTTCCGACCCTCCTCCCCGGCGCACCGACCCAGCACGCCAACGACCTCCTCGCTGAGGAGGGGTTCGTGGTCTTGCGCCAGGTCCTCGACGCGGAGCGGATCCGAGCCCTCGGGGTCGAGGTGGGGGAGGCGTTCCAGTCCCTCGACGGTCGCAAGGCAAGCCTCGACGTCGAGGACCTGCGGCTGCTCGAGCGTTTGGAAATGCCCGTCCCCCAACGGGGCGAGCGGTTCCGCCTGCGGGTAGAGAACTACCGCGTCCTCGACTCCCAACCCCTGCGCGAGATCATCCGGCGCTGGGCAGGCGGGGAGTTCTGCTGGCACTTTCCGCCCATGCTGCGACGCCAACAGCCCGGCGTCCCGGGCGCGGCGTTGCCCTACCACCAGGACTTCGCCTACACCCGCCACTACCCGAAGTTCCTCGTGTGCTGGACGCCGCTCTCGCCCTGCGGAGAACACGCTCCTGGCCTCGAGCTCGTCCGCGGCGAACACAGAGAGAAGCTGGCTCACGGTGCGGGAGCCACCTGGGAGTTCGGCTTCGACCCGCAGACCGCCGACGCCTACGCCGCGCGGGGGGTCGCTCCGGTGCTCGAGCCAGGAGACGTGGTCCTCTTCACCTCCCTCACGCCGCACCGCACCTACCTCACTCGCGGCATGACCAAGACCCGGCTGACGATCGACTTTCGCGCCGCAGCGGCCGCGGACCTCTCCGCCGAGCTGCGCGCGTCCCGTCGCTTCGTCGACCCCACCCTCTTGCAGTTCTCGTAGGCAGCATGGCGAACGAACGAGCTTTCGACGGATTCAAGAAGACCGGGCTCGACGACACCGTCGAGGACCAGCTCGAAGACCACTGCCAGACCTTCGGGATTGGCCCACTGGACGCGGTGAAGCTGTTCCCCGTGCTCGCGCGTCGCCAGTGGCTCAAGCGCTTCCTCGCCCACTCCCGGCTGTTCGAGCAGACGCTCGACGTGCCTGGTGATATCGCGGAGCTTGGGGTGTTTCGTGGGCTGGGGCTCCTGACCTGGGCCAACCTGCTCGAGGCCTTCTGCATTGGCGACCGCACGAAGACCGTCTACGGCTTCGACAACTGGGAGGGCTTCACCGAGCTCGCCCCCGAGGACGGCGCCGTGGTCGACTCGGTTCAGAAGCAAGTCGGCGGCTTCTCGCCCGCACAGTATAAGGCCGAGCTCGAGGCGGCCATCGCGATCTTCGATCAGGACCGGTTCATTCCCTGGAAGCCGAGGGTCAAGCTGGTGGAGGGGAACATCGAAGACACGGTGCCCGCGTTCTGCGAAGCGAACCCCGGCGTGCGGTTCTCCCTGGTGCACTTCGACTGCGACCTCTACCGCCCGACCAAGCGAGCGCTCGAGGCGATCTGGCCCCGGGTCTCGCGCGGAGGGGTGGTGATCTTCGACGAGTACTCGATCAAGGACTGGCCGGGAGAGACCCAGGCCGTCGACGAGTTCTTCGCGGACAAGCCCGAGGTGCGAGTCAAGACCCTCCAGTGGACGAACGCGCCTGCAGGGTTCGTGTTCAAGAGCTGAGCTCGAGGGGGGAAGCGCACGTGGCAGCGGAGTATGAGATCGAGACCCTTCGGGTGGCTCCTCGCGAAGGGGAGCTAGACGTCACCTTCATCGTGGCTTGCTACAACGAAGAGGGGAACGTCGTCCCCACCCTCACCGAGCTGACGGGTGCGATCGCGGAGGTTGGCTGCAACGCCGAGGTCCTGGTGATCGACGACGCCTCGCGGGACCGCACCTGCGACGAGGTGCGCGAGTTCCAGGCCGCCAACCCCGAGGCGAACGTGGTGCTGCTCACCAACCGCGTGAACCGAGGGCTGGCGCAGAACTTCATCGAGGGCGCGTTCCACGCGAAGGGGCGCTACTACCGCCTGGTCTGCGGCGACAACGCCGAGCCTCGCGAGACCTTCGTGACGGTGCTCCGGCACCTGGACGCGGCCGAGCTGGTGCTGTTCTATCCGGTGGAGATCGTCGGGCGCTCGCTCCACCGCAAGGTGATCTCACGCGCCTACACGGCGCTGATCAACGGGATCAGCGGGAACTCGATCCGCTACTACAACGGAGGCCCGTTGTTCCGGCGTCACCACGTCATGCGCTGGCACACGAACTACCGCGGCTTTGGGTTCCAGGCCGACATGGTCACGCGCCTCCTGGAGGAAGGCGTCGACTACATCGAGGTCCCCGTCGTTCACCAGGACCGCAGCCAGGGCACCTCCCAGGCCTTGACCCTGCAGAACGGCCTCTCGGTGGCCCACACCCTGGTCGATATCTCGACGCGCAGGCTGGGTCGACTGACCCGCAACTGGCTGTAGGCGGCTAGCCCCGGCGGAGCAGGTGCTCGAACTTGTGCTTGTCGGCGGCCTTCATGAAGGCCTCGTTGGGCGAGATCAGCCCAGCCTTCAGCTTCTGCAGGATCGAGTCGTCCATGAGCTGCATGCCTTCGCCGCGGCCCGTCTCGATGTAGGTGCTGACCTTGTGGATCGCGCCCTCGCGAATGATCGCGCCGAGGGCCGGGCTCGAGATCAGGATCTCGTTGACCGCCACGCGGCCCTGGCCGTCGGTGCGGCGCATGAGCAGCTGGGCGACGACGCCCTGCAGCGAGACCGAGAGCATGGTCCGGATCTGGGCCTGTTGGTCTTCGGGGAACACGTCGATCACGCGGTCGATGGTCTTGGCCGCGCTGTTGGTGTGCAGGGTCCCGAACACCAGGTTGCCGGTCTCGGCGCTGGTGATCGCGAGGCCGATGGTCTCGAGGTCGCGCATTTCGCCGACGAGGATCACGTCCGGGTCTTCGCGGGCTGCGCCGCGCAGCGCCGCCGAGAACGACTCGGTGTCCTGACCAACTTCGCGCTGGGTGATCACGCAGCCCTTGTTGGGGTGCACGAACTCGATCGGGTCTTCGATCGTGATCACGTGCCGCTGCTGGGTCTCGTTGATGTAGTCGATCATGGCCGCGAGGGTCGTCGACTTGCCCGAGCCCGTGGGGCCGGTGACCAGGATCAGGCCGGCGCGCAGGTCGCAGAGTCGCTTCAACGGCTCGGCGGGGACCTTGAGGTCTTCGAGGGTCAGGATCTTGGTGGGAATGATGCGGAACACCGCGGCGATCCCGCGCTGCTGCATGAGGTAGTTGCAGCGGAAGCGGGCCACGCCCTTGACCTCGTAGGCGAAGTCGAGGTCCCAGTTGTGCTCGAAGTGCTTCCTGCGCTTTTCGCTGAGGATCTCGTAGAGGATCTTCTTGGCGTCCTTGTTCGAGAGCGGGGGCATGTTCAGCGGCTCGAGCCGGCCGTGAATGCGGAACTTGGGCGGCTGCCCCGCCTGCAAGTGGAGGTCGCTGCCGCCCTTGTCTTTGAGCGCGCGAAAGAACTGGTCGATCTTGGCCACGGAAATCCTCGCGAGCAGGGATCTTAAGGGCTGGGCCGGGGCTCGCCAATGGCCCCGCCGCGAAGGCACGCGTTTAGCGGGCGCCGAGGGTCCAGGCCCCCCACACGATCCAGAGGTAGAAGGCGGCCTTGGGGGCGCGGAACAGGCTCGCGGGCACGAAGCTGCGCAGGGGCATGCGCAGCGCGCCGGCGGTCCAGGTGCAGAGGCCGAAGGGCAGCGGGGTCAGCGCCGCGAGCGCCACGCCCCAGAAGCCGTAGCGCTGGACGAAGCGCTCACCGCGCGCGTGGTGTCTGCCGAGGACGCGCTCGCTCAGCCCGCGCCGAGCCAGCAGGTAGCCGCAGCCGTAGCCACCCCAGGCCGCGAGCAAGCTGGCGGCCACCGCCGCCGCCGCCACGGAGCGCACCTCCAGCCCGCCGCTGAGGCCCAGGAGCAGCACCGGCTCGTTGACCAGGGGCACGGGGGAGAGGTCGATCAGGAGCACGCCGGCGAACACGAAGCCCACCCCGAGGTGTCGGGTGGCCCAGCCGCCGAGCTGGCGCAGCTCGTCGCCGAAGACGTAGGTCATGCAGCCCGCGAGGAGGAACAGGATCACCAACCCGATCACGACGCGCAGCACCAGCTCGCCGTCGAGGGCGTCCTCCTCCTCGTCGGGGGGGGAGGGGGGCGCGGCGTCGGCTGGACTCAGGAGCCCTCGCGGCGGACGGGGGTCACGTCGACGGGGTTCTCCGCGGTGAAGTAGGAGACGACGTCGAACAGGCGCTGCTCTTCGGCGCGCTTGACCCGGCGGAAGCGCGCGAGCTCGACCCGCTTCTCCTGGACCCGGGCCTCGTTCTGCTCGCGCTGCGCTTGCTTGCGCGCGATCAGGCGCTCGATCTCGGCGTCGAGGGCGGCGTTCTCTTGCTCGATCTCGACCTCGAGCTCGATCAGCTTCTCGGCGAGGAAGTCCTCGAAGCGGTCGAGGGCCTGGTCGCGGGAGCCGGCGTCCTTGATCACGTCCTCGATCTGGACGCCCGAGGTCTCGAGGAGCACCGCGATCGCGCTCGCGCGGGCCTCGCGGGGGAGCGCGGCCATGCGCTGGTCGGCGAGCATGCCCGCGATCTTCTCCAGGCTGAAGCCGTGGAGGGGGGGGCCGATCTTGGCCGCGGCGTAGACCTGGGGCACGTCGATGGGCGGCTCGGCGCCGTCGTCGAGGGGGTCGCGCTCAGGCTCGGCGTCGCCGCTCGGGGGGGCGAGGCTGACCCGCTTCGCGTCGGCGACCGCGGCCTGGGCGGCGGCGCGCATGCGCTTGGACTCCTCCGGGTCGGGGGTCGGAGCGTTGCTCAGCTCTTGCTGCTGCTCGAGCTGGGTCTCGTCGAACTCGGGCGGGTCGAGCTCGGCGAGCACGTCCTCGGCGGTGCGCTGTGAGGGCACGAGCTTGACCTGCCTGGCCAGCTCGGCGGGGGGGGCGTCGGGCTGGGGCGCCTGCGGCTTCGCGCCTTCACTGGAGTCGATCTCGACGATGTAGCGGTTGATCCACTTGCCCAGGCTCATGGCTTACTCGTGGTCCAGCAGGTGGTGCAGGTGCTGCTGCAGCTCGTCGCGGTCGAGGCGCGCCAGGCGCCGGGGGAGGAAGCGCCGGTCGGAGCACTCCATGATCGCCGAGGCGACCTGCAGCTCGAGCTGCTGCGGGGAGAGGTTCGGAATGTAGCTCTTGACCTCGAGCTCGAGGTCCTCGCGGGAGACCTGGGTCCGACCCTCGAGGTAGGCCCGGCGCTTGGAGCGGATCAGGATCGACTCGACCTCGGCCCCGGACATGCCGCAGTCGGCGAGCACGTCCTGAATGATCTCCGAGATCGTGCGCACCTCGTCCTCTTCGACCCAGTCGGGCTCGGCCCCGGGGTGGGCGTGGTCGTGGTCGTGGGTGTGGGCGTGCGGGTGGGTGTGCCCGTCCTCGGCCTCGACGCCCTCGGGGTGCTCGTGGGTGTGCTCGGCGTCGTGGGTGTGGGGGTGGGCGTGCTCGTGGTCGTGGTCGTGGCCCTCGGAGCCGTGGGGGTGGGCGTGCTCGTGGTCGTGGCCGTGGCCGCCGTGGCTGTGGGCGTGAGCGTGGGCCCCGGCGTCGGCGCCGCCCTCACCCACGAAGCGCGCGCGGAGGTCGAGCTCGAGGGCGGCGGGCTCGAGGTCCACGTCGCACTTGCGCGCGAGGATCCGGAGCATGGTCTTCCGCTCCTCGGCGGTCTCCGGATAGAACAGCGGAATGTGGATCTCGGCGCGGCCCTGGCGCTTGAGGTCGACGGGCAGCAGGTCCGGGCGGCTGGTGAGCAGGAACCACAGGATGTGGCCCCGGTAGCGGGTGTCGCCCATTTGCGCGGCGAGCATGGAGAACACGCGCTTGCTCGTGCCCGAGTCGTGGTCGTCGCGGGAGCCGACGGCGGCGTCGGCCTCGTCGATGATCACGCCCACCGGGCCGGTGGCCTTGAGCACGTTGAGGATCTTCTCCCAGTTGCCCTCGGTCACGCCTTGCCACTGGCTGCGGAAGTTGAGCAGCTTCACGCAGGGGATCCCAATGTCGCAGGTGTAGCAGGTAGCGAGGAAGGTCTTGCCGGTGCCGACGGGGCCGCAGATCAGGTAGCCCATGGGGAGGGCGTCGATCTTGCCCTCGCGGATCAGGCGCGCGTCCTCGCGCAGCCAGCGCTTCTGCTCGACGTGGCCGCACACCGTGTCGAGCCCGTGCTTGGCCTGGAGGAACTCCAAGAGCCCGTAGCACTCCTTCTCGATCAAGGCCTTCTTCTGCTGGGCGACGAACTCCGAGGTGATCGGGCGCTTGTTGGCGAGGGCCTGGCTGGTGACGTGGTTCAGGTTCACCCGCGAGAGGCCCGCGGTGAGCTTGGCGAACTGGGGGACGTCGATCTCGCTCAGCTCGCGCAGCTCGGGGTGCTTGTCGACGCGCGCCTGGAGGTAGTGGCGGCGCTCCTCGAGGTCGGGGTGCTTGATCTCGACCCGGCCAATGAACGGGCTCTTGACGAGGACCGTGCTCAGCTCGGAGAGGTTCTCGGCGACGAGGACCACGGTCAGGTCCGAGCGGAGGAACACCGGGTCGTTGGCCCAGCGCAGGAGGGTCACCAGCACGGCCTGGTCTTCGCCGGAGAGGTGGCTCAGCTGGCCCTGGGGCATGATCAGCTGGGCGTATTCGACGATCAGGGCCACGCTCTTGGGGGCCGCGCCGCCGCGGGGGTCGACCTTGGCGCGCATGTAGCGCTCGATCAGGTAGAGCGCGCGCCGCGGGTCGCGGGGCAGCCCTTGCTGGGCGAAGCGGGTCCCGCTCGCGGCGTCGACGGCCTGAGCGACCCGGTGGAAGTCGCTGAAGGTGTCCTCGTCGCGGAACGAGATCCCCCGGCTGGGGTCGTAGTAGATCACCGCGTCGCGGCGGGGGAACAGGTCGTAGGCGAGGAAGTCGCGCAGGGTGCGGAAGGTGGCCTTGTCCTCGCGGGTCGAGGGGACGAGGTCGTTGACGTTGCCGTGAATGACGAACTCGATCAGCGTCCCGCCGCGGTATTGGTCGGCGAGCTCGTTCGCCCAGTTCGGGAACTTGCCCATTGTGTGGCTCCTGCCTTGCCCGTGTGCCCCCGTAGCAGACACGACGACGTGCACGGGCGCAATGCCCTCTGCGTCTCCGGGGGCCTCGGAAATTCGGTCGGCTTCCCGATTTCCCGCGTCCTGCCGCAGCGTTAGAATCCGCGGCACCTGGAGGTGACCCATGGCCGAGGTCCGCTACACGCCGTCGCACGAGTGGTGCGCCCTGGACGGCAACACCCTGACGTGCGGGATCTCGAAGCACGCCGCGTCGGAGCTCGCGGACCTGACCTTCCTCGAGTTCCGCGTCGCCGCGGGGGACGAGGTCGCGGCCAAGGACCCGATCTGCGAGATCGACGCGGTCAAGACCACCGCCGAGGTCTACGCGCCCTTCGCGGGCAAGGTGCTCGAGGTCAACGAGCGCTTCAGCAACGAGGACGAGCTCCCCAACCTCTCGGCCGACCCCGAGGGCGAGGGCTGGCTGTTCAAGCTCGAGCCCAGCGACGCCAGCGGGTTCGGCGAGCTGCTCGACGCGGAGGCCTACCGTGCCCACTGCGCTGAGGGTTGATCCCATGAACGAGTCGGACAGCGGGTCCGTCGAGCGCGCCGCGTTCCTCGAGCCCACCGACACCTTCGTCCGCCGCCATATCAGCCCGACCCCCGGCGAGCTGGAGCACATGCTGAGCGCGGTCGGGGCGGCCTCGTTGGAGGCGCTGGTCGACGAGACCGTGCCCGCGGGGATCCGCATGCAGCGCCCGCTCCAGATCGGCGAGCGGGTGCGGGGCGAGGCGGAGTTCCTCGCCGAGCTGCGCCGGCTGGCGAGCAAGAACCAGGTGTGGCGCAGCTTCCTCGGCCAGGGCTACTACGGCACCGTCACCCCGCCGGTGATCCAGCGCAACGTGCTGGAGAACCCGGGCTGGTACACCCAGTACACGCCCTATCAGGCCGAGATCAGCCAGGGCCGGCTGGAGGTCTTGCTAGCCTTCCAGAGCGTGGTCGGCGACCTGACCGGCCTGCCCCTCGCCAACGCGAGCATGCTCGACGAGGGCACCGCCGCCGCCGAGGCCATGACGCTCTGCTGGGGGGTGACCCGGCAGAAGCAGCGCGGGTTCTTCGTCGACCGCGGCTGCCACCCGCAGACGATCGAGGTGGTCAAGACCCGCGCCGAGCCACTGGGGATCGAGGTCCACGTCGGCGAGTGGGGGTCGATCGACTACGCCGGGCAGGACGTGTTCGGCGTGCTGGTGCAGTACCCGACCACCGACGGCAGCATCGAGGACTACCGCCAGCTGGCCGAGCAGGCCCACGCCGCCGGCGCCCAGGTGGTGTGCGCCACGGACCTGTTGGCGTTGACGCTCTTGACCCCTCCCGGCGAGTGGGGGGCCGACGTCGCGGTGGGCTCGGCCCAGCGCTTCGGTGTGCCCATGGGCTTCGGCGGACCCCACGCCGGGTTCTTCGCCACCAAGCAGGAGCACAAGCGGCGCATGCCCGGGCGGATCGTGGGCGCGAGCAAGGACCGCGAGGGCCGGGTGGCCTATCGCCTCGCGCTGCAGACCCGCGAGCAGCACATTCGCCGCGACCGCGCGACGAGCAATATCTGCACCGCCCAGGTGCTGCTGGCCAACATGGCCGCGCTCTACGCGATCTACCACGGCCCGCAGGGGCTGAAGCGGATCGCCGAGCGGGTGCACGGCATGACCCGCACCCTGGCGTTGGGCCTCGAGCGGCTGGGGATCGCGAGCTTCCCCGAGCCGGTGTTCGACACCCTGCGCGTCGACCTGGGCACGAACCAGCCCGCGGTGATCGCGCGCGCCGAGCAGGCGCAGATCAACCTGCGCAACATGCCCGGCGGGCGGGTCGGGGTCTCCTTCGACGAGACCACGAGCCTCGCCGACGTGGGCGATCTGCTGAACGTGTTCGCCGGGCAAGAGGTCGAGGTCGACCTCGTGGCCTTGGCCTCCGAGGCCGCGCAGCAGCTGGCCTACTCCGCGCCCTTCGCGCGCCAGAGCGCGTTCCTCGAGCACCCGACCTTCAACAGCTACCACGCCGAGCACGAGCTGCTGCGCTACCTGCACCGGCTCGAGTCGCGCGACCTCTCGCTGACCAGCAGCATGATCCCCCTGGGCTCGTGCACCATGAAGCTCAACGCGACCTCGGAAATGCTCCCGGTCACCTGGCCCGAGTTCGGCGCGCTGCACCCCTTCGTGCCGCTGGACCAGGCCCAGGGTTACCTCGAGCTGTTCGAGACCCTCGAGGCCTGGCTGGCCGAGATCACGGGCTTCGCCGCGGTCTCGCTCCAGCCCAACGCCGGCAGTCAGGGCGAGTATTCCGGGCTGTTGGTGATCCGCGCCTACCACCACGCCCAGGGTGACGACCAGCGCACCGTGTGCCTGATCCCGACCTCGGCCCACGGGACGAACCCCGCCAGCGCGGCCCTCGCCGGGCTGAAGGTCGTCGCGGTCAAGTGCGACGAGGCGGGGAACATCGACCTCGCCGACCTGAAGGCGCGGGCGGAGGAGCACAAGGACGGGCTCTGCGCGCTGATGATCACCTACCCCTCGACCCACGGTGTGTTCGAGGAGACCGTCAGCGAGGCCTGCCAGATCGTGCACCAAAACGGCGGGCTGGTGTACCTCGACGGGGCGAAC
>Ga0070726_10001143_pt1 | contig 27730 bp, 24 predicted proteins | sample tdAd471_FD_67275 | JGI IMG/M metagenome (GOLD analysis project Ga0070726, IMG submission 67275) | Marine sediment microbial communities from the Atlantic coast under amendment with organic carbon and nitrate - tdAd47.1 | ecosystem: Environmental > Aquatic > Marine > Coastal > Sediment | place...
TGATCTCAGGGAAAGAAGGCTCTACATTAATGAAACGGAAGCCCGGACCATCTGCTGGCTCTTCAAGACATACCTGGACCTCGGGACCGTAAAGCTTCTGACCCGCGCCGCCCGGGATCAGGGCCTGAAGAGCAAGCGCTACACCCAGCAGAGCGGCAAGACCGTGGGCGGATATCCGTTCTCCCAGGGCCAGCTTTATTACCTCCTCCGGAATCCGCTCTACCTCGGCAAGATCCGACACAAGGACAAGCTCTATGAGGGCGAACATGACGCCATCATAGACCACGATATCTGGAACCGGGTTCAGGCCCTTCTCGACAACAACGGTCCGGGCAAGAACAGGAATAAGACCCTGCCTTCACCCTCCTGGGCCGCTGGCCTTCTTTATGACGACAGCGGCGAACGCATGGTTGCCAGCCACAGTCAGAAGGCGGGGCGTCGATATCGCTATTACATCTCGGCCTCTCTCCGGGACCAAAAGAGCGATCCCCACAAGGGCTGGAGGCTGCCGGCGAGACAGGTGGAGGGCATCATTCTCACCGGCATTCTCGATCTCCTGAAAGATCCGGTCCGGGTCCTGAGATTGATGGGTAATGACACCATGACGTCAACCCGGTTGGATAAAGTCACCAAAGGCTGCACAACTCTCTCAAAACAGATCACGGAATCGAAGGATAAAACCGACCCTGACAGTCTCAAGGCCCTTCTGCGCCCACTGGTCCAGCGGATCGATGTCAGTCTCTACGAGATCAGGATCACCTTTGATCCCCTAAAGCTCCGGGAGCGGTTTGGCGCGATAGGTCCAATATCGGATTCAGATGAAGTCCCTGATCAACAGAAGAACGATCCTCCCCGGATCACCGTTCCAGTTCAACTCAAGCGCCGTGGGGCAGAAATGAGATTGGTCATACCGGGCCAGAAGTCTGAATCAAAACCCACCGATGAAACGCTCGTGAAGCTTGTGGCACGGACCCACTGCTGGTTCGAGGATTTGAAGACCGGCAAGGTCCAAAAGGTCCGGGACATTGCTGAAAGAGAGAAGACACATCCAGCAGATGTGAGTCGCATCCTGCCCCTTGCCTTCCTAGCCCCCGATATCGTTACCGCCATACTCAATGGTGAACAGCCGGTCGACCTCACACCCCAGAAGCTCAAGCGCCTCAGGGACCTCCCTCTCGATTGGCAGGACCAGAAACGCGTCCTCGGATTCGTCTGAACCCACCTGACTGAAATTCTACTCCTATGGATTCAAGTCCTCAGGGACTTCGAACTTGGGAATTCGTCGTGAGAAAAAGAGCGGCTTTGTCCAGGGACGCTCTGCCAGAGGGATGGAGGTCTTCCTGGCGTGGATAGATACAACGGATTGGACGCCAAAAGGCAAACGGAGACCGGGAGCAGAAATGGCCGATTCCGGCCTGAATTCAAGGGTCTCTGATCCAATCCGATCAGCGCACCTCCCGCAGAACTGCGGGAAGTGCCGCCTCGAAATCCAAACCCTAAAGGATCAGGGGTGTGGATGGTGGCGGTTGCAGTCACCCTCGAACCGGTCTCTTCCCTGTTCCTGGCTCAAATACCCTGATAATGGCTAATTTACAGGGTAATGAACCGGTTTTGGGCCCTTTGGGTACTCCACTTTCCCTTATAAACCCCGCCATATCAGTGAGTTAAGAGTCAAATTCCCGTTGGTAAGAACAGGGAACGCCCCTTCCCTGTTCCTTCTCAGAACAGGAAATTTTCGGGCCATAACAGCGAATTATGCCAAGTGGAACAGCTGTACGGAATTTTGTCCGATTTTTCACTGAATCCGTACCTCTTTTCGCTTCTTGGAGAGACTAACCCACTGTAATCGCCATATTATTTTTCGCATTTCCTATGCTTTCGATTATAGAAACCGCCCAACCTTCAAGCGGGATGGCCGTATTTTTAGTGGGATGAAAATGCCGTTTAACGGGATGAATGTGGGATGAAAAACGGGTTTAGCGGGATGAGAATGCCGTTTGGTGGGACGGATGTGGGATAGATCTGCGTTGAAGCGGGATGAACATCGTCATTAGTGGGACGACCATGGGACAGATCGCCCTTTTGGTGGGATGAGCTTTCGCTTTCCGGAACGACCGTTAAGCCCTGGCGGCCAGGATGGGTCCGCTCAAAGGCTGATGGCAAGTGATGGCCACCGTTGTCTTTGCCGCGCCTCTACCTGCATGCTCTGATGCAGGACAACAGGGAATTTGGCTTCCCTGACACAGGAACGAACAAGGACCCTAAATAAAGGGTACAGAAACCGTCGGACGAAAAGTACCTTCGGCGACCGCGCCCCGGTTCAGATGACATAAACTTCCTTGATCAACGCCCCGATCCCCAATATCATATGACCAGTCTGACTAGTATGGAGCAAGACATGAAACAGTGGCCTCTTCAGGACGCCAAGGCAAAGTTCAGTGAAGTTGTAAAGCTCACCAAGGAAGGCCCCCAGGAAATCACCTTAAGGGGTAAATCTGCAGCCGTCCTTATGTCACGAGCGGATTACGAGAAAATGGTCGGGCGAAAACCGGACCTGGCAAGCTTTCTCAGGAAATCGCCTTTGGCAGGTCTCGATATCGACATCGAACGGGATCAATCGCCCACGCGCGATGTTGATCTGTGAGCTACCTCATTGACACTTGCGCCATATCGGAACTGGTACGGCCAAGACCGAACCCCAAAGTCCGGGCATGGTTCAGGACGGCTCCTCAGGAAGGGCTTTACCTGAGCGTCCTGACCCTTGGCGAAATCCGCAAAGGCGTTGCAGGACTTACCGAAGGCAACCGATACGCCAGGATCGTGGACTGGCTGGAGCATGATCTGCCGACCTGGTTTGGAAGCCATATTCTCTCCGTTGACACCAAAGTAGCCGACGAGTGGGGACGTCTTATGGCCAAGGCGGGACGTTCCCTTCCTGCCATTGACAGCCTGATTGCCGCAACGGCCATCCATCACCGTCTCACCCTTGTGACGCGAAACACCAAGGACTTCGCGTTTGCCGAACTCGATATTATCAATCCTTGGGAATAACTTCCCACTTGCAGAGAGGATATGGCCCAGGGCCAATCCTTCAAAGGCTCTGAAGCATTCGGAGATGTAGTCGTCGGCCTGGCCTGACGATCATGTTTCGAAGGTATAAAGCCAGATCCCCTCGAGATCGGTACGGGCGCGCGGATAAAGCCGGTATCCATCCGGCCTAGTCGGCATATTTGTCCCGCATCTCGTTCAGGAATGCACCGGCATCAAACGATTGGGGCGTGCCCGATGCTTCCCCTTCGGCAAGAGCAGCCTGCAGCGCTTCGACCCGGGCCTCATGTTCTTCAAGAAGCCTGAGACCGGCCCGCACGACATCGCTGGCGGAACCATAACGGCCCGTTCTAACCTTGGACTCGATAAACCCGGCAAAATGATCACCGAGAGAGACGGATGTGTTTCTGGGCATGGATAGCCTCCAAAACGTCAACAAAGCCTCTTATAGCAAATATTGGTACTTAAGATCAGGCCCTATAAATGGATTACAGAACCTTTCAGACAGATGTCGCCACGCGGTAGGTCCTTATCAAATCATCCACCACGGACGGATCCGCTAAGGTGGATGTATCCCCGAGACTATCGGTGTCATTCTCTGCAATCTTTCTCAGGATACGGCGCATGATCTTGCCGGAGCGGGTTTTTGGCAAGCCAGGGGCAAAGAGAATAACATCAGGTGACGCAATTGGCCCGATTTCCTTGCGCACCCATTTGACCAAATCGGATCGCAATTGATCGGTGGGTTCCACCCCGGCCTTGCAGGTGACATAGGCGAATATGCCCTGTCCTTTGATATCGTGCGGATAGCCTACCACGGCGGCCTCGCTGACATCTTCATGAGCCACGAGAGCGGACTCCACCTCGGCCGTCCCCATACGGTGGCCTGATACGTTGATGACATCATCAACACGGCCCGTAATCCAGTAATAACCGTCTTCATCGCGGCGGCAGCCGTCCCCTGTGAAATAAAGGCCTTTATAAGAGCTGAAATAGGTTTGAATGAACCGCTCATGGTCACCATAGACGGTCCGCATTTGGCCTGGCCAGCTGTCCATAAGGACCAGATTCCCCTCTGTCGCACCATCAAGAATATTACCGTCTGCATCAACCAGCGCGGGCTTTACTCCAAAAAAGGGCCGGGTCGCCGACCCAGGTTTCAGTGGCGTTGCGCCCGGCAAAGGCGATATGAGGACGCCGCCCGTCTCGGTCTGCCACCAAGTATCAACAATCGGGCAACGCCCTTCCCCAACGACAGTGTAATACCAGTTCCATGCCTCGGGATTAATGGGTTCACCAACAGACCCCAACAACCTGAGGGAAGATCGATCCGTCGCTTTCACAAAATCCTCGCCTTCGCGCATAAGGGCGCGAATGGCGGTGGGGGCAGTGTAGAAGATATTGACTTTGAAATTATCTATGACATTCCAGAACCGCGAGGCATCCGGATAGTTTGGCACCCCCTCAAAAACCAAGCTGGTGGCCCCATTGGACAGAGGTCCATATACGATATAACTATGCCCGGTAATCCAGCCGACATCGGCTGAACACCAGTAGACCTCACCCGGCTTGTAATCGAAGATATATTTGAAGGTCATGGTTACCCAGACCAGATACCCGCCCGTAGTGTGTAACACGCCTTTGGGTTTGCCGGTCGATCCGCTGGTATAAAGGATAAAAAGCGGGTCTTCCGCCTTCATCGGCTCCGGGTCACAATGATCACTGACATCTTGTGACACATCGTGGTACCAGACATCCCTGCCCTTGGTCATGGCGATATCCGCGCCGGTTCGCCTAACCACCAGAACGGTATCCACTGACCGACCGGTAGATGCGGCCAACTCCACGATAGCGGCATCTACATTGGCCTTCAAAGGCACTTTGCGACCGCCCCTTAATCCCTCATCAGCGGTAATAATGAAACTTGACTGGCAATCGTCCAGCCGACTGGCAACAGCATCCGGAGAAAAGCCGCCAAAGACGATCGAATGCACCGCCCCGATCCGGGCGCAAGCCAACATCGCATAAGTAGTTTCAAGGATCATCGGCATGTACATGGTGACCCGATCGCCTTTTTTCACACCCAGCGACTTGAGGACATTGGCAAAGCGATTCACCTCCCGGGCCAATTCGCCATATGTCACCTTCGCGCTTTCAGCCGGATTATCGCCTTCCCAGATCAAGGCGATTTCATTGGCGCGGGATGGCAAATGGCGGTCTATGCAATTGTAGGAGACATTCAGTTCGCCGTCTTCGAACCATTTGATCGATACTTCTCCGCTGAACGAAGTGTTCTTGATAATCTGGGGGTCGCGGAACCAGTCAACACAGTTTTTTTGCTCACTCCAGAAAGCGATGGGGTCGTTGATGGATTGTTTGTATAGGTCCCTGTACTGCCCCTCTGTACAAAAGGTGTTTGCGGCAACAGATTCGGGCACCTTATAAACGGCGATCTCAGACATTGTAATTTCTCCCCACGTATTCCATCCCGATTCGAGCCAGAGTCAAGGCGGCTGGGCAGCGCTGTCAAATTCGGGAGGTCCCTCGCTTGCCGCGCTTAAGTACGACCCTTGTCCAGGATCTAGAAACCGGGAAAGGAAACTCTATTTTGCGATTGAAGGCACATCCATCAGCGTGTAGCTAAAATGATCTGCGGTAATCTTCCATTTTCCATCCCTGTGCACCCAGACATAGAGGGACTTAGCCGGAATGGTATCAGCGTTCGAATCGGCCGGGTGAAAGGTGAACTGGGCAAACTGGTAGACAACTGTTTCGCTGGCTACCCGGGTGAATACAGATTCTGCTGTGATGCCAGGATAGGACGCAATCAAATCGACCATCAACGGAACTAATTCATCATACCCGGACCAGGTTGTCGGACTGTCTGACGCTGTAATGACAGCGTCTGGAGTCAAGTATTCATGTACAAAAGTTTCGGCATCATGGTCTTTTGACCAGACCGTATGGAAGGCGGTATCAAACCGGCCTTCTATGGTTTTAATGATCGCAACTTCATCAATTTCAGCTTCAACCGAAGCTGCGTGATCATCACTGTTGTTGTCAGCTTGCGAACAGCCTGAGACGATGAGAAAAGCTGAAAAAACAACAAATTTTCTCAAGAACTTATTGATCAATGAACGGCTTCCCTATCTATCAGGTACGTGTATGCAAACCGGGACGGTTTATACTCTTATGACCGACGGGCAGTTTTGCCCGTCAGTCAAAACCTCATTGAATCCGATCAGAAAAAGCCGAGCCGGTTCTTGTCGTAGCTGATCAGGACATTCTTGGTGCGGCGATAGGCATCCAGAACACACTTGTGTGTCTCGCGACCGATACCGGATTTCTTGAACCCGCCGAAGGAAGCATGAGCCGGATACAGATGGTAACAATTCACCCAAACTCTGCCTGCTTCAATCTGCCGGGACACATTGTGCACCTGATGCATATCCCGGGACCAGACACCAGAGCCAAGGCCGTATTCGGTGTCATTGGCGATAGCAATGGCTTCTGCCTCATCCTTAAAGGTCACAACGCCGACCACCGGGCCAAAAATCTCTTCCTGGAAAACCCGCATAGAGTTGCTGCCTTTCAAAATGGTTGGCTCAATATAATAGCCACCTTCAAGGCCATCGACCTCTCGTGCAGCGCCCCCGGTCAGCACCTCGGCACCCTCATCACGGCCAATGTTGATGTATGACAGGATCTTGTCATACTGCTCGTTGGATGCTTGGGCTCCAATCATCGTCTCTGGATCCAGCGGATTACCCACCTTAATGGCTTTAACGCGCTCGATGGCGCGCGCCATGAATTTTTCATAGATACTTTCCTGGATCAGCGCACGAGACGGACAGGTACAGACTTCACCCTGATTAAGGGCAAACATAACGAAGCCTTCAATCGCTTTGTCGAAAAGCTCGTCATCTTCGGAGGCTATACTTTCAAAATAGATGTTCGGCGACTTCCCACCCAATTCCAGCGTGACCGGAATCAGATTTGGAGCCGCCGCTTCATAAATAGCTTTACCAACCGACGTGGAGCCAGTGAATGCTACCTTGGCAACACGGGTAGAACTGGCGAGCGGCGCGCCAGCTTCCTCACCAAAACCATTGACGATATTGACAACGCCGGGGGGTAACAAGTCGCCAATCACCTCCATTAACACCAGGATTGATGTCGGGGTCTGTTCGGCTGGCTTCATAACCACACAGTTACCTGCCGCAAGTGCTGGCGCCAGTTTCCATGTCGCCATCAGGATCGGAAAATTCCACGGAATAATCTGACCAACTACACCAAGCGGTTCTTTGATCTCCATGGAGACAGTATCACCACCGAGATCCGCAATATCATCGGATTCGCCACGGATGATGCCCGCAAAATAACGGAAATGATCAATCGCCAGCGGCAGATCAGCGGCCTTACATTCCCGGACTGCTTTGCCGTTATCCCAGGTTTCAACCATAGCCAGAGAATCGAGATTCTGTTCAATGCGGTCAGCAATCTTCAGAAGGATGGTGCTGCGCTCTGTTACCGAGGTTTTGGCCCAGCCATCCTTTGCAGCATGCGCGGCGTCAAGAGCAAGATCGATATCTCGAGCGTCGGAGCGTGCAACTTTGGTAAAGGCCTTGCCGTCCACCGGCGACGTATTGGGAAAATACTGTCCGCCAACCGGCGCAACAAATTTGCCACCAATATAATTGTCATATTTTTCTTTAAACTTGGGTACATCAAAAGGCATCTTGCCCTCCATTCGATAAAATCAATGATCCTCGATCGTCTTGAAATCTCTAAACATCCGCCATGAGCACAGATTTCAGGCGTACTGTCTTCTCCAATCCGCCCATGCCTCCCCCGACTATCGGCTCCGGCGCTAGCCTATGCGCTGGCGTGGTCCACTCCCGCGAGAAACCCTAATGCGCCGGCGTCACGATAACAGCGTCGGTGAAATAGCCACGGATTGCATCATCAGAGCAATCCGTTTTCACTATACTTGGCCTCTAGTCATCCAGCAGCCCGGCGCCGTTCAGCCCTTGAGCTGATCACGCACTTTATCAGCGGCAACCAGTCCCTGTTCGATGGCGCCGTCAATAAAGCCACGCCAACTATTGGCCCAATCACCACTTGCAAAGTGTATACGGCCATGGGACGACTGCATGTCTTCCAATATACCATAGGCCTGACCCGGGCGAGGCGAGAACCAGACACCTTGCGAATAGGGGTCATCATTCCAGCCATAGCCAAATGCCTGAATTACTTTCGCATCCGGCAAAAAAGTCTCAATGGCTTTCTGAACGGCTTCGGTATCGTTCATATCAAGGGTATCAGTGCCTGGGCCAAAACAGATCAGATGAGTATGGCCATTCTTGGCGCTGTCCCACAGCACATAGTTGATTGGCACGTCGCCACCAGGAGCCCAACCACCAAAGGCCTCGTATTCACCTTCAAGCTGGACATGCAATTTGGTGCCAGATCCGGCATGAGTATCCTCGGAAGCTTTCAGCTTGCCGGCCGGAAGCGCAGGTGAGAATTCAACATCCCGCAAAACGTTTTGAGGCATCGCGCAGACGACAGCGTCGGCAGTGAATTTCTTATCCGTATCGGTCAGAACCTCAACACCGTTTTTCGTCTGAGTCACTTTGCGAACCGGGGTCGACAAGTGGATATCAGCATTAGCGTCGCCGATGATCTTCTCCAGAAGCGCTTTCGTGCCACCCTTGATTTTGAACCGAAGTCCCAGATCATTAATACAAGTGCCGCTGTATCCTGCGTGGGCATACCAGCGCAGAATGTAGGCATAGGACACTTGATCCATTGCATTGGCGCCACAGGTCGAATGGTAGCAATCTATATAAATCTTCTCGATTTCGGATAGATCTGCCGTGTCCAGTTTTTCCTGCATAGTTATATTGTCGGTTTCAATCCACTTCAGGTCCTGGAAAGGCATGGAAGGAAACGGCATCATCTCATAGGCGTCAGGATAATATTTCCGCCAGACTTTGTCGTGATCCTCTGCAGTTGGCCAGATGTCCGACCATTTTGCCTCGTGCCGCTTACCATCATAGTCAATGTAGATCACATTCTCAGCTACAGCGCCGACAGTCTCATCCAATTCCATCCCGTAGCGTCGGATCTCGGACCACACATGGGGCTGCGACCAGTGTACCCAAGTCCCCCCCATATCGACCATTTCACCAGCAAACTTGGATGTAAATGTCCGGCCTCCAAGACGGTTCCTGGCTTCCAGAAGGGTAACCTTGTAGCCGCTCCGGCTTAGCTCCCTCGACGCGGTGCAACCGGCAAACCCGCCACCAATAACAATCACATGACCTTTACTCTTGCCCTTGTATTCCCCTGCCTCTGCAGTACTGGCCGCCAGCGCCCCCGCTGAGGCAACCAGAACAGAGGCTCCAGCACCCGCTGCCAGAAATCCGCGCCGTGATGGCGCTGTCGGTCCGGCGTATGGCCGCCTTACTTCTTTTTTCTCATTGTCGCTCATATCCATTCTCCCAACATCAAAATTCGCCATGCCAAAAGCACGACAGGATGCAGCCTTACTCGCTGATATTCTTGAGGTAACAAATCACGTCAGCGCGCTCCTGCTCCTTACGAAGCCCACCAAATCCCATGCTGGTACCACGGGCATATGCCTGTGGCTTGAGCAGAAACTTATCCAGTTCCTCTTCTGTCCACTCGCCTTCAACTTTGCTGAGGGCGCGCGAGAACCGGAAGCCTTCATAGCTTGCAATGGTGCGGCCATAGACGCCCTTCAGGCTTGGGCCCACCTTATTCTCGTCGGTATCAAGGGCATGACAGGCTACACATTTTTTCGCGGCCTGCTCCCCCGCTACCACGTCACAGCTTTCGCCCGCATATGCGCCACCGGCCATAGCCAGACCAAGCCATACCCCTGCACCTGCATTTATAATCTTTGCCAGTTTCATCACCCTCTCCCTCAGCGGATGTTCCATATAACGTATTTGCGCAAAGGCCCGTTTTGCCGCCAAATGCAGGTGGTGCCTTTTTCTATGAAAACACTGTCCCCTGCCCCATAGAAGGCCTTGCTGCCATCCTCATTTTCGATTTCCACATTACCCGATATGATGGTCAGAAATTCGTCCACTGGATAATCGGGAAGTTTGGTCTCAATAGAGCAACGGTTTTCCCAAACCAAAACCATGAATTTCTCATCAGGCGCCGTGTAGAGCATTTTCAGATGCTCATCGATTGCACCCGAAATAAGCCAATCTGGTTTCAAGGCCTGGCTAGGCGTAAAATCAGCTTCTGTCAGTTTGCTCGGGTCAATGGCTATAAGCACATTCTGTCTCCTCTCTTATGAAGGACTGAGCTGAAGAAGCGAGGAAACCGCCAAGGGTACAAGAATAATCTGCTGATCGGATTATTCGACTGAACTTTCGGAACCCACCGCCAGTCAACATCAAGCCCGCCTCTCCCTCGTCTATTTTTAGAGTCAAATTCGCTTCAAAAACGTCTTTGCGGATCGATTCTTTCTTTTATCCGTCATGTGACGGTATACGCTAGTTACATCACCAACTCTTGTCAACAGAATATCCTGTCTGCTAGATAAGCATTCGTGGCTGGGCGAAATTTCAGTGCCCTTGTCCACGGATAAAGAAGCATGAATGTGCGGCCTTCACCGCACAGATTGCTCGGGAAAAAGCTATAAAACGGCACGTGTGACACATACCATATAGAACGCTAAATAAGATTTTTCCGCCGGGCGGCTATCAGGAAACTCCGAAGGAAGGGATATTTTGTCTGATCAGGAAACAGTTATTGATGAGTGGCAAGAATCCGAGTCTCCATTCCATTCGTCTCAAAAAGAGGTCAGACACACTTGGACCAAGCGGGAGAGAGAACTTCTCGATTCCGCCCGCCAGGTCTTTATTGATGAGGGGTACGGCTCCTTTTCGATGCGCAGGGTCGCCAAGAGAGCTGGTGTTCACCTGAAAACGCTTCAGCACTATTTCAACAGCAAGAGCGAGCTGATAACCGCGGCGATGAATTTCACGCTTGATGAGCACTATCTGGCAATGTACGAGGAAATTGATGGTGGCATCACTAACCTGAGCCCCGAAAAGGCGTTGTCCTGGGTATTGAAGTTTCTGATCGACGATTGTACCACCATGGAAACAGGGCTTTTCTTCGTTGAAATATGGGCACTGGCAGCGCGCGACCCTGATGCCTGTATGGCGCTGGACAGCTTTTACGTCCGCCATCGCCACCAGATTGCGAACCTGATCTCCCACGCCAATCCAGCCTTGTCAGAGTCTACTGTCCAGCTCCGCGCCGCGGTCGTCGCTGAACATATCGAAGGCCTGGTGATGTTCATTGGTCACAACAAACCCAAACACCCGGAGATGGCTGGGATAAAGGACGAGATCCATGACCAGCTCATGCGCTATGCTCTGTCGCCCGAATAGATCGAAAATCTGAGCCAAGCCCCCTACCATATTCCCGCTGGATGAAAGCACAAAAAAAAGACACCGCCGAAGCGGTGTCAGTGAATATGCCATTTCCGTGGATGCTCCAGTCACTGTCCCGGTGGACAGATGACCAGATAAAATGGCAAACCTTCAGTCTTCTCCTTACTGTCCCGGTATCCAGCTTGTACCGGCCAATGGCACCCGCGCCATAGCGGCGCTTTCAATAGTCAGCGCAACCATGTCTTCCGGCTCCAGATTATGAACGTGAGACTTACCGCAGGCCCTAGCCAGTATCTGCGTCTCCATGGTCAAAACACGCAGATAATTGGCCAGCCTGTGTCCGGCAGCTTTCGGATCCAGGCGTTTCATCAATTCAGGGTCCTGTGTTGAAATGCCGGCAGGATCCTTGCCGTCCTGATAGTCATCATAAAAACCGGCGCTGGAGCCGATTTTTTCGTACTCAGCCTGCCACTGCGGATGGTTACAGCCAAGCGCGATCAACGCCGCAGTGCCGATAGAAACCGCATCCGCGCCGAGCGCCAGACATTTGGCCACATCAGCGCCAGACCGAATACCACCAGAAACAATCAGCTGCACTTTTCTGTGCATGTCGATCTCCTGCAAGGCTTCAACCGCCTGCGGCAGTGCCGCCAGTGTCGGTATGCCGACATGTTCAATAAACACGTCTTGGGTCGCTGCCGTGCCTCCCTGCATGCCATCCAGCACCACCACATCTGCACCAGATTTTACTGCGAGCATGGTATCGTAGTAGGTGCGGGTCGCACCGACCTTGATATAGATCGGCACCTTCCAGTCGGTGATTTCCCTGAGTTCCAGAATCTTGAGGGTCAGGTCGTCAGAACCCGTCCAGTCAGGATGTCGGCAAGCGCTGCGCTGGTCGATACCTTTAGGCAGATTGCGCATTTGCGCCACGCGATCGGTAATCTTTTGGCCCAACAGCATGCCGCCGCCGCCGGGTTTTGCACCTTGTCCAAGGACGATTTCAATGGCGTCTGCTTTCCTCAGGTCATCCGGATTCATACCGTACCGGGATGGCAAGTATTGATAGACCAGCTTTTTGGAATGGCCCCGCTCCTCAGGCGTCATACCGCCATCGCCCGTCGTGGTGCTGGTGCCGACTTCGGTGGCGCCACGGCCAAGCGCTTCCTTGGCGTTGGCTGAAAGTGACCCAAAACTCATGCCCGCAATCGTAATCGGGATATCAAGCTCGATCGGGTTTTTCGCGTAACGTGTGCCGAGTATTACATTGGTGTCGCAGCGCTCACGGTAGCCTTCCAATGGATACCGCGACGCACTGGCGCCAAGAAACAGAAGATCATCAAAATGCGGCACAGGGCGCTTGGCGCCAAATCCCCGAATATCATAGATACCGGTCTCTGCCGCATGTTGAATATCATGGATGACATCGCGGTTAAAAAGGGCGGATTCCCGCAATCCAGGCCTCTGAGTGGTCATGTTGCCCTCTCCTTTAATAAGCCGACATGTTGTCGACTTTAAAATTGTACAATTGGCGTGCCGAGCCATAACGTTTGAAAGCCTTCGGGTCTTCATCCATACCGGCAGCATCGAGCAGAGCCTTCAGCTCTTCCAGGTGTTCGGGGCGCATTTCTTTTTCAATACAATCTGCGCCAAGAGACTTCACCTTTCCCTTCACGTAGAGCCGGGCTTCATACAGGGAGTCGCCAAGCGCATCCCCGGCATCCCCACAGACCACCATGCGTCCCGATTGCCCCATGAAAGCGGCCAAATGCCCAACCGAGCCTTTAACGACAATGTCGATGCCCTTCATTGAAATACCGCAGCGCGCCGCGGCGTCGCCTTCGATCACCAGCAGGCCGCCGTGGGCGGTCGCTCCCGCAGACTGGCTGGCGTTGCCGCGCACGCGCACGGTACCGGACATCATATTTTCAGCAACACCTGTGCCGACGTTTCCATTCACCTCGATATTGGCAAGCTTGTTCATGCCTGCGCAATAATAGCCGGTATGGCCATCGATTTTCACAGACACCGGGGAGTCAACACCGCAGGCAATATTGTGCATACCACCGGGGTTGGAAATGGTGATTTCCGTGTCATTTGCGCCGTCGGTCAGGTCATGTAGCGCTTGATTGACTTCTCTTATCGAGACTTTTTGCAGGTCATATTCGCTCATGCCAGTTCCAGTTCCTGTCTAGATATTCCTTCATGGGCCGTATGGCCCCAGGCATAAACCTCGCCCGGTTCCGGCTCCCACAGCCGGGCATTCTTGATGCCGGGGAGACTTGCCAACGCCCGGTATTCCGAGGCCATCGCCACATAATCATCCGTTTCAGCCAGAATCGCAGGCTTGCAGGCAATCCGATCGCGAACAACTGCAAAGCCGTCCCGTGTGCCCACTGTCAGGGTGTAAAAGCCGTCCAGGTCATCCAGCGCGGCAATCAGCGCTTCTTCCAGGCTTTTGCCCTGTTGCATGCGCCACATCACATAGCCTGCGGCAACCTCTGAATCGTTCATGGTTTCAAAGACAATGCCCTGCTTTTTCAGATAGGCGCGCAGTCGGTTGTGATTGGACAACGACCCATTATGCACGAGACACAGGTCATATCCCGTGGAGAAGGGGTGGGATCCGTCGGTCGTGACTGCGCTTTCTGTAGCCATGCGGGTATGCCCAATGGCGTGAGTGCCTTTCATGCCGGGGATGTTGAACTTTTCAGAAATAGCTTCCGGCGACCCTATATCTTTCAGGATCTCTATACTGAGGCCAATACTGCGAACCGCGACATCCGGAAACTCCGATGACAATAGCGACCGGGCAGCTGTACCGTCGCCTTTGACCTTGGCAACTATGGCACCGGCATTCTGAAACCAGTCGACCGGCGCGCCAACGCCCTTCTCAAGGGCGGCCACGACCGCCGGCCAGTCAAAATTAATATCCTCATGCTGCAGGGTCAGTTTAACATGGCTGTCATCGACCTCGTCGCCATAAATGGCGATGCCCGTACTGTCCCGGCCACGATCCGCCATCTCAATCAGCATTGGCGCAAAGAGAGCACCGAGCTTGCCCTGAAGCGCACTGTTCTTGAGGTATAAACCCACAATTCCACACATTGCTTTGTCCTTTATTTGAATAGATTATGATCAGAAGAATTCTAGGTAGCGATCAACTTCCCAATCAGAGACGTGACGCATATAGTCCTGCCATTCTTGGCGCTTGACCTTGATGAATTCCTCGATGATCCCCTCTCCCATACGTTCGGCCAGAACCTTGTCTGCTTCCAGTTCATCGAGGGCCCGATCCAGACTTTGCGGCAGAATATCCAGGCCCATTTCCTTGAAATCGCAAGCAAACAGGTTGACGTGGTAGGGATCTCCCGGATCGATTTCCTTGTCGACGCCGTCAAGGCCCGCTGCGATTAGCCCCGCGGTCAGCAGGTAGGGATTGCAGCCCCCATCCGCCATGCGAAACTCAAGGCGGCCATAGGGACAACGCACGAGCGTTGAACGGTTGTTACCGCCATAGGCGATAATCGCCGGGGCCCAGGTCGCGCCCGAGAGAGTGGTGCCGACAATAAGCCGCTTATAGGAATTCACCGTTGGAGCCGCCAAAGCACACAGAGCCTTGGCATGCTTCATGATGCCACCAAGGAAATGATAGCCGGTTCTGGACAACCCCAATCCGCGCGCGTCAGAATCATCATGGAAAATGTTATTTGATTCTGCGCTGGACATCGAAATATGCAAATGCATGCCGGAACCGGTGCGCTTTGAGTCATACTTCGGCATGAACGTACAAATCAGCCCCATTTGATGGGCGATTTCGCTGGCTGCCATACGGACAAAGACGTGACGGTCCGCAGATGTCAGGCAGTCAGAATAGGTGTAGTTGATTTCGAACTGTCCATTGGCATCTTCATGGTCAACTTGGTAAACATCGAAGCCAACTTGCTGCAAGGAACCAACGAATTTTTCAATGAAGGCACTGGATCGAGCCAACCCCTTGTAATCGTAACAGGGTTTTTGCAGGGTATCCGTCTCGTCAGCCTGTTTCAGTGTGCCGTCCGGGTCCCGCTTGAGAAGATTCATTTCAGGCTCGATACCCGTATTCATGGTCCAGCCACGCTTCTTTAGCACTTCGATCTGCCGCATAAGTGTGTAACGGCTGTCATAATGGTAGGGTTCATCGTTGACATGGCCGACACAGACAACACGGGCAAAACCCGGCATCCAGGGCATGAGGCAAAGGGTGCTGAGAGCGGCCCTTGCCATGTAATCGGGTGAGTGGGGCTCCTGATTCATGCCCCAGATGGCAGCGCCAGCGAAACCAGCGCCGTCGGTGACGATATCTTCAAGGTGCGACGTCGGAACAACCTTGGTTTTCGCCGTTCCATGGATGTCCACGAACTGCGCCATTACAAACTTGACGTCATTTTCTTTCAAAAATTTCTGAGCTTCCTTGAGTTCCACCACTTTTTTCCCTTCTCTGTTTCTGTTTCCCGCCCTATTTCGATTTCATTACTTGCCGGCCGCACATGACTGCATCGAAGTCTCCAACGCCCGCGTGAAATAGCGGCTGTAGGTTGGGTCGCACCCAATCAGATAGCCATCACCCAGAGCGCCTGACGCCTTTTTCAGCCAGCAACTGATTTTCAAAAGGCGTGACATCAAAAATTCTTCCGGCGGCCTGTTTCTCAAATCCAGCGAGGATGTCCGCTTTAGCCATTCTTCGACACCATCGCCGGACAGCAGAAACAAGGCGTCAGATCGAGCATAAACGGTCAGATTGTCCCGCCGTTCCGGCTGCAACAACGGCTGACCGGAATGTGTCAGCAGAAAATATTCTTTCTTGCCGAGGCAGGCGATAAATCCGCCGTCCACCAGGTCATGTACCGTCAACACCGCGGTCGGTGCATCCGGCAGGACTGCTTCCACCGCTTCACGCGCTGCCGTGCCCCGAATATGAAACAGGATAAAGCCGTCGAGCGACGCAATTGTCGGTATCCCGGTCATGCAGCCTCTCCCGGCACTGCGACACCATCAAGGGTATCAACGCCCAGCCTCTGACGGGAGTCGTCAGGGTCATAAAAAGGCAGATCGGCACGACTGACCTTGACCATCCGCCCGTCACTGATCCTGACATGAAAGCTGCCATCGGCCCGCACCGTGCCGTCATCCACGTAAGCAAGACCAATCACCTTGCCGATAGTGCGGCTCTGGGCAACACTGGTGATACGGCCGCGGATGTCACCATCAGCGATCACCAGATGGCACTCGGCCATCTTTAACGCGGCTTCATCGATGTCCGCGGTGAAACCAACAAGGCTGCGCGCTCTCTTCGGCTTAAGACATTCGAGCGTACGCTTGCCAACAAAATAATTCTTCTCGGCGTGGACCGCCCATGACATCCCCGCCTCAAACGGATTTGTGAGACCATCCGTATCCTGACCAACAATGATGTGTCCCTTTTCGAGCCTCAGCAGCCGCTGTGCCTCAACACCAAAGGGCCGGATGGAGACACTTTCTCCCGTGTCCATAATGGCGGCAACCGCTTTTTCAAGCGCCGCAGGCGCCATGTGTATTTCATAGCTCAGCTCTCCAACAAAGGCGGCCCGCATTAGCAGCGCCGGTTCGCCGAACACCAGACCCTGACGCACCGCGAGGAAGGGAAAAGCCTCCTCTGAAAGGTCAATGTCGGTCAGCGGGCCCAGTACTTGCCGTGATAGCGGGCCGGCGATATTGATCGCGCCCAATTGCCCTGTCAGGTTCAGGATATCCACATCCAGACCCCACTCCAGTATCCGCTTCTGCATTTCCGCAAAAGAGCTGTCGGAGGTGCCGGACGTCGTTGTAACATAGAACCTGTTTTCAGAGAGCCGCGCCGCAAGCCCATCATCGATGACGATGCCCGTTTTATCCACCATCAAGGCATAACGCGTCATGCCCTCATTAATATTGGACATGCGCATGGTGTAAAGTCTATCCATCAATTCCGCAGCATCGACACCGAAAATCTCGATTTTCCCAAGAGTTGAAATGTCGATCAGCCCGGCACCACTTCGGACTGCTGCGACCTCGGCAGATATTGCGGTTCCGCGGTCAGCTTCGAGGCCATAAAACTCGGGTCGTAACCAGTGCCCGGCTTCCATGAACTGTGCGCCGTGGCTAGCATGGAAATCATGCAGCACAGTGCGGCGCATGGGCCGCAGCCGCTGGCCGGCCAAAGCCTTGACCGGTACCGGATGGAACATGGGCCGCGCTGTTGTAGATCCGGTCTCATCGATACTGCGATTCCGTTTCCGGGCCAGAATGCGGATCCCATTCATGTTTGAATGCTTGCCCTGACTTGGTCCCATACCGATGGTCGAAAAACGCTTCATCAATTCAATATTGTCAAAGCCCTCTTCTGCGGCGCGGGTCAGATCTTTCAGGGTCAGATCCTCGTCCATATCGACAAAGTTCCAGCCTTTGGCATGCTCAAATACAGGGTATTCGTGTGAATGCGCTGTCTGGCTGCGGCCTGGCCGCTTCGGCTGACCGACAGTTTGTCCAAGCGCATCCGCCGCTGCGAGCTTGCCACAGGCCTTTCCATCGACCTGTTTGTCCGACAGATCATAAACACCGTTTACCCGGCCAACTGCATATAGGCCCTTTGGCTGGTCGCCCGGTACCAACTGATGCAGGACGGGGTCATAGCTGAATTTCACCCCCGCCTGGTAGAGGAGAGCAGCTGCAGGCGCAAAGCCAACACTAGTCAATACACCATCAGCACTAATAAGGGTGCGCTTGCTGCGGTCAAGGTTGCCACCCTCATCCAGAGGGCAAATTTCTATAGCGGCAACACCGGACTTTCCCGTAACAGTTTCATATATTGCGGAGTGATCAAAAACCGGGATACCCTTGTTCTTGATTTCTGCCGCCGCGCCCCCACGATCGGCACTTGCCGCCAGATCAACAACGGCTGCGAGTTCAAGACCAACAGAGAGCATATCAAGCGCCGCATGATATCCCTCCTCGTTGGCGGTAAGAATTACGGCACGCTGACAAGGCTGCACAGCATAACGCGCGATCAACCGTTGCGCGCCCGACGCCAGCATCACACCAGGGACATCATTATTACCAAAGACAGCGGGCTGCTCGAATGCACCTGTGGCAACTACAACCGCCTTTGCCTGAACCTTGGTAATACCTTCCCTGGTAACAAGCGGCACCAGATGATGGCCATAATAGCCACAGGCCTCGGCACCGGTCAGGATTGTGATGCCGGGCTCAGCCTCAACAGCCGCGATCAGCTTTTTCAGCGCCCTGTGCCTGCTAGCGTCAGAGAAACTCTGATAGTGCAGACTGCCACCCAGTTGAGGGTTTTCGTCAGCGAGAACAACCCGAGCGCCGGCCTCGGCAGCTGACAGCGCTGCAGACATACCGCTCGCGCCGCCCCCGACAACCAGTACATCCGTATGATGAGAGGTGGCGAAAGGACGTTCAGAACGCCAACTGGTATCCACACGACCCAGCCCAGCAATGGCACGAATCCGCCTTTCCCAAAAAGGGAACATACCTTTAGGGCGGTAAAATGCCTTGTAGTAGAACCCTACCGGTAAAAATCTTTTGAATTTTTGCAACAGGCTTGCCCGGTCTCGCTTCAGCGATCCGAAGACATTTACCGGCATCAGTGCCATGCCGCTTTCTACGCGCTCCACATCTGCCCTGATATTGGTGCGTTCAGCAGTCTGGACGAGCACGTTTACATCATGGTTCGCGGCACTCATCACGGACCGTGGGCGGTGGTATTTGAAACTGCGTCCAAGGACTACTTCACCATTGGCCATCAGCGCGGCACTGATGCTATCGCCCTCAAAGCCGCTGACCGACCGCCCTTCAAAAGTAAAGTCCAGACGTTTTTCACGGTTAATCCATTCACCGGCAATGGGAGGTAAGCGTCGGGTCATGCCTTTGCCTCCACCTTGGGCTGGTCAATGATGAACTCATCGGTGATGGTATTGCGACGCAGACGGTACCAGATGCCGGTCGGTACATGGCGCCACCATTCCAGTTTGACGCCTGGAGCACCATCCGCATTGAATAGATAGCCAGCCCATTCGCGATCAGAGAGCGTGTCTCCTTCAGGTTCGTCGACCACTTCTCCGCCGTAGCTGAATTCTGACAACGGACGGGTACCGATGCGATCAAGCTTGATCTGTTTCATGATGCCGCCTCCTCCCCTAATGCCCAACTGACGCTGCGCCCTTTTCGCCGACCAGTGACAGGTTGGCGAAACGCTCCAGAGCGTAGGGCTCAATCAATGGATGAGCGCGGCCATTGGCGATCGTGTAAGCCAGCGTCTTGCCGCTGATCGGGGTCGCCTTGAAGCCATAGGTACCCCAGCCACCGTTGATGAAGAAGCCATCAACAGGAGTCAGCCCCATAATGGGCGCAAAATCCGGCGTCATATCCGCCATACCCGCCCACTGGCGAACCAGCTTCACGTCCCCAACAAAGGGAAACAGGTCCAAAAGCATGTCCGCCATGCCCTCGGTAAAATCAAACGTGGACCTGGTGGAATGCAACGGCGCGGGATCCAGGGAAGCTCCCATTACCAGTTCACCTCGGGAAGATTGGCTGATATAGACATGTAAGCTGCCAGACACGATAATACGATCCAGAAACGGCTTGAGCGGTTCGGTGACGCACGCCTGAAGGGAGTAGATCTCCAGCGGGGTTTCAATATCCAGCATTTTTGTAATTCGAGGTGTTGAACCGGCCACACAAGAGACCACTTGATTGGTAGCAATAGATCCACGATTGGTCTCGACGCCGGTCACCGCGACGCCAGAGGTTTTTATCCCTGTTACCCGGGTCTTTTGATGAATTTCCGCGCCGCGTTGCGCCGCCGCCCTACCATAGCCCCAAGCCACAGCATCATGGCGCGCCAGGGCCCCAGGCGCATGATAGAGCGCCCCCAAGATCGGATGCTCGCCGCCACAGTCAAGGTCGAGGAACGGAACATCTTTTGCGATCTGGTCACGGTTCCACACCTCGCTATCAATACCGAAATGCTTGTTGACTTCGGCCCGCCAGCGCATGGTTCGCAAAGCGCTGTCAGAATGCGCCAGCGTAAAGTGGCCGCGGGTTGAATAAAACAGGTTGATATCTAGGTCGTCAGACAGGTCCCGATAAAGCTTGACGCTCTCATCATAAAACCTGACACCCTCTGGCGTCAGGTAGTTCGACCGAATAATCGTAGTGTTGCGGCCGGTGTTGCCACCACCGATATAGCCCTGCTCAAGAACGGCAATATCCTTGATGCCATGATCACGGATCAGATAGTAGGCGGTTGCCAGTCCGTGACCGCCGGCACCAATAACAACCACATCATATGAGTCCCTCAACGGCTTTTCATCCGGGAAAAACCGTATAGCCTCCTGCCAGGGGAAAAGAACCTGCTTGAGAAGAGCTAAAGACATATGAAGTGGTCTCCTTGCGATCAACTGCACCTCCCGAGGATATTCAGACTACTCCCCTCCGCAATAAGAATTTTAATTTCATGAAAATTTTATTCATGATATGAATATTCTATCCTGTTGGTAAAAATTATTTGGGCGACTGGGAAGAATAATGGTCGGAAAACTTAGTGGACATGTTGGATTCGAAATCAGGCGGCGAAGACTCGCCCAAGGAATCAAATTACGTGAGGTTGCCCATCTCGTAGGTATCAGCCAGGGCATGCTTAGCAAGATTGAAAACAACCAGACCAATGTAAGCCTTGATGTCCTTGAGAGCATCTGCAAGGCACTGGGAATGGCCATATCTGAAGTATTTGGGGACTACGACAGACCGCGGTCCACTGCCCAATATGTGAAAGCTGATCAGGGCCCCGAAGTCATCGGCCGAGGGACGAGCCAAGGCCATTCCTATCAACTACTGTTTTATGAGAAGGGCTATGAAAAAGTTTTTGAGCCTTTCCTTATCACTTTGAATGATGCCAGCGAGGTCATTCCTGCTTTTTCCCACCCGGGAATTGAATTCCTTTACATCATTCAGGGCAAGCTCACCTACCGGGTCGGGGAAGACACATATGACCTCGAGCCTTTTGATAGCCTTACCTTTGATTCACTGGTGCCCCACGGCCCGATACACCTTGAGGAGGTACCTGTAAAGCTATTGTCAATATTCTGCACCAGTAGCCAGAATTAGCCAATAATTTGAGCTTTCCAGGCGTTTTTTCATTTAATAGCAGACAGTTGCATATCTTCTCTGAAAACCCGTACCGGGTTATCCGTTCAATGCTTCTCAAGCTTCCGGGCCCTTCCCGACAAATGGGAAATTGGCCCAGTTATTATTACCCTATTGACAAAAATAATCGCCTTAAATAACGTCCGTCATGTGACGGTGTATAAAACCTGAGCAATCCACGGTGAAGTTAGCGTTGTTCGACGAGTTAGTATCAATGACGTTATCAAGTTCCCTAAGAGGGGTGATCTATTAGCCGTATTTACGATGGCAGTCCGTAACCTTCCTCTAGTGAACCAGCATTGTGGCGAATGCAGCGAAAATTTCGTGAAAGTTAATCAATCGTAAAAACTAAGTTACATCGCAAGGGGAGGAAAATGACAAAAACCCATTTACTGACTTTAACCGCTCTAAGCGCGGGCATTCTGGTGGCACAGGGGGCATTTGCGCAGCAATCCCGGCTGTTGGAGGAAATCACAGTTACAGCTCAGAAGCGGGAACAGAACGTTAACGACGTTGGCATTTCCATTACCGCCCGCACCGGCGATCAGTTGCACGCGGCTGGTGTCCGCGAATCCAAGGATATTCTTCGTGTCGCGCCGGGCGTATTGCTGGATTCCGTCTCCAGCGGCAGTCTCGCAAGTAACCTGACCATACGAGGCATCGCCCAGTCGGATTTTTCGCCAACTCAGGAGTCACCAAATTCTATATATATTGACGACGTATATCTGGCGTCTTCCAGTGCGGCGGCGTTTCCGATTTATGATCTCGAGCGGGTGGAAATTCTAAGAGGCCCTCAAGGCACCCTATTCGGTCGTGCATCAAGCGGCGGCCTGGCCCATTTCATCAGCAAAGGCCCGACTGAAGAATTTGAAGGTTATGCTTTTGCCGAGTATGGCCGTTTTAACAGCATCAACCTTGAAGGCGCAATCAGCGGTCCGATCTCAGACAAGGTGCGCGGGCGCATCACCGGCCGGTTTGAAGATGCCGACGGCTGGTGGAAAAACAAATTACCCGAAGGGAAAGACACCATGGAAAATAAATTCTATGGCGTCCGCGGCCAGCTTGAAGCCGACCTTTCTGAAAACCTTGTTGCCAACCTGATCATCACTTATGATAAAAAGCCGGAACATGAGTCAGGGAATTACAAGGGCATTGTAGCATATCTAGACCCTGTAACCGGAGCTCCGGCACCCTTGCCTGCGGATGTCGATGCCTATGGCACCGGACCTGGAAATGACTTTAATGGTTATCGGGATCCTTTCCCCAACGCCCAGACAGGTGAGTTCAACAATATCGGCCTTTTCCGAAACGAGAAAATGACCGGTACGTTGAAGCTGGAATGGAGTGGCGATGACTTAACCGTCACCTCGATTTCAAACTACACTGACTTTGAATTTGATTATGTGGAAGACTGTGATGGCGGTCCAGTCAACTATTGTGCTTATGGCCTTGGACAGGAGCTTGAGCAATATAGCCAGGAACTGCGCGCCACTGGCACCAGCGCAGATGAAAAGCTGGTCTGGACGGCGGGTCTCTATTACCTGAATATCAGCCAAGATTCCTATATTTCGTTTGAGTATCCGAGCCTGTCTGGAAGTGACTTTGCCTTCAGCGACATCAACATTATCGATCAGGGCGCAAAGTCCTACGCTGCATTTGGGCAGTTGGAATATCAGATTTCAGAGAAAGTGAGAGCCAGCTTTGGTTTGAGGTACACAAAAGACGAACGTGACATCGACTCCAAGCTGTACTATCTGGAACTCGGCAATGGATATTTCGGCGGCACCGGCACCACAGTGTATGATCCGCCCTTGCTGGACTATGACTTCAGCCCGGAAACCGTCGGCGCTCTCTCTTCTCTGGATGAAGATCTCTGGACTGGCAAACTACAGCTTGATTACACACCGGACGACAATACACTCATTTTCATAAGTGCGTCCCGCGGTCAAAAAGGTCCAGGGTTTAACACCAACTCAAACGGTGCCTTGGGTCTCAATGAAACACCATATGGTTCTGAAACGGTGTGGGCTTACGAAGCGGGTACAAAGATGGCCCTTGCTGAACGTATGGTGCAGCTAAATGTCAGCGGCTACTACTACGATTATAATAACTTCCAGGGTTATACCTTTGCCGCATTCCAGAACATCGTGGCGAATTACGATGGTGAGTTCTACGGCGGTGAACTGGAAATCAATGCCAGCCCGGACGACAGTATTTATCTAAGCCTCGGTATTTCATATCTTCACTCAACATTGAAAGGCATCCCGACCTATTCAGGAGTTCAGGATCAGGATGGTGTGCTGGCGCCAAAATGGACAATTAATGGCCTCGCCAGCAAGAGCTTTGATGTGGGCCCGGGATCTCTGACACTCCAGTGGAGTTTTGATTACATTGATGATCGCTATGCATCGCTTGATAATAATTTTGCTACATTTGTGCCCGGATCCTTCGTGCATAATGCGCGGGTGAGCTATTTCCTACCGGACCAAGACCTCGAAATTTCTGCCTTTGTTGACAACATCAGCGATGTGGATCGTCGGAACTTTGCCTTTGACCTCATAGCCTCGGGGGGTAACGCTGTATATAGCTACGCCAAGCCACGATGGTGGGGCGTTTCACTTCGCAAGAACTTCTAAACCGCAAGGCCGTTCAGCAACTGAGGGGCAGGGGAATATACCTCCCCTGCCCCAGTGCTTTGACCTGCACCCCTGGAAAGTCCTCGATTTAAGGTTAGTCTGTTCTTCATCTTGGACTTGCCCCCAACGCTGGACCGCTGCCTGGAGCGTTTTCCCGTCTTCTAACTCATCGGAGGGCAGGTGGCCCCGATTGAGCTGTGCGGTCGGTCGGTGTTGTACTCGTGGCGGTACGCTTCACATTTTACTTGGGCATCATCCAGAGACAAGAACCAATTCTGGTCGATGCACTCGGCCCGGACTTTGCCGTTGAATGCCTCCACGAAAGCGTTGTCGGTGGGCTTTCCGGGCCGGCTGAAGTCGAGCACTACACCGTTCATGTAAGCCCAGAGATCGAGATCCCTGGAGATGAACTCCGGCCCCTGATCAACCCGGATGGATTTTGGCATCCCGTGTTCGGCCGTAACTCGCTCAAGCGTCCGGACAACATCGGCCCCTGTGTAGCGCGTTCGGACATCAATGGCCGGAGAGATCTTCGAGAAAGCGTCCACAATGGTCAGGATGCGGATTTTGGAGCCGTCAAAGAGCTGGTCCGAAAGAAAGTCCATCGCCCAAACGTCATTGGGCTTCTCGGGCGGCCTGCGGTCTTCCCGCAGCTTGGCAGCCACCTTTCGCTTCGGTCGCTTGTTCCTGATTTGCAGGCCTTCCTCCACATAAAGCCGGTAAACCCGTTTAGCATTCACTTCCCACCCCTACCGTTTCAACAGGATATGAATCCGCCGATATCCATAGCGAACGCGGGTCTCCGCAATCTCCCGGATGCGCCTCCTCAAAGCTGCCTGTGACGGCCGCCGCGCCTTGTAAAAGTAGGTCGATTTCTGCAGGCCAAGAACAGAACAGCCACGGCGGATCGAAACCTGAAAAATACCTTGCAGATAGTCAACCAGGCGTCGGCACGCCACAGGCGCTACAGCTTTTTTGCCAGAACATCCTGCAGCATCGCCTTGTCCAGGGACAGGTCCGCCACCATCCGTTTGAGCCGGCCGTTCTCTTCTTCGAGCTGCTTCAGCCTTTTCACCTCAGACGGCATAAGCCCGCCATACTTCTTGCGCCATCAATGGGATGGACGGCTCTCCCTCAGGTAGCGCAGACTTGATGTGCGCAACGAAAGGAGAATGGAGATGAGCATAGAAACCCTTGGCATAGATATCGCGAAGAATGTGTTCCAGCTGCATGGAGTGAACAAGGCCGGACGGGCGGTGTTCAAGAAGCGCGTGATGCGCGACCAGTTGCTCCAGGTCATTACCCGGATTGAGCCCTGCATGATTGTCGTCGAGGCGTGCACCGGCGCGTTTTATTGGGCCCGTAAATTTGAAGAACTCGGCCACAAGGTGAAGGTTATCAGCCCGCAATATGTGAAGCCTTTTGTGCGAAGGCAGAAGAACGACGGAAACGATGCCGAAGCAATCTGCACAGCGGCCCGCCAGCCCCATATTCCCTCTGTGCCGAAGAAGTCGATTGAGCAACAGGACATTCAGGCGTTACACCGCGCGCGTCAGCGTATGGTGAACCACCGCACAGCTGTTGTCAGCCAGATCCGGGGCCTGCTTCTCGATCGCGGCTTTGCCATGGCGAAATCAATAACGCGGGCGCGGCGCCTCATTCCGGAGATCTTGTCGGATCACGACAATGAGCTCACACCTCTGGCGCGTGAAGCCATCGCTGAACTCCATGACCTGTTCCGCGACCTTGATCGCCGCATAGCCAGCTTCGACAAGAAGATAGACGCTGTCTTTCGACAGAGCGAGTCCTGTCAGCGCATTGCAAAAATCAAAGGTGTGGGCCCCAAGACAGCGACTGCAGTCATCGCCGCCATCGGTGACGGATCGGAGTTCAGAAACGGGCGACACCTGGCCGCATGGGTTGGCCTCGTACCACGACAGTTCTCCAGTGGCGACCGGACGACGCTGATGGGAATATCCAAACGGGGAAGTCAACATTTAAGAAGCCTGCTGGTTCATGGGGCGAGAGCCGTCGTGCGAACGGCACCGAACAAAACCGACCCAAACAATCAGTGGGTCAATCAGCTTCGAGAGCGGCGCGGCTTCAACCGGGCCACGGTTGCGGTCGCCAACAAGAACGCACGGATTATCTGGGCCGTGCTGCACAAAGGTGAACCTTACCGTGCCGCTTTCTGAAGACCCGCCCAAGGTTTGCGAGACGACGGAGAAATGAACTGCACAGGTCGGACCGGCATGCACGAGCCTGATTTTTATCGAGGCCTTCATTCAATGGCCTGCCAGCTGTAGAGGCGTGTGTGCGCGGATTCCCCATTTGAGCGCCCTGAACCAACCAGGTGATGCCGGATAGATGTTTGCAACGGACCAATGCAGATCATGTCAAAATCGGCTTGCAACGGGAGAGCCGTCCATAGAGGTAAAAGGTCTGCTCGGCGACGACCTTCTTGAGATCGCGCGTTTCGCGGCGCAGGCCCTTGACTCCGTCCGTCGTGGCCGCACGCTCGGTGTCTCCGGCCAGACGCTTCTTTCCTGCTTCCAGGAACTTTTTTGACCACTTGTAATATATGCTCTGCGCAATGCGTTCGCGACGGCATAGCTCGGCAATCGAGGTCTCACGGCTCAGGCCTTCAAGAACAATGCGGATCTTCTCTTCCGCAGAATAAACCTTCCGGGTCGCCCGGTGGATATCCTTGACTGTTTGTTCGGCGGCATACTGGCCGCCTCTTGAGGTGTGTGGTTTTGTTTTCATCTTCGATCCTTACGTCTCTCAAATGAAATCAAAACCCTCCCTTATGCAATCACCAAGCTTGGTACCATAAGCCCTGACGGGGGACAAGAAGAACTGGAACTCTATGCCACCGCCGAGAACCTGTTCGACACCGAGATCGTAACCGGCAAGGGATCCGATGGCCTCGTCAGCATCGACCGCCCCTTTCTGACGTCAATTGGGGTCCGGGCCGCGTTTTGAGAGGGGCAAATCCTATCAAGATTTATATAGGCTGATTTGCAGGGCGGGTATCTAGGGTCTGAACCCAATTGGATTGGTTGATTTTTGTGAGTGTTTTGTGATTCACCCTTTCTGAAGGGAGTATCACATGGCACGCTTTGATCTGACGGATGAGGAATGGGCTGTTATCGAGCCTTTGTTGCCGCGTCCGGGTCGGGGTCCCAAACGGCGGGATGACCGCACCATTCTCAATGGCATCTTCTACATTCTCCGCACCGGCGCACCGTGGCGCGATCTTCCAGACCGCTATGGTCCGCCTACGACGGTCTACAACCGTTATGTGCGCTGGGGTGAGCGGGGCATCTGGCGGGATATATTCGAGGCCCTGGCCGAGGAGTGCGAGGACGCCCT
>Ga0070726_10001146_pt1 | contig 27711 bp, 28 predicted proteins | sample tdAd471_FD_67275 | JGI IMG/M metagenome (GOLD analysis project Ga0070726, IMG submission 67275) | Marine sediment microbial communities from the Atlantic coast under amendment with organic carbon and nitrate - tdAd47.1 | ecosystem: Environmental > Aquatic > Marine > Coastal > Sediment | place...
TAGCCATGATGTCATACCATTCAGGAGACTGGCTATACACAGCATCCACATCGAAGATGAGACCGCGGTAGCCGAACCTGCGGTGAATGACCACCGTGCCCGGCGCAAAGCGTGCTCTGCAGATTTTTTGTGCCATTGTTCTTCTCCTACTCAGTCGAGTGCCCAGGACCCTTTCGTTCAATTTGCCTGAGGTCGGCAAAGGCCACTTCTTGGCCTGTTAACTTCCAATATAAAGGGCCTAAATTAACAAATTCTGAACTAATCGTTCAAAACTGTTAAGTTTTTAGTAATTATATTTCAAAGGTTAACGCGCGCGGGCTCAATTCCTTAACGCGCGGCATTGGCGTTAAGGGCGATCAAAGGGTTAAAACCTTTGACATTCAGTGCCCTCAAAAGCATAGAAGGGCGCATGATAAGGGGATGTTTCACCCTCGACTGTTTTGGCCTTGTGATAAAGGTCGGCCTTAAGGATTATGTGGGATGACGAAAGAAATTTATCAAGGGCTTGAGCAACTGGGTTCAAAGTCAGACGCGCCGCAAACGCCAGAGGAAGCCGTTCTTGAATATGTAAAGAACCCGCGCCCGAATTCGGATTACTGTGTGCGCTTCTCATGTCCTGAGTTCACGTCGCTTTGCCCCGTAACCGGCCAGCCTGACTTCGCGCATCTGGTGCTTGATTATGTGCCGGGCGATCATCTGGTGGAAAGCAAGAGCCTGAAGCTGTTCCTGCAAAGTTTCCGCAACCACGCCGCCTTCCACGAGGATTGCACCGTGGGCATCGCCGAGCGGCTGGTCGCGGAGATGAAACCAAAGTGGCTCCGGTTCGGCGGTTACTGGTACCCGCGCGGCGGCATCCCGATTGACGTCTTCTACCAGACAGGCGAAGCGCCCAAGGGCGTTTGGATTCCGGAACAGGACGTGCCCAACTACCGCGGGCGGGGGTAGGGCGTGAACCCCTACATCCAGATTTTAATAATTCTTGTCTTTCTTGTGCTTTTGGCTAGGAATTTGGTCATTGGCCTCAAAAATGGGGTCATCCAGTACGGCGGAAGCGGTGATAAATTTATGCATGACCGAGAAATGAGCCCTGTGAACTATTGGTTTGGTGTTGTTGTGCACTTTTTCTTGATCTGTGTATGCACATATGCGCTGGCGCGTGTCGTTCTAAACCAGCTCTAGGTCATAGTATTCGGGAGTATTTCATGCATCTTTGTTTTCTTTCCAGCCGGGTGACGATGCCCGGGTCTCCCGTTCGCCGCAGTGACGCGTTCGAGCATGACCAGATGATGGAAAACCTGTCCGCCGCCTTTGAGGCGCGCGGGGCCAAGGTGACCGACGTGTCGTGGGACGACAAGGAGGTTGATTGGGCCAGCTTCGACGCCGTGATGATCGGCACCACCTGGGATTATTGGGACAGGCTTGAGGAATTCCTCAAGACGCTCGAGGTTATCAAGACCAAAACCCGGCTTTTCAATGCGCCTGAACTGGTGCGCTGGAACATTGACAAGCGTTACTTGCGCGACCTTGAAGGCAAGGATGTGCGGCTGATCCCGACAATCTGGGCAGACAAAGCAACGCCAGAGGTGATCGCTGGCGCATTCGAGACGTTCGGAACCGACAAGATCGTTGCCAAACGCCAAGTAGGCGCGGGCGCCGACGGTCAGCATATGATCAATCGCGGCGATACGGTACCTGATATGCCGCACCCGATGATGATCCAGCCTTTCATGCGTTCAATTGTGGATGAAGGCGAGCTGAGCTTCATCTTTATCGGCGGTAAGCTATCGCACACACTTCTGAAGACCGCAGCCAAGGGCGATTACCGTATCCAGAGCGCCTATGGCGGGCAAGAGACTCCGGTGGAGCCATCGGCCGCAGATGTGGCGCAGGCGGCCAAGGCGCTGGCGGCTGCGCCCATCGCCCCTCTCTATGCCCGCGTGGACATGATCCGCGCTGAGGACGGTGGCCTGTACCTGATGGAAATGGAACTGATTGAACCGTTTCTTTACCCAATACAGGGCCCCGAACTGGGCGCGCGCATCTATGAGGCGCTCAAGGATTAGGGCTTGGCATTTGCGCATGCCCTTCCCATATAAGTTTGACAACAACAAGCGGGGAGGGCAGCGATGACAGATCAGCAACCACCACAGGACGATGAGCCGGAAAACGGCCAAGGCAGAAGCCGTAAGCATGACCCGAAATATATCGCGGTTGGCTTGGCCATTGGCGTGGGCGTGGGCGTTGCCCTGAACAACATCGCCATCGGTATCGCGCTTGGGCTGGTGTTCGGGGTGGTGATGAGCCGCAAGAACAGCGGCGAATAAGGACAAAGATTAACCGGCAATGGGGCCTGTGCTTAAATTTCTAGCCAAGTTGTTTGGAGCCATAATAGCTGTTTTTTGTGTAGTGCTATTTGCAACAACCCGTTTTGAGACGCGGCAGGAACACTGGCAATGGCGGATAGACAATCATGTCGCAGAAATCAGCGTTTCGCTTTTCACTATCTTAATATTGTGGTTGGCGTTCAGGGAATTTCGGAACAGCAAGCGTGATTGATCACGGAATATCGATAAACTTGTGGGTTTGCAGGCTCAGGCGCCACTGGGGGTGGGCCTTGCAGTAATCGACCGCTTTCACCGTATTCTCTGCCTGCGTTTCGCAGTCCATCGGCTGCAGGAAGAAATGCTCGAAATCCAGGTCTTCGAACTGGGCCGGGTCGCCGCCCGCTTGCGGGTACACAAGCTTCAGTTCCTGGCCCTTTGTCACGATCATCTCTGACCCGATCTTGGGGCTGATGCACAGCCAGTCGATGCCCTCAGGCGGCATGACCGTTCCGTTGCTTTCAACAGCAATTTCGAAACCCGCAGCGTGGAAGGCCGCAACGAGCGCATCATCCAGCTGCAACAAGGGCTCACCCCCGGTGCAGACCACAAGCGGCTTCCCGCTTTTACCAAGCCACAGGGCCTTCACAGCCGTAGCAAGGTCATCAGCGGTCTTGAATTTGCCGCCGCCTTCACCGTCTGTGCCGATGAAATCGGTGTCGCAGAACTGGCAGATGGCCTTATTGCGGTCGCGCTCAAGCCCGGTCCAGAGATTGCAGCCAGCAAAGCGGCAGAACACGGCCGGGCGACCGGCTTGCGCACCTTCGCCCTGCAGTGTGTAGAACATCTCTTTGACCGTGTAGACCATGTGTTTCCGTTCGTTATCTCGTCACCCTGAACTTGGTTCAGGGTCCATGCCTGCCGTAGGCTGTGTTCCTGGATGCTGAAACAAGTTCAGCATGACGGCAAGTGGTTAGTCCTGATACCGCGTCGGGTCTGCAAGGCCAGCCTCCTTGAAGCCTTTCTTGCGCAAGAGGCAGCTGTCGCAGTGGCCACAAGCCTTGCCCTCAGTGTCCGGGTCATAGCAGCTGATGGTTAGGCCGTAGTCAACGCCCAGGCGCGTGCCCTCGGCCACAATCTGGGCCTTGGTCATGTCAATCAGCGGCGTTTGGATACGGATGCGTTCGTCTTCCGTCACGCCCGCCTTGGTGGCCAGGTTCGCCATGGCTTCGAACGACGCGATATATTCGGGGCGGCAATCTGGGTAGCCGGAGTAATCCAGCGCATTCACGCCAATGAAGATATCCTTGGCGCCGATCACTTCTGCATACGCCAGCGCGAACGACAGGAAGATGGTGTTCCTGGCCGGCACATAGGTTACCGGGATATCGTGGCTCATGTCGTCGTCAGAGCGGTCCTTGGGCACATCAATGTCTGCCGTCAGCGCGCTGCCACCAAACAGGCGCAGGTCCAGCTCAGCGGTTTTATGCTCGGTCACGCCCAGGTGCTTGACCACCCGGTCTGCGGCCTCAAGTTCAACGCTGTGGCGCTGGCCGTAGCGGAATGAAATGGCGTGGACATCAAACCCCTGGTCACGGGCGATCGCGATTACTGTCGCGCTGTCGAGCCCGCCGGAGAGTAGTACCACTGCTTTTTTCTGCTCAGTCATAACGTACCTTATAAATCAAAACCGCCCGGCGTATAGCACCGGGCGGCTCGTTTGATAAGAAAAAACCTCGGGTCAGGCTTAATCTACCGGCTCTGCCTTGAAGACTTTTTCGTCCAGCTCGCCTTCCCATTTGGCGACAGCCGTACCGACAGAGAGGTCGCCCGTCACATTCACCACGGTCCGGAGCATGTCGAGCGGACGGTCAAACGGGAACACAAAGCCAACGATCAGGAAGGTCTGCGCGTCTTCAATGCCGATCACACTGAGGACTGTCGCCAGCAGGAACAGCGAGGCCGAAGGGACAGCCGCCGTGCCGATGGACACCAGCGTGGCGGCAAAGGCGATCATCAGATACTGCTCAAGCCCCAGCGGCACGCCAAGGACTTGCGCCGCAAACACAGCCAGGATGCCCACATAAATGCCGGAACCGTCCATGTTGATGGTGGCGCCCAGTGGCAGCACGCTTGAGGCGACCGTTTTACTGACGCCCAGGTTTTCTTCTGCCACCGTCATGGTAACCGGTAGGGTGCCGGAACTGGATGAAGTGGAAAAGGCAACAAGCTGCGCGCCCGTGATGTCACGGAAGAAGCGGGCAGGGGGAAGCTTCAACAGGAACTTCATGATGGCGCCGTGGGTGAGAACCACGTGAATGAGGCACGCCGCAATCACCGAGCCTGCGAGCGGCACCACGGTAAAGAGCTGCTGGATGCCGCCCTGGCCAACGACCTTGGAGATCAGGGCGAACACGCCAAACGGTGCCACTTCCATCACGATATGGGTTACCTTGAGCATGGCTTCAGAGCCATCATCGGCGAACTTGGCCAGGGTCTTGGCCTTGCTGCCCGCCATCAGGACGCCTGCGCCCAGGATAAGGGCAAAGAAGATGATGGCCAGCATGTCGCCGTCAGCCAGCGCTGCGAGCGGGTTGGTCGGGATAATGCTCAGCAGGCGTTCAGCCAGCGGTTTGGCAGGCGGCAGTTCCTTGGCCACCGCGCCGGAAATGTCGACGCCGATCCCCGGCTGCACGATGGCAGCAACCGTGAGGCCAATGGTGATGGCAACCAGCGTGGTGCCGATATAGAGCATGAGCGTCTTGATGCCCAATGACCCCAATCGTTTCGGGTCACCCATCGCGATAACGCCGGATACCAGCGTGATGAACACCAGCGGCACCACGATCATCCGGATCAGGTTGATGAAGATGTCGCCAATCCAGGAAATCTTCGCGGCATGCTCGCCTGCGAGCGCGCCAAAGACGATACCGAGCACCAGCATCGCCATGATACGCTTCCAGAGCGTGATCTTGAACCAAGCGGAAAACATGTGTCCCTCTCCCCAGAACATTGTTGGCTGCGTGGTCCGCAGCCGGTTTCTATTTGCGGCCTAGGGTTAAGCGAAATGGCTAGGATGGCAAGGATTATCCGAAAAATATTCCGTTATTCCGATGGGTTACTGCGACAGTTTTACGGTGGGCCTTGATAGCGGGGAGGGGGCGCATGCGACGTCTAAAATTATAGCTGTTTATAGACTATTCATCTTGGCGTGTTAGAGTGGCATTGAGGTGGATAGAGGAAAAGTGGGGCAGGCGTGGGACTGATCACGAAATCTGGCTTGAAATCTGTGTTGCTTGCGGGCGCTGTTGCGCTTTCGAGCATGCCAGCCCAGGCCTGCATCAAGCAGGCTGAGCTGAAGGCCGACCAGCTTCGGTTCCTTGAGCTGCAGCTCAAGGTGGCGGCGCTCAAATGCCGATTTGAGAACCCGCGTTTTGCCGCGCTCTATAACCGGTTTGTCGGAGCGCACAAAGGTGCAATCAAGGCCAGCCGCTGGCCTGTAGAAGCTTATCTCGCGCGCCAGACCCGCATGAATATGGACGCCTATGTCACCAAGACAGCAAACCGTATCTCGCTTGAAAGCATTGATGCTGACGGTTTTTGCGCCAACGCAGCAGCGGTGGCCGACACGGCGGCATCTTACGCTGACCCGCTGATGGCGATGGACCTTCTGCCCGTGCGGTACCGCACGCCGCGCCCGGTCTGCAAAGAGGGCTTTCCGCCGACTACGGCAGTTACTGGCGGGACTGGGCGCATAGAGACCATAGACCGCTAGGCCCGGCGGGTAGCATCAAGCCCTAGAGTATTCCCAAAAGAAAAGGCCGCCCGAATGAGCGGCCCTTCTTTATTTTGATCTGTTGCGCGGCTTAGCGCTTCAGCACGATTTCCGCACGGCGGTTTTGCGGCTCGCGTACACCGTCTTCGGTGGCAACAAGCGGCGAGTTTTCGCCTTTCGCAGCAGTCATGATGAAACGGCCTTCAACGCCTTCGGCAACCAGAGCCGCTTTCACAGCAGCAGCGCGACGCTCGGACAGGGCCTGGTTGTAGGCTTCGGTGCCGGCACGGTCAGCGTGACCGGTTGCCATGATGCGTACAGCCTTGTGCTCTTTGAAAGCTTTGGCAGCTGCCTTGATGATGCGGGCAGCGTCCGGTGTGATGTCGGATTTGTCGAAGTCGAAGAACACCATGAACGGGCCGGGCAGGGCCACAGGCTTCGGCTCTGGTTTCTTTTCTTCAACAACCTGCGGCGTCGCAACAGGGGCCGGTGCCGGCTCCTGGCGAACAACAGGCTCAGGCGCCTGGCGCACTGGTTCTGCCTGGCGAGGCTCGGACTCAGCGCCGAAACGCCAGCTCAGGCGTACGAACACTTCATTGTTCACGGCTTTGTAAGGTGAGATGCCTGCCTCAGTTTGGAAATGGCTGCTAACAGTCCGGAAGTGACGATAGCCCATGCCGAATTCGAGACCACCATCAATTGGCTTGACGATCTGGGTCATCAGTTGGCTGGCAAATTGCCAGTGGGAGTCGTTTGAGATCAATGTCGAGCCAGAACGAAAACGATCCACTTCAACATCAGCTACGCCAACGCCAGCGCCGATAAAAGCCTTCCAACCGTTAAGATCGGCAAATTGATACCAGGCGTTTGCCATCAGTGCGGTAGACTTTTGAACGCCACCAGCAAGGCTATGGTCTTCGTTGAGATCAAGGCCAGCTGTATTGGCAACGTCTATCGAGTGATAACGGTTGTTACGGATGGAAAGCTGTCCTTCAAGGCGCCAATTGCCCATGGTGCGTCCAGCATAGATGCCGCCAACTGGGCCAAGGTTCTTCTTGTCGGAAAGTGACAGCTCGTCAATGCCGGTGTCAATTGATTGGCGCTCAGCACCTGTGAAGCCAAATTCAAAGCCGGCATAATAACTGTCGTCAGCCATTACGGCAGTGGCGCTTGTGCTCAGCAGCAGCGATGCGATCAAAACACGCATAATCTATTTCCCCTTTTGTAGATCAATAAGATCGATCTGGATATTAACCCGGGGAATAAGCTTGAAATTGGGCAGAAACAAGCTGTTTCCGTGCCCTTTTTTAGTCTTCTGCAGGAAGAAGGGGCGGGCTGTTGTAAAATGGTCGCATCCTTATCAAAATTTGCATGATTTTCCGTGGGGTAACCGATGAGGCGTTGCCCCGGACCAGCGGGGCGTGTTTTGCCCGGCCTATCGGCCTATGCCACGCTTTTTCGCGCCACCCTGACAGAAGGGCTTCTTTGCCACAAAGCGGGATTGCCTACTTCGCGGCGGACACGCCGGGCACCATAGTGGCGGCGGGCCAATTTGAGAGTACGCTCGACATGGTGGTCTTCCAGTTTGCACTTGCGCATGAGTTCCCGGAACTGTTTGAGATTGGCCAGGTGCAGTGTTTCGCGTATTTCCGTCAGTGTGCGCCCTGCAGATGCTGCAAGGGCGCTTTCAAGAAAGGCCAGGCACCCGCGGTCCGCCATGGCCAGCATCAAATCCGGACCCAATTTATCATTCTGGCGTAGGTCAATAACATGGGCATGAACCTGGCCGGGTGTTGCGTGCCTGATCTGGCGCCATATTGCCTCGTGCATGCTGTTAACGGTGACGGTTTCTGCAACTGCCGGGTCGACACCATACTGACGGCACAGTTCTTTCTGCAGCTTATCGCCAACCTGATGCAGAATCCTCGTGACAATCGAGAGCGGCAGGTTGGGCCGCTTGGCAACAGCTTCAATAACCTTTGCGTTATCGCCAAAATGGTCGAGCACCATGGAGGCGAGCGTGTCATCTATTCTCACACTGGGGTTGCCGATGACAGTGAGCGCTGCATTGTCATTAGCGTGGCAGATCAACTGGCGGCTGGCTTTTGCGCCGATATCGGACCGTACGGCAATCGCCAGGTGGGCGTTGTCGCTAAGGAGCGGAATCAGTTCTGCCATCAGGCTGTCAGACAGGGCCGGTGTCACGCGCAGGAATGGGACGGCAACCTCATCAGTATCGCAGGCGATCTTGGTGATGATGGTTTTCGGCAGCCGGGTGTATTTCCTGAGCTCAAAAGCCAAAGTTTCCCGAACCTGCAGGCAGAGGTCAGATGCCAGCGCTTCCGCCAGAAGGCATGCCGCCGCATATTTTTCCTTGTCGCGATTCTGGGGGAACAACTGTTCGCCAGCTTTGCGCGCCAAAGCAACACGTTCTGGGATCGCAAGACTGCTGATACAGTCACTGGCTGTGTTCGGCTTGGTTACGGGTTGTTTTTCGGACATGGCATCTACCGCGTTCTGCATGTGTTAACCTTGGCCCCTTCCATTTCCCAGTCACCGTAGCAAAAATAAACCTATAGGAGAAACTATAAAAAGTTTGGGCGCAGAGGTTGTGCATATTTCTGTAAAATAATAGGCATTTCTTAAGATGTCTGCCTTAGATTGAGAGCTGCATACGATTGGGCGTTGTTGGGAAGTTTTGCCATGAGGGCATTTCTATACGGCGTGTGCGCTTTATTAGTGTTAGGGATAGTCCAGTTATGGCCTTCTAAAGGCGGCCTTTGGCTGGTTCAGCTATCTCCTTTAGCTACCGATGATCAGGCAGTTGCTCAACTCTTCCAAATGCCAGTCGACCTGGTCGACGTGGTTGGCAGCAACTCATTTCTTGTGAAACCTCATCGCGATGTCTCGCCCGGGGTTTTGATCCAGCACGGTGCAGTTCTCGTAGTGGAGGCGCCAATTGATTTTGGCTGTGTCCCCCCTAAAAAAGCATCCGTCTGGCAGGCAAAGGTAAAATCCTTATGAATATGATTGAAGATATCCGGTCAACCTTCTCGCGTTTCCTGACATACGCACTGGCTGCCCATGTTGTACTTGTTGCTGCAGCGGCACTCTTCCTGGGGCAGGACGTGATGGCGCCCGTGCTTCTGGCCACTCTGTTGGCCGTGGTCCCCATCGCGGTACATTGGCGTGTGGGTGCATCGCAGTTGCAACGCGAACTTGCGGGCGCTTCCTTGGTCTTGTTTGCGGCCCTTCTGGTTTATGTGTTCAGGGGGCACCCCTGGCAGATCGACATGCATATGTATTTCTTCGCCGTATTGGCGCTGCTGGGTGGTTTCTGTGACTTCCGGGTCGTACTGGTAAGCGCTGCGGTGGTAGCCGTTCATCACCTTCTGTTCAATTTCCTTGTGCCAACGTGGGTCTTCCCCGACGGAGCTGATTTTTGGCGGGTGGTTTTGCACGCGGTCATTCTGGTGGTCGAGGCTGTGTGTTTGGTTTGGCTGACACAGAAGCTGGACGCATCCTTCAAGTCGGCGGAGATGGCACAGGTTAAGGCTGAAGGTGCTGCTGAGGAAGCTGTTGCCGCCGCGAAAGAAGCCGAAACAATGAAGGTTGAAGCAGAAGCCGCGCTTGAGCAGGTCAAGCAAAACGAGGCAGAGAAGAAGCAACTGGAGCAACAGGCAGCCAGAGAGCGCGAGGAGGCTGCAGAGCGGGCCAAAGCCGAGCGCGCGGCCGCCGCCGCTGAATTTGAAAGCTCAGTCAACAGCCTGATTGCCGAACTGTCTGCTTCGATTGAAGAATTGGGCGGCAATGCCCAGTCGCTGCAGGATGCGGTTGCCGTCGCGGATGATAGGGTCGGCAGTGTCAGCGACAGTTCAAGCCGGGTGAATTCAAACGTCAGCACCGTTGCAGCCAGCACCGAGGAAATGTCCGCCACTGCGCAGGAAATCTCCCGTCAGGTTGCACAGACAACGCAGGTTGCGGAAGAAGCGTCTGATCAGTCGTCCGTGAGTGAACAGGCCATCAAGGAACTGACAGTCAGGTCAAACGAAATTCGTAATGTGATTGTTATGATCAGTGATATCGCGGAACAGACCAACCTGCTCGCCCTCAATGCGACCATTGAAGCCGCACGCGCTGGCGAGGCGGGCAAGGGCTTTGCTGTTGTCGCAAGCGAAGTAAAGAGCCTTGCCAACCAGTCTGCCAAAGCCACAGAGGAGATCGAAGGCCTGGTCGAGCGGATCATGAAGGCAACGACGGCTGCTGAAGAGGCCAACCGAAATATTGTCACCATTATCAATAGTGTTCGTGACAATGCGAACGGCATTGCAGCTGCGGTCGAAGAGCAATCCGCATCTACGCAGGAAACAGCCCGTGCAGCACAGCTCGCTGCTGAGGAAACAGCAGGGGTGGACGAAGCAGCGGCAGAGCTTCTGGAAGTTGTGTCGAAAGTGTCGCTGACGTCGAAACATTCGGCATCCCTTGCCACCCTGTTGGCTGGCAAGATCCAGGATGTCAGGACAAGCGCGAACAATTTCGTGATGCAGCTTTCCAGTAGCTGACACGGCTGAAGAGGCAGCAAAAGAAAAAGCCCGGAAGTAAAACTTCCGGGCTTTTGTAATTGGCTCCCCAGGGCGGATTCGAACCACCGGCCAAGCGGTTAACAGCCGCTTGCTCTACCACTGAGCTACTGGGGATCATGGTAGATGTTCGGGGCGTCAGGAGCATCACTCCGTGGCCGCGAATGGGTGCCTTTATACTCATATTTTTCAGCGTGCCAAGAGTAAAATTACTTTTTTCTTGTGGTCTTGTGAAAATACCTTGAAACGCTTGCGCTGAAACGGCTTCATTGGGGCGGTAAGTCAGTGGGGGCACAATGGGCGACAATGAAAACAGCTGGTTCTGGCAAGACTATTGGCAGCAGGGGCAACTGGCCTGTTGCCTTTCTGACGACCTGCGCGCTGGCTATGACGGCCTATTGGCCGAAACCTGGACCGATTTCTTCGCGCGCTTAACCGATAGGGCATCGATTCTGGACGTTTGCACCGGTAATGGCGGGACAGCCATTCTGGCAGCCAAAGCCGCGCGGGAGCTTAGCCGTAACTTCGACATTCTGGGTGTGGATTTGGCGCCTATTGACCCTGCGGCTCATGTAAAAATTGATCCAGGCCTTATTCGGGCTATCCGGTTTCAAGGCGGTGTGGACGCAGCTGCGTTGCCGTTTGAGGACGACAGATTCGATGTCGTCACCAGCCAGTTCGGTATTGAGTATGCGGGACTTGACCGTCCGGGCGTGGAGGCCGCACGTGTGTTGAAAAACGGTGGGCGTCTCAGATTCGTGGTGCATGCCACAAAGGGGATTGCCGAAGAGGGCGCGCGGCATGAACTGGCGTTGGTACCCACCCTTGGTTCGGCCCGGCTGCACGAAGCGCTCAGGCGGGCACTGATGGCAGTCGAGTCTCTCAACTGCGGGCAAGGCACCCGGCCTGAGGCGGAGCGCGCGGTTGAGCATTTCATCGGCGAAATTGAAGACCTTGACAACAAGCTGAAGGATAACCCGAACCAGGCCACGATCCTGACACTGGGACGGCGTCTGCTCAGGCTTTTTGAAGCAATGGAGACATCTGCTATACCGGACATCCTGAGGGAGGTGGATGCGTCTGAGAGGTCGGTCGAGGCACACCTGCTAAGGCTTGAGGCGCTTGCTGCTGCTGCATCGACTGAAGAAGAAATCATTGCCGCGGTAAATACCTTGATCGGCGCGGGCGTGGATGCAAGGCATCATGCCCTAACTGATGGGCCGGACATGCTTGCCTGGGTGATCGAAGGCAGGAAGGGCTAATTGGCGCGCGGCTACATATTCAGCAAAAAAAGCCCGGGCCGAAACCAGCCCGGGCTTTGTTGTTTCTCGGTGTCGAACGCCCTAGAAGGTGATGTTCATATCCGCCAAGTCAGCTAGCGTAAGGCCTGCTAGGAAGATCGAAGAGCCTCCGCCGGTGTCGATCAGGAGGCCTGTTTGGCCGCCGATCGTTGTCTCCTGCGAGGCTGCCTGCAGGTCGCTGACGCTGGTGAAATCCGTCGTGGTGTTCGCGATATAGAGTGTGTCTTGAGCTGTGCTGAAGTCACTCACCACATCGCCGCCGTGGCTGCCGCCGAAATAGAAGGTGTCCGCCCCGTCGCCACCCGACAGGGTGTCGTCACCGCCGCCGCCGTATATTTCGTCGTCCCCGGCGCCTGCGTCGATGACATCGTCACCGCCGCCGCCGAACAGGTCGTCATTGCCGTCGTCGCCACCCACGTCGTCATTGCCCGATGAGCCGAAGATGGTATCGTCGCCATTGCCGCCACGCACATTGTCATCGCCGTCATCCTTACCGGAATAGACGATGTCGTCACCGCCGCCGGCTTCAACCACATCGTCACCGTCGCCGCCGCCAATGATATCGTTGCCGCCTGCGCCATAGACCCGGTCGCTGCCGCTACCAGCCCAGACAGAGTTGCTGGCGTTGCCGTCCTGTTCTTCTTCGCCTTCGTCGAACTCACCGTCCTGATCATCGTCATTCCAACTGCCTGCAATCAGCACGTCGTCGCCGTCGCCACCATAAAGCGTGTCGTCGCCGTCATCGCCGAATCCATCGTCGTCAAAGTCGTCGCCTACGACAATGTCGTTACCTGCGCCGCCGCCGACAACGTCGTTGCCCTGGCCGCCGGCGAATTTGTCGTCTCCGTCATCGTCGGGACCCGCAAAGATTTGGTCATCGTCATCTCCGCCATCGATTGTGTCATCGCCGGCACCGCCGCTTAGGAAATCGTCGCCGCCGTTGCCGCGCAGGTTGTCGTTGCCGTTGTTGCCTTTCAGTCTTTGGGCACCGTCGTCCCCTTCGTGATCATCGTCTTCGTCGCCGCCTTCGAAATCTTCATCGTCCGGTTCGTCGTCAGGGCCATCACCTTCAGTGTCAAGGTCGATTGCCCCAGCAGACAGGCTGCCAAGGTCGAAATCCAGAAGGGTCAGGGTCTTGCCGTTGCCAAGGTCGATCACAACATCGTTGCCGGACTGGGTGGCATTCCCAAGAAGCTGGATGAAGCTGTTGAGCGTTTCGATATCGTCCAGATCAATCTGGTCGCCCTCGGATGGGTTGAAATCGGTAATGACATCGGACGACCGGTCGTCAATTTCGAATTTATCGGCACCGCTGCCGCCGGTGAGCCTGTCGTTGCCGTCGCCGCCGTCCAGTTCGTCATCGCCGTCGCCGCCGTCGAGTATGTCTGCGCCGCCGCTGCCCTTTAGTTCATCCTCACCTGCGCCGCCGGTCAGGATGTCGGCACCGTCACCGCCTTTCAGTTCGTCGTCGCCGTCGCCACCGTCAATGGTGTCGTTGCCGTTGCCGCCCTTGATTTCGTCTGCGCCGCTGCCGCCTGTCAGCTTGTCTGCACCGTCGCCGCCATCGACTTCGTCGTCGCCGTTGCCGCCCGAGATGGTGTCGTCACCGTCATGGCCGTCTATTTCATTATCGTCATCATCCCCATCAAGGGAATCATCATCATCTTCTTCTTCGTCATCGTTGTCGTCGTCAGAGTCATCGTCGCTATCGTCGTTTGCATCGCTGTCATCGTCGCTATCGTCGTTCGCGTCGCTATCGTCGTCGTTATCGTCGTTCGCGTCGCTGTCGTCGTCGCTATCGTCATTCGCGTCGCTGTCGTCGTCGTTGCTGTCGCCATCGTCGTCGGCTGAGCTATCATCTTCGTCGTCTGGCTCGTCATCGTCGTTGCTGTCGGGTGTTTCCGCCGCAGCAGCCATTGGTGCGGCAATTGCCTCTGCGGAGAGTTTGTCGAGCAGCGAAGGGAAGAGGACACCCTCAAGGATGTCGTCTGTTTCAAGCTCGTCGAATTGATCAGACATGTGATAGCTCCTGTCGTCTATAGGCAAGCGTTCGCGCGGGCTCTGCCGGGCGAGCCTAATTTTCCAGCTAAGCAGTCTATCATGCACGTGTTAACGAAATTTGACCAAAGTCAAGCACAGGGACGCTGATAAATTGCGGCCCGCCCCAGAAGAGCGAGCCGCAACGATACTGTCTTAAGAAAATGCCGAATGGCGCTTAGAATTTGTAGGCCAGCTTGAAGCCAAGCCTTTCGTTCTTTTCCAATGAGCCGTCTGTTACGTCGTAGGTGACGCGCATTTCAAAGCGGTCCCCCAGGTCGGCAACCATGCCGAGGCCCCATGACGTCTGGCGGCCCTCACGCTCCTGTACAACAGCCACGGTCGCGTCACCGGCAAGACCATCGAGCAGACCGAAGTTCACGTCAGCATCATTGAGGGCGAACCGCTGGCCGATCTCGCCATAGAGGCGAACGGCAGCGCTGCCCACATCGAAGTGTGTGCCAAGCTGAACCCGCGGGTGAACATCGGCCAGGAAGTTGGTGGAGCCACCAACGTATGATTCGAGCCCGCCGCTGCCTGCTTCCTCATACTTGAACTGACGGTTCAGGAACAGGTCCAGGTCTACCATCGGTGTCAGGTCGAACGCCCCTTCACTGAAGCTGTAGCCAGCCCGGAGGCGGGAGGCAAACGCAAGGGACTTCCGCTTCGATGTGGCTGTGTGAGTTACCGCATCATCTGACACATCCGCATAGGTGCGTTGCGCGTCTGTTGCGGAGTAGGTCGCCAACAGCGATGACGAGGCAAAGAGGTTGCCGTCCACATACTTATAGACAGCACCTGCGTGCAAACGGTCGGCATCCGCATTGGTTGCCGTGCGGTCAATATCCGCATCGTCATACCCGAATGCGAAGCCGAGGTAGCTTTTCTCGCCAACAGCCTTCTGCCAGCCAACAGCAAGGTTGGTGGAGCTTTCGTCGTGGGCCGCACCCGCAAGCGTTACATTCGTGCGGGTGATCGAGCTCCAGGCACATTCGCCTTGCTCTACCGGATTAACAGCAGCACCCTGGGCACCACCACAGCTGTGCATGCTGTCAGTGGCATTGCGTTGGGCATTGGTGGTGCTTTGAGTGTCAGGATCCAGCGATGTGCCGGTCAGGTAGCTCAGGGTATCCTTCAGGTTAGTATATTGGCCATCCGTTCCCTCTGCTGCGTTGGCGGCCGTCAACAACGTCTTGTAGATGCTGCTGGTTGGGTCCGGCGTAATGCTGCCGTCGGCAATACCGTCGATATGGCTCTGTGCCAGTGCCGCCATCTGGGCCGTGTGGCCCGTGAGCACAGGCTGGTCCAGTTTGATCGTGATGCCGTTGATGACAACAACGTACGCGTTGCCCTGGACAGATGCGTCATAGTCATAGTCGATGACATTGTTGGCATTATCGATGTCGAAGTTGGACAGGTCGTAATTCGGCTGTTCGGTGTATTTCACTGGTGCCGATGTGGTAACCGGTCCGGCGAAACCGCCACCGAATCCCCAACCTCCTGCGGGATCAATGATTCCGCTGAGCGATGTACTATCGCCGGTGGACGTGGCTACCTGCGTTGCGCCGTTGGCGATATCAATGATGGTCACCGACTTGAAGTCAGGCGTTGGCAGTGATGTCAGGTTCAGGTTGATATAGGCAACATTGCCATTTGGACCCGCTGTCGTATCGCGCGAGAACGCCCGGACAGAGATGATGTCGCTGGTGTTGTTTGCGGCATCAATATCCAGCGTATGGGATGACCCTGCGGCCATCTCATAGACAAAATCTCCGTTGACCGAACCATGCATCAGGTAATTGTTGGTTACTGTCGCATAGCTGTCATTCGGGTTGCCCGTAGCTGTGATGTTGCCGCGAACGTCTTGGAACGACACCGTCGCGCCGCTGCCAATCTGGCCGAGCGCAATCGCGTCAGAACCCAGGTTATGAATACTACCCAGAACGCTGATGTTGGGGGCAGCGCCATTGGATGTGTCAACCGTGATACCTCCATTGAGAACGGTGCCCGGGTTCAGAGTGATATTGTGAATGCCGCCGCTGGCATTCCCGGTCACCATCAGGTCTCCGTCATAGGTCTGGAAGATGCCTGATTGCCAGTCGGTATTCGGGTCACCCAGCGTCAGCGACGAGTTACCTGCCGTGATATCAACAAGCGTGGTGCCATTTCCGTTGATCATGCCATAGATGTTGGCTGTCACGTTGCCTGTCTCGGTCAGTTTGACGCCGCCTGCGGCGCCTGCCGCCACGTTGATGGTGGCGTTTGAACCAAGGGTGAAGGCTGTGGTCACATTGTTGGCTGCCGGGATCGGGCGGATGCCGTTGATGATCCAGGTGTTGCTTCCCATCACGCCCCAGCTGTCTGCACCTGACACGCTGACCGACCCATCAATCCAGATGTTAAGCGACCTGTCGCTTGTGTCGGCAGAGGCAGGGTTGGTTGACCCGAAATAGGAGTGGGTATCCGCCACCATGCCATGGGACTGAGTGCCTGAGGTGGTGATCGATGCATCCCTGCTAAGGTAGACATTGTTTGTCACCTGAAGGTCAGGAACCAGGAGGCTCTGCTCCTGCGCATAGGTCTTCTGGCCGTCGGACGCAAAAACAGTGTAGAGCGCGTTGCCAGACTGCAGGAACATGCCGGGTGCATAGTCGCCGCTAGTGTTGATCGTGGCCGAATCCAGGCTCAAATCAAATCCGCCACTCTTGCCGGAAGACGTGCTCGATGTCACGTCAACTGTGATGTAGGACAAGCTGTTGTCAGTGAAAAGCGCCCCGCCGGTTCCGGCGACAGACTGGGCAACGATGCCCACAGCGCCGTCGCCACTGGTGGATACATTGAACGACCCACTATATTGGTCCGTAACCGTGATCAGGCCGCTATTCGCAGCCACGCCGTTGCCGAAGCCAACATTTGCATAGTTGCCTGGTGCGTTTTCGAGGAAAGTGGCGCTGCCGCCACTACCGATCGACTGCAGGATCATACCGGCGGCGGTCGTGCCACTGGTTGAAGCCGTGATGCCGCAATCAGTATCCGATTGACCGGACTGGCAGCCAACAACAATGGTGCCCCCGTCGCCGCTGGAGCCATTGGTGTTCAGGGTGAAAGTTGTGTTGACAGTGCTTTGTGCGGCTTCGTCGAGCAGGCTGTCGGTTCCCGCGATGCCGGCCAAGCCGCCGCCGCCGCCGACCGACTGGGCAAACATGCCTGTCGCCAGATTGCCGCTTGTGGTGGATGAGATATTCCGCAGCGTTAGTGCGCCGCCCGATCCGCCTGTGCCGCCGCTGCCGCCAAGGTTCAGGGTCGTGGCGCCCCCACCGCCGGACAGGGTGGCGTTGCCGCCCCCGCCGCCGATGGACTGCGCCATCACGCCGTGGGACTGTACACCGCTTGTGGTGATCGTGGCATCTCTCACGTCAACCGTGGAGCCGCTGCCGCCTGTGCCGCCGCTTCCGCCAAGTGTCAGGCCAAGCGTGAGGTTGGATAGGCCGGCCGGGGCTTTCTCCAGGTCAAGGTGGGCCGCACCGGCAGAGCCACCTCCGCCACCAACAGACTGGGCAAAGATGCCATAGGATTGGTCACCCTGTGTCGTGATGTTGGCGATGCCTGCGGTTGATTGTGCACGGTAAACCTGTGCAGAACCACCATTGCCGCCGCTGCCGCCAGCGCCGCCAAGGGCCGCGTTGAAGCTGTATGTGCCGATGCCGACAAAGCCGTTTGCCGCCGCGTGGCCGCCCATACCGCCGCCGCCGCCGACCGACTGCGCCACAACGCCGTGGGACTGGCGTTCATTCGTTGTGACCTGGCCTCCATCAAGTTGGACCACGGCAAGGCCGCCGTTGCCGCTGCCGCCGCCATTGCCGCCAAGATTGAAGCTGAGTTGCAAGTTGCCTTTGACTTCGGCGTCACTGCCGGGAATGAAGGCAGCGTAGCGTGCCGCGATATCATCCGGGTCGGTTGGGATGGAGGTGGTGACATCCAGGCTGCTGGTATAGCCGCCGTTACCGCCGCCGCCGCCGATGGACTGGGCCACGATACCGGAAGACCTGATCTGGTTGGTGGTGACACTGCCGCCCCAGAGTGCAATCAATGCTTCTTCACCATCACCGCCGGAACCACCAGAACCGCCAATGTCGACCTTAGGCGATATGATAATATTGTTGATTTTCTGCTGGAACAGCTGCCCGTCTACGGTCTCGCTGTCGGAGTGGGCATTGATATGACCGCCGTTACCGCCGCCGCCGCCGATGGATTGAACCAAGACGCCCGTTGCTGCTACGCCGTAGGTCTCAACCGTTCCACCAATGCCAGACGACACAGTCGACGCATCGGCGGCGGTGCCGCCTTTGCCGCCAAGGTTGACTTGTGCGTTGAGCGTGAGGGAGCTGAGGCTGCCGTCTTCATCAATACTATTGGCTGCAGTGCCCGCGCCTGTGGCGTGCGAATAACTGTGAACTGAGCCGCCGTTGCCGCCACCGCCACCGATGGACTGAACCACAACCCCCATGGAGTGATCGCCATAGGTGGTAACCGTCGCGCCGCTGCTTACGTTGGCGGCTGCAGTACCGGTCGTGCCGCCGTTACCTGCGTCGCCGCCCATATTGACCTGAGCGGTAACGCTAATTGGCGCATTGGTACCAGAGCCGTCCACAACATTACCACCGTAGCCGCCGCCACCGGCAATTGACTGTGCGAGAACGCCCGTTGAATGCATGCCGTATGTGGTGACAGAGCCACCATTCAGGATGGCCTGCGTGACGCCGGACGAGCCACCGCGCCCGCCCGCAGCGCCCATGGCCACGGACACGTTTGCGCTAACAACGCCTGTGCTGTCGGATTGAGAGTTCACGGTGCCGCCACTGCCGCCGCCACCGCCGATGCTTTGCGCAACAATGCCGCCGGCAAAACGTCCGCCCGTAACGATGGATGCGCCGTCATCGGAGGTTACGGTAACTGCCCCACCGTCACCGCCAGCGCCGCCTGTACCGCCTTTGGAGACAGCAACTGCAACGCTGACAATGCCGCCACCTTGCGCCAGTGATACGGCGTGGCCGCCGGAGCCGCCACCACCGCCGATGGACTGTGCCAGCACCCCTGGCGAATGGTCGCCTGCGGTATAGGTCCCGAGGCTGGCATTGCCCAAACTGGCGTGGGGTCGATCAGTCGATGTTGACCCCGTCTGGATTGTCGAGCCGGAATTCAGGCCGACCGTTACGGCCTCGCCGTTGCCGCCTACACCACCGTCACCGCCAAGAGCAAGCGAGAAGCTGGCGCTGACAAAGTCATTGCCGGTTGATTGGGCGGACGCCGTACCGCCTGAACCGCCGCCACCACCAACGCTGAGGGCTTTTACACCCATGGAATTCAGGCCCTGCGTGTTGATGGATCCATAGTTTTCAACGGTAACCGCGCCACCGTTGCCGCCGCTGCCGCCATTGCCACCGACTGCGACCGAAACATACTGGTTATTTGCATTGGCACTTTGACCAACGCCACCATCACCGCCGGTGGCAATGGCAACAACCCCGGGGGAGGAAAGACCGCCCGTGGTAATTGTCCCATGGTTTATCACGCTGATCGCGCCAGCATTCACACCAGAGACATTATTGCCGCCTACCGTGTAGGTGCCAGCCGTTTGTTCCGTGGACGTGCTGAAGATCCCGCTTTGGTTTGCTGAACCCGAGACAAAGACCATCCCTGGAGCCAGTGGTGCATAAACCTGAAGGCCCAAAATCTCGTTACCCACAAGGTATTCAGTATAGACGGTGCCGCTGTTGTAGCCCGTGAGGTCACCCGTAATGGTTCCACCCGTCATCGCGATGCCGGTGGAATTCACCTGGCCGAAGTTGACAACGGCAATGTTGCTGTCACCGTTTGCGAACGCGCCGAAGGTTGGCACGTCGGGGTCAGACCACACCCCACCATCGAGTGTGGATGTGTCGACAATACCCCCAGATGTGTTGATCACCGTCATGTCGCCGTCGGGTGTGAAGATATAGCCAATGGATGGCCGCTGCGTGCAGGTTATGAAATAGGCGCCAGGCGTGTTCGGGCTGGTGTCATTTTCAAAAATCTGGTTCTGGATGGCCGGGACGGTCACGGAACTGATGCCCGTAAGGTCTGGCAGTGCGCAGTTGTCGCTTGCGTCTTGTGCCATCGCTGGCGCCGTAAGCAAAAGTGCATAAAGTGAAGTTGTACCGAGAAACGCTGAACGAAGATTGCGGGCAACCTTTGGCCGGTTGCTTCCCATGACGTTGGCCATTAATGTCCTCCATTGAAATCCCAGCTTAACCACATACTAAGGTTGTGACAAAATCAAGCTATTTTGAGTGCGGTTACTCCCTACTATCCCCCTTAGCATAAAGGGGAATTCTTTGAACGGGACATGAATGGTCCGTTGCGACTTCGACAGAATTTTAGGTTGCATTTTTTCGCGCCGGCCTGCTGAAATCCGCTATAGGAACGGGATAAGTCAAGGTTGGTGGGGCAGGGGCTGGCAGAAGACAGGCTGCAAAGAAAAAGGCGCCACAGCTTTTTGAAGCCGTAACGCCCTGCAATTTCTTGCTGAATTCTTGGAGGCGCGAACCGGAATCGAACCGGTGTACACGGATTTGCAATCCGGGTAAAAGTCCAATGATTTCAAGGGCTGTTCACAGTTTTGATGGCAGATCGGGCCTATATAGATCAAATGCTTACGCTAAAACTGTGAACGGAAAAAGGCGTTCAACGGAAACCGCGAAACGCCTTTCAAGATATTTGCAAGTCAATAAATGTTGCCGGTCACTTGCCGCGCAGCTCCTGCAGGGCATCTGAGATCTCAGCCTTTAGCAGCTGCCTTTTTCGGGCAGCCGCGGCTGCCTTCTTCGGTGTGTGCTGGTTATAGATCCGGGTGGTGCTAAGGTTGGTATGGCCGGTCAGCGGGCTTACGTCGGCAACGCCTGCGTCACCCAGCTCGGTTGCGCCGCCGTGGCGAAGGCCCTTGAAGACAAACTTCTTGTCAAGGCCAGCCTTTTCACGCACAGAGCGCACCAGGCGCCGAAACTTCCATTCATCCATTGGCATGGTCACACCGGACTTGTGGGCCGGGTCCATGACAATGTAGGCACCCATCTTTGGTGTCTGGGCCAGCTCTGCCTCTAGCTCGGGGAATAATTGCGCGCCGTCGTCGTCATACATGGGGATCCGGAGCCGAACGCCAGTTTTGTTCTGGATGATTTCGAACCACTCGCCGGGCCTGTAGTCGGACCACTTCATTGCGTCCACGATATTACCGCGGTCGTCTTTCCTGCCGATCACATCGCCGCCGCGCTGCACCAGCTCGAATGCCAGTGCCGCTGCAGCTGCCACATTCTGTAGGCCCATGTCGCGCGCCGCATTTTTGAATTTCTCATACTCTTCCCGCGAAGGTGCATAAGTGGGCTCTTTGGCTGCCAGCTTGAGGCCCATCGACAGAAACGGGTTGATGGTCACGAAGTCTTTGCGCTTGGCCCAATTCCAGACCTTGCGCGCCACCTGCATTGTGTAGCTGGCCTGCCGATCGCCGTGGGCTTCCAGCAGATCTTCAAAGATCTTGTCTGCCATGCCTGGGCGAACCGTGGCTGCGCGCATCAGGCCGAATTTATGCCCGCGCTTTGGCGTGATATAGTCTGACAGCCTCGCCAGCTGCAGGTCGTAGTCTTTGCGCGTTCTGACGGCCAGATCCTCGTAAGCCGTCGAAGACTTGTATTTTGCGATCACCCAATCAACGGTGCCTTCGGCTGCTGTTGGTCGTTCGCCAGCCAGCCAAGAATCCCATTGCTGAATAAGTCTTCCGTGTCGGGCGCAGGCTTGGGCGAAGTCAGTACCAAGAGGCGTGTTGAAGGGTAGCGGGCATGGATGCCCATGCAGCACCTTGCCTTTGTATTCAGGGGGCAGAGTGAGATAATAAGATGTGTCGCCTGAGCGCAGTTTTTTGCGCTTCATGTATTTCGGTAATTTTACCTTGGGCATAGTGCATCCTTAAAAGAACTCGTCTTCCCCGTATTCGCTCTCAAGATGGTCGTCAACGCTTGCCCGAAGCCAGACCGTAGAACCCGCGCGCCCGCTGCGGCGCGACTTGATTTTGCCCTGTCGCGTCAGATCCTCGATGTGGCTGGCGCTCCAATTAGTGTACGCACGCAATTGATCCAACGTCAATTGAGCCGGCCACCCTTGCAGCACCACCACATTGCCCTCTGAACCGGGCGCGAGAATGTGAGCAATAGCGTTCATGGGTTAGTCAGTTTCCTGATTTGGGCGTTTGTTGGCTACCTGTTGAAGCGTTTCGGCCCAGCCTTTCAGGTAGCGTGTTTTTGGGGTGTGCGGTTGGCCCTCAATAGCCTTGAGGATGCCAAGTGCCATACCTCTTGCGAAATCAGCCATTGAGAATATCCCGCTGAATACGGTCACTGAACTTCAGAAGTTCGGACACGAGCATGACCGACACAAACCCGACAAATGAATGGTATCTATGCGGGTCATGATCCATCTGAGCGTAAAGCGCCCCGTCCAATCCAGCCCACTCTTTGCCGTTCCATTCTGCGGGCGTTGCTGTGCCATCTTTCTCGATCAAAAGCACCGGGCCGCATGTCTCGCGAAAAGGATCTGTTACATCACGGATCATTGGCTGTCCTCCTGCGGGGGTGTGTTGGCACTGTGCGGCGGCAGCTCATAGAAGAGCGTAGGCTGCGGCGCAAATTCCCAATCGTCATCGAGCCAATAGGCGCTATGAGTGGAGATGTTTTCGGGGTCTTCAAAATGCTTGTTCTGCCCGCACCACCAAGCGATGGCATACACGCCGCCCGCCACTTCATCGGTGGGGTCATAGTCTTCATCCACCTTAAAGGTTGGCCAGTAAACCAGGTACGCTTTCGTCTCTAACTGGTCCTTCTCAACCCGTTTCAAATTCAGGCTATCCATCGGCCTTACTCCCTTCTGGGGATTTGTTGTCAGTTTTCATGGTGCCGTCCCGCAATGGTCGCAGCCCATCATTGATTGATAGTCGTTCAGGAAGCGTCCGCAGCCTTCGCAGTTGGTTTGCCGCCTACGGAAACGGGCTTCTGCTTTCACGATTGCCTTTGGGATTACAACCCCGGTGTCTTCATGATTGACGTATTGGCAATCGACAGCCGGGCGCGTGCGCTGATCGATGTAATCCTTGGGCCATGGCTTGAAGTGGGTGGACATTTCACAGCGGCGGAACGCATCTTCTTTGGTCCATACCTCAGCCTTGCTCAGGTCGCTTGTGTAGCCCTTGCCGTCGATAGCCCACCACATCAGGTCATTGCCGACAATCTGGCGGGTGTCCTGTACGTAGTACAGGCAATCTGGTCCGCTGATATGTGCGTCATGTGTGCTCATCAGTCAGCCTCCGGGCGTGTGTTGTCTTGTTTGACCACGCGGATCGCCATTGCCCGCTCTGCGGTACGGCCAGTAGATGTCTCAATTGCGCAAGTTAGGCGATACCGGTGTCCTGGTTCTCCGCCGCGCACAGACACCGACTGTATAGCTCCGCGCCCAAGAATATGAGCCAACCCTAAGCCTCCTCTTGGGTGTACTGACCATGCCGCATTGTTGACCTCTTCATCGCCTGACAGCCACGCGCTCCAATCAAAAGAACACTCAATATCCTGATCGCTCATTTTTGAAAAAACAGACATCAGCTTTTCTCCGGGCGTGTGTTGGCTGCTTCCCAGCGGGCTTTGTCATTAGCGCATCTTGCGCATATCCCAGGCCCGCCGCACCGTGCTTTCACTCCATCAGGCCTTGGCCAAACATGGCCGTGCCCATAATTTCCGGATAGCGGGGCATCACTACTTTTTGGGTTACCGTCATCAAAGACGTGTTCGGTTACAGCGCACCTGCCTGCCATGCCTGGCATGCGCTCAATAATGGTGCGTAGGCCAATAGCGCTATCCCGGTCTGCAAGGCGCACAGCATTATTGATGTGTCCCCAGCACCACTGCCCACAGCTTTCACCCAGGTAAAGAGGAACACTGTCCTTCTCCACCACCCAAAAAGATTGTCCTTCCGCTACAGTCATTGCGCGTACCTTTCCGTTGTTTTAAGTTTCCGCCACATATTCACGAAACGAGTATTGGAAACTGAATGATTGAGAAGTTGACAGGCAGGTACCTTGTGGGCGTGGTTCGCGCCATCAAGGGGATGCCCAGCGTTGCCGACCAGACCGAAGCCCTGCTTGCGGCTGGGGTGATCGAGCGCCATATCTGGCAGCTTGATAAAGATGAGGTCAGCGATGTTGTGCGGGACTGCCGCCCCGGCAACGATGTGCTTGTGGTCCCGTTCCTTGGCGTGCTTGGTAAGTACCGCCATGATCTGCTTGCAGGCATCGCGGAAAAGGGCGCGGAGCTTTACGACCTGGACGAACACGGCCTCATGAACATCAGCCAAGCCCCCACGTTCGCCATTATCGATGCGGCGTGCAAGGTGGCCCAAAGCGCACCGGGCCGCGCCAGCGGTGCCGGACAGGGCGGACGCAAAAAGAAGCTGACACCGGCGCAGGAACGCGAGGTCCATGCCGACTACATCGGCACCAAGTACAAGACGATCAGCGCTATCTGTGATAAATACGGCGTCTCCGTCGCGTGGCTGCATAGCCGCTGGGGCGGCAGGCAAGAGGCCCGCGAAGCTGCGAAACGTGGTGACGACTGACGACCTAGCCATTAGCCATCTCCAACAAAACGTCCGCATGGCATGGTTGACCTTCCTTGCAGAAGCAGGCGAGGTTCTTCCCACGCAGGTCATACAGATGGGTCAAGATGTAGTCTTTCGCCCGTGGGTTCTCGGGATAATCAGGATTGCCTAGAAGCCATTGCTTGAAGGCATAGACGGCCATGTTGGGCGCGTCCTTCTCGGCGTATCCAGCTTCAATGGCACCGGCTACTGTGAATGGATTACCCCATATCGTGGGCCTGCCGACATAGACGGTGTTATCCGGCATGCGCCAACCCTTTGTGCGCTTCCGCTGTATCCTGACAGGAAGGGACCTCATGCCTTTACTCCAAATAAATCAGGGGTTTCCTTGCAGCGGTATTTCTTGGGCTGGCCTTTCAATTGCTGCTTTAGGCACTTGATTTTGCCTTTTTCTTTGTTGAACAAAATCTGGTCACCATCGTAGTCGATGGCGTCGATCAACACGGGGCATCCGATGTAATTGCCACCTTCGTCCTTATGGTTCTTGGTGCATTCGCTGCACACCAGATCGCAGAATTTTGCCTCTTCGCTTTCGTTCGATGGCCGCCAAACAGTCCAGCCTTCTTCCGGCTTTGCTTCCATCCACTTGGCTATAGGTGCCGTCACGCTGTCGTCACGTTTCCATTTGAAGAAACCAAGCGCGCCCTGGCATGGAACGAACTCGGTAGGCTCAGGATCGCGCAGAACCAGACCGCGCGGTCCAAAGAACCAAGGGCTGTCGCTTTCCTTCACGCACGCTACTAGCTCAACCGTGCCAATGATGCCGCCCCTAATGAGGTCAGCGGCGGGCGGGCAATCCACGCCAAGGGATTTCATAAACCGCGCCGTGCTTTCGTATTCGTCCTTAGTCATGCCTTTGGAAGCGTGAACTGCGAACCGCCCGCTTTCATCAAGGCCATGCCTCACGGCCTGCCATGTGCGGTTTTCAATGTCCTTTCCGCCATAGATGATGGCCCACGCCCAAGGCTGGCGTATTGAAAGCGCTTTGACAGGAAAGGACCGGTCACTCATTTTCGCTCTCCTGGCATTACTACGCGCCCATTCTGTAAAAATGCGCCCGGCACTTTTTCTATGTCCCAATGTGGCGCTCTAACCGCGCGAATTATTGTGTAGGGCTGATCGGCCAGGTGCGCGCCGAGCGCTCTAGCCTGATTTCGAGTGTCAAAGTAATGAATGCCAAGATCGGCCTCTTCATCCCAATAATGCGGGTCGTTGATGGTCACGTGCCATGCCTTAAAAATGTCATCTGACGACCGGTCAGTCATTGGCTTCATCCTTCAGCTTTTCCACGAGGTCTGCGCGGATATATTCCGTAGCCGGAATTTCATCCATGCAGGTGTAATCATTGTTTTGGCTCCATGTCCTTTCCATCCCACAGGCGCAGCACCTTGGTTCAAGAAAGATACGTTTTGGTTCGTCATCTAGGGACCGCTCAGACATTGCACCCTCCACAAACCAGGTATTCGACGAGCAACCACACCGACCATATGAAGCCGATAACGGCCCGCGGCACACCGATCAGCTCGGCGGCGGCCCATATTTGTTCTCGTTCAATCATCTCAATTCCTTTTCATTCGCTCTCTGCATCTGGGCGGGCGGATGGGTTGGAGTTACCCGCACAGACACACAGCGCGCTTGATGGGGTCAGCGTGCGTGTTGGCGACAGACGACGAGGGGCCACCGGGCCAAGGATGCCAATCACTCGTCTAGGGTTATGTCTCATCGTCTGTGTCTCTCTGTTGGTTTCAGGCGGTGCGGTTGCCCGTTATGGGCTGACACAAATCGGGAGGGTGGACCGCCCCGCCTGAATTCTTGAATTCTTTAACCAGCCATTCACACAGGGACGCCTTCTGCCTCTAGTTTGCCCTTGGCTTCCCTGCGTTAGCGGCTCGCTCCTTGCTCGAAGTGCAGCTAAATCACTTCACACTAATTCTATTGTTCGCATGAACAATAGAAGGCCATTCCCCTGGGCTGTGGCGAGGGGGCTATGGCATTTATTCTGTCGGCTGGTGCTCGATCGCCGTGCTCATGGCTTTCGGGTCGACATCGCGGAGGAAGTCCTCACGCATTTGCTGTTTTTTGCGCAGCTTTTCTGCCTTGCGTGCAGCGTTGAGGAAGGTCGCTTCCCGCTGCGTCGTGTCCTCGAAGGCAGCCCGGTCAATCTTGCAGACGACCCAATCCATTTTGTGGGAGCTTTCCAAGTTTGGCTCGACATCCACCTTGACCACCTTGACCACTGTCATGTCGTGGCGAGTGCCGGATGGAACGACGATAAAGTCGTCGACCTGGATGTCCTGGTCCCATGTCTTGAATTCGGTTCGGCTTGCGTTTTCGCCTTCCTCGTATGTGGCGAGGATGCAGCGGGGTTCTTCATCAAGAAGGAATACCTTGCGGGAATCGTGCATTTTCAGTCTCCTTTAACTGGTGTCGTGGTGCGGTCAATTCGGCCGCAATGGTTGCAGTTCAAGACGCCCTTGCGCCGTTTGATCTTTGACTTTCCACACTTGGGGCAACTTGCCATTTGTGTTCTCCAATTCTCGCAGTGCTGGCCGGGGTTCGCGTTTTGCCTATCCCTCCGCTACACCCCGCGCTGCACTACAAAGCGACCGAAGAGAGCTTTGTGGGAAGCGCGAATGCGGTTCCCCTCTCTGACCCTTCCCTGGGATTTGGCGTAGGAGCTGGGCCATGGTCTTCGCTTATTCCTGTGTCACGTTTTCACCGTCCGGCAGGTCGCCGGAGAATGTGTCGTGTGGCTGTTGCTGCGCCGAGGTCGTCGCTGACGCTCTCGATCACTTTTTCTCCGAAAAAATTGGTTCGCATATCTGCTTCCTCTGTTTGGTAGTTGGTGTGTTTGGCTTGTGAGCGGCTGGGTCGTGTAACTCCCGGCTACGAGCCCCGCGCGTTGGGCTTCCGCTCTCCGATTTTCAGCGGCATACACTCACAAGCAAAAAACACCGTTTGGTCAG